>Ga0116226_10004906_pt1 | contig 11894 bp, 8 predicted proteins | sample S1TSphfallax_FD_89692 | JGI IMG/M metagenome (GOLD analysis project Ga0116226, IMG submission 89692) | Host-associated microbial communities from peat moss isolated from Minnesota, USA - S1T2_Fa - Sphagnum fallax MG | ecosystem: Host-associated > Plants > Peat moss > Unclassified | place: USA... | reverse complement strand
TGGGCGGCGACTCGAGTTTCGCATGGCCTTGCACTATGGCGCCGCCGATGCGGGGATGGATCCGATCGAAGAGGCCCGCTCTTTTTTCGGGCCGCAGCTGTCGCTGGCCGCACGCATCGTGCCGGTCGTGCCGCCCGGCGGCATTTTCGTGACCGAGCCGTTCGCCGCGCAATTGAGCCTGGAGGGCGCCTCGGACCTCGTGTGCACCTACGTCGGGGCGACCCAGCTCGCCAAGGGTTACGGCCGCGTGCGTCTGCTCGCGCTCGCCTGGCGATGACCAAGTTCCTGTCGCGGCTGCCCATGGCGGCGCTGTATGCGTTTTCCGCGTTCCTCTACTTTTTCGCTTACTACGTGGTCCGCCATCGGCGGACCGTGATTCGAAGTCAGCTCGCGCAGGTGTATCCGGCCGCGAGCCAGGCCGAGCGCGACGCCATTCACCGGCAGTTCCTCAGGAACTTCTGCGATGTGTTGGTCGAGGTGTTGAAATCCGCGTCGCTAAGCCCGGCGGCGATCGGCGCCCGCGTGCGCATCTTGAACCTGCCGCTGGCCCTCGAGCATCTCGATGCCGGCCGGTCGGTGATGTTCGTCACCTCGCATCTGTGCAATTGGGAGTGGCTTTTGCAGGGGGTCGCCGTGCATCTGGGCCACCCCCTCGACGCCGCCTATAAGCCGCTGCACGACCCGTGGGCCGAGCGCCTCATGCTCAAGGTGCGTTCGCGCTTTGGCGCACGACTGGTGCCGGCGAAGGAGTTGCTCGCAGATTTCATCAAACGCCGCGGCGTGATCCGCGCCGTGGCGATGAACGCGGATCAAGCGCCCGTGTCCACGGAAAAACGCTACTGGACCCAGTTCCTGGGCCAGGATACCGCGTTCTACGTCGGCGCCGAGCAGATCGCCCGGGCGATGCGCTTGCCAATGATCTACCTGGTGATGCGGCGGGTGCGGCGGGGCTATTACGAAGTCGAGCTGCGCCCGCTGTGGGATGGGCGTGAAGCATTACCCGCCAATGCGCTGACCGAGCGCTACGCCCGGGCCTGCGAGGTCGACGTGCTCGCAAGTCCGGCCGATTGGCTGTGGTCGTACCGTCGCTGGCGGCTGAAGAAGCCGCTCTACGGCGCGGATTGAGCCGCGTTGGTGAGTTTCCCCTGAATGTGACCGGCAAGTTCCGCGATGGTCGGATGATCGAACAACTCGGTCAGATCGATGAGGGCGGGGAATTCGCGGTCGATGTTTTCGTGGATCTCGATCAATTTGAGGGAACTCGCGCCGATCTCGAACAGGTTGTCATGCACATCGACGCGCTTTCCGGGCAGCGCGGCCTCGCAGATTGCCTGCAATCGCGCCTCCAGATCCGACGCCGAACCCGCGGCCGAACCACCCGCATCGCTGTCGCGCAGCGCCTCGAGTTCGGCCAGCTGCGCGTCGAACTCGCCGGCCGCATGCGCCGCTGCCAGCAGGTGACGCTGCACCTTGCCGCTGGTGGTCTTGGGAATGCGCCCCACCGGGATGGCGTGGGCAACTTCCAGCCCGGTGTGTTCATTGATGAGCCGGCTGACGGCGGCGGCCACGGCCACGAAGTCCGCAAGGTCGCTGCGATGCAGGACGAACACCACCAGTTCTTCACCCTGCTGGCCCGGCCGGGCGACACCGGCGACCACGACTTTGTTCAGGTCCAGTCCGGGAGCCCGCTGCGCAATGTTCTCGAGGTCATAAGGATAGTAGTTCAGTCCATTGATGAAGATGATCTCCTTGCTGCGACCGGCTATGTACAGATTGCCCTCATGAATCACACCGAGATCACCGGTGTCGAGCCAGCCCGCGGCGTCGATCGCCGCCGCGGTGGCCTCCGGATCACCATAATAGCCGCGGGTCACGCTCGCGCCGCTGATGAGAATATGCCCCACATGGCCGTCGGGCAGCGGCGCGCGTGCCGGGTCCGTGATGCGCACGTCGATGCCCGGCACGGGGGTGCCCACGCTCATCAGTTCCAGCGTGTCGCGCGGGTCGGGCGGGTTGACTTCGATGCGAGCGCCGACCCCAAGCTTGTGGCGATTCACGCGGATCCAGCGATACTCCACCCCCGGCTTGGGAAAGGTGACCGCGAGGCTCGCCTCGGCCATGCCATACACCGGGAACATGGCATGGCGTTTGAGCCCGTAGGGCTGCATCGCCTGCATGAATTCGTTGCACAGCGCCACCGAGATCGGCTCGGCGCCGTTGTAGATCGAGCGGATGCTGGACAGGTCGAGGTTTTCCAGCTTGCGGTCGCCCAGCACCTTCAAAAAATGCCGGTAACCGAAGTTGGGGGAGCACGTGATGGTGGCGCGCTTGCGGGACGCGAGCTGCATCCACAGCAGCGGGCGGCGCACGAACGAGTCGGTCGGCATCAGGTTGATGTGCACGTGCTTGTTGAACTGCATGATGAAGAACCCGATCAACCCCATGTCGTGCGTCAGCGGCATCCAACTCAAGGACACGTCCAAGGGGTTGTAATGGTCGATCAGGGCGGCGCCGTTGGAATTGGCGATGAGGTTCTCGTGGCTGAGCATCACGCCCTTCGGTTCGCTGGTCGATCCGGAGGAAAATTGAATGAACGCCAGGTCCTTGGGTGACGGCCGGTGCAGCTTGCCGGGCTTGGAGATGTCGGTGATCGATTCGACCAGAAAGGTACGGCCCTTGAGGTCGTTGAAGAGATCGCTCTCGCCGACCTCTGCCGCCAGTGCGCCGAGGCGCTCGAGACTCCTCGAGTCGGTGTAGAGATAACAGCGCCCCAATTTGCGTGCGACCCGCAACAGCTTGTGACGGTGCTCGTCGCTGATGCCGACGGCGAGCGGTACGGGCACGATGCCGCCGCAGATCGACGCCCAGAAGCCATCGATGAATTGCTCGTTGTTGTTCAGGAAGATGATGAGCTTGTCGCCGCGCCCGGCGCCCAGCGCCTGCAGGTGATACAGGATGCCGAGCGCGCGCGTGTACAGCTCACCGTAGGTCACGCGGCGCTCGGCGTTCTCCCCTTCGATATAGGTCACCGCCCGCTCGACGCTGCGGTTGTTTTCGATCATCTCGACCAGAGTCGTAGTCATTAGCGTAGTTCTACCGTCATCATTAAATTGGAGCGCGGCCGCAGGTTCACCTGCGCCTCGAGTTCGACGGGCTCGGCGTCGGCACGGGTGAGTCGAAAGCGCTGCGACATGCGCTGCACATGCACCAGCATCTCGAACATGGCAAGACCCTCACCGATGCAATGCCGCGGCCCCACGGCGAATGGGATGTAGGAGAAACGGTGTCGCTCGGCGGCGTCGGCGGCGGCAAAGCGCGCCGGACGGAAGGCTTCCGGTTCGCTCCAAAAGGCCGGGTGCCGGTGCAGCAAATAGGGGCAGATGAACACGTCGGTGCGCGGCGCTACCGGAAAGCCACCGAGCTCATCGGCTTCCAGCGTCCGTCGGGTCAAGAGCCAGCCCGGCGGATAGAGCCTGAGCGCCTCTTGGATCACCTGGTGGGTGAATTTGAGCGACTCGGCCGCATCGAGGCCCAGCGGTCGTGCCGCTGCATCGGCCTCGGCTTGCAACCCGGCGGCGACTTGCGGATGCTGGGTCACCAAGTACCAGGTCCAGGTGAGCGCCGCAGCAGTGGTCTCGTGCCCGGCCACGATGAGGGTGAGCACCTCGTCGATCATTTCCTTGTCGCTCATCGCCTGATCGGTTTCGCGATCCCGGGCATCCATGAGCATGGCGAGCAGGTCGAAGTGGGGGTGAGGCTCGCGGCGGCGCCGCGCGATGAGCTCGGCCACCAGTTTGCCCAGCGAACGGAAGCGGAACGCGAACTTGAGGTCGCGATTCGTCTCCTTGGCCACCACCTCGAACGGATTGGCCCCGAACTGTGTCTCCAGGCGTTCGAGATCTGTGCCGAAGATCGAAGTCAGCACGATCTCGAGCGTCAGCTCGCTCACCTCGTCGGTGATATTAAGCGGCACGCCGCGGGCGGCGCTCGCCGCCCAGCGATCGGCAAACTTTTCGTTGATCTCGTCGACCAGTCGGCTGAATTGGTCGATCACCCGGCGGTGGAACGCCGGCTGCATCATGCGCCGCTGGCGCCGCCAGAACTCGCCCTCGCTGGTCATGATGCCGTTGCCGAGCAGAATCTTGACCCGATCCATACCCTCGCCCTTGGTGTAGTTGCGGTGATTGGACAGCATCACGCGCTTGATGTCGTCGGGGTGATTGATGACGAAGTTGTAAACACCGCGCGCGGGCGCAAACACCCGGTAGGTGTCGCCGAAGCGGGCGAAGCAATGGCGCAGCAACTCGAGTGATTCGTCGGAGCCGCCAAGATCGAAGCCATCGGCGGGGCCGGGGGGTGAGGCCGTGGTTTGCATGCGTCATTGTAACCTGGCGTTCATGCCACAATGCCGCGTGGAGAAAAAACCCGATGGCGGCCTTCGCAACACGATCTACGAACAGCAGACTGCGTCGAGCCGGCGGCTGACCCCGGGCCGTCTGCTCGTCTACCGTCTGGCGGTGCCGCTGGGTTTGGCCTTGATCCGACTGGCGTGGCGTGCCGCGCGGGTGGTCTCCATCACCGGCAACGAACACGTGAGCGCGGCGCTCGCACGAGCGCCCTCGTTCATCCCGGTGTACTGGCACCAACACCAATTGTTTTGCGTCAAGCACCTGCTGTCGCTGCGCGGTGCCGGCGTCAAGCTCGGATTCCTCATCAGTCCGTCGGTCGACGGCGAGTTGGGCGCGATGATGGTCCGCAGGCTCGGAGCGGAAGTGATCCGCGGCTCATCGACCCATACCGGCGCGCGGGCGCTGCGCGATTATTATCTCGCTCTCTCGCAAGGCAACGTGTCACCCGCCATCACGCCCGACGGGCCGCGCGGACCCCCCTGGAAATTCAAGCCCGGCGCCGTCCTGTTGGCGCAGCTCTCCCAGCGGCCGATGATACCCATGGCGTATGCGGCCTCACGAGCGTGGCAGATCAAGTGGGATCGCTTCGTCATCCCGCAGCCCTTGGCACGGGTCGCCATCGTCGTCGGCGCGCCGGTTTACGTCGCCAAAGGACTCGATGCCGTCGGCTTGGAGCGGCTGCAGACGGAGATGGAGGAGCGGTTGCGAGCGTTGTATACACTCGCAAAAAAAAATCTGGGGTAGGTTTCTGCGGAAAACCCTGCAATACAACCGCTTGGCTTGTTATCCTGACGTTTTATGCGAGAATCCGTCGGTATCTGCCAGTTGCCGAATCGAAAGAAGTGTGTGGCAGATTCGGTTTCTGCCGTACAACGATGGCAAACTGTTGATCCGCAACCGCAATCTATATTTCGGGACCCTTGAAGGCGCATGGCGATAGCACCCAACGATCCCACACAACTGGACTTGAGCGCGTCGGATGTCTTGTCCCCACACCGTTGGCCGCGCCGCGGCGCACGGCCGACCGTGGGCCTCGATGTCATCTGCACCAAGATCGCGGTGGACTTCCAAGGCATGACCGCGGCGAACGCCTCGGCGTGCATCGTCACTAACCTAGAGCTGTTACGCGAGACCACCCTCGCCGATACCGCATTTCACATAATGCTTGACGAAGAAGTTGCCTACCTGGCCGACGTGCAGGTGGCGCGCGGCATGTTGGCGACCGGCAATCCCGAACAACTCAAGGGCCAGCCGCTCGAGGTGCTGCCGTGGCTGCGTTCCCGTCTGGCATCGTTGCGTGTGTCGGAGCTCCGTGACACCGCGCAACCGCGGCCGGACCAGATCGAAGACGCGGAGTTGTGGAGCGGGCTCGGGATCGGTTCGGTGCTGCTGATCGGCTATCACATCAACGGCCGGCCGGCGGGGATACTCGGCATTGCCGGTGCTCTGCCACGCGAGAACTGGGAGGTGCAGCTGCACCTGCTGATGAAGCTCGTGGGCAGCAGCATGTCCACCGGACTCGAGCGTATCGAGATTCAACGAGCCCTGGCCGACTTGGAAGAACGCAATGCGTTGGCGCTGTACGGCGCCAACGACGGACTGTGGGATTTCGATACGCTCAACAATCGCGTCTATCTGTCGCCGCGCTGGAAGGCGATGCTCGGCTATGACGAAATCGAAGTGGGCCAGACCCCGGATTGGCGGACTCTGGTGCACTCCGACGACATGTCGCGGGTCCAGGCCGCCATTCGCGACCATGTTGCCGGCAAGACGCCGATTTTCGAAAGTTTGCATCGCATGCGCCACGCCACCGGCGAGTGGCGCTGGGTCATCAGCCGCGCCAAGGCCAAGGTCGACGACAAGGGCCGGCTGCTGCGTCTGGTCGGTGTCGAACTCGACATCACCGAACGCAAGCTGTACGAGGAGGCGCTGTTTCGCGAGAAGGAAAGCGCGCAGATCACGCTGCAAAGCATCGGCGACGGCGTGGTCACGACCGACGCCAAGGGCGTGATCGACTATCTGAACCCGGTAGCCGAAGCGCTCACCGGCTGGCGGCTCGAGGACAGCCAGGGACGCGCCATCGAGGAGATCTTCCGTGCGTTCCATGAAGAAACCTGCGAGCCGCTGGAGAACCCGCTGGCGGTGGCGATCCGTCGCACCCGCTCGATCAAGTCCGTGCGTCCGATGTTGTTGATCCGCCGCGACGGCAATGAAATCTACGTCGAAAGCACGGCCTCGCCGATTCGTGACGGCAGCGGCGCGGTGTCGGGCGGCGTGCTGGTGTTCCACGACGTGAGTGAGGCGCGCGAGTTGAACCGGCGCCTGAGCTATCACGCGAGTCACGACGTGCTCACCGGACTCGTCAACCGGCGCGAATTCGAGCATCGCATGGAGCGCGCCTTGAAGAGTGCCAAGGCCCACGAGGCCTCTTACGCGCTGTGCTATCTCGACCTCGACCAATTCAAGATCATCAACGACACCTGCGGACACAGCGCCGGCGATGCGCTGCTCGGCCAGGTGGGCGCGCTGCTCAAATCCAAGGTGCGCTGGCGCGATACGCTCGCCCGCTTGGGCGGCGACGAGTTCGGCATCTTGCTCGAGAGTTGCTCGCTGGACGAGGCCATGCGCACGGCCGAGTCGCTGCGCGAAGCGGTGCGCAATTTCAAGTTTACCTGGGAGGAGCGCACCTTCCGTCTCGGCGCCAGCATCGGTGTCGTGCCGATCTCCGCCGAGAATGCCGACGTGGCCTCGGTGCTCTCCGCCGCGGACAGTGCCTGCCAGGCAGCCAAGGAAGCCGGCCGCAATCGGGTCCACAGCTTCGAGGAGAATGATATCGATCTGATGCGTCGCCGCCGCGAGATGCAGTGGGCGGCGCGCATCAACAGTGCGCTCGAAGAGGGCCGTTTCGAACTGTTCCGCCAGACCATCCTGCCGCTGCAGAAACCGGAGATCGGCGTGCACTATGAGCTGCTCTTACGCATGCGCGACGAGAGCGGCAAGATCGTCGGTCCGGACAATTTCATGACCGCGGCCGAGCGTTACGGCATCACGCCGAGCATCGACCGATGGGTCATCGAGAATGCGTTCCGCTGGCTGGTGTCCGAGGCCGACGAGCGCGAGAAGCTCGCCATGTGTTCGATCAATCTGTCGGGCCAGAGCTTGGGCGACGACAAGTTCCTGCCCTATGTGATCGATCAATTCCACCGCAGCGGACTCGATGCCGCCAAGATCTGCTTCGAGATCACGGAGACGGCGGCCATCGCCAGCTTCTCGCAGGCGAATCGCTTCATTCAGGCACTGAAGGAACTCGGCTGCAAGTTCGCCCTAGACGACTTCGGGACCGGTCTGTCCTCATTCGGCTATTTGAAACATTTCCCGGTCGATTTCTTGAAGATCGACGGCAGTTTCGTCAAGGAAATCCTCCATGACCCCATCGATCGGGAGATGGTCCGCTCGATCAACGAAATCGGTCATCTGACCGGCAAACAGACCATCGCCGAATTTGCCGAGAATGCCGACATAATCAACATGCTGCGCGGCCTCGGTGTGGATTACGCCCAAGGATATGGCATTTCGCAGCCGCAGCGGGTGCTCAAGGCGGCAAACCTCGCCTGAGGTCGAGGAAACCCCGGATGCCTGGGTGTGCCGCGGCCCGTTGTCGTACAATAGGCTGAACGCGCCTGCGAGCGGGCGCTCGCGCGGCTTAAGGACTACTGGAGATCGTAACTTATGAATGCCATTGAACGGATCAAGACCCAGCTAGCGGCAGCACCGGTGGTTCTCTACATGAAAGGGACGCCGGACTTCCCGCAGTGCGGCTTTTCGGCCCAGACGGTGGGCGCCCTGCGCGCCAGCAAGGCGCAATTCACCAGCGTCAACATCTTCGAGGACCCGGAAGTCCGCGAGGCGCTGAAGACCTATTCCAATTGGCCGACCTACCCGCAGTTGTACGTGAACGGCGAACTCGTCGGCGGTTGTGACATCGTCGTCGAAATGTACAAGAGCGGTGAGCTGAAGCAGCTGTTGGCCGAAGCGGGCGCCGTGGCCGCCTGAAGCGGTGGCCGCCTGAAACTGCCGAGGTGCCGGTCAGCGCTTACCCAGCGCTGACCGGCACGAGGGTTCAGCCCAGCGTCACCGGCACGAACAACCGGTTTTCGCCCCGTTGGATGAGTAAGGCCACCTGTTTGTCGTGTTCGCCGACCATCTTGCGCATCTGCGCGACGCTGGTCACCGGGTTGCCGTCCACCGCGAGCACCACATCGCCCGCTTGAATACCGGCGTCCGCGGCGTGACCCTCGGCATTCTCAACCACCAGCCCGCCGCTGACACCCGCCTCGCTGCGTTCCTGCGGATTGAGCGGCCGCAGTGCGAGCCCGAGTCGCGAGGACGTATCCGCTGCCGGCCCATTTGCATCCGCCAGCGTGGCGGCCGAGCCGATGGTTGCGGTGAGCGTCAGTGTCTTGCCGTCGCGCCACACGTCGAGTGATGCCTTCTCGCCCGGCACGGAGGTGCCGATGCGCGCGGACAATTGCCCGGCGTCGACGATGGGCGTGTCATTCACCTTCAGAATCACGTCGCCCGCCTTGATGCCGGCGCGCTCGGCGGCGCTGCCCTGTTCGACCTTCGCCACCAGGGCACCGTTCGGTACCTTGATCTTGAAGGAATCGGCCAGGGACTGATCGAGCGTCTGGACCTGCACGCCGAGCCGGGCGTGGGCCACCTTGCCGGTTTTGACGATCTCATCCTTCACCTGCACCGCGAGGTTGATGGGAATGGCGAACGAGACGCCCTGGTAGCCGCCCGAGTTGCTGTAGATCTGTGCATTGATGCCGACCACGGCGCCGTTGGCGTCGAACAGCGGACCGCCGGAATTACCCGGGTTGACCGCCGCATCGGTCTGGATGAACGGCACGTAGCCGTCGCCCGGCAGTGAGCGGCCCTTCGCGCTGACGATGCCGGCGGTGGCGGTTTCCTCGAGTCCGAACGGTTCGCCGATGGCGAGCACGTAGTCGCCGACGCCGAGTTGATCGGAGTTGCCGAGCTGCACGGTGGGCAGGTTGTGCGCATCGATCTTCAGCACCGCGATGTCGCTGCTGCGATCCGCGCCGAGCACCTTCGCCTTGAATTCGCGATGGTCCGAAAGCTTCACGATGACCGTTTGTGCGCCGTCGACGACGTGTGCATTGGTCATGACGATGCCGTCCGGGCTCACGATGAAGCCCGAGCCCTGGGCGTGCTCCATACCGCGGGGGTGCGGACTGCGGCCGTGCTGCGGCATGCCGGGAAACAGCTGGGACAGCGGATCGTTGTCGTCGCTGGATTCGGCGGCCGTAAGCCTGCCGGACGCCATGATGCCGACCACTGCTGCCTGGTTCTCGGCGACGATGGCTCGATAATTGGGGGTGCCGATCGGCGGAATCAAATGAGAGTTTTCGGCGGCATACAAACCGGTGACCGTACCAACGGCCAACAGACCGACGGCCGACAAGGCCAGTTTGTGGGTGCGAATCTGCATTGCAATCTCCTGCGCGGGTTGGAGAGGCGAGACTCACATGGCTGCCTTAAGGCAATCTTAAGAGGCGGGCGGAAAGCTCACGGTGACCTTCAAGCCGCCGCCCGGCGCACTGCCGAGCATTATGTTCGCGCCATGCCGTTCGGTGATGGCTTTCACGATCGCCAACCCCAAGCCCGTGCCGCTCTCCTGGACTGCGGTGCGGCGGAAGAAACGGTCGAAAACGCGCTCTCGTTCGTCGGGCGCGAGACCCGGTCCGGTGTCGTCCACCTCGAGCAAGGCGCCGCCTGCTGCGGGCGAACATCGGACTTGTACGGCGCCGCCCGGGGGTGTGTAGCGCACCGCGTTGTCGACGAGGTTGCGCACCAGGATGCGCAGCGCCTCCGGATCACCGCGCAGCGGCACGGTGTCGGCGGCCTCAAGTCCGAGATCGATGTTGCGCTCGAGTGCCAAGGCATGCGTGTCCGCGACTGCCTGGGCACTCACCGCCGCGAGATCGACCGTGACGAACACCACCGGCGTCTCACGCGGTTCGCTGCGCGCCAGCGCCAGCAGCTGCTCGACCAGGTGAACCGCGCGCGCCACCGCCTCGCCGAGACGGGCCCGCGCCTCGCTGCGCGCGGCCTCGTCCGGCGCCCGCTCGAGCAACTGCATCTGCAGCCGCAGCGCCGTCAACGGCGAGCGCAGTTCATGCGCCGCGTCGGCGATGAAATTACGCTGCACCTCGAACGCGTCGCGCAGCCGCTCGAGCAGCCGGTTCAATTCCCCTACCAAGGGCTCGATTTCCCGCGGCAGTCCGTCCTTGGACAGCGGCGTCATGCTGCGCGCGTCGCGACGCTGCACTTCGGCCGTCAGGCGCTGCAGCGGTTTCAAGCCGCGGTCGACGATCCAGGCGACGAAGATCACCAGCACGGGCAGCACCAGGCTCAAGGGAATCACGATGCGCAGCGCGGCCGCGCGCGCCAGACGCTGACGCACGCGGATCGGTTGTGCGATCTGAATGACGCCGGCCGCAGTCTGCAGACCGTAGGCCCGCCAGGCTTGACCCTCGACCGACAGGTTCGCGTAACCCAGCACGGTTTGATTGATCATCGGCAAGCCCGGCCGTGACAGGTACATGCGCGCGCCGAACAGATCCCAGATTTGAATGACGAAGTCGGTGTCGCCCTGGTCCGGTGGCACTTCGATGCGCGGCGCCAGGGACACCTGGCTGCGCAGCGACAAGGCCATCTGGCGCAGTTGATAGTCGAACAGCACCGAGGTTTCGTTGAGCACCCGCCGATAGGTGATGGTCGCCGCCAATGCCGAGACCAGCGCCACCACCAGGATCAGCGCCAGCACCAGGCGCGCCCGGATCGAATTCACAGCTTCGGCACCAGGTAGCCGACGCCGCGCACGGTGCGGATGCAGTCGCTGCCGAGCTTGCGGCGCAGGCCGTGGATGTACACCTCGACCGCGTTGCTGCCGATCGGCTCGTCCCAGCCGTAGAGGCGATCCTCGAGCTGCGCGCGCGACAACACGCTGCCCGGCCGCTGCAGCAGCGCTTCGAGCACCGCATACTCATGCGCCGACAGCGTGACCGGCGTTCCATTGCGCTCCACCGTGCGGCTGACCGGATCGAGGCGCAGTGCGCCGTGCACGATGCACGGATCACCGCGTCCCGCGGCACGGCGCAGCACCGAGCGCATGCGCGCCAGCACCTCGTCGAGATCGAACGGTTTGACGATGTAGTCGTCGGCGCCGGCGTCGAGGCCGGCAATCCGGCTCGGCGTCTCATCGCGCGCCGTGAGGATGATCACCGGCGTGGCGTTGCCCCGCCGCCGCAGCCCGCGCAGCACCGTCAGGCCGTCGCAGAGCGGCAGCCCGAGATCCAGCAGCACCAGATCGAATGTCGTGGTCTCGAGCGCCGCCTGCGCGCTCTGCCCGTCGCTCATCCAGTCGACCGCGAACCCCGACTGCTTGAACGCGGTCAT
>Ga0116226_10004905_pt1 | contig 11896 bp, 8 predicted proteins | sample S1TSphfallax_FD_89692 | JGI IMG/M metagenome (GOLD analysis project Ga0116226, IMG submission 89692) | Host-associated microbial communities from peat moss isolated from Minnesota, USA - S1T2_Fa - Sphagnum fallax MG | ecosystem: Host-associated > Plants > Peat moss > Unclassified | place: USA... | reverse complement strand
GGTGTCGCGGTCCATGCGACCGATGCGGGCTGTGGGGAAGATTTGCTGCAGGCGCTCCTCACCCTGCTGTGAACCTGCACCGAGGTAGTAAAGATGCTCACTGTTGCACTTGGGGCATAGCTTGGGCACGGTGCGTCGGTATCCACAATAATGGCATTCAAGACGCTGGCCTATGGTAGCGTGGGCATCCTCACCATGCGGTGGCTTGTGGTGGGTGAGGGCGATGGCACAGTTTTCGCATTGCAGTTTTTCGCCGCAGGAGCGGCAGAGTACGACAAAGGAGTAGCCACGACGATTGAGCAGGATGATGACTTGCTCACCGCGGTCGAGCGCGGACCGGGTCTCTTCAATCAAACGGCGGGAGAAAAGTTCTTCGCGGCCAGTTTCCTGGAACTCTTTGCGCATATCGAGCAGTTCGACCTGAGGCAGGGGGCGGTCGGCAACGCGGTCTTTGATTTCAATGAGGGCATAGCGACCGCGCGCGGCGTTGGACCAGCTCTCCAGCGATGGAGTGGCGGAACCGAGGACGATGACGGCGTGATTGAGCCTGGCGCGTATAACGGCGACATCGCGTCCGTTGTAGCGGGGAGTTTCCTCCTGCTTGTAGCTGGAGTCGTGTTCCTCATCGACGATGATAAGGCCAAGCGAAACCAGCGGCGCAAAGATGGCAGAGCGGGTACCGACGACGATGCGGGCCTCGCCGTTGCGAATGCGGTGCCATTGGCCAGCGCGCTCATCGGGCCTGAGACCGGAGTGGAGTAGAGCAACCGATGTGCCGAAGGCGGCGTGCATTTCGCCACCCATTTGCGGAGTGAGGCCAATTTCTGGAACCAGAAGGAGCGCAGATTTATTGAGTGCGAGGGCACGCTGCATGGCGGCGATATAGACGGCAGTTTTACCGGAGCCGGTGACTCCGTGAAGGAGCATGGGCTGGAATTTATCCTGCGCGGGCTTTTCAAGAACGATGGCAATGCTGGCGAGGGCAGCGGTCTGCGCCTCATTGAGGCGATGCAGGTGGGAGGCACGGCTGGCATTGGGCGAAACGCTGCTGACGGAAAACTTAGCGGGGAGTTCTTCAAGGCGAATAAGATTGCGGCGGACGAGGGTGGCGAGAGTGCTTTGCGGAATGGGCAGACGACGAAGTTCGCGGACGGGCATGCGGCCACCGGCGGAGGCGAGTTCGGTGAGGATGGTGGTCTGGTTGGCGTTGAGCTTGGGAAGTCGGGCATCGTCTACCAGAACAGCGATTTGTTCAGTCATGCGGGCATCGCGAGGAGCGGCGACAACTTCGCGTTCGATCCAGCGCTTGCGCACCATGCCAGTGAGGAGGCGCGGCGTGGCCTTGACGGAGGAGCGCAAAGTGACCTCGCGCACAGGGTCGCCATCTTCAAGGCGATTGAGGATGGCGTATTCGCGGTCCTGCTGCTCGGGCGATTTGCGGGAACGGCGGGAGGCACCGCGGTCGGCGGACTCAAAGAGGATTTTGCGGCCTGTGTCGGTGATGCGATAAACGGAGTCAGTGCGGACCTCAGCGGAGAGCGGTAACATGCCGCGCAGGACTTCACCAAGCGGAGCAACGTAGTATTGGGCCATCCACTCAGCGAGACGAAGAAGCTCTTCGGTCAGTAGTGGAGTGGGATCGAGGACATGCTCTATGGGCTTGATGGCAATGCCTTCGGGGATTGGGTCATCATGCAGGCGGGTGACAACGCCGGTGAGCTTTTGTCCGCCGAATGGGACGATAACGCGACCACCAACGACCGGGACTCGACCGCTGACTGCGAGGGCGGCGCCATCACAAGCCCGCAGGGTTGGGTTGGCATGAACCGCGTAGGTGAAGGTACGGTCAAGCGGAACAGGGAGGGCGACTTCGCAGAGGGCGGGCATGAATGGACTTTACCCAGCATAGCGAAGTGCGAAGGCGGATGTCGGCTATGCGGCCCTAACTTCTTCGATCTTGATATCAAATTGATTGACGAGGGCCTGCAAGCTGGTGGCGATCTCTGCAACCTTATCGCAGGAGATTACAGTGTCACGTGCAACGCTGGTGGAGCGGTTTGCAAGAGCTGCAATCTGCTCAATATTCCCGCTTACCTGAATTGATGTGTTGGACTGCTCCTGCGAGGACTGGGCGATAGAGTTGACCATGCCGCCGACCTGCTCGACCATTTGGACGATCTGCTGGAGGGTATCGCCAGCTTCGATGGTGGTCTTGGTGCCCATCTCAACATCAGCGGTGTTGCGCTGCATGGCGCTGACGGCCTCAGTAGTTTCATGCTGGATGCCGCTGATCATTTCTGAAATTTCTTTGGTGGCGGCTGTGGTGCTTTCAGCCAGACGGCGTACTTCGCCAGCGACTACGGCGAAACCACGGCCCTGTTCCCCTGCGCGTGCCGCTTCAATTGCGGCATTGAGGGCGAGCAGATTGGTCTGGCTGGCGATCTCCTCAATGACGCTGATAATTTTTCCAATTTTTTCAGAGCGACCGCCAAGTTCGGTAACGCGGCTGGCAGTGGAAATGACACCAGTATGAATTTCTTCCATGCGCTGACGGCTGAGGTCTACGATAGTCCCACCGCGACGGGCCATATCTGCCGTTTCTGAGGCATTGCTGGCGGCAGTGGTGATAAAGCCTGAGACCTCCTGTACCGATGCGGTCATCTGATGAATGGCAGCGACGACGGACTCAGCCTGTTGTCGCTGGACCTCGGCGGCCCGGGACTGATTGCCGGCATCGTCCGCCATGCGCTGGCAGAAAGTGACTAAATGCTGCGAGGTGGTAATGACCTCAATCAGCATCCCGCGAATGCGAGCGACAAACTGGTCAAACGTATTGGCCAGAATGCCGATCTCATCGCCTGACTGTTCATGGAGATGGGTGTTGAGGTCGGCATTTTCCATGCGATCAATCAACTGCTTCACCGGTCGAAGCACGCCCTTGGTGATGAGCCAGTAGATACCGAATGAGACCAGCAAGGAGGCGAGCAGATCGAAAACTATGATGGAAATGGCCATACTGCGGAGGACGGAGGAAATGTCACTGCGGGGATAGGCGGCAAGGAGAGTGAAATGCCATTCAGGCATGATTGCCCGGGTGACGGCCCAATCTTTTGTATCACCGAAGAGAAGATGCTCATGGACCTGCTGGTCAGAGATGCGGTTGGGCTTGAGAACACTGGTGCCATCATTACGAACAAGAGCAACGTAGCCGCTGTCCATCACGCGGGCTGTGTTGATGAAGCTGCTAAGTTGACCGAGACTGGAGAGTGAGTATCCGGTATACCAGATGCCAATGATGGAGCCGGAAGCATCATGGATAGGCTCATATCGAGTCATAAAGGGATGGCCAAGGATGTCCACAACGCCGGTAAAAACTTTGTCCTGCCTGATGGTGGTGTAGACTGCCCCTTTTGCATCGAGCAGCGTGCCAATGGCGCGTGTGCCGTCGGGCTTGAGAACATTGGTGGCAATGCGGATGAAGTCATCACCCTGACGGACGAAGAGAGTGGCAGTGCAGCCGGAGATATCTTTTACGTTGTCGACAATTTTGTAGTTCTGATTTTGCACTTCGCTACCAAGTAAGAGTGTAGGAACTGATCTACCAGCCACAACAGAAGTACCAGAGATGCGAGGCTGGCCAGTTTTTTGTGCCTTATCCAACAGAACATTCATGGCGGAGTGCGCATTTTCCTCGCTAAGCATCACAGCCATGTTGAGGGTGTCCTGAACGTGGCTCACCTGTTCTGCAGTCTCGACTTTAGCGCGCTCCATCAATTGCTGGCGCAGGAGGCTGAATACAAACCAACCGAAACCTGACATGGTAACAAGGACCACAAGTATGGTTGGAGCCAGCACTTTGAACAACAAACTGCTGCGACGAGTTTGTGAGAACTTGCCTGTTAGAGATGCCTGAGTAAAACCCATAAACCCACACCAACCTTGTAGCTGCATATCCCGTATCGGCAGAGAGAAGGGAATAGTTAGCCATGATGGCAGCTAAGTTTTTGGAGCAGCAGAATTTGGGGGTGTGAGTCCCAATTCGGACATGACCATTTGGAGGTCTTTCCAGGTCTCTTTTTTCTGGCGCGGGTCGCGCAGCAGGAAGGCGGGGTGATAGGTGACGGCGAGTTTGGCACCACGGCACTCATGCCATGTGCCCCGCAGCAGACTGAGTGCGGCTTTACGGCCAAGCAGGTAGGTGGCCGCTGTGGCACCGAGGGCGACGATGACTTTGGGGCGGACGACATCAATCTGGCGCAAAAGGAATGGGGAGCACGTGGTGGCTTCAGAAAACTCCGGCACACGGTTGGAGGGAGGGCGGCACTTGACGATGTTGGCAATGTAGACCTCCTCGCGAGAGAGACCCATGGCAGAGATCATATTGTTGAGGAGCTGACCGGCGCGGCCAACGAAAGGAATGCCCTGCTCATCTTCATCGGCACCAGGGCCTTCGCCGACGAACATCAGCTCGGCGTTGGGGTTGCCATCGCCAAAGACAATTTTGTGGCGACCGGCATAGGCGAGGGCGCAGCGGGTGCAGGCAGCGCCGCTATGGGGAATGAGTTCACCGCGAATAGCGGCGAGGGCTGCGGGCCTGGCAGCTGGCGGAATAGGCGCGGGCTGCGGAACAAGTTGAGTAAAGCTGATGAGCTGGTTTGCGGAGGCGCGGGCGATGTCAGGCTCCTGTGGTGAAGGTGTTATGGGGAATGTAGATGGTTGGGGCGGTGCGGGATGAGCGATTGGGGCTGGAGTTTCCAATGCGGGCAAGACATCGAAGACTGAATCCGGCTGGCCGTTGCGGTAAAAGCTGGAGACGCCTATGTCGCGGTAGTATTCGAGCCAGGCGCGAAGGGACTGAGCATCTAATTTTTTCTCGTAAATGTTGTTCGTGCTCAATGCCTACTCTTCAATGAGGATGGATTTGCGCGAGGGCATGGCGAACTCGACCATCATTTGGCGGGGACGACGGAGTTCGATGGCCTCATCAAGGATGCGGTCGGCCATTTCGCGCTTGGTCATCTCCGGCATGTCGATGGCGGTCTGGCGAGTGAGGAAGGTGGCGGCGTTGCGTTCAGAGTCGAAGCCAATTTCGCGGCGCGAAACATCATTGATGACGATGGCATCGACACCCTTGCGTTCGAGCTTGCTGCGGCCATGCTCAATGGCATTGTCAGTTTCAGCGGCAAAGCCGATGACGAGAGTTCCGGGGAGTCGCTGCTTGGAAACTTCGCGAAGGATGTCTTCAGTGGGTTCAAGCTCCAGTGAGATGGGGCCGGAGCGCTTGAGTTTGGATTCTGCAACGACGCGGGCACGGTAGTCAGCGACAGCGGCGGACTTGATGACCATAGTGGCCTCAGGCAGGCGGTGCAGGACTGCGGCGCGCATTTCTGCAGCAGTGATGACGTTGACGACCTCGCAGCGAGCGGGGGGCTGGAGCGATGACGGCCCGCTGATGAGAATGACTTTTGCGCCGCGACGCTCGGCGGCCTCAGCCAGTGCATAACCCATGCGGCCACTGGAGCGATTGCCGAGAAAGCGGACGGGATCAATGGCTTCGCGGGTGCCACCGGCAGTGACGATGATGGTTTCCTGAGCGAGGTCATGACGGCGATGGAGGCTTGCGAGGACGGCATCGACAATTTTTGGGATTTCGGCAAGACGACCAGCGCCGACCATGCCGCAGGCGAGTTCGCCGCTTTCTGGCGCGACAATGCGGACTCCACGATGGGAAAGGAGATGAAGATTAGCGCGGGTGGCCGGGTGCTCCCACATATTCACATTCATGGCTGGGGCAACGATAACGGGTGCGGGCGTGGCGAGGTAGAGAGTAGAAAGAAAATCATCGGCAAGGCCGTTGGCGAATTTAGCCAGAGTGTCTGCGGTAGCCGGAGCCACAACAAGCGCGTCGGTCGATTGTGCTTCGGCGATGTGGTCAATAGAGGAAGTGGGCGCTGCATCGGTCGGGGCGCTAGCATCCCAAAGCGTGGTGATGACTTTATGTCCGGTGAGTGCGGTGAAGGTGACAGGGCCGATGAATTGAGTGGCGGCCTGAGTCATGACAACATGTACGTCGAGGGCCTGCTGCTGCAGGGCACGAACAAGTTCGGCTGCCTTATACGCGGCGATACCACCGCAAACACCAACTGTGACCTTCATTCTAACTCCTTACTGCTGGGGGTTTAGGCTAGTGAGCCAAAGTCGGGCTTGTTGGGAATTTCAGGGACAATAAATTTGACCTGACCGGCCTGGATTTCATCCTGCGCAACCTTGCAGGCCTTCATGGAGCGGGACTTGACCATGGGCTCTGCACCCTGTTGGAGCTGGCGTGCACGACGCGCAGCCACTTTGACCATGTGATACTTGCTGGTAAATTCGCTAACGACTTGTTCCACGATAATTCCCTCCCTGCTAGAGAATCTACCAGCCCGCATGGCCTAAGGCCAAGAGGGAATATGCGAACTATCCAAACTAATTAGTTGGGTGCAAAAGGAAGTACAGATGGGCGCGGGCTATTTAACGCCAAAGTTAGAGAGGATTTCGCGAAGATTGCCCGTAGTATGACTGGATTGGGAATGGTTGGTGCGGCAGCGGTCGGCAATGGCTTCAATGCCAAGGACAGGCAGTTGAATGGGGGCTTCAAGCATCTCCGGCTGCTGGCGACGGCGGCGTTCGGCAAGAACAATGCAGCGGAGCTTTTCAACTGCATCCTCCAAAACATCGTTGACGAGGGCATAGCGATATTTCCAAATCTCCCCCATCTCTTTGTGGGCCTGATGGAGGCGGCGCTGAATAATTTCTTCCACGGACATTTTTTCAGCCGCACTGCGCTGACGCAGGCGTGCCTCTAAAACCTGAGGGCTGGGAGGAACGATAAAAATACTGACAGCCTCTGGCATTTTTTCGATGACTTGTAGAGCACCCTGAACATCAATGTCGAGAAGAAGGTCATTGCCACGCGACTCGGCATCTTTGCGGGCCTGCTGCGATGTGCCGTAGTAATTACCGTAGACCTCGGCCCACTCAAAGAAGCCGCCATCGGAGATGTGCTGTTCAAATTCAGGGCGGCTGGCGAAGTGGTATTCGCGGTCCTGCTGCTCCCCGCCGCGGGGGGCGCGTGTGGTCCAGGAAATGGAGAATTCGAGTCCGCCGACTTGTTGGCGCAGATGACTGACCAGCGTTGATTTGCCGGAACCCGATGGTGCCGAGACGATGAAAAGTATGCCTGCCAAAACTTCCCCGGAGTTTTAATTCTTTTTTAGTGCTTCAGAATAGATTACCGGATGGATGGAGAAGCGGGTTGCTATGGTTCTTCGTGGGGAAAAGGAAAGCGTACGGAGCAGGACCATTTTCTGCCATCGATGATGACAGGCTGATTGGGTGTGATACGTCCGATTAGGTTCCTTAGTTGAGGCAGATCAGAGGCCTCAAGGTAGATCGAAAAGCGTTCGCCACGGTCGACGGCAGCTGTGGAATGGATACCAGGCCAGTCTGACGGCCAGTAGACAGGCTCGCCCTGAGCGGACTCAAAGGGCATCATGACAACTTCAAATTCGGTGGGCATCCACGGGACAGCAACTTTGTTTTTATAGGTGTTAAGCAACTGCATGTCTGCAACGAGGGACTGGGGGAGGGTGGCACCATCTTTCCTGAGGCTTGAAAGCTGGCCGTGCAGAAAGATTTTTTTGTTGGGCGCCTTGTCGGTATGCAGTTCAAGAATGTTGGTGGGCTGATTAGACAGCTCGAATGATGTGTAGTCCTTGTCCAGAGCATTGATCTGCTCTGGGTGGAGCGCACGGATAAATTTCTTCATCTGCCGGGAAGTGAGCTTGAGAGTGAGATATTCACCGGGCAGAGGGCCCTTAGCATTTCTCCAAAAGATGACCTGGCCATCAGTGTACAGGATAAAAAGCGGAGTGGTGCGACCGAGAGACATGGTCCAGGGTTCAAACTCAGTGAGCATGACGACGGGTTGCTTGTTGAGCGCGCTGGCTTGAACGTTCGCAGCTTGCAGATCAGAAGCCAGCAGAAGTAAAAGAACCAGAATAACCTTAGCCATGTTCATTTATACCCCGTCGAATAAGGTATTGAGACAACTAAATAGTTATTAACTTTTGGCCTGACAACTTTGATGAGTCCTCTTTACTGTATCGGTTTGCTCATGCGAAAGATTATGCACAAAGAAAGTATTTTTTATCGCATCCCGATAATGCACATGCGGCGACTTGATTGTTACTCCAAATTTTGCACTTGTTCGCGCGCCTTTTCAATAATTGTTTTTATGGCAAGTCCCTGCTCAGTGATGCGAAGGCCATTGCCAGCAGCGGCACCATTAGTTTTGGAGAGCAGGGTGTTGGCTTCGCGGTTCAACTCTTGCAGCAGGAAATCGAGCTTCTTGCCGAGTTCGCCACCAGCATATAAGAGTTCCTTGAAGTGTGCGATGTGGGCGCGGAGACGGACCAGCTCCTCTTGTATATCGCTGCGTTCGGCGAGCACGGCAGCCTCCTGCAAAATGCGCTGCTGGTCAAGGTGGATATTACTGCCGGTGGTAATTTCTTCGATGCGCGAGCGGAGCCGGTCAAAGTAGGCACGCTGGACATAAATACGCAGCGGCTCAATAAGGGTGACGGAGTGCTCTAATTGGGACATGCAGCTTTGCAGCTCAGCAACAAGTTCAGCCCCTTCACGCGCCCGCATCAGGTTGAACTGGGCGAGGAGTGGGAGAGCATCGGCAAGTACGGCGGCTTCGAGGAGAGCAGCGTTGAGGGCAGTGGGTTCGCCATCCGCAGAGATCATGCCGGGAATGCGGAAAGCATCGTTGATATTGGGCGTGGCGCTAAGTGAATGCTCGGCAGCGGCCTGCTGAAATGCTGCAATATAAGCTGCCATCAAAGCGCGGTCATACTGGATGCCAGAGCGGGCGGCGCGGTCAAGTTGCAGGGTGACATCAACATGGCCGCGAACAAGATGCTCCTTGAGAAGACGGCGCAGGGCCAGTTCGAGCGAGTCAAGACCGGAGGGCATACGGAATTGCGGATCGAGAAACCGATGATTCACGCTCTTGATGCTGAGGGTGTAGCCGAGGCCGTCGGGAGTCTGGCCGGTGACACGCGCGAAACCGGTCATGGAGTAGACGGGGGGATTCACAGTGGTCATGCGAGAGGAGACTCCTCTGCGCCGACCAAGACTGCATCAGGAGCACCACTAAATTGGAGATGATATAGGCGCTGATAGGTGCCAGAGCTGGCAAGGAGTTCATTGTGGGTGCCGATTTCGCTGATGCGGCCATCCTCAATGACGACGATGCGGGATGCGCGGCGTACGGTGGCTAGGCGATGGGCGATAACAAAGACAGTGCGGTCCTGCATGAGGTTGGCGAGTGCGGCCTGAACAAGTGCCTCACTTTCTGAATCGAGCGCGGAGGTGGCCTCGTCGAGAATGAGGATGGGGGCATTGCGCAGGACGGCGCGGGCGATGGCAAGACGCTGGCGTTCTCCGCCGGAGAGACGCACACCCTTTTCACCGATGAATTCATCGTAGCCATTGGGCATCCGCTCAATGAAGTCATGCGCAAGGGCGTTCTTTGCGGCCTGCTGAACGCGGGCGAGAGGCACGTCAGGACGACCGTAGGCAATGTTGTTGCGGACGGTGTCATTGAAGAGGACCGTCTCCTGCGTGACCTTGCCGATGAGGGTGCGAAGGCTTACGAGGTTTACATCGCGCAGGTCATGACCGTCGATGAGGATTCGACCATCGGTTACATCAAAAAATCGTGGGATGAGATTGACAAGGGTGGATTTGCCCGCACCGCTAGGGCCGACGAAGGCGATCACTTCACCACATTGGACATCAAGATTGATGTTGCTCAGGACTTGATGAGTCTGGGAGGATGTGTCGTCGGGGGAGTCAACCGATTTGGCATAGCTGAAGCAGACATTTTCAAAACGGATGCCTTGCTTGAATCCGCGCAAGACAAAAGCGCGGCGTTTCTCCTGAACATCGTCCTGCGCGTCCATGAAGCGGAAGATTTCTTCGCTGGCACCGAGGGCCTGCTGGAAATTGTTGTAGTAGCTGGCAAATTTACGGACTGGGTCATAGAGGGCAAAGACCGCCGCGATAAAAGCGATGAAGGAACCCATGGTCATGCTGTGCTTTTGGATGAGGACACGACCCACCCAGAGCATCATGGCAATAGCGGAGGCACCAAAAAAATCCATCAGAGGAGAACTGATGGCCTGTACGCTGACGGACTTGAGATTGGCGCGCTGGAGGCGGTCTGCGGCCTTACGGAAACGGGCCATCTCCCAAATTTCAGTATTGAATGCCTTGACGATGGCGTTGCCGGTGATGGTCTCCGTAAGGATGTTTTGGATCTCAGCCATTTTGTCTTGACCGCTGCGGGTGGTGATGCGCACTCCGCGCCCGATGCGGCGGGCTGAGCCAATAATGACCGGGACGAACAAGAGTAGGACAAGTGAAAGCCATCCACCATAGGAGATGGCCACGGCAACCAGGAAGATAAAGGTGAAGAACTGCTGGAGAAAATCGCTGAGCACGGTGGAGAGTGCGGTTTGGACACGCTCCACATCATTAATGAGGGTGGAGAGCAGCGTGCCAGTGGAATGCTTTTGAAAGAAAGCGACGGAGCGGCGGAGGATGGCATCGTAGAGATCATTGCGCAGGTCGGTAATGAGACCGTAACCAGCATAGTTGGCGAGATAAGTGCCAAAGTAATCACACAGCGATTTGAGAACAGCAGAAGCAATAAGCGCGAAGGCGACTACATCCCAAGCATTGTGAAAGCGGCTGGGAACAAAGTGTTGCAGGTTGATGACCCAGTTTGTATGCGGAATGGCAAAGACCAGAACATTTACAGAGATGGCGCGGGGGTCGAGAACATTGTCGAGAATGGGCTTGATGAGCAGGATGCGGAAAGCAGCACCCATCCCAACACCGGCCATTAAAACGACGGAAGTAAAGGCAGCCAGCAGATAGGGGCGGGCGTAAAACAGCAGGCGCAGAATACCATTGCGTGTGCGCTTCATGCGATGGCCCCGAGAAATACTGCTGCTGAGTGAAGATATTGCATCCAGCTTATTGTAGCGGGGTGGAGCGGTATAAGTCAGGATTAGCAGGGCTGGACTGATGGCTGGGGTTTACTTGCGGGGCATGTCGCGGTGCGAGGACTTGACGCGATAGCCTTCGCGGAGCAGACGCTTCCTCATCTCCTCCGCAATAAAGACAGAGCGGTGCTGGCCACCGGTACAGCCAAAGGCAATCGTGAGATAGCTTTTGCCCTCTGCAATGTAGAAGGGCAGCAGATACAGCAATAGGTCCGTGACGCGGGCAAGAAACTCCGCGGTCTGGGGAAAGTGGCGGACGTAGCGGGCAACGCGCGGATCGCGTCCGGTGAGTTTGCGGAACTCTGGAACGAAGTGTGGATTGGGTAGGAAGCGCACGTCGAAGACAAGATCGGCCTCTGTAGGAAGGCCATTTTTAAAGCCGAAGCTGATGCAGGAGACGAGGAGATTTTTTTCACCAGCACCGCCGCGTTCAAAAAGCTCATTGATGTGGGCGCGGAGTTCATGCACGTTGAACTTGGAGGTGTCGATAATTTGGTCAGCGACGTTGCGGATGGGACCGAGCAATTTGCGCTCGGCGCGAATGGCCTTGACGATGCTGTCTGCCCGGCCCAGCGGATGGGGGCGACGGGTCTCAGAGAAGCGACGGACAAGAACGTCGTCAGTGGTATCCAAAAAAATTACTTTGGCGGTGAGGACACGACGGACCTGCTTCAGCAGTGCGGGAAAACGGTCGAGCACGGTCCCCTCGCGGACATCGACAACGAGTGCGGCGCGAGTGATGGTCTTGGATTGACTGACAAGAACGGCAAAGCTGG
>Ga0116226_10004904_pt1 | contig 11896 bp, 12 predicted proteins | sample S1TSphfallax_FD_89692 | JGI IMG/M metagenome (GOLD analysis project Ga0116226, IMG submission 89692) | Host-associated microbial communities from peat moss isolated from Minnesota, USA - S1T2_Fa - Sphagnum fallax MG | ecosystem: Host-associated > Plants > Peat moss > Unclassified | place: USA... | reverse complement strand
CACCCAGTTGGCCGCCGGCGCCATGGCCAGGATCGGCCTATCGCCGGCCAACAAGGCGTCCGCCGCCGCCTGCCGCTCGGCGCTGACAAAAAGGCCGGGCGCGGGCACATCGTCTTCAAGCTGAAGGACCCGCGCGGCTTCAATTACCTTGTGCACAGGGTCAAGGCCGGGGGCGGGACTGCGCCGGACCGCACGGCGGCGCGCGCTGAGGAAACCGGCCAGGCCGGAGCCGCGCATATCTACCACCAAGCCCCATCGCCGGCCGCGCACCGACCACCAAAGGGATAGCCAGTGACGCGCCAAGGGCTGCTTTTCCAGCTCGATCAGCCGCCCCAGTTCCGGCGTGTCTGCGAACAGGGGGGCGGTCAGGGGGGAGGCGACAATGGTGAAACGCGCATTAGGCACCTCATCCGCCAGCCGCATGAGAAGGCCGGAAGACAGCACCGCGTCGCCGATCCGGCTCGAAGTGATGAAGAGAATCGGAAAGCGCGTGGTCGACATCAAACCCTGTATAAGAGCAAGAACGGCGCTTGTCGCGCCGCCCGCAAGGTGGAACTGCCAATCAAACCCTGGCGCAGCGCTAAAAACACGCCCACATCTGCGAGATGTCTGTGAACGCAAAGCTTGTCGCCCTAACCGACCGCACCTTGATCCGCCTTATGGGGCCGGACTGGCGGCCATTTCTGCAAGGCCTGATCACTCAGAATAGCGAGACCTTGGCTGTGGGACAGGTCGCCTATGGCGCGCTTTTGACGCCTCAGGGCCGTCTCCTGCACGACCTGTTCATCTGGGGCCTGGAAGACGGAGCGATGCTGGATGTGGCGGCGGAGACGCGCGACGCCCTGATGGCGCGGCTTTCCATGTATAAATTGAGATCAAAGGTGACGCTGGCGGCAGAACCCGGCTGTGTCTTCGCCCTGTTCGACGCCGCAGAGGAACCCGATCCGGCGGCTGGCTGGCGGGCGGACCCTCGCGCGCCGGGACTGGGCTGGCGCGCTTATGGCGAGGCGCCGCCAGCCGCCGACGCCGCCCCAGCCGATCTGTCCGACTATGACGCCCACCGCATTCGCCTGGGCGCGCCGGATCTGGTGCGCGATCAGCTTTCCGACAAGGCCTATGCCGTGGAGGCGAATTTAGACCTGCTGCACGGGATCGACTTCGCCAAGGGCTGCTTTGTGGGGCAGGAAACAACCTCGCGCATGAAGCGCCGGGGTCCGGTCAAAACCCGCCTCATTCCCCTCAGTTTCGACGGCCCCGCCCCGCCGGCGGGGACGGAGGTGCTGGCCGGGACCCTGCGGGCGGGCGAGGTTCTTTCCAGCGGCGACGGCTGCGCCCTGGCCCTGATTCGCCTCGACCGGGCCTTGGATCAGGCCCTCACGGTGGAAGATCGTCCTGTCAGGCTCGACCCGCCCGCATGGCTCAGCGAAGCCCTGACGCCGGCGTGACGGCGTTGCGGGCCGTCCCCGAAATCGCCACAGTGTGCTGTTAGCCGTTAGCACAAAATCTATTTGGGAGCTTCGTCATGTCGCTTGCGAAACCGATGCCCTTCCTGCTCCTGGGCTTGCTCGCCATAACGCCGGCGGTCCATGCTCAGGCCCCTGCGCGGCCCGATCCCATCGTGACGGTGAAGCTCTCGCCCGGCCTTGAGGCCAAGGCGAAAAAGCTGGGCGACCGGGAGGTGGCGGAGATGGCGCAGGAGTTGACGAAGGAGGTGCAAGAGGCGCTGGCGGGCAGCCACGGCCCCGGCGCGCCCGTGCGGGCCGATCTGGTGCTAGTGGACCTGCAACCCAACCGCCCGACCTTCACCCAACTTGGCGATCATCCGGGCCTGTCCTTGCGAAGCGTCGGGCTGGGCGGCGCAGCGATCACAGGAACGGTCGCCTTTCCGGACGGCCATACGGAGGCCCTGACCTCCAGCTATTACGGAGACAACCTGCGCGACGATCCGTGGCCCGGCGCATGGCGGGATGCGGAAACAGCCTTCTATGATCTGGCGGACAGCCTCAGCCACGGAAAGACGCCCCATGATCGGCCGGTCTCCGTCGCGACGCGGGACAGTTTCGGGTCCTGGCCGTACTGACCTCGCCGGGCGTATGAGCGCCCCAAGCCTGACGGGGCGCATTGCGGCGCGACCGGGGCAGGTCCAAGCTTCCCGCCATGCAAGCCCCCGCCCGATGCGCCTGGCCCGGCGCCGATCCGCTTTATTGCGCTTATCACGATGAAGAATGGGGTGTTCCCGAGTGGGACAGTCGCGCCCTGTGGGAAAAGTTGGTGCTGGACGGATTTCAGGCCGGCTTGTCCTGGATCACTATCCTGAAAAAACGCGACGCCTTTCGCGCCGCTTTCGCCGGGTTTGACCCAGAAATCGTCGCCCGGTTCGACGCGGCCGACCTGGCGCGCCTGATGGCTGATCCCAGCATAGTGCGCGCCCGCGCCAAAATCACCTCCGCCATCGCCTCGGCTCAAGTTTATCTCGACATGCAGAATCGCGGCGAAGACTTCGCGGACTTCATCTGGGGCTTTGTCGACGGCCAGCCGGTACAAAACGCCTGGACCTCGCGAGAGCAAGTCCCCGCCCAGACGCACCTGTCCGTCGCCGTCTCCAAGGCCCTGAAATCCAAAGGCTTCACCTTCTGCGGCCCCGTCATCACCTACGCCTTCCTCCAGGCCACGGGCGTGGTAAACGACCATGTGACAGGGTGTTTTCGGTGGGGGGAATGCGCCAAGGCGGCGTCCAGCTAACCGGCGCTCAAACCTTCAGCTCGTCAGGAACCCATCGACGGCGGCGTCAAAGGCTTTGGGGTCGTCGTACATAATGAAGTGCTTCACGCCTGGCTTCGTCGCGATCAGGGTCTTATGCGCCACAGGGGCGTAATCGGCCTGGATCAGCGCGTCCAGCGGCGCCTCGTAGAGCACTGTAACAGGCGCCGTGATATTGGCCATGCGGGGCCGCAGGTCGAGTAGCATATCTTCCTGCATGGCCTTGACCAGGGTCGGACGAGCGCTGGAGACGGTCCAGGCCTGGATGCGGGCCTGATCGTCTGGCGCAGTGACCATCATCGTAACCGTTTTCGCCGAGGCTGCGGCGAAGTCGGCGTCGCTCTGGCCCAGCATCTGAGCGCCTATGGCGTCGGCAATGGGCTTCGTGGCGGCGGCGGTCGCATGTGGTCCGGCGAATACCTGCGTATAGAAGGCCAGGGTATCGACAATCATCAATTTGCTGAACAGGTCTGGGTGATCCGCCGCGAGCTCCAGCGCCATCAATCCGCCGAGGCTATGACCGATCACCATAGGCCTGACGAGGCGGGCCTCGGACATATAGCTGCGAATGGCGTCTTCGGTGGGGCCGATAACAGGACCGGACGCATTGGCCCGCGCTGGCTCGCCTGCAAAACCTGCAACCTGAATCAAGTGCAAGCGATAATGCCCCCGCAACCGCGCGGCTAAAGCGCTAAAGGTTGCCCGCGACGAGGCGAGGCCGGGAATGAGGATGAGATCGGGACCGGAGCCCACCACTTCAACACTGATGCGGTCCAGTTTGACCAGCTTGCTGTTTGGGAAAAGGCGATTGGCGTCCAAGGGAGTTCCAGCTTCGGACATCGGCATGGCTCTGGGCTGAGACGGCGGCAAGGCTGCGCAAGACGCCAACAGGACGAAAGCAGCCGACAGAACACAACGCTCCATTATCCCACCCCCGCATAATTATTACAGAAGTAATGTCCCGCTCCGGCTGCGCGTACAAATTAAAATTCGGCAACGCCCCAAACCCCGCTGCGTCCCCTGGCCCGCTTCCGTACCCGCCCGGTCCAGCGTAGGAGCGGAGTGTGACGCTACGACTCGCGACATCTGCACTTGCGCCCGCCAAGACCGGTCCGGATCTGGCGCTGGAGGCCCTTTGCCCGTCGCCCGTGTGCGGGGTGGATGAGGCAGGGCGAGGCCCGTTGGCGGGGCCGGTTTCGGCGGCGGCTGTGGTCCTAGATCGGGCCAATATCCCGGCCGGGCTGAACGACTCCAAAAAGCTGTCCTCCGCCGTCCGCACGCGACTAGCTGTCGAAATCAAAACTAGCGCCCTCGCTTGGGCTGTCGCCTTCGCTAGCGTGGAGGAGATTGAGGCGCTGAACATTCTCCAAGCCACATGGCTGGCCATGCGTCGGGCGTTGGTGGGGCTTTCGCTCACGCCCGCCTTCGCCCTTGTGGATGGCAGCTACGCTTTCGACCTGCCCTGCCCGTCCCGGCCAGTGATTAAAGGGGATGGCCTGTCGCTCTCCATCGCCGCCGCCTCCATCCTCGCCAAGACGGCGCGGGATGAGGTGATGGTGGAGATGGATCAGGTCTATCCCGGCTATGGATTCGCCCGGCACAAGGGCTATGGCTCGGCCCTTCACATGCAGGCCATCGCGCGGCTCGGCCCCTGCCCCATCCACCGCACGAGCTGGGCGCCGTTTCAGGCGCTGAAGGCTGGGCTATGAGCTTGATCGGCGACCGGTTGAAGCTACGCCCGGGCGTTGTCGGCGCGCCCCTGCACATGCCGCTTCCGGCCAGAGCGCGAGGCCTGTTCGCCCAGATTCGCACCCTGATCCGCGGCAGCGAGGTTCTGCTGGTCCTGATCGCCGTGCTGGTCGGGGCCATGGCCGGGGGCTTGGTGACGCTGATGAGCCAGATCAGCCAGGTCGCTCACATGCTGCTTTATGGCATTCCCATAGATCAGCGGCTGAGCGCCACGGCCCGCGTCACCCTGCCCTTAGCGTTTATCGCACCCGTCGGCGGCGGCCTGCTGCTCGGTGCGACGGAGATCTGGCGGCGCTGGAGCAAGGCCCAATATCCGGTCGATCCAGTAGAGGCCAACGCCCTACGCGGCGGGCGCATGTCCTTCCGTGACAGCTTGGTAGTCAGTGTGCAGACCCTGATCTCCAACGGCTGCGGCGCCTCTGTGGGGCTGGAGGCGGGCTATACTCAGATCGGCGCCGGCCTGGCCTCGCGGTTGGGCATCTGGCTGAACCTGCGGCGCAGCGACCTTCGCATTCTGGTGGGCTGTGGGGCGGCCGGGGCGATTGCAGCGGCCTTTGGCGCGCCCCTGACCGGCGCCTTCTACGCCTTTGAGCTGATTATCGGCGTCTATTCCATCTCGAATGTGGCCCCAATCCTGGCCGCCTCGCTCAGCGCCTATTTGACCAGCCAGGCCCTGGCCGGCGCGCCCTACGCCCTGCACGCCGCCCCGGTCGCCCCGCTGCACCCCAGCCACTATCTGGCTATCCTGGTCCTCGGTCTTGCCGCAAGCGCATTGGGCGTCGCCGTCATGCGCATGACGGAGGTGTTTGAGGATATATTCAAGGCCTTGCGCATACCGCAGGCCCTGCGCCCGGCCGTCGGCGGCGTCTTGATCGGCAGCCTCGCGCTCCTGACGCCCCAAGTGCTGGCGGCCGGCCATGGGGCGATGAAACTGGATTGGACCCTAGATCTGCCCCTGGGCACGCTCGCGGCGCTCATCTGCATCAAGCTTCTGGCCTCCATGCTCTCGCTGGGCGCAGGATTCCGCGGGGGACTGTTCTTCTGCTCGCTATTCGTCGGCTCCCTGTTGGGCAAGCTTTACGGCGCGGGCGTCATGCGTCTCTTTCCCGACTTCGGCCTTGATCCCACGGCCTGCGTCCTGGCCGGGATGGGGGTGACGGCAGTAGCGATTGTGGGCGGCCCGCTCACCATGAGCTTTCTGGTCTTGGAGACCACGGGCGATTTCAGCGTCACCGGCGCAGTACTGGCCGCCTGCGTCGCCACCAGTCTGACGGTGCGTGAGACGTTCGGGTATTCCTTTTCCACATGGCGGCTGCACCTGCGCGGCGAAACCATCCGCAGCGCCGCCGATGTGGGCTGGATTCGCAGCCTGACGGTAGATCGGCTGATGCGAAAAGATGTGGCGACCATAGCTGGGTCTGAGACCGTTGCGGCGTTCCGTCTGCGCTATCCGCTGGGGTCGCGCAATGTGGTGGCGGTGCTGGACGACGATGCCCGCTATCTGGGCCTTGTGCCCACCGCCGAGGTCTTCGCCGCAGAGCATGATGAGGGTGCGGCTACGACCCCAGTCGCTGGTCTGGCCCATCTGCAGGGCACAGCGCTGCTTCCCGAAATGAATGTGAAGGAGGCCATGGACCTGTTCGGCCGAGCCGAGGCGGAAACCCTGATCGTGGTCGATGCGCCGGAAAACAAACACGTCATCGGCATGCTGAATGAGGCCTATGCCACCCGCCGCTATGCTGAAGCCCTAAACAACGCCAACAAGGACGTGACCGGCGCGATGTAAGAGACGAAAGCGCAGGTCGCTTTAGGAGGGCATTTCTTCAGGCTCGCTATCGTCCCCCTCGTCTGTCGACGTGGTCGCAAGCGTTCGGGCGAGTTGCAGCAAGGCGCGGCGCAAACGCGACGACTTCATGCGGGAATAGCATTCCACCAGCTCATCAACGCCGCGAAGCTGCGCCAGGAGCGCCAATATGGCCGGCGATTTGGGAGTCGGCTCATTATCGTCCGGCAAGAGCGCATTCGGCGAAACCGACAGGGCGCGCGCCGACTTCACAAGCATGGAAGCTGAGATACGGTTCGTGCCGCGCTCATATTTCTGAATTTGCTGGAACGTGATCCCTAGCGACCGGCCGAGCTGTTCTTGCGACATGCCCTTTGATTTGCGCAAGGTGCGAAGACGAAAACCGACGGCGATATCGATTGGATCAGGACCGTTCAAATCCGCACGAACAACCATAAGACCTCCAAGGTGCGTACAAACGAATGCTTTAGGCACGCGAGATGAGCATAATAACACACCACAAGATTGCAATAGCTTATGAAATTATACGAATTCGCCGCCAGATTTCATAAAGCAATCAACGTATGAATACGAAAGTCGTATATCGATAATTTATAGGAGAAATTCGATATAATTCTACTTATAATTGTTTATATTTAATCCAGGTGAAATATAAATTGAAAAATACAAATGAAGATCTCAAGGCGAGAGAACAGGTTTTAGCCCTGTTAAGTCATGAAATGAGGACGCCCTTGAATGGTGTTCTCGGCATGGCGGGTTTGTTGGCGGGCACCAAGCTAGATTCGACTCAGCAGGCTTATCTCTCGGTTTTGAGGGAGTCCGGGGAATTGTTATTGAGCTTGGTCAACGATGTTCTGGATCTGGCGAAGATGGATAGTCGTCCACTGGAGCTGGAACCTGTAGACACCGACGTCGAGCGCTTGCTGCAGAGCGTATGCGAGCTTCTTAGTCCTCGCGCCTATGCGATTGGCATCGAGATCGCCTGGCGCACAATCGGCGCCTTTCCGGTTCTGCGCGCCGATGACGGACGTCTGCGACAAATTCTGTTCAACCTCGCCGGCAACGCCATCAAACTGACGACGTCCGGCGGCGTGCTCGTAACGGCCGCCTTGTTGGAGACCACTGAGACCGCCGTCCGCGTCCGATTCAGCGTCAAGGACAGCGGTCCCGGCATAGCGCAGGAGCATCAGGCCCAGATTTTCGAAGAATTCGTGCAGACAGAAGCCGGGGCAAGCGCCGGCGGAGCGGGACTTGGCCTCGCCATTGTTAGGCGGCTGGTTACCGCTTTCCAAGGCCGGCTCGGAGTCGATAGTCGTCTGGGCGAAGGTGCGGAATTCTGGGTCGAGCTGGAACTGGGGTCGGCAGACACCTCGCCCAAGGCGGAGCTGAACGCCCTGGCGAGACTAAGCATCGCCGTCTTGTCGTCTAACTGGGTTGTACGCGAGGCGGCCAGGAGCTTGATCGAGGCCTGCGGCGGGCGGGCCGAGACCTTGGCGGATAGAGCCGACCTACCGGCCGGAGCGAACTACGACGCCGTGCTGGTCGACGCCGCCTGGTCGCCGAACGAGCCCGCTCCGCCGCCGCCGGGCCCCTTCCCTGCCCTCGTCCTCCTGGCGCCCGAATCGCGGCGCGGGATCGAGGCCTTCCGCGCCGCCGGCTATGCGGGCTATCTGATCAAGCCCCTGCGCCGCGCTTCCCTGGCCGCCCGAGTGCTGGCGGTGCGGCAGGATGCGCGAGACGCGGCGGCCTCAGCCGCAGATCTGTCGAGCACCGGCGTGGATGATGAGCGAGCAGCGGAGCAGCCGTCTCGCCATCTGCGCGTCCTCTTGGTCGAGGACAATCCCGTTAACGCCCTTCTGGCGAGGGCGCTCCTGACGCGGGAGGGGTGTACCGTGGATCGTGCGGCCACGGGCGGGGAGGCGCTGACGGCGCTGGCCACTGCGCCCTACGACATTGTGCTGATGGATATGCGCATGCCCGGCATGGATGGTCCCGCCGCCACACGCGCCCTTCGCGCCCGCGGCGATGAGACGCCCATCATCGCCCTGACGGCCAACGCCTTTGAAGACGACCGCCGCACCTGCCTGGAAGCCGGGATGAACGACTTTCTCACCAAGCCGCTTGACCCCAAGGCGCTCCAGGGCGCCCTTCTGCGCTGGGCCAGGCCTGAGGGTCAGCCCTGGCCGTCGTGATGGGGGTCCATCAGGCGGTGGGCATGGACAATGAAATAGCGCATCAAGGCGTTATCGACGGTGGACTGGGCGCGCGATTTCCACGCCGTGCGGGCGGCGGCGTAGTTGGGGAAGGCGCCGACGAAGTCCAGCTTGGAGAGATCCTTGAACTCCGTCCCTCCGACATCGGTCAATTCGCCGCCGAACACCAGGTGCAGAAGTTGGTGGCTGGGCTGGTCAGGCATGAAATCCTCATGAGTCGCGCGCGCTTGAAGGGTCGATAGGCGCGGTCCTGGCCAAGATCAACGGGAAGAGGGCGGCGCTAGCGCAGATCAGGCCAAAGTTCGCCGCTTGCGGCGTGTTGAAGATCAAGGGCCGTCCACGGGTGTCGCTAACCTGGGCGCCCGCCTCCCGCGCGATGAGGTCGCCCGCAGCCAAATCCCAGTCGTGCTTGTCGCCCATGGAGACGGCGGCGTCGAATCGGTTCGCCGCCACCAGCGCCATGCGATAGGCGATGGCGTTGCGCCGCTCCACCTGCATGTGCGGCCAGGGGGTGGGCCACAGCCCGCTCTTGAACTGCTTCACATCGCCGACCATGCGGCAGTCCGTCAGGGTCAGAGCCTCACCTGACCAGATCGTCTGGCCGTTGCAGCGGGCGCCGCCGCCCGCCTCAGCGCTATAAAGCTCATCCAAAGCGGGGGCGTAGATAGCGGCGCTCACGGGGCGGCCCGCCTCTACAATGGCGATGGAGATCACGAACCAGGGCGCCCCTTTCAGATAGGCGCTCGTGCCGTCGATGGGATCGACCATAAAGACGCGCTCGGCCTTCAGCCGCGCTGGATCATCTGCCGTTTCCTCCGACAGCCAGCCATAGTCAGGGCGGGCGGCGCGCAGGGTGTTGGACAACAACTTGTCGACCGCCAGATCCCCGTTGGTCACCGGCGACCCATCGGGCTTGCCCCGAACCTTCAACCCCTGATCCCGTAGCGACAGAGCCAAGCGGCCCGCCGCCCTCGCCGCGTCGCAGAGGAGGTCCAGGTCGTTCATCGCCCCGCTATGGCCAGGTCATCCACCAGGAGAGAGGGGGCGTTGGAAGCGCCTCTGATCTCCAGATCACCGCCGGCGACCAGCCGGGCGTAAATGTCCTTTAGATTGCCGGCAACGGTGATCTCTGTCACCGGATAAGCGATCTCACCGCCCTCGAACCAGAAACCGGACACGCCCGCAGACCAGTCGCCGTTATTGGCGTTCAGCGATGGGCCGAACATGGAGGTGACGAGGAGCCCGGCCTTGGCGTTGCGGATCAGGTCCTCCAGGGTCCCCTCCTCCGGCTCCAGCGTCAGATTGTGGGGTGAGACGCCCGGCGGTCCGGCCAACCCGCGTGAGGCGTGGCCCGTGCTCTCCAATCCCAGTTGGCGCGCGCTGGCGCTGTTCATCAGCCAAGTAGTGAGCACGCCCTTGTCGATCAGCTTGCGGGCGGAGGTCTCGACACCCTCGTCATCGAAGGGAGACGAGCCGAGACCGCGCGGACGGAACGGGTCTTCGCTCACCGTGATCCCAGGCGAAAACACCGCCTCCCCCAGCTTGTCCTTCAGGAAAGATACGCCCCGCGCCACGGACGGCCCGGATATGGCGCCCAAGAGCGGGCTGAGCAGGGAGGTGGCGATGCGGTTCTCAAAGATCACCGGCGCGGTGCAACTATCGATCTTGCGCGCACCCAGGCGCTGCACGGCGCGTTTGGCGGCTTCGGTTCCAACCTCTTCCGGCGTCGGCAGGTCCAAAAGGTGGCGCGTAGAGCGTCCATCTCCGCCCCGCTCCATGGCCGCCCCTTCGCCGGCGATGGCGGAGGCGTAAAGAGAGAAATAGCTGCCCTTATGCGCGCCCTCAAACCCCGCACTGGTCACGAGACGCCAGTCACCGGCGCTCCAAGACGCCGAGGCGCCGTCCGTATTGGTGACGCCCGGATTGGCGCGCACCGCCTCTTCAGCGGCGCGGGCCTGATGTTCCAGATCTTCCGCGCTGAGTTCGGATGGGTCGAACAGGTCCAGCTCAGGCCCCGGCCCCTTGGCGAGGCGATCACTCGGTGCAAGGCCGGTATAGGGGTCTTCCGGCGCCAGTTTGGCCATGGCCACCGCGCGCTCCACCAGCCTTGCCCGCGCCTCAGCCGACAGGTCGGAGCCGGAAACCACCGCCTGGCGCTGGCCCACAAACACGCGAAGACCGATCTCGCGCGACTCCTCGCGCTCGATTTCCTCAAGCTCGCCGAGGCGCACGGTAATTGAAAGCGCCTGCCGCTCCGCCCCCACCGCTTCCGCCGCATCCGCGCCACCCTTTAGAGCTTGGGCGACGATGTCATGCAGAAGGGCGGCGTCCATGGGCGGGCTTTATCCAAATCAGCGAGCGGTCAAAGCCATATGAAGGCCCACGCGCTCACGGGCAAGGATCATACACCCGCGCTATGCCGCCACATCCCACTGCGGCGCCCAGGGTGGATTGATCAGCCGGCCATCAGGGCGGGCCAGGGCGTCGATGCGCTCGCACTCATCCTTCGTCAGCTCAAAGCCGAACACATCCATATTGGTGGCCGCTCGCTGGATATGGCTGGATTTCGGGATGGCGATAACACCCTCCTGCTGCATCAGCCAGCGGATCGCCACCTGGGCCGGCGTCACCTCATGGGCATGGGCGACCGCCTCTAGCGTGGCGTCATGCATCACCTTGCCCTGGGCCAGGGGGGAATAAGCGGTCAGCGCCAAGCCCAGCCTGCGGCAGGCCTTTAGCACCGGCGCCTGGGACAGGAAGGGATGGTATTCCACCTGATTGACCGCCAAGGGTTCGGGGCAGAGGTCGACCGCCTTCTCAAGTAGGTCCGCCGTGAAATTGGCCACGCCGATGGCGCGTGTCAAACCCCGACGCTTCACCGCCGCCAGAGCCTCCATCACTGACTTGAGCGGAAAGGCCGGATTGGGCCAATGGAGCAGCAAGAGGTCCACATGATCGAGGCCCAGGCGCTTCAGCCCGGCCTCCGCCGCAGCCTCTAGTCGGTCAGGGCCCAGATCGTCCTTCCAAATCTTGGTGGTGACGAAAACCTCGCCCCGCGGCACGCCGCTGTGACGCAGGCCCTCCCCCACCTCCGCTTCGTTCTTGTACATGGCGGCGGTGTCCACATGGCGATAGCCAGCGTGGAGCGCGCGCGAGACCAGCTCGGCGCAGACGGGCTTTTCGATTTGCCAGACGCCTAAACCCACGACGGGAATCTCGACGCCAGCGGTGAAAACGGTATTCATGCAAACCTCTTTTCAACGCGCCCGCCCTGCCGAAGGGTCGGAGGATGGACGCCCTTGTCATTGTCTAAAACGAACGCTGCAGATCGGACGCAGCGTCTGATCGTACTGGGCGGTACAAGCCTGAT
>Ga0116226_10004903_pt1 | contig 11896 bp, 16 predicted proteins | sample S1TSphfallax_FD_89692 | JGI IMG/M metagenome (GOLD analysis project Ga0116226, IMG submission 89692) | Host-associated microbial communities from peat moss isolated from Minnesota, USA - S1T2_Fa - Sphagnum fallax MG | ecosystem: Host-associated > Plants > Peat moss > Unclassified | place: USA... | reverse complement strand
TAGGCCTGAGGCCTCAAAACGGAATCTGAATTTTCAGAGCGCCACGTGGCATCATTTAAAACACCTTCAAAGTAAAGATATTTTTCACAGTCCATAATTATTTTCTCATTCTTTTAATTGTTCTTGTTGTCATTGCTGTAGGTGAATGGAAGGAACATGGGTTTGTTGTTCAAGCTGGCCGAAGAATGGCTTGCAAAGGCACAAATTGAGTTGAAGCATACTCTTACATTGGCAGTTGTGAAAGAGTTGTTCACAGAAGATGCCGTGAAGCTTGTTTGGGTTTTTAAATAAAAGAGTTTTAGAGGATTGAGGCTCTCTGAATATTCTCTTAAAACTTTTTCACTAGTTAAAGGATTTTGCCTTTTATCCCAGTACAACTTCTCATGAACTCTTCATTGCACCATCCTTCTCAAAGATAATCATCACCAGCAGAGGTCATTTTCCTTGGGTTGAAGCATATGACATGAACCTTTGAATTTCCAAAATGGTTGTGGGGACATAATTATTTTTGAAGAAATCCATGAAAATGTGGTTATAATATTTGGAGGATAAATAATGGGGATACTCTTGCATGATTCTATGTCCATTGTTGAAGCCAATGAATATGAAAACCACCTTTGGTTTTTATATGAGCATTGTGGAGCAATTAAAAGGGAAAAGGTTTTTGAAAATTCAAAGATGAATGGGCATCAAGATTATTGAGGTGATTTGGTTGCATCGCAATATGTTATTTAAAAGTTGGTGATTTAATGGTTCAATTTTTGTAAATTTTGTGGAGAAGAATAATAACACAACTGGAATAACAAACTAATAAATTGGATTGTGTTACATCTTCAAGTATGCACATTCACAAAGGCACAATGATATTAAACAAATCATCAGTAATGAAGAGATTGAGGAGTATGTAGACCCCTGGACGAAAAAATATGTGCAAAATCACATCATGCCAAATTTTTCCTCTTGGTTAAATGCACTCGACACATTATACGTAAAAGAATTCCCTCGGAAGACAGTGAGTTTGGGAAGAACTACTTTCACAACAATGGGAGTTATTGAAAATTACAAATCTCATTCAAATGTTGATGGGGACTCCTTATTTTTTGTGATATCATGGTTTAAATGAGGCATGATGTTTATTCCTCTTGTAAAGTTCATGTATGCGTGATGTTGATACCATTGTTCCAATTTAAATGTAGAAATATTTGTTAACAAGTCATATATGGGTGTGCATGTCCTAAGGAATGAAAAATTTGTTGGTGGATGATTTGTCATGTTAGGATATAAACTTTATTTCCAACCATGTCCTGGAACTATTTTCTTATTGAAAACACCAAATATATAACATTTCACAATTGGCATAAATGGGGATGTAACACAATATGCATGTGTTTTCTATGTTTAAAAAAGAACATATGTAGGACATTTGAGATGTTAAAAAGAGCTAGAGGTCTACCAAGCAGATGTTGAAGCCAAAAAGAGGAAAACAAATAGCATTAAGAGGGAAAAAAGTTAGATTGATAATCAATGCTCCAAGTTTGGTATCATTCCACCTTTGAATTCATTTTTTCCACATTGTATGTGTATAAGAAACTTTTAAATTGATATACATTACATGTTCCTCACAAGTGGTGGAATAGACCAATGCTTCCAAATTACCATTTGAGTGTGCAAGATTCTTCACTGGTTTTCGTTTGCCATTTTTTTACTTGCATGGTTTGATTCATTGTGGGCTAATTTTTGGATTTTTGGTGCAATACTTGTAGTGGGTCACAAAACATCATTTGGATTTTTGGGTGAATAATTAATTTGTTCGACATTTTCATTGAAAACCATATGCATTGGGGTTTGTGGATTGAACTTGCAACTAATAGGCCATTAAATACTATTGAATAAATATTGCAATACCTGCATCAAAACAAAAAAAAAACTTGGTTTCTTAATGGGAATTAACAATATGGCATATGGTGCACAAAATATGCATTTGGACAAGGAAAAAGAAGAAGGAAATGATGGAAAGAAAAGTTCAAACCAATGTAGAGGAATAAGAAAAAAGAAGAAAAAAGTTCTAGAAAAAGTAAACAAAAGAAAAGTAATTAAAGGAAGAAAGAAAGAAAATGCTTGTAAAACAAAAAAATCAATAAAAGAAATAGCTTTTAAATGATTGAGAGGACAACAATAAAGTAAGAAAAGTTGGAAGAAAAAATTGAAAGAAAGAAACTTAGAAAAAAGGCCATGAAAATGAGTAATGAATCAATTTTGAAGAAGGAAAACAAGTGAATTTGGAAAGGAAGATATGAAGAAAAACGTGTAGAATTAAGAAAAAAAGATAGAAAGGAGGACAATTTTAGCAATAAATTCTATAACACAAAAGAGAATAAGTTAACATTGTGCAACAAAAAAATGGTGCATCTGTAATGGAGAAACAAATTATATTCAAAAGAATGAAGAAGGGAGAAAAAGAAATAAACAAATAATGAAGAAGAAGAAAAAAATTAAAAGAAGAGAAGAGATTGAAAGAAGAGGAATCATAATCTCGAAGAATAAATTGAAGGGAAAAAAAACTAGAATAAGAAAGCAAGAAGAAACTTTAAAATAACAAAGAAAAACAAGAAAAAGAACAAGAAGAAAATTAAATTAAGAAATCCTAAGAAAACAAGGTGTGTATAACATAATGGGCTTTACCACAATTTTTTTTTGTTTGAGCACATATCTATGAAAGGGATGTATGCATATAGATATTTTATATGTCATGGACAAAATGGACTTGATCCCATGTCCATCTACAACGTGCTTGAAATGCACAAGGTTCAAAACCCCTGTGTTCATGAACAAAAACCTGGCAACCAGAAATTTAGATTGCAAACCATAGGGAAGAAAAAGAATCTTCCATATGATAATGGAATTTTTCCTTGGTCAAGGGCCGTGGTTAGAGAATGGCCTTTTTGGTAGGCCCCCCCCCCCAAGAATTATTATTATTCGCATTTAACACCTTTCAATCATTTGGCGACCTCCATGTTGACAGCAATATTTTTAATTAATTTTTTTGATTTAACCACATTGGCAACCATCAAGTCCAGGCAGCTAGCATGAATCAAGCCATTGGCACACCATTCAAAAGTCTTAGGGCTTAAGCCAAATGTCCTAGGTCCCAAGCCAAATTCCTTGGCCGTGAGCCAAATGTCGTAGGCCCTAAGCCAAATGTCTTGGTTGTGAGCCAAATGTCCTCCCTAAACCAATTGGCATTATTAATGAAAAGTTTCCACAAACACCCTAAGCCAACTGTCCTAGGCCATAGGTGAAAGATATACATATAGGCCAATTGTTCTAGGCCCAATATCTCCTCATGTTCTAGGCCTTACCGCCCTGGCCTTGAAATCGTCTTCTCCTAAACCCTCAAACAACATGGTCCTAGGCTTTTAAAGACATTTTGTCCTAGGATGCCAAGTCTTAGGGTGTGCATACCAATGTCCCAAGGACCAAGTCCTTGCCTTCTAAGAGGACAATGTAATCTATTTGTCTTAGGTTTCGATCCTAGGACACATGGATTACTCTAGGACAAATGAGATCAGTATGGCTCTTTTTGTATTTCCTAGCAATCTGCTGGTAGGCCTTGGGCCCTGAGGCTTGATGATAAACTACATCCATGTGCTAAAGCTTGTGTAGGTTGATTACCAGGGTTTTGTTTTTTTTATAGATTTTCCTTTTCCAAAATTTGTGATAGGAAAACAATTTGGGAACTTTTCCCCAAAAATCTAGGAATTTTTTGGGTTACTCTAGAATAAAATCCAAAGTTTTTCCAATTTTTGGTTCTAAAAATTGACAAAATTTGTGGGAGAAAAGAAATCACTATCCATGTGTCTGAAAATGTGTCAGTTGTCTGCTGAAATCCTGAGGTTTCAGTACCGGATGGCTTAGTAAAGTCCTTTGATCCACCAAAACGTTATGCAGTGTCATTTTTACATGTGATCCAGTAGCTTTTCCTCATTCTTGCAATCAAAGATTCAAAGCCACCATTCTTGACTACGATTTTTTTTGAAGAATGCACAACCAGTTTTTCAAATTTCTTTTCTGTGTGCACATACAGGCATACCATCTTCACCACCAGAGATCCACTCAACCTCCAGAGTAACTGCAACTGCTGCAAGTAATGGCAAGTGGCAATGTCTCATTGAAGCAACAACAAAGCTCAAGAGTTGGGGAAGTAAAGTAAAAAACCTATTCATGCAGTCAATTGTCCACTGACGCTTGGTTCCATGATTGTCAAGCACTCCGTACTATCAAGTGCTGTTTGGAAGATGTACAAATAGCCTTTCAAAAAAAACATGCATACACATACAAATCACATTACTAGAAATCTACGCTCGCCTACAAAAGTTCAAAATCAGATTCAAGACTTGTGCTCTGCTTGCAATCTTTGAATTTATCTCTGCTACTACTGAAGATAAGAGAGTTGTATTCCAGAAACAAGAATTCGGAATGATGAAGATCAAGCTTATGATACACAGAGAAATTGTATAGAATTACCATTTGCAGAGACAATGGACTTATGGGGTTGCATTTTACAACAAGTATTGTGAAAGGATTTGAAGCCATAGACAGGTTTTAGCACTGCAGAAAACAAGGTGGTTCTGTAACAATCATGGAAGGAATCTGTGTTCACATTCTTGGAAGCAAGGAGAGGCATGAAATTTACTTCAGCAGAACACTGCATCGTGCAGTTAGAGGAGTGACCCGAAATGTGTCAAAGAAGAAGCGCTTGAAAGTAACTCCAAAAAATGCTCACCATGATAAATTTAGTGGCGGTAGAGACAGCTGCATGCAATCAATCAAGGCAGATCTCTCTCTCGGCATACATCACAATCCTCCAACCATGATTGATTTGAGCGAATCCCATCAGTGGAACAAGAGAGATCATGCTTGAAAATAATGCTTAGACAGGTATTCATACTTGCAAAGGATGCTGAGACGGATCATGCTTGCAGAGAATGCAGCACATCAGTGGTACTTCTTCGGGGGTTGCTTACTTTGTCAGGAACAGCTTCAACGAGGAGCTCGTCGCCAACGCGTGCTAGGCAATTCAAAACTCTATTCAAGCTGAACACACATTCCATCTGTCTCTGTCTCTAACTCACCCTAAAAACTCAAGCTCTTCAGAAAGGAAACCTAGCGTTCCAGCAGATTACCAAAGTTCCAAAATTCTGATACACAAGCCATTAATCAGCTTCATGCTACTACATGCTTGAGTATCACGAAATAATCGGACCCTGAGAGATCGATGGGACCAGCTTCGAACCCATTTCGATTAGGACGCAATTGGCAGATTAAAGAGCGTTCAAGGAAGTTGAAAATTGTTCCTAAAAAGCTGATGATCGGAAATCAAGAAAAAGGTCTTCAGTCTTCATCGGTGTTTTCGCAAGGTGAGGGGACGAAGTAGCCAATTTGAAAGAATTTGCAGCGGGTATCGACGCGCAACTTTTTTGGGTATTCGTTTACGAAGCGAACAATTTTAGGGTTGTGAGATTTCATCGTTTTCGGTGCTTAGGGTTTGCGGTTGTCGTGTCGGACTCTCGCTGCTTTAAACCCTTGGGTATGCAGTTTTTTCCAAGGTTTCGTTCTTTCGGGGCTTTTACGCAGGCTTATATGCACATCGTAGAGCGAGGAAGAGGCTGTGAGGAAGGGGTTTGAGTTCTGGTGTAGTCATGGCGAGCACAGTTGACTTCCGGTATCTTGACGAAGGGTGCGGGGGTCAGAAGAAGAAGAGGAAGCGTGAGGAGGAAGAAGAGGAGGATGTGGAAGGTGGAGTTGGAGAGGCTATGGATATTCAGCAGCCGAACAAGAGAGCTGCGGTAGCCAAGGGAGGGGAGGATAAGCTCGTGTACGGTCGACCGACGTTTGATGGTGTCATGTCACGGAAAGTTTCAGGCAGGAAGTGGAAGGCGACCACGACTTCTCGAACGTCGGCCTTGAAGGTCGTGGGGCGGAAGACGACATTGGAGGAAAAGAACAGGTTGAGGGAGGCGAAGAGAGCGTTTAAAGATCGTATGTCGGAGCTCAAGGAGCAGATCAGGAGCAACAAGGTCGAGAAGCGTCGGAAAGTCGAGGAGAGGAAGAGGATCAAGAAGGAGAACGAGCTCAAATCTACGCCGGTCCAGAAGATCACGAACCCCAAAACGCTGAAGAAGATGTCCAAAAAACAGAGGAATATGCTACGCCGTGTATCCGACTAAGCTCTTGAGGTCCATGAGCCGCTTCTGTACTTCTAGTATCAGACCTCATCACTAGAAGTTCTAGTATGTAGCACTGTTTCCCTCTTGATCTATGTTTTTATCTACTGTTACCGGTGTTACCACAAGAACTGTGAAAGAATCAGCCAGCGGTTTAGGACTGCTGCTGCTTGAACTCGTCAGAATTGAAGTACTGGTTTTGAAGGATGTGGAAGAGAAAGCCAGTGTTTATGCCCTTGTCAGATTTCTTAGGCAGGAACTTGAATTGTTGGTGTGTTACCATCAACAATCTTCAGAATTCTCTGGCAGGCTGAAAATACCCTTTCCATTCCGACCTGTTCAGGATAGCATCAGTTCTAGGTTTGGTCCAGGATCTGTGTGGTTAGTTCTTTTTGCACAGAGGTTTTTTCTATTTAAATTTTTTGTCTTAGAGCTTTTCGTGTTATGATCTTTGTGCTTTTGGAAAGCATGAATGAAATCACGAGGCATGATGGTTAACATTTGAGAGCAATAAACAAGCTCTGAAGGTTTTGTTTCCAGCCAACAGAAAAGTTCTCACAATGTGTTATGCAAGCTTCTTGCACAACTCTTGATCAGAGTTATGCTTCTTTGCGAAATGAAGATTCAACAGGAGCAATGCAATTTTTTTTAATAGATAGTTATTGTGTAGTCCAAAATGACATGGAGGAGGATTCTGGCATTCTCTGAGGTTAAACATGAAAAGGGACGTGGTTCTGGGCTTTGGGGGGGAGATGTGTATGAAGAGGGTGTGGATTAGGGTTGAGAAGGGTCATTGTTTGCTTTCTGCAAAAGTGGACTTGATGAGTTGTAGAGGCTGTCACAATCCTGGAGAAGGAAAATGCATTGATCAAAGGGACGAGATTCTGGAAGTGATTGCCTTTGTTGCACTGTGTTTGTTTCGGTTGAGAGCAAACTCAGGATTGAGGGGAAGAAGTATTCTGTTTTCAAAGTGCTGTATAGGAGAACATACTAAGTCAGCAGATACAGACAGTTGTTCTATTGTTAAGATTTCCAGAATTAGAATGCCCTTGAAGCTAGCAAAATACTGTGGGAAATGCCTTGCCTTCCACTGTGCTCCAGTATCTGAAGTTATATCAGGGAATGGACATTCAACCTACATTATGAGGGATTGATGCCAGGAAGGGATGACGCTGTCATGAGGTCTGAGCTCAGTATGTGTGCATGTAGTATGGAGGAGGGTGGTTGCATTGTGAGAGAATTGGGTTGCAGAATTAGAGTGCAGTTAAAAATACAAGAAACCTGGACTGGGTATCCCTGGGGCAAGAAAGGTCTGGAGAGAAAGTGCATGAACCCATCAAATGAGAGTGCATTACATCACAACGGGAATTGGGACAGAAGAGAACTGAAGTTGTACTCAGGTGGCTTTGGCCTTGTATTCTCTGGGAATGGGGCTTCAGTCAGACTGGTGTTGTTAGGGGATTGCAGTGGGAAGAGATCAGACAGAATATGGATTGAGTGACACAGGGTTGATAGCTAGAAGTTTGCATTGCATTGGAGTGGTTACAGAGCTCAATAGACCCAAGGGACATTGAAGGTACTGATCCAATCGCAAAATCTTGATTCTGTGGTTGGATATTAAGGCAGATATTCAATGTTTTTTTATGAACATATCCAGAGGATATACTCTGCTTGCATCTTTGAGTTTCATCTTAATGCAGCGGACCATTGATCACCTGAATCAATCTGAGTTGTATTCCCACTGTGATGATGAGCCAAAGGTTTTGCTTTGCCCTCTTTTTTGGGTTATAATTGGGACACTCTATATGCAATCAGTTTTTGAGAATTTCTTACTGCAATATGAGGTATTTATAATTCAAAAAGTATGATTGCATAGCTCAAGTCTGAAAGGTAGGGGATTGAGGTTATCCCAATATAAAGCCATGCTGCTTGGCCTATCTTTATTAGCAAATGCACCTACAGACACATATGCCATTTTTTTGGGTTAATTTTCAATAGAGAACTATGAAATTATTGTTGTCAAAAACCCCCTCTTTTCTTTTCTTTTTAATAATCTTCAATGGAGGCCTCTGGAATTATTATTCTCAACCCATAATTGGATCACACATCAGAGAGTATTTGGTGGATATATCTACTGTCAATTAAATTCATTGCCATTGTTTTGGTACAGTGTTTCCTTTCCATGTATAACATTGGATGCCCAAGCGAACCTCATCTTAAATTGACCTTATGCACAGTTTGAATGTGCAGCCATTGGAGGCAAGGGTTAACTTCATCTCCTCCAATAGTCACATGCATAAAACAATCCTCATCGTACCATCAACCTTATACCCAGTGTGAATGGGCACCAATGGGAGGTATGGGTTACATACCTCTTCTAAGTCATGCTGGACCGCAAATCTACTTTTTCAAATAAAAAGTGACATAATGTTTATGAGCACCAAGTTGCATCAAATCTATGGAAGTTAGATAATATTCATCAGCATGTTTTTCTAGCAAATGACGAAAACTTTGGACCTCCATAAATAAAAAGGAATAATTTGTTATACATTCATGGAGGATTGTTGTTGGGAGTGTGCTTTCATAGAGTGTGCCCCCCACAGCAGGTCAAAGTAGGCTAATACCACAAATGAAAGACATCCCTATATTGGATGACATTCATGAACTTCAAAGTGAATATTATACATAATTTGTACCACAATACATACATATTGTATAGACAAATACAATTGAAGAATGGATGAATGACATCCATCCATTTGGATGTCATTCAAATGTTCATCAATATCTTGCATCCATGGATGAAATACATCCAATCAAAAGAGTTTAGAAATAGTGATTGCATGAACATGCAATATACATGAAAAATCAAAACATAGAATCCAAATAAAAGAAAACCATTGTCTTGTTTTCCAACAATTGTTATCCATTAGCTGATGTGTACAATTTTTGAACTATTGTCAACAAGCTACAATATTCCAAAAAAAAGTCAACACAAAAAATGGGCAACAACACATAAGTAGGCAATATGTAAACATAATCTTTATTTATGGATAGGATCACAAGAGAACCAATCAAAAACCAAAAATCCATGAACATGTTTGGCTAACATTGGAAAATTCCAAACTATGAATTGGAAACTATATTCCCAAATATGTAATCAAGTAACACAAAAAGGTTTAGAAGGATCTTGCTTCACAATGTCTTTTACATCATTTTGACTCAATGATGGTTGGTGTGTACGAATGTCTCCCACCAAATTATACGCACATTATAAATGTAATACATGTGTTCGCAAGAAAAGAAGTACAACTATGTCTAGAACTTGCTGCATTAGAAACAAAATTTGAACAAGTATAATTTAGGAAGACATTAATTGTGACGCACTCCCAAGTTGGGTCTAAGTTAGTCAAATAGTGGAATTGTTTGGAACTCGGGGCACGCTCCCAACTTTCAGCACTAAAAGGGGTAGAAGGGCATGTTGAAGCTTTGGGATGGGACTAGGAAAAAGGACAAGCTTTAGTTAGTTACTCAAACCTACATAAAACCAACCAACAAGTTGGTTAGTTCACATTTTAGAGCACCTTTAGTGCTAGGATAAGCCACATGCAACTCTAGACTCACAAACTCACCACAACTCGGACTTGAGGGAAACCACCACCTTCCCCCATATAGTATTCTCTGCGTCTCTCCACAGCACCCACACCCGAATGGCTTTTTATCCCGGGACTCCCAAGGAGGAATCCCAAAACTATCCCAATTTGGACTCCCGGGATTTTGCGAGTTCCTAACTCTTTGCTCAGACCTCTGATTGAGATGAGGTCTAAAAAAAAATTGTAGCTCTCCTTGAAAGCTTTCCAACGGTGTATCGCACTCCCCCTGCACATGCCAGGGTCAGGTCGATTCCCAACTTTTAATGGTCGAAAGTCAAATTACCAATTTGACTCCCAGCCCTTCTTTTTGCCATAACTTATGCTGCAAATGTCCAAATGGCTCATGTGAGGCCATTTTTGATATCTACATTTTGATAGCTTTCTAATGATATAAAGAACATTTTAAGGCGAGGTGTTTTGACCCCTACCATTGAACTTTGAAGTTTCGGGAGTCTCGGAGGACTCCCAAGTCCCCATTTCGAGAGTGTGAGTGTCATCACACTCTTCCAAAAGTGGGGTTGCAACAAATTGTGACAAAGTATGTGCATTGTAGGTTATTGATAGTTGATTCATGAACCAATAGCTCATAGATGTATGTATGTCCTTGAGGTGTGAAAGTGATGTTGACAACCTTGGCATCCAAGGTGGCAACATCTTTCATCCAAGACATGTTCATTAACAAACAATATCTCACATGAGTTTTTCATTCATTTCTAATGTTAAAGGCAACTCTTGGAATAATACACAATTCATTGAACTCAATCATTGGTGTAACAAAAGGTGTGCCATGAATGAAAACAAAGCCTATTCGACCCCATGCATGATTAGCTTCATTGACGTGCTCCTAAGCTCTTTAATAGACTCAAATGTGAATCTGAGGTGAAAATAATGGAAAAGTAAGGAATTGGGGCACGCTCCTTAGTTCACAACATTTTGGGGGTAGAGGAGCATGCTAGAACTTTCGGATGGGACTAGGAAGAATGACAAGCAATCACTCATTCACATGGACCTGCACAAAACTAAACAACAAGTTGGTTAGTGCATAGTTGGAACACTTTTGGTGCTAGGATGAACCACGGGAAAACTCTGACTCACAAGACTCACCACGAACCGGACTTGGGGGAAGCCACCACCTTCCCCCCTTATAACATACTTTATGTCTAGCCACGGGACCAGCACCCAAATGTCATTTTGTCCGGGATTCCTAAGTGGGAGTCCTAAAATTCCCACAACTAGGACTCCCGTGACTTTGGGGGCCCATAACTTTTCGTGAAGACCTTCAATTGAAATGAGGTCTAAAGAAAAATTGTATCATTTATCAAGAGCTTTCCAACGGTATGTCACACGCCACCTTCATGCAAGGAAATTGGGGTGATTTCTGACTTCTAATGGTCGGGAGTCAAATTGGCAATTTGACTATTGGCCCTTCTTTTGGCTATAACTTGTGTGTTAAGTGTCCAAATGGATCATGCGAGCCCATTTTAGACATCTACGTTTCAAGAGCTTTTCAATGATATAAAGAACTTTTCAATACAATGGGTTTTGACCTTTGAAATTACTCTTTAAAGATTTGAAAGTTCACTGAGACTTCAATTCCCAAAGTGAGAGCTCACTTGGGAGTGTGAAGGTTAATTTCTTCACATTCTTTTGCACTCCCAAGAACATGAAATGTGATTCCCAAGGCTCCCTCTTGATCCGCACCTTTGCAAACCTTTGCCTTGGTTGTGAGCCCAAGGCTAAGGTTGAATATTCACATTAAATAATATTTGTGCTTAAGTTAATAGGTCAAATATTGAAAAGAAGGGTTTTTTTGTGCTTCGAGTTTAATACAACTCTGCCAACACAACTTGCCATATTACCAAAGCAAAACCAAAAAAACTTTTCAAGGCCTTGGGGATGGCGTTGATTATAAAGTAGTCCAAGGAAACAAGGGACTACAATTGGTCCCCCTTGTTTAATGAATTTGAAACATCAAATAACACTATTTGCATAAGAAGTAGCATAACAAGTGGTTATTGT
>Ga0116226_10004902_pt1 | contig 11897 bp, 6 predicted proteins | sample S1TSphfallax_FD_89692 | JGI IMG/M metagenome (GOLD analysis project Ga0116226, IMG submission 89692) | Host-associated microbial communities from peat moss isolated from Minnesota, USA - S1T2_Fa - Sphagnum fallax MG | ecosystem: Host-associated > Plants > Peat moss > Unclassified | place: USA... | reverse complement strand
TTGTAAAAAAATTTTTGAGGTTAAAAAGGGTCAAAAAAAGCAAAAAACAGGGGCCTAAAAAGGTGCAACCCCCAAAAAAAATTTAAAACCCCCCCCCCCCCCCCCCCCCCCCGCAAGGAAATACAAATGTTTAATGGGGTGGCATAGCGTTTTATCAAAAACTTTGCTTCAATCATGTCACTAATCACCAAGTTGCTCAAAAAATCTAAAGTTTCTAAGTGCATTGAAGATTGTCAAAATGTTTAGGAGGAGATTAAAAAGCAATATATACAAGCCCCTATTTTTATTAGTCCAAACTGGGGGCTTGAATTTCATATTCATTTAGATGCATCTCAGCTAACAATAGGAGCCATTACTACCTAGAACCCAACTAGTAAGTTTGATCAACCATATATGTATGCTTCTAGATTATTGAATTCAACTAAAAAATATTATACCACTATTGAAAACGAAGCCCTAACTATGGTTTATGCTTTACACAAATTCAAACATTATTTATTGGGTAATTGGTTTGTATTTTATGTTGACCACATGGCCTATGTACTTAATTAACAAGCCACATGTTTCTGATCGAATAACTAAGTCGTTACTATTATTTTTGGAGTATGACTTCAAGATTGTTTTTAAGTCCGATAGATCCCATTTAATGGCAAATGCATTAAATAGATTATCCAATCAAGCAAAACCAATTGGTGTACTTGATCATACCATTGATGCTCACCTATTCATATTACAATTAAAGTGGTTATAGAATGCCTATGAATATTTGTTAGATAGGGTGATGCCAAAAAGATTTACCAATTCATAAAAACAGTACTAATTAGTTCAACAAGTTAAACCCTTTGTGTTACAAGACATAATATTTTATAGATTTGGACAAGACAATAGGTTATGTTGTGTTTTACAACCAAAACAAGTGCCAACTATACTATAGGAGTTACATAATGGAATTCAAGGAGGACATTTTTCCTCAAACATCACCATGAGGAAAATTCTTGATGCCAATTACTAGTGGCCAACCATGAGCAAAGATTTTCATGAATTTTGTTGAACCTATGACTTGTGCCAAAAAACAAGTAACCTATTGGCACAAAATGTGGTCAAGTTGACTATTATTTTTCTTAAAAAACCTTTTCAAACAAAGGGATTCACTAGAAAAAATCTTGTCCTTTGCAACCAAGAAATCAATGACTAAATGTCCTAAATGATTAGTTTTTTATTATAGTAATAGGATATTATTTCAAATTCTATGTGTAAAAAGTTGTAGTCATATATTAGTGGTGCATTTGACTAATAGATGATTATGTGGAAACAAGAAAGATGATTTCATTTTTCATTACAAGTTCTCATCCGTATATTACTAGAAATCTTGTATTGTGCAACCATTGAATTTGCTACTACATACAACTATCTATCATTTACAACTATGTTTTATCATTTTCACAACTAGTCACCATCCTTTTAAATTTATTATTATTATTGCAACTATGGTGCAAATACAAAATTGCACATCCATCCATATTGACCAAATTATTGGATTTTTCATCCAAGAATAGGCCCCTATATTCATTTAGTAGCAAAATTAGTTGCAACTTGGTTCTTCAAGGTATATTAAGAATATATTAACTTGTATTCATGGCATATTAAGGTATTTAATTTGTATTCAAGGCATATTAAACATATATTTGCTTGTGTTATGGGCATATTACGATTTTAAAAATTCATTTTGGTTTTATATGGTTTGTTTAAAAACATACTATGTTTAATTTAAGGTATAATTAAATTATAGAGGCAATCTCAATATAGTAATATGGCATAATAATCATATTATATGAATATTAATTATTGATGAATTATTACTATCAACTAATTGATTAATTAATTTAAACTATGAAATAATTAATGTAAAATAATTATTTCATTAAAATTTAACTAATATATATTAACCAAAAATTAAGTAGTAAATAGTAAATAATAAAATTTCCTATAATTAAATTTTCAATATTAAATTTTCAATCATAAATTTTATGCAAGGTTTGAATTTTTGCCAAATTTTAAGTAATTTTTAAAAAGTTTTTGTATTCTTGTTTAGACAAGTAGTGTTTATTTTTCCATGGTTTAGCCAAGTTTTTAAAGTAATCAAGCCAAGGTGTATGGTAGGTTTAGCCAAATTTTAATTTAGCCAAAGTTTAACCAAGGTGTATGGTAGGTTAAATCAAATTTTAGTTTAACCAAAATTAATCAAGATGTGTGGTAGGTTTAGCCAATTTTTAACCAATGGGTTTTGTAAATTTAGACAAATTTTTGTTTAGTAAAGTTTTACCAAGATATATGGTAAGTTTAACCAAATTTTAATTTAGCCAAGGTGTATGGTAAGTTTAACCAAAATTTTGTTTGGCCAAAATTTAACAAAAATATATGGTAGGTTTAGCCAAATTTTTGTTTAGTTGAAGTTTAACCAAGGTGAGTAGTAAGTTAAACCAATTTTTTATTCAGCCACTTGGTGCATTATAGGTTTAGCCAATTTTTTATTTAGCCAAAATTTAGCCAAAATGTTTTATAGGTTTGATTAAATTTTGGTTTAGCCAAAGTTTAACCAAAATGTTTGGTAAGTTTAGCTAAAATTTTGTTTAGCCAAAATGTCTTATAGGTGTAGTCAATTTTTAATTTAGCCAATGTGTTTTGTACGTTTAATCAAATTTTAGTTAAACCAAAGTGTTTTGTAGGTTTAATCAAATATTTGTTTAGCCAAAGTTTAGCCAAGGTGTCTTGTAGGTTTAATCAAATTTTAATTTAGCCAAGATTTTTTAAAAGTTTAATCAAATTTTAATGCTGGGGTGTTTTATAAGATTAACCAAAGTTTAACCAAGTTTTAATATAGTTATGGTTTAGCCATGGTTTTAAGCCTTATGTGGCATATTTGGTTTAAACATAAATGTCATGTGAACTTAACTTATGTGCAATGTTTGTTACTTTAATTAATATGTAGTAAGCTAGGCTAGGTATTAGGTAGTATTTTAAATTAATTATGATATATATATATATATATATATATATACATTTTATTTATATATGTTAATTAGATTACTAAGTTAGGTAGGTAGGTAGGTATATATGTAAGGCCTACGTAGGTAGTTTTATTATGGGGATTTTATTTTAATTCGAGATTAAATTTTTTTTAATGCACATCTAATTATATAGATTACAACATTAAAAGAAAAAAAAAATGTAACTAATTTGCGACTAGAAAATTTATCCCATATATTTTGTCCTCATTATTAAGAAATGCATCCTAGTTCACTCTAGGTTTCACTAGATTTTGAATGAATTTGAACATTTTTACCTAGTGAAATTATTTAACCCCTTAGTGAACGGGGACTAGTTGCCATGGACAATGACTTGTTTCATTAGTACTTAGTGAAACAAGGTTACTTTATAATGAAATACAAATTACCAAACCATTCATTTACTAATTAATTAACTAACCAACATGAAAATCAATTAAATTTTAATTATTTAATATATAATATTATTGATAATTTCATGAATTTTAAAGCCTATTATTTATTGACACATGTCATTACCTACGCTAGGTTAAAAACCTAGCCTAGGTAGGTAGGTAGGCCACATAATCAACCTAGGCCCATATTCTAAGAATTTGATAAAAGAATAATTGGTCAACATCCAATTGTTAACCACACACAACACCACCCATGAAGTTTGATCCCTTGACCTTTGGAATGAAAGCAAACACCTTTACTATCAAAGCACCCATTTTTTACTATTTCACCCTAGGCTACTTTTAGTTTTTCTAAATTACTTTTGGCTATTTTAACTTATTTCACCTTAGGCTATTTTTAGCTATGTAAGTTTTTTTGGTTATTTTCTATTATTTTTGGCTATTGTAAATTATTTCAATTTAGATTACTTGTAGCTATTTAAAGTTACTTTTAGCTATTGAAGGTTATTTCACCTTATGTTATTATTCACAATTTTAAATTATTATAGGCCATTTCACCTTAAGTTATTTTTCTTTATTATAAATTATTTCACCCTAGATTTTTTTGGTAATCCTAAATAGTTTTAATATATGATTATTAGTTGGTTTTTTAGTAGTGCTATTGATGGTTATCAATGGCTATTGGTACTTATTCTACTTGTGGCTATTTTATTAATGTTTATTGGTGATTATTCTATTATTGCCTATTGGTGACTATTGTATTAATTCCTATTGGTGCCTATTGTATTAATAGTTATTAGTGCTTATTCTATTAATGCCTATTCGTGCCTATTCTATTAATGTTTATTAGTGATTATTCTATTAATGCCTATTGGTGGTTATTTTATTAATGCCTATTGGTGGCCATTGTATTAATGCCTATTGGTGGCTATTTTATTAATGTTTATTGGTGCCTATTCTATTAATGTTTAATGATGGTTATCTTATATATTAAAGCAACAGTGGTGGTGTCTGTCCGTCCATCCGTCTGTCTTGCAGGGTAGGGGCAAGGCATGAGTGGTGGTGTCTGTCCGTCTGTCCGTCTGTTTTGTAGGGCAGGGCAAGGGCAGGGCAGGGGGCAGGGCAGGGCGGCCAGACATTTTCAGTTATTAGTTGTTATCTTCCTGGCCGTTATCTTCTAGCAGCGCCAATTCGAAACAGGGCAGGGCAAGGCAGGGCAATTATTTTCATTATAGAACATATTAAAAAAACTAAAATCTTTTTGAAAAAGAAAAAAGAAAAAAAAGAAATAAATACATAAAAATAGAAAAAAAATGAAGATAGACAAAATAAAAATAGAAAAAATAAAAACATAAACCAAAAAAAAAAGTAAAAATGCAAAAACTATAAAAAAGGAATGGAAACATATGAAACAAGGAAAGGGAAATACAATAAAAAAAATTTAAAAGAAAAAAAATTTCCAAAAATGAAGAAACCAACTAAAGAGTAAAAAATAAGAAAAAAATAAAACTTATAAATATTGAAGAAAAACCCTACTTGAAAAAGAATGAGGTGTGTCTTCTTTCTCCAAACTTCAAACTTGCATTCAAATCAAAATATATATAAAAGTGAAAAAGAAACATTTTATTTTTATTGTACAAAATAATAATAAAAATAAATAACATATAAAAATAAATAAAAATAAAAAAGTTAAAAGTTTCTATAAAAAACTAAAACCGAGGGACTTCACAGTGGCCGAAGGTCACGAGCACCCACTAGTTATATTAATGCCTTTTGGTGGCTATTATATTAATGCCTATTGGTGCTTATTTTATTAATGACTATTAAATGTTATTCTATAAATGATTATTGGTGCTTATTTTATTAATGATTATTGATGTTTCTTCTATTAATGACTATTGATGTTTATTCTATTAATGATTATTGGTGTTTATTAATGGTTATCATATTAATGGCTATTGGTAGTTATTATATTGTAAGATATTTAAAATTATTTTTCATAGGTTATTATTTTTTATTCTAAGTTATTTTTACCTTAAGTCATTATATTTTGTTTTAGATTATTTTAAGTTATCATAATTAGGATAAAATAATTTATAATAACATAAAGTAGAATGACCTTGAATAACTTTAAATATAACTTGAAATAACATATAATAAATTAGGGTACAATCATTTATAATAGCCTATAATAACATAAAATATAAGTAAGAATAACTAAAGTAATTTAAAATAATCTAGGGTATATCATTAAGTAGCATAGATAGAATATTTTTAAAAACATAAAAATAAACCTATTTACTATAGTAAATTGTAATAGTGAATTATGTGAACGAGTAATGAAACATGATGTTTACATAATGATATTATAATTAAATAACTTTCACTAGGGTGAAATTAGTAAAATGCAATGAAGTTATTTCACTTTTAAGGTCCCATAGTGATTTAAGCTAGTAAATTGCACACCACTTTGGTAGTAGTGCTTCCATTTAAATATTGTAAACTATATAAATAAATGTTTTAAAAATGTCCAAAAGATACAAACAACATCCAAAAAAAACACATAATTTGGGATAAGCCATTTAAAAAGGCTTAACCTTATGGGATGAACTTTCAATTGTTTTAAAAAATTAATTTACCTACATTTTTTTATACACCTAAGTTTTTAACTCCTTAACTATTTATTTTCCTACCTATCCACATACCTACCTACCTATCTATCTACCTATCTACTTATTTACCTACCTATTTATTTACCTACCAATTACCTATTTATTTATCTACCTACCTACCTAATTATTTACCAACCTATTTACCTAAATGAAAATTTAAATTATTATTTTTAAATCCTCACCTTAGGCCATGTGGCATGATATGATTAATGCACATGGAACAATCTTAGACCATCCAATTTCGATGAATGAGATGAAAAGGACTATCTAATTATTTTTATTTTTATTTGCATATGCCTTACAAGTGGCAATGTGTAATTGATGGTATTGTAGTTGCAAATAATGGTAATTAATTACATTTAATTATATGGTCAAAAGATGAAGTACACATTTGAGTATATGTTTCATCCATGGGACTTGTGATGATGTCATGCTTAGATTATATTTGCTACTACATGTTGTGTGCAATTGGACTTATGTAACTAATGATAAATTTAGTTACAAGAGTTATATACAACTAATTTCTAGGCACAAATTGAAGTTGTAAAATGAGGTTTTTTTAGTAATGATATGGCATTCACAATTGATGATAAAATGACATGGATGTCCAAAATATCATATGAAAATGTGATTAGGATAAAATCATTTCAAGTATAATTAAAGAATGATTATGATGCGTTCCAAATGTGAGTCCTAAACAGACAACAACGAAAGAGTAAGGAGTCGGGGCACGTTCTTTAGCTCGCAGCACTTTGGAGGGGTAGAGGGGCGTGCTAGAGTTCTAAGATGGGACTAGGATGAATTGACTAGCTTCACTTACTCACACAAACCTGCACAAAACCAACACAAAATGGTTAGTGCATATTTAGAGCATTTTTGGTGCTAGGACGAATCACGGGCAACTCGAACTCACAAGATTCACAAGACTCACCATAGCCCGGACTTCGAGGAAGCCACCACCTTCCCCCTTATAGTATACTTTGTGCCTCTCCACAAGGGCCACATTTATATGACATTTTGTTTCGAGACTCCCAAATGGGAGTCCCGGAATCGCCAAAGTTGGGACTCCTATGACTTTGGGGGCTTATAACTTTGTGTGCAGACCTCGAGTAGAGATGAGGTTTTGAAACAAAGTTGTAGCCCTCGTCAAAATCTTTCCAACAATATGTTGCACGTGACCTAGACGCAAGTAAATCGGGTCGATTCCCAACTTTTAGTGGTCGAGAGTCAAATTGCCAATTTGACTCCCAACCTTTCTTTTGGCCATAACTTGTGTTTCAGATGTCCAAATGGGTTATACGAGCCCATTTAAAACATTTAAGTTTCAATAACTTTCCAATGATATAAAAACTCTTCAATCCATTAGGTTTTGACCCCTATAATCTCTCTCTAAACATTTGGGAGTCCATTGAGACTCCAACTCCCAAAGTGGGAGTTTCTTTGGGAATGTGAGGGCCTATTCCCTCACACTATCTTGCACTCCTAAGAGCATGCGGTATGACTCCCGAGCTTCCTTTTTGGTCTGCAACCTTGTAACCCTTTGCCTTGGTCGTGAACCCAAGGCTAGGGTTGTGACAAACTATGCAAATGATGTGGACAAAATGATGTGTCATTACATACATAATGTGATCATAAAATTACTTTACAATGATTCAAAAATGAATATTAATATAAGTTTACATGTAAGGAATTACAACATGTAAGAAATTGATTTCAATTAATATTATACATATAAGTAATATAAAATTTTTAATTATATTTTTCTTGAATATATTTGATATATGATGTATTTAGAAATATTTTATATGAGTAAATTAATTATGATATATTGGAAAAAAGTTTGTATAATATAAATTCATAAATCAAATGAAAGTTTAAGATATCAAATATATATTTTATTTATTCTTGTACTACCCACAATCATGTGTTTGAATTCTTTTTTCCCAAAGCATGGTCATTGAATTATTATTCAATAACAAAATTCAAATTTTTCCTTTTGAAATATTTCACATTTTTACGTAATATAATTTGTATACATTATTGAAGGAAAAATGAATAAAATATGAATCATCAAATTTGAAGTTGTGTGTAATGTTTAAATGAAGTATGGTCTAAATAAAACAAACATTAGATTGTTTACATAACAAATGGGGCGACTTGTTGGTAAAGGAGTTCAATTCAATCCTTAGGGTCCAAGGATCAAACTTCACAAATGACATTGTTGTGGTCAACAATTTTATATTTACCGAATATTCCATACTAATTAAATTACCTTGGTAGATTAGGTGGTCTACTTAGCCATTTACACTAGTTTTTAACCTAGCTTAAATGGTGACACATGTCAACAATTAATAGGATGAAAAATAATGAAATTAAAAAAATATTATTATTTCCACTATAATGTTATTATAGTTTGTAATAATAAAAATAAAATTACACAATGATTAAACTATGACTAATGATTTCACATGTGCCATTTATGATTAATGAATGAAAAATGCCACATCATGTCCTAAATGATTATTGTCCTCAATGACTTGTTCATAATGACTTTAGGGCTATTAATCATTTTAGTCTTTTATGACTAAAATACTAATCATAAACTTAATCATATATTTGAAGATTTCTTTTAATGATTGGACTTCATTGGACCCATCAAACCAACGAAACATTACTCTAACAACCGATACATTTTAGTTGTCATTGATTAACATTTAGTGCGTGGAGGCGAAAACATTATGCATTAATACAACTATTGTTACTATAAAGTTCTTATATGACCACATTTTCATTTGGTTCAATTGTCCATTTATCATTGTGATAAATCAAAGTACCCATTTTATTAACAATGTTATTCGTTATCTAACTAATCATTTCATATTGAAACATACCAAGTCTATTGTTTATTATCCACATATAAATGAACAAGTTGAATCTATTAACAAATTTTTTGGTACATTATTCACAAAACTGGTGAATGAGAATTGAATTGACTGGGATGAGCACTTGTCCACTGTTTTTTTATTTTATAGAACTACTTTTAAAGTAAGAACTAATCACACTCCATTTCAACATGTCTAAGGATTGCACTCATTGTTACTTACAAAATACATGTTACCATCCAAGCTAGGATAGATACATGACCCAACACATGTCAAAGTTTTAACTAATAGACTATCAAAACTCCAATAGAATCGATTAGTAACACAAGACCTAGTAACTTTTAACTAAATTTGGTCCTTATGGTCTTAGAACTAGTACATTGAAAGTAAATACCAATTTGGAATTTATGTTTTATGGTTTCTAGGGGTTGTCAAAACAAATTCCCTTAAATTTCAAAGGCGATGGTTTGGATTTTATAGGATTCAATATTGTTTACCTAACAATAAAATCTTATTAATGATCATTGACAAATTTGATCATTATCCAATACTCTAGTTAACATTAATGGGTGTAGTCACAATAGCATGTACCATAGTAAATGTAACATTTGTTTGGTTTTTTCATGTTTTAAAGTTGTAATTTAATTTGATGTTGAAATTGTAAGATTTATATATATATATCATGGGAACATGTATATTAGTTTGAAATTAATCCAATGAATAAAATAATTAACAAAAACACTCATTAAACATTGTATTATTTGTTTTTACACAATAAAAGGACTTGTAAATGGATTTGACTTTTTTTGAAAATGACATTTTGTTTGCTAAATTTTTAACATAAAGCTTAATTAAATAATATGAAAAAAAAATTAAAAAAAAACTTTTGAAGAATTTTTCAAAAATATTCCAAAAATATTCCAAGAATATTTTTCCAAAAGCAATCATAAAGTAGGCAAGTGTGGCTTGTGTTATCTCATTTGCACCCTAACAAACTAAAACGTTATAGGTTTATAAAGAATGACACACTTCAACCTATTTTAGCTACACGTAATGATTTATTACTAGATGAACTGGTTGACACAAACCATTCTAGTAACTTGTTCATTAAATAATCGATTGAAACACACCACTCTAATGACTTGTTCATTGAAGAACCAACTACAATATTTTAATCTTTTAACCTATTCATTGAAAAATTAATTGAATTTCATATTAGAAATATGGCAATCAAAGAATTGGTTGAGGCATGAACTAATTGTATCATGTCCAATCAAGAATAGTTGAAGTAGGTACCAATGATCTCTTGGAAAAACAATTAGTTGAGAAAATGCTTGTTAAACCTATACCCATGTAACTTAATGATGTTTTAGTTAACTTAATATAGGTGTTAGTTTCCTAGAGCAATTTTGCTTTAAAGGCCACATTGTTTTCTAAGTGTTGCCACCCTTAACTCTATGGCTATAGTATAAAAGACTAATGCATCTCTTTGTGTCTTTCATTTTTTCATTTTTGAACTTCTTTTACTCCTTGCCAAACTGAAATGAAGAGATGAACACATTGGATCAATTAAGAGAAAGAGCGAATAAGCGAACAAACGAATTGTGAAAACAATGAAAGGAGAAAAAAAAAGAGGAAATGGAGCTATAGAAAATTAAAGAGGAGATTTTTAAAACTACTAAAGTGATTTACATAAAAATACTTGCATCAAAACCTCCTTCTACAAAAACAATTATTCAAAGAAGATTGGCTTTCCCTAAAAAAATACTCCAAACATATGAACTTAAACTCATTGTTTTTATGTTTTACACCATCATACAATGTCCCAATAGGAAAATTTCAAACATTTATGAAACCTTTTTCAAAATCACACTTATGCAAATTTTATACCTATGAAGATGACAATTTTGATATTATAAGTGCAAAAAGAAAATTCAAGTTCAAGTTGGATGACTAAAAAAATGGTAGACAAGCAAGAAGAAAATTTTAAAAGGCACAAAAAATGGGATGATTGTGATGGGTATGCTCATGTTAAAACAACCCACAAAAAGTGTAACCACTACTTAATTTTTCACCTCTTTAAGTGATAGTAAATCAAATCAATATTGTATGTTTGGTCTATTTATATATAAAAAACTTATAAACTATTATAAATTTTTTAATTAAGTTTATGATGAATTCAATGAATACTAAATACCCAGAATCATATTTTATATAATGTAACCAAAGCATTCATTACTTAAAGGATTGAACTAAAAAGACTTGAAATGATTTGAAAATGATATATTTATGAAAAAAAAAAATCATAATAGGTAGGCAAGTTCACATTTTAGTGCTGAATATTTCATATATCTTTTCTCAAGATTCTAGCAATTACATTAAAATGTAATTAAATTTTTTTAATTTAATAAGTACAAACTTGAATATTGGTTAATAACATTTCAAAAAGTTAAAGTCTTTTTCTTCATAATTATTTCATTCCAAACTTGCCTACTTATTACAAGAAAAACCTTTACATAATAGTTAACTACACTATCCAATGTTTTTTTCTCAATTGTTTTGTTGGTTAAGTGATGATAGTCCATGAGTGATTTTTGGTGATTTTTTTGAATAATTTTTCATTTTTCATGAAAGATTTTTAAAAGGAATTTTTGAGAATTTTTTAAAAAAAAAATTTCCCACTAAATGGAAAAAAAATTCCCCAAAAATTTACTAACACTATCTTATTTGGTCATAATTTTTTTTTGTTGACTTGTAATTTATATATATATATATATATATATATATATATATAGTCCAAACAAATTTTTTCACATTCTTTTTTTTTATTAACCTTTTTTTTTTAAACAAAACATTAAAAAGATGGGTCTAGTTTTTTTTATC
>Ga0116226_10004901_pt1 | contig 11898 bp, 10 predicted proteins | sample S1TSphfallax_FD_89692 | JGI IMG/M metagenome (GOLD analysis project Ga0116226, IMG submission 89692) | Host-associated microbial communities from peat moss isolated from Minnesota, USA - S1T2_Fa - Sphagnum fallax MG | ecosystem: Host-associated > Plants > Peat moss > Unclassified | place: USA... | reverse complement strand
GCATCGACGAGGAGCTTGCGGCCCGCCGCGGCGACCACGGCGGCGATCTCGGCCAGCGGATTGAGCAGGCCGGTGGTGGTCTCGCAATGGATCACCGCGACATGGGTGATCGAGACATCGGCATCGAGCGCGCGGGCGACGCGGCCGGCATCGACCGGCTCGATCTCTTCCCACACCAGGGTCGCGACGGCACGGCCCAGACGCTGGGCGATCTTGACGATGCGCTCGCCATAGGCGCCGTTGACCAGCACCAGCAGCTTGTCCTTTGGCCCGACCAGCGTGCCGATCGTGGCTTCGACGATGAAGGTGCCACTGCCCTGCAGGGGGACCGCCACATGGCTGGCCGCGGCATTGGCGACCGCCAGCAGGCGGGTGCGCACCTCGGCGGTAAGCGCGATAAAATCATGATCGCGCGAGCCCCAGTCGCGCAGCATGGCGCGGCGGGTTTCCTCGCGGGTGGTGAGGGGACCGGGGGTGAGCAGGATCGGAGTCATGCCGTCTGGCTCCGCTGCTGTACGACCAGCCGGCGCAGGCGCCAGCCGGTCAGGGCCGCCATCGAGACGGTGCCGATCGCCGCCCCCACCAGCACCGGCATCAGCCAGTCGAGCCAGCAGAGTGGCGCCATCAGATAGAGCAGATCGTCGAAATCGAACCCCCAGGCGCCCGAATAGGCCTTCTTGGCGTGATCGATGCGCTTCTCCAGCGACATCGCCCAGTAGGAACAGAGAAACAGCGACAGTCCGGCGACGAAGCCGAGCGGAATGGCGGCATCGCCCAGCATCGAGTTGCGCTGGCCGAAACCGATGGCGACGAAAAATACCGAATTGACGGTGATGTCGACGAAGCTGTCCCATACATGGCCGCCCGGGGTCGACATATTGCCCAGACGCGCCAACTCGCCATCGGCGCGGTCGAGGAAGGCCGAGACCAGCCATAGCCAGCCGGCCCACAGATTCCAATAGGGCTCGCCCGGGATCAGCGCCGCGGCGGAAGCCATGCCGACGATCAGGCGCAGTGTGGTCAGATGGTTCGGCGTGATGCCGGTGCCGATCAGGGGGCGCACCAGCGGACGCGCCATCTTATGGGTCCAAGAACCGCCAGTCGTCATGGCGCGGTCTCCTTCAAACGAGGCGCGAACAGACGCTTCCCCTCGATCCATTGCCAGGCCAGCAGGCCGGGAATGCCGATGGAGAGTTCGCGGATGCGCTTTAACAGCGACAATTCGATGGCGCTCTGAGCGTCCACCCCGACCAGGCTGCATGCCAGGATCAGGCCGCCCTCCTGAATGCCGAGCGCGCCGGGAATGGCGAAGCCGATCGATTTGAAAGCCTGTCCCAGGCTCTCGATGATCAAAGCGCCGCGCGGATCGAGATCGACACCCAACACATGCGCCGCCGCCCAGATCTCGACGCCGCCCAACATCCAGGAGATCAGGTGGAGCAGCGTGCCCCACACCAGACGGCGCGGCGATTTATACAGGGCGATGATCTGCTCATTGAGGCCGACCAGCCCCTCGGCGCCCTTCCAATGCTGCTTGCGGGCCAGCTTGAGGATGCCGTCCTCCAGCAGCCGGAACAGCCCGAAGCGCTGGGCAATGATGAAAGCGGCGATGAGGCCGATCGCGCCGGCAAGGCTGGCGCCGATCACATTGATCATCTCGGCATGGGCGGAATCGAGCATCAGAAGCCCAAGCCCGAGCAGGGTGAAGGCGATCTGGCTGACGATTTCGAGGGTCTTGTCCACCGCCACGGAGGCGCCGGCACTCGAAAGCGGCACGCCTTTTTGCCCGAGCAGGCGCACATTGACGAATTCACCGCCGACCTGGCCGACCGGCAACAGCGCATTGATGGATTCGCGGATCAGACGAAAACCGAAGAAGGTCGCGACCGGCGGCACGCGCTCGGACGCCAAGACCGCTCGCCAACCGAGCGAGGAAAACAGTGACTGGGGGAAATGCGCCACGATGACCCACAGAATGCCGAAGCCGGCCGAGGCGATCGCCGTCTCGATGGCGGCGCCGCCATTGGCCAGCACCAGAGCGACCAGGATGGCCAAGCCGATCAGGGCAGCGAACAGAGCCGCGAGTTTCATCGCGCCGCCCCTTCGGCCAGGAAGTCCTTGAAGCGGCGCGCGACCTCCGGCGGCTTGACGGTCGGACGGCCGAGCTTGCCCATCGAGCCGGGTGCGATCCGCACATGGATAAAGGCGGGACCGCCGGCAGCTTGCGCCTGCCGATAGGCGTCGGTGAAACCGGCAAGACCCGAGCATGAAGCGGCGAAGGCATAGCCGCAGGCCAATGCGACGCCGGCCATGTCGATGCCGGCCGAGACGGTGGCCTGGCCGCCGGTCGAATCATGCACGCCATTATCGAGCACGATATGGATCAGATTGGCCGGGCGATAGGCGCCGATGGTGGCGAGATTTCCCATCTTCATCAGAAAGGCGCCGTCGCCATCGAGCACGACCACTTGTCTTTCGGTATTGAGGGCCACACCAAGCGCCATGGCGCTGGCCCCGCCCATCGAACCGACCTGATAGATATGCTGACGGCGATCATCCAGCGTGAACAGCTCGCGCCCGCATTTGCCGGTGGTGGCGACCACCGCGGCGGTCGGATCGACGAGCGACAGGAAGGCCTCCAGCACGGCGGCACGCGCCGGCATCTCGCCGTCCGGGGCGAAATCACGACGCTGGCCGGGCACGCGCGCCAACGGAGCCTGCGGGTCGAGGCCCTGCTCGGCGACGCTGTCCTTCTGCAGGATCATGGCGAAGGGCAACGAGGTCGCCTCCATCCGGCGCGACGCCTGATCGAGCGACGGCGCCAGGGTCTCGAGACGATCCGGGAACAGGCTGTGCTCGAGCCCCATCAAGGTCAGCAGATCCGGTGTGATCACGCCCATCACCTCATGTTGCGGCTCGTCCGGAAGTCCGGGCTGGCCGCGCCAGGTGGTGACGAACAGGGTCGGAATGCGGAACGGGGCGTTCAGCGAGGTCAGCGGATTGACCGCATTTCCCAAGCCCGAATTCTGGCACATGACCACCGTCTTGCGGCCGGCCAGCCAGGCGCCGGCGGCAATCGCCACCGCCTCGCCTTCGCTGGCCGCGCCGACATAGCGCAGATTCCTGTCATTCAACACCCCGTTGATCAGGGGTGTCAGGAAGCTGCAGGGCACGCCGGTGAAGAAGTCGAATCCGTCCTTCTTCGCCGCGGCGATGAAGTCGCTGGCATGTATCATCTAGGTAAAGTTTCGGGCAGCCGCCAGATCCGTCAGGGTATCGACGTCGAGCCAATGCGAGGTAATGAAATGCACCGCCACCGGATGCTTGGCCGCCAGGCGGCTGAACAGCAGCGGCAGATCGGCGGACTCCAGCAGTCCTTCGGCCTCGATCGCGGCGATCTCCGCGCGCAGCCATTCCGAGCCTTGCGCGCTGAAACGGGCGAGGCCGATCCATTCGCCGGAGGCCTGCGCGACATCCATCGCCGCCGCCATCCCGGTCAGGTGAACCGGCTCCTCGTCGAGATATGAACCGGTATAGGGATGATTGGTTGCCACCAGATCGCCCTTGCGCGTCGTGGCGTCGGCGACGATGACGATATCGCCCTCGGTCTGCAGCAGGCCGTCGAGGATATAGTCGCGGAACAGGACGTCGCCATAGGAGACGACCAGCTCGCCGGCCAGCTTGTCCTTGGCACAGGCCAGCGAGAACAGCTCGCCGGTCTCGGCGAAGCGATCATTGTCGATGGTCTGGATGCCGGACAGATGCACCGCCTCCTTGAAGGCGCCGCGCACCACCGAGATATCGCGCACGCCGCCATTGGACAGCGAGGTCACCAGACGCTGCAGCAGCGACTGGCCGCGAATATCGATCATGCATTTCGGCTTGTTCTCGGTCATCTCGCCGAGATTGCCGCCCGAGGCGGCCAGCACGACGGCGCCCAGATTGGCCTTGCCGGGCAGATAGCGGCGCTCGGCATTTTCCAGCTCGGCATTGCCGACCAGACGGAAGATCTCCTTGACCGGCACGACGCGGCCTTCGACCTCGTGCAGGGACTGGTCTTCGAAGATCTGGCGGCTCGTTTCGCGCATCGCCGAGATGGCCGAACGCATATTATGGTTGGCCCAGATGATGGTCGAGATGCCGGCATCGCGGAACACCTGGGTCGGAGTGTTCATCGAATACATGGTGGGCACGATCACCAGCGGCGCGCGGTTGCCCCAGGCTTCGGTGAATTCGAGGATCTCATTGGCGGTCGAGCGCTTCGAATGGATCAGGATCGCGTCGGCGCCGGCGGCATGATAGGCCTCGGCGCGCAGCAGGGCTTCTTGCATGGAATGGCCCGAGATCAGCGCCTCGACGCGGGCGACCAGGACGAAATCATCATCGGTCTGGCTATCCTTGCCGGCCTTGATGCGGCCGCAGAACTCGTCGATATCGGCCAGCGGCTGGCGCTCGCCGATGAAGGAATTGGTCTTGGGGAACAGCTTGTCCTCGATGCAGACGCCGCCGATATGGGTATCGCACAGCTTCTTCACCAGGCGTCGCACATTGTTGAAATTGCCATAGCCGGTATCGCCATCGACCAGGATCGGCAAGCTGGTGGCATCGGCCATATATTCCAGAACGTCCAGAACCTGGGTCCAGGACGCCTCGTTGCTGTCGCGCAAGCCGAGCGAGGTGGAAATGGTCAGGCCCGAGGCCCATAGACCCTTGAAGCCGGCCTCTTCGACGATCTTGGCCGAGATACCGTTATGCGCTTCCATCAGGAAGTTCAGCTCGGGCGAAAAGATCTGCTTGCGCAGCGCGGTGCCGCGACTGACCGCGCTCCGGTTGCTCTGCGCGGATTTGTCGACAACGACGTTGTCGGAATTGGTACCCATGGAAATGCTCCTCCTGCGCCAGACTCCCGACTGGCGTTGCCCATATGTGCTGAATTACCCGGCTTTATCGATTGCCACTTATCCGCACTAAACTGTGCGGTTCAGTCCCACCACTGTGCATTTTGTGTCGCGTCTATCGCAAGTCAAGGAAATATATGTTGCAATATCGCGTTGGGCGCGAGAGCGCCCCTGAGCATGCCACCGCCTTGCCCTGACAGCCCTGCCCGCGTAACAATGGAAAAAACAGCGGGGCTTGAGGGAGAGAAACGGTGCCGCAAGAGGAACATCCGCGGGCGAAGAGCGCCTCGACGGCACGCATCCTGGCTGCTTCCATGGTTGGCACCGCGGTCGAATTCTACGACTTCTACATCTATGCCACCGCCGCCTCGCTGGTGTTCGGTGCGCTGTTTTTCCCAAAGGCCAGCGCGTCGAGCCAGCTGCTGGCCGCCTATGCCACCTTCGCCGTCGCTTTTGTCGCCCGCCCGATCGGAGCCCTTCTGTTCGGCCATTTCGGTGACCGCATCGGGCGCAAATCGACCCTGGTCGCCTCGCTGCTGCTGATGGGCGGCTCGACGGTGGCGGTCGGGTTGCTGCCGACTTATGAGAGCTGGAAGCTGTGGGCACCGGCGTTGCTCTGCGTGCTGCGCTTCTGCCAGGGCCTCGGCCTGGGGGGCGAATGGGGCGGTGCCGCCTTGCTGGCGGTCGAGAATGCGCCGCCCGGCTATGTCGCGCGCTTCGGCATGATGCCGCAGCTGGGAGCGCCGATCGGGTTCATCGGCTCGAACGGCCTGTTCCTGATCCTCGGCCTGCTGCTGACCCCGGCCCAGTTCGCCGATTGGGGCTGGCGGCTGCCGTTCCTGGCCAGCCTGCCCTTGATCGCGATCGGCCTGTGGGTGCGGCTCAAGATCGTCGAGACGCCCGCCTTCGCCAAGGCCTTGTCCGAGGCGCCGCCGGCCCGGGTGCCGGTGGCGGATCTGCTGCGCGATTTCCCGCGCGAGGTGGTGGCAGGCACCTTCGCGGTGATCGCCTGCTTCGCCGTCTTCTATCTCGCCACCGCTTTTGCGCTGGGATACGGCACGTCGAGCTTAGGCTTCGACCGCCGCACCTTCCTCGAATTGCAGCTGCTGGCCATCCCCTTCATGGCGATCGGCATCGTCGTCGCCGGCATCTGGTCCGACCGTACCAGCCCGCGCAAGGTGCTGGCATTCGGCTGTGTCGGCACGGTCCTGGTGGGCGGCCTGCTGGCGCCGATGCTGGGGGCTGGCAGCGGGTTTCTGGTGTGGGGCTTCCTGTCGCTTGCGCTGTTGGCGATGGGCTTCGTCTACGGACCGCTCGGCGCCTTCCTGCCCGGCCTGTTTCCGCCCCGCGTGCGCTATACGGGCATCTCGCTGTCCTTCAATGTCGGGGGAATCCTGGGCGGCGGGCTGGCCCCTGTGCTGGGCCAGAGTCTGGCCGCCAGCGGCAATCTGGCCTATGTCGGGGTCTATCTGTCGGGTGCCGCGGCGATCAGCCTGGGGGCACTGGCCATGGTGGGGAAACGGGCCTGACTCTATTTGCGCACCGCTTGCAGCGCTTTGACCCCGGCGCCCAGGGCGCTGGCCAGATCCTTGCTGACCGGCGCAAGCGGGGCCGCCAACAGCCCGATCACGATCGCCTGCAGACATTCCCGCGAGCCCCAGTAATTCGCGTCCTGGCGCATCAGCCATCCACCCAGCACCGCCAGCACCAGCGATACCGCCACCGCCCAAGCCTTGGCGGCGTTGCGATAGGCCTGGTCGGCGTGCTGATAGGCACCGTCGAGCAGCGCAGTGACGATATCGTCGAAGCGATTGAGCACCGCCATGTCGGCATCGTCGAGCGGGGTTCCCTGATCGAGTTTGCCGGCCACCGCCGACAGACGCGCCGCCTCCAATCCGGTGGCGACAGCCAGGGACGGCGCACCGGCAGGATCAAAACGCAATTTGATCAGCCCGCGCGCCTGGGCGATCTGTTCAGGCATGGGCTTGCCGTTAAGCCAGCTGGCGCGCACTGCATCCAGCACCACGACGAGGTCGAGCGGACCAGGACCGGCCGGATAGAGCTTGCGCATCACCGCGGCGATGCGCGTAAAGCCATAATTGGAAACGCCCCCGCCGAACGCCTTGCTGGCATCGACCAGTCCATAGGACGCGGTGCCGAGCGCGCCCACCGCGAGAAACAGGTCGGACAAAGACTCCAGCATGGCACTCCCTTGCCTGGTCGGCCTTATTTTCGTCATAGGCCCGCGATAGACCCTTTGCGCCCATCATCGACGAGGCTTACCAGATGAACAAGCGTCCCCTTCTGCTGATCGCCGTGCTGGTGTCCCTGGCGATGATGCGGCCCGCCTTCGCCTGGGGTGTCGAGGGGCATGAGGTGGTGGCCACCATCGCTTATGGATTATTGTCCGAGCAGGCCAAAGCCGGCGCCGACGCGCTGCTGGCCGACGATCCGGTGCCGTCCCATTGCGGCGCCGGCTCCTTCGCCTTCGCCTCGATCTGGCCGGACCGCCTGCGCGAGGATCCCAAGCAATGCGCCAGCGCCAATAAATGGGGAGACACAGAATCCTGGCATTTCGTCGCAATCCCGCTGGCGGCCAGCGCCTATGAACCGGCGCGCGACTGCCCGGGCGAGGCCTGTGTCACCGCCAAGATCGCCAGCTTCGCCAAGATCCTCGGCGACAAAAGGGCCGATCTCTCGAAGCGACGCGACGCGCTGAAATTCGTCATCCATTTCGTCGGCGATCTGCACCAGCCGCTGCACACCACGGCGAGTCCGCTCGACGCGGCGCGGGCCGCCAAGGCGAGAGCCGCCGGCGGCAGACAGGAGACTGACTGTCTCAGGAAAAAATATCCCACTGACCGCGGCGGCGCCTGCCTCGATGTCCGGGTCGACGGGGTGGCCGACACGCTGCGTGCGTTCTGGGATGACGACATCGTCTCGGCCTTGTCGCCCGATGCCGATACCGCCGCCGAAATGCTGATCAGGAACACGCCGGCGACCGCACCGATCGCCGCCGGCAGCCTGACCGACTGGACCAACCAGTCACACCGCCTCGCCGTCAAGATCGCCTATGGCATGCTGCCCGCCGGCCCGATGCCGGAACTGACCGGCAGCGACGGCTCCTACGAAGCCAGGATCGAACCGACCGCCGCCGGGCAATTGCAGGCGGCCGGAATCAGACTGGCGGCGATATTGGAGCCGCTGCTGAAATAGCAAGGCCAGCGCTACGACCCAAGCTCGACACCGAGCGCCATCGAACGGGACGAACCGCCCAGGCTGAGGGCCCGTTTCCCGGCGACCGGTTGCCAGCCCGACTTGGCTTGCGCCCGATCGCGGCATTTTGCGCCACCGGCTCGGGGGTCTGGCCGAGATCGGGGGCCGCCTTCAGCCAGCCGAACCGGTCGATCTGGATCAAGTTTTCCCACAAGCTGATGATCCGCGACTCCACCGGCCCCGCGCCGCTGGTCAGATCTGCGAAATAAAGCCTCCTTGAAGTCTCCCCTCCGCTTCACCACTCTGAGCCTGTCAGGCCCAGACAGAATCGACCCTTATGGCGCAAGCCCGGGGCGTTGGAGAGGAGCATATGGACGTCATCGAACTTCAGGCCATAGGCCATGTTCGCGGTGGGCGCGACGTGCCCGAGGATGACGCCTGGGAAGGCGTTCAAGCCCAAATCGAGTTGAATTCAGATCAGTTCGAAGCGGATGCGCTGGTCGGTCTGGATCACTTCAGCCATGTGGAAATCGTCTTCCTGTTCGATCGGGTGGATCAAAAGGACCGCGCGTTCGGTGCCCGCCATCCTCGTGGTAGAACCGATTGGCCGAAAGTCGGGATCTTCGCGCAGCGCGGACGCAATCGACCGAACCGGATCGGCGTCTCCATTTGCCGCATCGTTGGGATATCCGGCCTTACTCTCCATGTCGAGGGGCTCGACGCGATCGCCGGCAGCCCCGTCCTCGACATAAAACCGGTGATGACCGGTTTCTTGCCGCGCGGTCACGTCGAGGAGCCCGGCTGGGCCAGGGAGATCATGGTCGATTATTGGCGGAGTCCGGCGGCGAAGGCCGAAAGCGGATCAATTCATGCGCGGCCGGCATGAGACTTTGAGGCGCGGGCGCCTATTCTAGGGCATTCGACAGACAGGAGGCGGCATTGGCCGGCAGAACTCTCTACGACAAGCTGGTCGACAGTCACACCGTCCGCCGCTTCGATGCGGCCGGCCAGCGGGTGCTGCTCTATATCGACCGCACTGTCCTCAACGAATATACCAGCCCGCAGGCCTTCACCGCGCTGCGCGAGGCAGGGCGGCCGGTCTGGCGCCCGAGCGCCGCCTTGGGCACTGTCGATCACGTCAATCCCACCTCGGCGCTGCGCACGACGCATGTCCCTGATGCCGGCGCGGGCCGCCAGGTCGACTATTTCGGCGAGAACTGCCGCGAATTTGGCATCGAGCTGTTCGACGTCCTGCATCCGATGCAGGGCATCGAGCATGTGGTGATGCCCGAGATCGGTCTCGTTCTGCCGGGGATGGTCATCGCCGCGGGGGACAGCCATACCACCACCTATGGCGCCTTCGGCAGCCTCGGATTCGGGATCGGCACCTCGGATATCGAGCATTACCTGGCCACCCAGACATTGGTCTATAGCCGTCTCAAGCCGATGCGTGTGACCGTCGATGGCGCCCTGTCGCAAGGCGTCGTCGCCAAGGACATCGTCATGGCGCTGATCCGCAAGATCGGCGCGTCGGGGGCCACCGGCTATGCGCTGGAATTTTCCGGCCCCGCCATCTCGGCGCTCAGCGTCGAGGGGCGGATGACCATCTGTAATATGGCGGTCGAATGCGGCGCGCGCGGCGCCCTGATTGCCCCCGACGAACGGGTCTTCGCGGATTTGCGGCATCGGCCGCGCGCGCCCAAGGGTGCTCTTTGGGACCTGGCGCTGACGCGTTGGGGCGCTCTGCACAGCGACGCGGATGCCCGATTCGATCGCGACGTCACGCTGGATGCCGATGAGATCGCCCCGATGGTCAGTTGGGGCACCAGCCCCGACCAGGCCGCCCCGATCGGCGGGCGGGTGCCCGATCCGACCGACGAGCCGGATCCCAGAAGGCGCCGCGATATGGAACGCGCGCTCGTCTATATGGGGCTGACCCCTGGAACGCCGCTCGCCGCCATCCCGATCGACCGGGCCTTCATCGGCTCCTGCACCAATGCGCGGATCGAAGATTTGCGCGCCGCGGCCGCAATCTTGCGGGGCCGGCATGTCGCCGACGGGGTGCGGGCGATGGTCGTGCCGGGATCGAGCGACGTGCGGCGCGTGGCGGAACAGGAAGGCCTGGACCGTATTTTCACCGAGGCCGGCTTCGAATGGCGCCAGTCGGGCTGCTCGATGTGCCTGGCCATGAATGACGATGTGCTGGCGCCGGGCGAACGCTGCGCCTCCAGCACCAACCGCAATTTCGAGGGTCGCCAGGGCGTTGGTGGCCGCACCCATCTGATGAGCCCGGCAATGGTCGCCGCCGCCGCCATTCACGGCCATCTCATCGATGCGCGCCAAGCCTGAGGGAGCAGGACCATGGACCCCTTCATCACCGTCGCCGGCGTGGCGGCCCCGCTGCCGGCGGCCAATATCGACACAGACGTGATCATGCCCAAGAAATTCTTGAAGGGCATCGACCGCAGCGGCCTGGCGCAGGGCGTCTTTCACGATTTGCGCTTCGACGACCAGGGCGGCGAGAGAGCCGACTTCGTGCTGAACCAATCCGCCTGGCGGCAGACCCGCTTTCTTGTCGTCGGGCCGAATTTCGGCTGCGGCTCCAGCCGTGAACATGCGGTGTGGGGGCTGAGCCAGCTCGGCATCAGGGCGATCATCGGCACCAGCTTCGGCGGAATCTTCTTCGACAATTGCGCCCATAACGGGTTGCTGGCGATCTCTGTCGGCGACCAGGACGTCGCGGCGCTGATGGCTCGGGCCGCCGACCCGGCGCGCAATCATCTTACAATCGATCTCGCCCGCCAGGCGATCGGCGGCGCGGACGGACTGTCCGTCTCCTTCGACATCGAGCCGACACGCCGGGAGGCACTGATGCAAGGGCTGGACGCGATCGGCACGACGCTCCGCTATCGCGAAGAGATCAAGGCGTTCGAACAGGCGCATCTGGAGGCGAACCCATGGCTGAGGTGATCGAGCGCGGAGCGTCGCCATTCCTGGCCGGCTTTCACCTGATCGACGTGAGTCTGGCGCCCGACCTTTGGATCCGCGCGGCGGTCGGCGGCTCGGGACCGCCCCTGCTGCTGCTGCATGGCCACCCGCAGACCCACGCGACCTGGCGCAAGATCGCCCCAGTCCTGGCCCAGCATTTCAGCGTGGTCGCCACCGATCTGCGCGGCTATGGCGACAGCGCCAAGCCGGCGGGCGGACCGAACCACATCGCCTATTCCAAGCGCGAGATGGCCCAGGATCAGCTCCGTGTGATGGCGGCGCTCGGCCATCAGCGATTCCTGCTCGTCGGGCATGACCGAGGTGCCCGGGTCGCGCATCGCCTGGCGCTCGATCACCCCCACGCGGTGGAGCGGATCGCCTTGTTCGATATCGCCCCGACCGCGACGATGTATGCGCGCACCGACAAGGTGTTCGCCTCGCGCTATTTCTGGTGGTTCTTCCTGATCCAGCCGGAGCCGCTGCCGGAACGGCTGATCGCCGGCGATCCGGAATTCTTCCTGCGAACCCATATCGACGGCCAGAACAAGACACCAGGTGCGACCGAGCCCGAGGCTTTCGCCGAATATCTGCGCTGCTATCTCGACCCGCAAACCCGCCATGCCATCTGCGAGGACTACCGCGCGGCGGCCGGGATCGACCTCGATCATGATGCCGAGGATGCGGATAAGCGGGTCGCAGCGCCGCTGCTGGCGCTCTGGGGCGCCAAGGGAACGGTCGGGCATCTCTATGATGTGCTCGAAACCTGGCGTGAGAAAGCCGACCACGTCGAGGGCCG
>Ga0116226_10004900_pt1 | contig 11901 bp, 15 predicted proteins | sample S1TSphfallax_FD_89692 | JGI IMG/M metagenome (GOLD analysis project Ga0116226, IMG submission 89692) | Host-associated microbial communities from peat moss isolated from Minnesota, USA - S1T2_Fa - Sphagnum fallax MG | ecosystem: Host-associated > Plants > Peat moss > Unclassified | place: USA... | reverse complement strand
GTGCCGGGCGGCCGCGTGATGCGCTTTTCGGGAACGTCGATGGCGTCGCCCAATGTCGTGAACCTGGCCGCCAAGCTGTTTGCCCTCGATCCCACCCTGACCCCGGCGCGCGTCGTGGACTTGATCGAGCGCGGCTGCGACACCTCGCCGGACGGCCGCCTGCACGTCATCAATCCGAAGCGAACGGTGGCATTGCTCCATGCTGCACGCTGAGACACCACAGAATGTTCCCGGTTTTGATCGTTGCTTCGCTCAAAGTGACAGACCAGCCAACGAATAACGTTTGCTAATCCGATCTACTGGCCTGCCACCTTTGAGCGGAACAGCTCGCGTCACTTCGTGGTCCACTTTAATTGACAGGTGCCAGGAGGTTGGAGTGAGCAACGTCGTCTTCAGCGACAGATACCGGAGCCGCTCAGAGCACACCGAACGGCGAGTGAGAGTCGTTGTGATCGCGTGCTTTACGATCCTCCTGTCGGCAGCTTCGAGCCTGACCTTCGCAAGCGACGCGACGGTGCCCACTCCAAGAAACGATGCAGAATGGATTGCCGCTCTCTTGAAGACAAATAGCGGGAAGGCATTCTGCCCGCCGCCCGGTACAACTGTAGGAGACGCTGTGCACGCGATGACGGACTTCATGCATTCGCACAATCTGGTGGATCGACTCAATGATGCCGAGGCTCTCGGTATCTTCGGCGAGCTATATCCCTGTGCCGCTCCGGCGACGGTTGCGTCTGTCAACCCCTCTGACCCTCTGAGCAGTCACGGCGGCCAAGCCACGACCGTCGTACCCCAGAATTGAAAGGGACCATTGATCGGGTGCTCGCGTGGGACGATTCAACACCCTATCGCTATGACTACCGGTGGATCAATCTGCACGGATTGAACGCGATTCAAAGCGGTCTCGGCGGCGCACCTGAAACGCAGCCGATGACGGTGCCGCGTGAGCAATGGCCGTCAATATCCCAACGCGTACACGCAGAGATTCGGGACGGCTTGTTGAAGGCATTCAATCAAGTCAATGCAGCGTCGAAATCGCCTCCGACAAAGGTCTCCACTGCGGCGCCGGCCGGAAACTAGGCGCCACTCGACAGCGGATCCGGAAGCGAGATAATTCCGATGTCGTGTTCTTCCTTCGAGCGCCAATGAGTACAAGTGGCTCACGGCACGCCGCCTTGCGCGATCGCTCCGGCTCTAGCCAGAAAGTTTCTCATCCTCGACGACGTTTACGACTTCAACGACCCTGCGGCCAATAAAAACCGGGCGAAGGCGTTGAAGCACCAAGACCGTCAAAAGGTTAATCCACGACCCATGGTCAAGGCGAAGGTGACGAATACGGCCAGTGCAACCGCAATGATCCACGAGCTGCGAACAATAGGTGCGGCGGGTTCAGACATCGGCCGCGCTGAGGCGCCCACAAACCACAGTGGAACGCTCGCTACGATCGAAAGTCCAGCATCATGAGCAGCGCCAAATCGGTCGTGTGCGTAGAGTGAACCCGCCAACACCATCGCTCCGATGCCAGTTGCCCACGAAACGCGCAACAACGATCTGAGCCGTCCCGGCGCATTTGAAAACACGGCGGCACGAAGCCTAAGCATGTAGATGAACAAAAAATACGCCAGCACGCCGATGACCACGGCAGCAGCGCGCACGGGGAGATTCTCAGTTCCGATCAGGTCTCGATAAGCGAAGACGCTGTCGCCGCGGTCCTTGATCATCGCTTGAATCAAATAGCCCGCTTCCCAGAAAAGGCTGAACGCCATCAACAACAAGGCGTAGAGCCGCAGGCCCGGGCGACGTGGTGAAATACAGCCTTGCGCGGCGACGGCGGCCAATCCAGCCGAAAGATTGCCCAGCGGGCCGGCCACTGCCGTGTAGCGGCCGGAACCCGAGCAATGAAAGAAGGCACAATTGAGCAAAGTAATGCGCCGTCCGGAAAGCAGGCACGCGCTCCCGTGGCCGAACGCCTCATGAGCGACATCGGATGTACAAGCCGCCAGCACGGCGATGGCCATGACCGTGAACAGGTCGTCGCCGGCAAGCGCGGGTTTCGTATTCATTTAGGTCGCCGCGGCGGGTCCGTTGATTTTGTCCTAAAAAGCCCACCTTGCAGCGATGGTAGCGCAAGCCTCGAACGCGCGGAATCGGCCGCCCGTCGCCTTGTGTCCGTCCCTTGACAGAACTGCCACTGCCGATGGCACACCATCTCCCTCGAAGACCAACACATCACTCATTTCGAGGAGAATCACATGAACATTGATACCCACAACCCGATCCGGATTGCCGCTGCCGTTGCGCTTTTCGCCGCCCTCGCCGCCCTCGCCGCCGGCGCTCAGGCCGCCGATGTGCCGCAGGTCCACGTGAAATATGGTGACCTCAATCTTCGCACCACCGCGGGCGCCACCGTTCTCTATCAGCGCATCCGTGGTGCTGCTGGCCTGGTGTGCGGCGTCTCTGACACCCGCGATCTCGCCCGCTTGGCCCAGGCCAAGGCATGCGCGGCACATACGGTCGCCGAAGCGGTGGCCGCTGTGAATGCGCCCGCGCTGACTGGGGTCTACGAGGTGAAGATGGGTGACGCCGGCATGCGGCTCGCAGCGATCCGCTGAATGCAGACGCCAGAGAAAGATGCCGCATGGCGATCCATGCGGCATCCACCTGGCCTTACAGGGTTCACATTGCGGGCGCCGGCCTGTTATGCTAAGGAATAAAAGATGCGGGGCCCCAGTTCATGAATCCCTTGAAGAGAGTCGTGTTCACCCTGTTTCAACCGGCGACGATCGCGCTGATCGTGTCGTTTTGGGCGTTCGCGCCCGCATCGTTGATCGACAAAGCGTGGCTGGTGACGGCGATCAGCATTGGCACGCTTCTCACGGTGCAGGCGCTGGAGTTCATCAACGAGCGGCATATCGGCTGGCGGCAGAATGTGCGCGAGTTTCTGACCGACCTCTTCTACGCGGTTCTGTACTTCGCCGTGATTGCGAAGGTCGAAACGAAGCTGGCGGAAGAGCCGCTGGCTTCAGCCAAACATTCACTCGGCATCACCACCGAATGGGCCATGCATCTGCCGTTCGTGGCGCAGGTTGCTTTGGCGTTGTTCGTGATGGAGTTCGGCCAATACTGGCTGCACCGGCTGATGCACAATTCATTCCTGTGGTACACGCACGCTCCGCATCACCACATCACACAGCTGAATGCGGCGAAGGGTTTGGTGGGCAACCCGCTCGAATTGTTCCTGGTGTCCCTCAGCGTCATTGCGCTGTTCGATTTGCCGCTCAATGCGCTTTTCTGTGCGTACAACCTCACCGGCGCCATCTCCGCGTTCGCGCACGCCAATATCCGCTTCTACACGCCGCGTTGGTATTCGTTCTTCTTCACGACGGTGGAACCCCACAGCCTGCACCATACGGTCGGCTTCGCTGAAACGCGGTGCAACTATGCCAATGCGATGATCCTGATCGATCGCATATTCGGCACATTTCGCCCGGGTGAAGCGGCCGTCGTGGGCCAGGACGAACGCAGGCGATTGATGATCTCGCAACAGTTCATGTACCCGTTGCTACCTTTGATTGCCATGGTCAAGGGGAGCCGCGGCAAGTCGGAGACGGCGTCTGGTTGAGCGACACGCCTCCACGATAGTCCATCAACCAGTTCGCGCCGTCGGCAATTCCCAGTGAATCCCCGCCGTGTCCAGACCGCTCCGGCACCCGCCGTCAAGAATCGAGGGCCGGGACCGGTTTTGGCGGTCGCTGACACCACGCCCGTGACGGCGTCGACCGCCGTGATCTCGGATCCCGTGGCGCGAGTCACCCAGACCTGGCCATCGCTGTAGAGTGGATTGTACGAGCCGGGGGGAACCCGGAGTGTCTGCCGGACCGCACCGGTGGCGGGGTCAATTTGGTGGCGGTCCGGGTGTGCGGCGTGCCCGACATTCGGGAACTCGGCCGTCTGGCCCGCGCCAAGGCGTGCGCCGCGCAGACCGTCGCCGAGCCGGCGGCGGCGGTGGATGCGCCGGTGTTGACGGGTCTGTATGAGGCCCGACTGGGTGGGGCTGCCGGAACCCAGCTCGCAACAATTCGTTGAATGAAGCGTCGAGGAGTGATGCCGAATTCGGATCCATTCGGCATCCGCTCGACGTCGCCCAAGGACAATCATTGAGTTTGGGTTCGCGGCCATCGCTTGATGGCAGCCTTGGGCAGGCGTCGATCAGAGAAGCGGCATGAGAACCAGCCGGCCATAGGCAATGAACACCATGATGAGACCCAGCAGGCCGCTCATGATCGTTGGCGTTATCTCGCGGTACTTGATGTGCACAACCACGAACACGAGGCTCTCGACCGCCAACACCGCGGCCGCAACGATCGTCAGATGCGGCTGCCAATGGAACGCGGCGGGCACGATGAGCCCGACCATGCACACGAGTTCCAGGATGCCGAAGGTCATCCACACTTCCCGCGGCAACGCGCCAAAGGACGGTACGTCCTGGGTTACCTTGTCGAACATGAATACCTTCATCGTGCCCGACGCTCCGTACAGGAGCGCGGCCAGACCCTGAAGGACCCACAACAGTAAATTCATGGTGTACCCTTCGATTTCGCCAGTAGTTTGACACGCCCGAGGTCCGCTCAACTTTAGCGCGAACGGAGAAATGTTTGGCACGACGTCGTGCGCGACGCGAACTTGATTCGTCGGCGCGAGGAGACTGCGGCGACGCGGTTGCGCCTGAAGGAGTTGGAGACGCTGGAGAAGGTGACGGTGACGGAGAAGATCGACACGTTGACGGTCTTCGGTGGCCTCGAAGGCGTGTTGAAGGACGTCGTGCGGATTCAGGTGCCGGGTGCCTGAGGCGTGGGGCGGATGGGTGCCCGGCGGCCAGGAGGTCGCCGGGCCTGAGCTGCCCATGTGATGAGCGTGATTCGTGACGAGCGTGCTGGGTGAAGCGCGTGCTGCGTGGCGCGCGAGCTAAGTGGCGCGCGGCGCGCGGCAGGTAAAGTGAATCAACCGGTCTTAGGTTTCGGAATTCCCGCCTGTGGTGCTTTGATTTCCGCCGCGGTGTCCTTCGCCATTTGTTGGATCTTAGGCATCAGATCCTGCATGCGTTTCTGCATGACGGACATGGTATTTTGCATCGCAAGCGGCAATTTTACGACCACGGCATGACCGGCAGGGCTGCTGTAGAACGTGATCATGCTGTCGATTTCCGACTGTGAAAATGTCTTGCCATAGACTTCGAGGTAGACGGCCTCCATCGACTTCCAGTTGAAAACCTCCTTGATCATGTCAGCCGATTTCTGGCGCATTTTATCGATCGACTCTTGCTGCTCCGCGGAAATCGGCCTGCCCGCCATGTCCTTGTTCAAGATCGACGTGAAATACGCATCCATCTGCCCGGGTATGGCGTCGAGCATCGTCTTTATTTCCATGACCTCCAGCAGCTGGCGGATTGACTCGTCAGTGGGCCTGGTGTCCACCAGCAGTTGACCCGCCGGAGTGTCTGACGACGGGGCATCCGGTGACGCGGCGGGGTTTGATTGCTGACCAAACGCGGAACTCAATCCAAAACAGGACGTGAGAAGGACGGTGGACATGAGTGTCTTCACTGAAAGCTCTCCATGGCAGGTCCGGACGGCGAAGGTCTGGTGTTGATATCCGTGTTTAGCGCCCGAATTATCATACCCGGCGATTCGGTATCTCGCCAACGGCGCTGGACGAACTCAGTCGGGTGCGGTCTCGCGCTCGTGCAGGCGTATACTCCGCACTCGCGGGGGGCTATATGTCATCGGGTGTGCACCTTGTCAGGTACTGCCACCGGGCCGGTCTTGTTGGCCGGTCGCTGACATGGCTGCAACCGGCGTATCTGTCGGCCACAGTCACGCTGATCGCAGCCGCTTCGGCCGCGCCCGTCGCGGCGAGCACGCCAACGACGACGCCACCCCTGTCGTCCCCACCGTTGATTGCGCCAGCCGTGACGACCGGTGCCCCGTCCTCTGCGGCGGCCAACCTCGATGGTCTCGAGGAGATCATCGTGACGGGACGCGAACCGCGGTATGTGGCTGCCACGTCCCGCGATCACATCGGCCGCATCTGGGCACCGGTCCGAATCAATGGCCGGGGCCCCTTCAAGCTGGTTCTCGATACCGGTGCAAGCCACTCGGGGGTCACGGCCGTCGTCGCGGCGGTGCTTGGCCTCCCGGTGGACGTCTCGCCGCCGGTCATTTTGCATGGCGTCACGGGAACGGGCATCGTACCGACGATCCGGGTCGATACCCTGTCCGTTGGCGATTTGGACGTGAATTCCCAGGTGCTGCCGATCCTCGCCGACGCGTTCGGCGGCGCGCAAGGCGTTCTGGGTGCCGAGGGACTCGAGGGCAAGCGAATCTTCATCGATTTCCAGCATGACCGCATCCACATCACCTACTCGCATGGTGAAAAGCCGGCGCAAGGTTTCGTGGGCGTGCCGTTCCGCACGGTCCGCGGCGCGCTGATCCTCATCGACGCGCACGTTGGCGACGTGCGCACGAAGGCGGTCATCGACACCGGCGCCCAATCCACGCTGGCGAATCTCGCCCTTCGTGACGCGTTGCGCCACGCCAGTGGTGCTTCCGGCGGGAAGCCCGACCAGATCGAGGGCGTCACCTTGGATATTGAGGACGGCGTGCTTGCGCCCATGCCGCGGATCACGGTGGGCGGCATTGCGATCGAGAACGCGAGGGTCACATTCGCCGATATGGCGATCTTCGACCAATGGCGGCTGCGCGCCGATCCGACGCTCATCATCGGCATGGATGTGCTCGGAATGCTCGACACGCTCATCATCGACTACCGCCGCCATGAACTGCAGATCCGGATGGGGGGTGTCACCTAGCCGCGGCAGATGCAGTAGACTCAAACGCATGCAGGCCGCGACGACATTCGAGCTGAGTGGATTTCGGATCACCCAGTCCCTCGGGGTCGTCCGTGGGATCACCGTCCGCACAAGGGCGTTGCCGTTGAGCATCCTTGGCGGCCTGCGAACGCTGTTTGGCGGCCGGGCGGGAATCTTTTCAGATCTCTGTGAGGCCGCACGCGAGGAATCCTTTCAATTGATGGTCGCGCATGCGCGGCGATTGGGCGCCAATGCGGTCGTCGGGGTTCGCTATGACACCGGACCCATGGTGGGTGCCGCGGAGGTTCTCTGTTACGGCACCGCCGTCCTGGTGGAGCCCCTCTGATGCATGCTTAATTTGACGGTATGTGGGTTAGCGAACGGAGCCGGTTGGTCGTGAGCAGGTAAATTCTACATTCACCCATCGTGAAAGGAGATTACTCCCATGAAGCAGTCGGCCCTTGCCTCGCGTTCCGGTTTGCCCGAAATCCGCCCGTTCGCCGCCGATGAGCATCTCTGCCATGTTCCGCTCAACGCCAAGGCCGCAGCGCGCGCGTCGGCGAACGTCGCAACCTGGCGCGAGTACCTGCCCACCGATTGCATCCAAACCATGATCCGAATGGGCTGGGACTATACGACCTGAGGGCGGGCGCCGCCTCGTCGATCACTCATGCTGGCAACCGGGCGTCGAGCGCAAGTCCGGGGGCGCCTGAAGCTGCGCAGTCCACCTGTCGTTCCCGGGGAGGTTTGACAAGCACGGGTGGGAAGTGCTCTAGTGCGAAAAACTGGATGCATCGATACCACCCTCAGATGAAGATACTTGCCGCCGCCATGATGGTGATGTTGACTGAGGGTTGCGCATACGTCGTTGGGGACGCCGGTATCGTCAATGAAACACCGGCATCGGTTGCTCAAAATGTCATCATCGGCAAGACTACCAAGGCGGAGGTGGAGGCCAAGTATGGTGTTCCATCGACGGTCAGCTTTGACTCCAATGGGATGGAAATTTGGCTCTACGGGTCGACAGCGGTCGAAGAGTCGCCCACCGCCCACAAAGCATTGGAAGTGCATTTTGACAAGGACGGAAGCGCCGCCTACTACTTGCTGACCGAAGTAGATCCAGAAAAGCGCCGGCAAATGCAACTCGCGCATTGACTATCAATCAGCCGGCTCGTTCACCACGAGCTGCCTCATGGGAACTATCGGTTTAAGGTACGGCTTATTATATTACCGATATGGTTGAAGTAGTGTCGCCCAGCCGTTTATCCCTACTATCGTAGCCTGGCACTGTGAATCATTTTCATGCGCTCGCGGTTTTTTTGGGCATATTCGTCGTAATGCCTGTGGTGTTGTTCTTCGGGCTCCGATCGGTGGCCCGACGCTTGCTCAGCAGCCGTGCGACATCGGGGTCCGCCGCTGACGTCAAAAATTTCAAGTTTTTCGCCCAAATGTCACCGGCCGCACGCAGCTACGTGGCTGTGGCGGTCTGTGTCTCAAGTGCTGTATGGGGAGTCGTTGCCATTCATCGGGGCTGGGATAGTGTTTCGAGCATTGCATTTAACGTGTCTTGTCCGTGGTTCATCTCCGGTGGTTGGCTGGCTGGCGACTTTACACGGGCCGGTTGGGACCGCCTCAATAGGCCCATGTCCGCGATTTACCAGGATGCCAGGCTGCACAGACTCCCCAAGGCGCCTCCGCTTGCGCGCGTGATGAACAGCGGCGCCGGACTCATGATGCTGGCTGGAATTGCGGGCTGGTTCGTTTGAGCGCGCGAGTTGCAATACGATAGCCGATTCGTTTCGTTGCTTACGGTGAGACGAATGTCGTCGTCCGACCTGGCGCTCGGGCCTGCTTGAATGCCCGCTGTGGTGTTCGCAGTCGTCCTGTCGGCGGCGCTGCTCCATGCGACGTGGAACGCCATCGTGAAGTCGGGCGACGACAAATTTCTCACGACCATGATGGTGACCGCCGCGGCGGCGGCCATCGCGGCTCTGTTGCTGCCATTCCTGAGGGCGCCTGCGCCGGCAAGCTGGCCGTACGCCGCCGGGTCTGCAGTCCTGCAAATCGTCTATTTCCTGCTCGTCGCACGTACCTATGAAGTGGCCGACATGAGCCAGACGTATCCGCTGATGCGCGGTACGGCGCCGCTTCTCGTTGCGCTCGTGACCGTGTTTCAGATCGGCGACCCGCTGTCGTTGATCGGCTGGAGCGGCATCCTGGGTATTTCCATGGGAATCTTCAGCATGGCGCTGGGCAGCAAGGTGAACCATCGCAAGGGGATCGGTCTTGCGCTGCTCAACGCGGGCGTCATTGCGGGTTACACCCTGGTCGACGGCATCGGCGTGCGGCGGTCGGGCTCACCCGCCGCCTACACACTCTGGATCTTTCTGTTGACAGGGCTGCCATTCTCGATCTGGACCATTGTCGCGAGAACGCGGACGTTTGTTCCCTACCTCGTCCGGCATTGGCGTATTGGAATCTTTGGCGGTGTCGGAACGACGGCGTCCTACGGATTGGCGCTGTGGGCGATGACCCTTGCGCCGGTGGCCCTCGTTGCCGCCCTGCGCGAGACATCGATTCTGTTCGGCACGCTCATCGCGGGAAGCGTGCTGAAAGAACACGTCGGCACGAGGCGCGTGATTGCGGCCTGCATCATCGCGTCCAGTGCCGCGATTCTGCGATTTGGGTGATCTCAATGCGCCATTGGGGCTAAACTTCGGCGTGGAGTTTCCCCCGCTAATGGCGACCCCCGACCGAATCAAACGGATCACGGTTTGCACTCGACCGTTCCGCGCTGCGGGCCCGCGGCTCGACGTCGAGCAGGTCGGTGTCAAGACGATCGTCCACAATTATGGGCATGGTGGCAGCGGCTGGTCGCTGTCATGGGGTTCGGGCAACATCGCCGTCCAGAAGGCGATGGCGACCGGTGCGCGCGAAATCGCGGTCATCGGATGCGGTGCATTGGGCTTGACGTCGGCGCTGCTGCTCCAGCGGGCGGGCGTCGACGTGACGATCTATGCGAAAGACCTGCCTCCCAATGTACGCTCGTCCACTGCGACCGGGGTTTGGAGTCCGGACTCGAGAATTTGTCTCGAAGAACATGCCACGCCGTCCTTCAAGCAACTGTGGGAACGCATGGCTCGGGACTCGTATGGTACCTATCAGACCCTGCTTGGGCTGCCGGGTGACCCCGTCGAGTTCTATGATAATTATACCGTCTGGGATCCGGCTGACTGGCAGCGCAGGGATGCACCGCGCAGCGACACCCGGCCGCCGTTTGCGGCATTACACAGCAAGCTCATTGGCGACCTCGGTACGCGCACCGAGACGCTGGAGCCCGGCAGTCACCCCTTCGGAGTCCGCCACGTGCAGCGCGACACACAAATGATGTTCAATCTCACGGCGTATGTGCGCATGCTGATGGCGGATTTTCTCGAAAATCATGGCAAGATCGAGATCGCGGAATTTCATACGCCCGCTGATTTTGCGGCGGTGCGACAAACGACGATGGTCAATGCGACGGGCTACGGTGCCCGCGCGCTGTTCGGCGACGACTCCATCATTCCGGTACGAGGGCAGCTGGCGCACATGAGTCCGCAATCCGATCTACATTACGGACTGACTTACAAGGACGTCTATTTCGTCCCGCGCCGCGACGGCTTGGTGTTTCAAGTCGTCGGCGAGAATGATTATTACGGATTCAACGACGACACGACCAACGCGGACCGCGCCGAAGCAGAACATGCGGTCAGCACGATTGCCGGCCTCTACAGGCCTGGGTGATGTGCGGCCGCTATGTGTCACCCGACGAAGCGTCGATCGAGCGCGAGTTCAATCTCGTGCACAGCGAGTGGCAGTTCCCGCCAAGCTACAATGTGTCGCCGACCCAAAGTGTGCCGGTCATCCGGGCCGTCGAGGGAGTTGCACGGGGGTCGCGCATCCGCTGGGGATTAATCCCGTTCTTCGCCAAGGGCGTACCTGGGAAATATTCGACCATCAATGCCAGGATCGAGACCGTGGAGACGGCCGCCAGCTACCGGGGACCCTGGAAACGGGGCCAGCGCTGTCTGCAGGTGGCCTCGGGATTCTACGAGTGGCACATGAATGCAGAGGGGCGCAAGGCGCCGTTTTACATCACCGTGGTGGACCAGCCGGTGTTCGCGTTCGCCGGTCTGTGGGACAGTTCGGTGCGGGAGGACGGTGCGGCGGTGGAGAGCTGTGTGCACATCACGCTGCCGGCCAATGCGCTGATGGAGGAGATCCACAACACCGGTAACAATCCCCATCGAATGCCGGCGATCGTCAAGCGCGAGGACCGCGAGCGATGGCTGAGTGGCAGCCTCGAGGAGGCTCGTGGCGTGCTCGCGCAATACGACGCGGGACTGATGGTGGCGCACGAGGTGTCGACCCGCGTCAACACCCCGAGAAACAACGACGCGACCCTGATCGAGGCCTTGTAGCGCACCGAAACCCCGATGGCGGGCGGGCGTCACCCCAACAACAGCAGTCCGGCGATGGCGGAGAGCGCGAGCACCAGATTCTCGAACAGCCGTTGATCGATCCGCTGCAGCAGCCAACGGCCGATCAGGGTGCCCGCGAGGACGGCGGGGAGCAGATACAGATTGAAGGTGAAGCTCGCCGGCGTGACGAGGCCCAGTGCGGCCATGAACGGCACCTTGAAGAGATTGAGCACCATGAAAAACATCGCCGCGGTCCCGACGTACTGCATTTTCGGAAGCCGCATGGAGAGCAGGTACACCGCCATCAGCGGGCCGGCCGCGTTCGCGATCAGCGTCACGAAACCGGCAAGGATGCCGACGCCGATCGCGGCGGACCCATGCAGCGGTGCAGCGGCATCACGGCCGGCGAGGCGGCGGCGGCGCCAGTAGGAGAGGGCGGTGAGGGCGAGGATGATTCCGCCGATGAGCCAGCGGGTGGCGCGGTCGGAAATCCGCCCCAGCGCCAGGAAGCCCAGGACGACGCCGAGCGCCGTCCACGGGAACACCCGCCACAGATGGCGCCACTGCGCGTGT
>Ga0116226_10004899_pt1 | contig 11903 bp, 9 predicted proteins | sample S1TSphfallax_FD_89692 | JGI IMG/M metagenome (GOLD analysis project Ga0116226, IMG submission 89692) | Host-associated microbial communities from peat moss isolated from Minnesota, USA - S1T2_Fa - Sphagnum fallax MG | ecosystem: Host-associated > Plants > Peat moss > Unclassified | place: USA... | reverse complement strand
TGATGCAATAGTTAGATGAAAAAGATTAGATAAAATTAATGTACATAGAATATATAACTTACAATTTTTCAATGGCCATAAGGCCTTTCGTCTTTAATTCATGAAACATTACCAAACAAAAGAAAACTAAAAAAATAATGCAATTCCCATCTATAAAATGTCCTCCTCTTTGATATGGTACTGGTTTTTCCTTTTTTAAAAAGATCGTTATGCAATTAATTTTATTGAAAAAAATTTAACTTTTAAATGTTCATAAACTTAATTAATGTATATCAATATCATACACCATAAAAAAATCCACCCAAGAATTCCATTCACAACAACCTTAGTTTTGAAGTATATATGCAAAATTTCAAACTTTGTGATAGGTATTATTTTGTCACAAATATTTTCCATACATTCAAGTTCTTCAATGTTTGTTGGATTTTTAAAAATAATTGATTAGATTAAGTCTAAAAATAATCATTTAAAGCAAGCAAAAATATCCAAGATGTGATGTCCATACATTGCCAAAAACATTAATTACAAAAAGATTATACTTGTGACTACAATTTTTCAAAGGTTTAATGTGTTTTCACCCTTTTTTGAGGTATTCCCACCCCCCTGCCTAGTAAGTTGCCTAACAAGCTTTCTAGGAAGTTTCTTGGCCAATTCCCTAGCTACAAAAGTGTCCTCAAATGGATGCATATCTTCCATGAGCACCAAGTCTACTAGGAGGTCCACTATCCTAGCCTTAAAAAATGTACCACATACTTGAGCCTGTTTGAAAGAATGTTATGGCATGATTTCATCTACTAACATTCAAACAACAATGTTGAGGGCATCTAGCTTCATAGGTTGCAGTTACAAATGAAACTCCAACTCATTGAAGGCGGGCAATTGTTTCTAACAACCTTTATTGCTACATTTTTTCCCACCAAAATGGCAAACACCATGGCATCATCATTAACACTTACCTCCTAGAAAACATCTACCACACCTTCCTCAGTGTCCACTGTGTTTATGTCATTTGATGCAACTAGAACATGGTGATCCATAACGACATTACCCCTGACAAGATCTTTTCTAACATCCATGTCAATGTTGCTAAAATGGTGTTCCCCTTGGGAAAATATCAACTTGCTACCAACTTGAACATCCCCAATTTCATATCCACCTTATGGGGATTTACTTGCATCTCCTTAGGGGCTTAAATGTCCTTATGAACTTGTTGCACATGCATATCAATTTGCATCCAATTGTGGCTAATTTGAACATCATGGTTTTGATTAGTTAGCCAAAGAATATAACAAGGCAATATCAACAAATTTGCTAAGTCTTGCCCTTAAAATAAGACACCATATGGATCAAGATTTTTTTTTGTTTGAAGTGGATTTATTTATTGATGTTGTACACCTAGGGGTCGTGATACATGACAAACTTGGGATGCATGAGGTTTTTGTGCATTTTCATCCATCTTTATCAAGTAATTGGAAATGTTAACCATAGTAAACATTTGTCTGTTCCCACCATGCAATGTCATGAGTTGTGTTAAACTTCATGGGCACATTGTAAATCCCCGAGTTAGAATGCTAGTAAATAGTATGCAAGTATATTAAATTTTTCAAGAGTAGATAAGCAAGATAATTTATAAAAGATTATAAACACATGGCGATTTTTATAAGCAATCATGACACCATTCAATGATTTCACGGCCATGGTTCAATCTTCAAAAGGTTCTCTACCCATACAACACACCACATTCCTTTGTATTCAAAAGTCCATTCCCAAAGAACTCACAATTCTATAAAATTAAAAATTGTGATCATCAACTTTAAGTCCCTCCTTTTTTCATATGTGCATATTCAATAACATTGGCAAACCTTTGCAAATCAATGAAAATTACCACTTAATCACTCCAACTACCAAAGTTGCATGGGAGCTTAACTTACAATAACTAAAAGTGCATGTTGAGTCATTTGACCAACCCATTCAATGTCAAGGCTATTGAATTTGTCCCAAGGATGTAATGATAGTTTAAGCCTTAACTACTTCAAAATGCATGTCATTATGGGGAGGGTTTCAAGAAAGGGCATTGTAAAGAAATGGTCAAAAAGTTATGTGTATGCAGAGTTTAGCATTGAGGCTTTAGTGACTCCTTAAGACTACCAAAAAAAATTCCCATTCATTGTCCTCACTATAGATATTGTGAAATGATGTCCTTCATATCTTTGAAACTGGAGGAATCAAGGCAATAAAGAAAAACGTGGATGTCCCATTAAAATAGTTGTTCAACCAGCATAGTTTTAGCCAAGCAAGGCATCTATCCATTTCATTTTGGAATTCAATTGAAATAAACCATGCATCTACATGCAAGGATGGGGATTTGGGCCAAGCCCATGAAGAAACAAATGTTAGTTCCATGAAGAAAGTTAAGAAGAAAACCCACCCACACCCCAAATAAAACAATTTACAATACTTCTTTAAGGCATGTCAAAGAATACCTTATACCTTTCCTTAGGGAATCCTTGAGACATACATTGTGATTTCCTCAAGGAAGAAGCAACATGCAACAATTCTTTAAGGAAGGCCAAGGAAAAAACAATGTGACTACTTGGTTAAAGACATGTCCAATAATTCCCCATGGCATGTTGGGGAGGACCTTATGCTATCAGCCCCACGACTTGTTGAGCAAGCGAAGGGAAATGATTGGTGAAGAGTTGGGGGGAAAAACTTGACCTTAGCCTTATCCACATAAGTAAATTAGAGGTGATGAAAAAGGGTGAATGGAAAAAACATGAAAAAAAAAACAAAACTTTATTCAAATGATGAAAAAAGGGGCATGGAAAACATGAAACTCTTGTTAAAGTGATGAAAAAGGGTGATTGGAAACATCCAAAAAGAAACAAAACCCTGCAATTGATGAAAAAAAACGGAAAACATGAAAACTACTGAAGTAAAATTTTGTTCAAGCAATGAGAAAAGGGGAATGGAAAACATGAAAAAGGCAAGCAAAACTATGTTCAAGTGATGAAAAAAGGGGAATGGAAAACATGAAAACAATAGAAACAAAACTTTATGCAAATGCCCCTTTTGTACAAATTATTAGACAATGGTAGAAAATTATATGGGGAAAATTTTAGAGCTTGAAATTAGGTATTGATATAAAGATGGAAAAATGGAAAAAAATTAGAGCTTGAAATAAAATTTCTTGTTAGTGGTAGAATTATGGGAAAAAAAAAGAAGCTTAGTACTTAAAGCTTGCAAATCTTGGTACTTACAATTTGGTTTCATTTCATGTGGACAAGATAGGTGTATTGACTATTTTGAAGTTCATTAATGTCATGGATAGTCTATAAGTTCATCTTCCTTGAATATTTTTCCTTCTTCCCTTAGTAGTTTTTGAGTTTGGAGATTCTTGCCATTGGTCACACCCCTCTTTAGTATGTTATTTGTTTCCTATTTTGGGGTTTTCAATAGAATCTCGTTTCTTCAATGGATCTAAAATCTTGTTAACCATGTTGCTACCTCATTTGTGATTTTTTATTCAAGTTAATTTAAATCATAAGTAATGAAAAGTCCTTCATAACTATCAATATATCAAATGTATAGTCCCATATTGCACAAAGTAATGGTAAATTGTTAAGTCTAGTGTGATCTTTAAATTTGATAATCATCTTTTAAGTCTTTTAATGTCTTGGAACACTAATCTATGAAGCATTTGATTTTGTTGGCAAGATTTGAAACATGCAAAAATTGCAATGGAATCCAATTAATAAATTGAACATTGATTTATCAAAATAAAAATAACCTAAAAATCAACCATGGGTCTTTGGCATTTTATTTCATATTTCATCTTAAGATTGTAGTCAAGTCATTGTATAAAAGAAGCATGATACCTTTAGCATCTAAGTGGATCACATGTTTTCCACTTTAAAGTTTCTAAAGTTTATAAGTTTAAGTGTTTGAAGAGTTGGCTCATTAATAGTTTGTTTTATCTTTTTTATTGTTTTTTCATTTTTCAATTTCCAATGATGTCTTGTTCATTCCTTGTATTTTATGTGTTGTTAAACTAAATATCAAGTTTGTTATTTCTTTCAAGTTGGTGAATGAAATTGGAACAAAAAAAATCATTGCAAATATAACCATTGTTTATTTTACATGTTTTTAAATAATAAATTAGATTAATCCTGAAAATGTGTGATATATTTATACAATAGTGTTTGAAACATAATATTATAACATGTTGATAGATTTGAAATGAATTTAATAAATATGAAATATTAACAAGCCCTTATTGAGGATCATAACAAGTGCAAAAATGAACAACCAATCCCAATCTACTACATCACCCCATTGGTCTTTTTCAAGATTAATTATGACTAAATATTCAAAACACAAGGGTTGCATGTGAATTATTATATTGTTACTACACCTTAAAATGAAAAGTTTTGGATGATAATGTTGAATGTGAAATGGTGTTCCATTTGGGAAACGTTAATGGTAAGCTTATTGAGCCTTATGTGACTTTGAAATTAGGAAGATGTATAGAAGGCTTATTGCCTTGAGGTTAAGGGTTTAGGTTCATGATTTTAGTTTATGATAAGGCCCTAGGGTGGAAAGTGGGGCATCCCCAAAATAAAGGGCATGGGCAAAGTGGGAACCAAGCTTGGCCTTCAATTATAGGGTGAAAATGGATGACACGTATGGGATGAATGGTTATAAGGTTATGGCATGAAACATTTAGTATTGTAACACAAGGGGAAAATATGAAAGTGTCTCAAAAATGTGCAATTGGTTTAGGAAATTATTATAAGACCTTGTGCTAATAGAATGTTGGGGTCCAAATTTCTATTGGTAGCAAATACACATAATTATTTAGTTGCCTACTTCTATTGTTATACTAAAAATATGCTTCCATGACAATAGTTGTAATCCATCCCCATGTTGTTGTTGTTGTTGATGATGATAGTCATCATCATAACAATTTGCAAGGATTTGATTGATCAATGTTTCCAAATCCTCCAAATCAACCTTGATCCCTTTATGTGAAAGTCCTTGCATATGCAACCAAGGAAATGGTCAATCCAAATTTTCATGTGGCAAGATATGCCCCATGCCCTATATACTTCTCATGCTTCCAATGCACTAGAAACAATCAACAATTCAATTTTGAATCCCAACTACATATGGCAATAACATTGCAAAATTATGATATGTTCAGACATAGGTACCCACATTTGATATTTTAAAGCTGGAGGATAAAAGTAAATAGATTATAACTACTGGTATGATTTCTCCCTAAAACATTTATTTGAAAAGAGAGACACAAAACAACGAGAATATAATGCAATGGTAAGCTTTTGCAGTAGAGACATAAAGTAGTGGAAATTCAAAAAATGTTGACCTACATTTGGTCAAATATTTTGCAATGAAATTGAAAGTTAGGTAATTGTACACATGATTCAAGATTTTTAGACTTTTTACTAAATGACCTCATGTATGAAGTTCAAGGTCTAGGACTAACACAATTTTGACCACATTAGTTTATGCATTAAAAAAATTGCTCAAAGATAGAGTCGTACAAAGAAAAAGATAGGGATAATTGAAGATTTCAAAACCTCAAAAACTTGCTACAAATAAAAGAAGTAAATCATATATGCGCTCAATTGTTAAAAGCCAAATTGAGTTCTTCAGCTTAACATTAAACCTTCTACCACAAAACATATCAACTTTAACGCACAAATTACAAACATTTGTGCTTTGGGCAATCCCTCTATGAAGTGTAAAATGGCTTGAATGTGTACACCAACTAATCCTCTTCTACCTTTGACCGTTGATTATAATAAAATAAGCTTATAGCTATCAGAAATAAAAGACTCAGATATGACCACAATGCCATACAATAGCTTGCAACAGGAGCATGTAGCTAACATATATTAGGCGCTACACAAACTTGTGTGGCCCAAATGATACCACAATTCGTGACTTCACCAACTGATTTTAATACTTCCCAAATAAATACTTAACATAATATTGTAGCACAACATATAAAGCAAAAATAACTACTACAAACTTATCCTTCCAACCCCCATTCCATATGTAGAATCACTATAAGAAATCTTGGTTTTTTTAACCAAGAATTTCAATCCTATGGTTTTTGTGCCCCCATGTCCAACTTGACCAAAATGCCATTTTGGACAAATTGATTTGGACCCGACCATTTTAATTGGGTCTTTTGGTTAGTCTTTTTTACTAAGTTTTTTTTACTAGGTTTTTTTTATTGAACCACCATGACAATAATATAATTTGGGCAACAACTAGAAAGATATATTATTTAAAATCTTTTATTTAAAATTAATAAGAAAATGTTAATTAACTAATTACCTTACCTACCGTACATACCTACCTACTTAATTAATAAACTTAATAATTAATGCCAAATTTATTTATTTATTTACCTACCAACCCTATGTCCTAAGCTTAGGCTAAGCCAAGCCCCCTAGGCTACATGTGTTTTTCATGCCCCAAACCTTTAGTCAAAATGGACATACCATTTAATCAATGTGGACACTTTGGTCAAGTTGACCTTCTAAAAAACTATGTTTTCTTATAGTGAGTGTAGACCAAGAAGCGACTTCATAGGTTGCAAACCAATGGCCTACAATGACAACACTGAATCCAATTTTGTGCAACCTTGGATGCATACTCACCTAGTCTATGTCATCACTAGGGATGCTCAAAGTTCCACCGAGTTGTGACTAAATGTTAGCATTGAGAGAGAACAAAAATGCATAAAGAAAGAACAACAAAAGAGGTTAGCCATCCACAAAACCATGGGAATGAACCAGAGGTACCAAAACTAACAACACCAGTGCACCACGAAGCAATAGGAATTGTTTCCATTCCTTTGGTTTTGCATCGGCTCGTCTCACTATTGTCATGTATGTCCATATTCCCAATGCAAGTGCAAAATGAACAAACATTGGATGCAAACAAATGTTCATAGTTTTTTTTTATAAATGAGAACCTATTGTTATCTTCACACCAAATTATAAATAAAGTGAGGTCTTTTGAAATCTTTTACTCACATCTTTTGAGATATTTTGTTCATAACAATAAGCATTGATATTATTTGAAACAAAATGGCAATGAAAACCTTATTCAAGTCATTATTAATGGTTTGTTCATTTGTTGAAATTCATAAGTACATCGATAATTATTTCATGACAATTGACGTACCAAGTATTGATGTTGTTTGAAATTTTATTATATGGTTACTATGGTTTTTTAAAAAAGGATGACACATTTGTTTTGGGGATTCTAGAAATAATACAAAGAGATGAAATGGCTCTTGGGTGTTCGAGTAACTTTCACTACTGGTGTAGTGGCAGTGAACTAGGACATCACTAGAATTCAAAATACTGCCTTGGAATAGAGATTAAATCAACAAAACATTGCCTTGGAATAGAGACTAAATGAAAAAAACATCGCTCTGGAACAGAGATTGAATCAACAAATGACGACCTTAAAACATAAACTAACCAAGCAAATGATTAAGATCCACAAATAAAAAAATCAAATTGTGAATCAAATGAAAAGTCTTGACAAGAACTTTTTAAAAATTGAATTCAGGTTCAAAAAGCTTGAGTCCAACCAATAATGGTGGTGAAAATTATCTGTCACCAATTTTTTTTGTAATTCATAAATCTTGTCTCTACCACCAACCTAGTTTTCAAGAGTGAGCATCTCACTTTCGAATCTAACATAACACTAATTGATTTGAAGATGTTGAAAAACTTGGGATTGTTTGTTGAAATGATGACAAAATGAGGTCAACATGGAAAAATTTTGAACTCATGTCTGGTGAAAGGTGTAGACAAAGTGGTGAGAATTACACACACCTATGCATAAACCTCACAAGCACAAAGGATGATTAATTCTTATTACAAATGAATTGTGGAATCACCTTTACAACAATACCAAAAATTACATATTCTATTTGCTTACTACATCTAGTTATTTTCTTTCTAGCTATTTTGTTGCAATGTTCTTGAATCCCTAAGGTACAGATTTCCTTAGTTCTCCAAATTGTGCCACATTGTTGGAGATTTTAAAGCCTTTGCAATTCTAGTTTCAATCAATTGTGTCATCTTCCATTATAGGGCTTAAGAAACGTTGGGATCAAAAGTGTATGGATGGGACATGTGAATGAATTTAGGATGGAAGATGGTTGCTCAAGTTTCTAAACTATAAACCATCTTTTGTTTTCAATGCACTCATACTTTTGCGGGTTAAAGTTTATTCGAGTCTTTGTTTTCATGTTTTTAGTAAGTTGAAGTCTACTTATTGTCATATATATCTATCTTTGCATGTGTGTTGTCTCTATCCAATGTCTCAGGATTTGAATGTGATTGTTTCTTCAAAATGTTAAAAATATATAGCCAAGAATTAGCTAATGACCCAAATAAGTCCATAGTTGTAAGGAGTAGATCCCTTTAGTAGGACTAATGAACATGAAACATTATTACAAGCAAGTTGTATTCACCTTACGCAAATAACAGTCAATGAGCCATAGGAATTTGTGACAATTGACCTTTTGTAGCTTTTATTCTAGCAAGCACAATTGTGGTTTCCCCTACTCTTTGATCATGTGCACGCATTTCCCTTTCTAGATTGCCCAATGTTGTGCATGTAGAAATGCAAACTTTTTGAACTTAACCCATTTAGTAACTACAATAGGATATTCATTCTCCATGGTTCTTGCTAAAAGATTTTGCACATGCCCAAAATCTACAAAAACTCTACTCTTGGAATCCTTTATAAAACTTTGCAAAGTTTAAAGTTGGAGAACACTTTAAAGATTTACTTTATTGTCAACTATTACAACAAATATACAAGGAACCTCCTTCATGTCCTAGATGTGGAGCAAGATGATTCATTCAATCAACAATTGAACCCATACAAACTTACCAAATGACACAAAAATTGCAGAAGAGAGGAATAGTGTTGCAAAACCTAAGCATTGCAAGTTCTAACTCCTCAAACCTTCCCTCATTAAAAACCAAATACACCATATTCTTAAGTGGCACTGCAAACTCTCATGCTCAGGGCCTAATGTTCTTTGTATGATGGCTATAACATAGTTATAAAGCTCAATGGCCTTCTCATTATCATCCTATACACTATAAGTGCTTGCAACTTTTAATAGTAACTCCATTACCAAAGGACTATCTTCTTTGCATGTCCACATAGCCTAATTGTTGTTAAGTGGTCTTTTCTTGATAACAAGATTGAATGTTGTCTAGGCCTAAAACATTGCGGTAGGTGACAAAAAATTTGCACATAACTTGGTATTCTAAGGTAATGCAAGATGAAAGTCCTCAGACATATATAAATGGACTATATAGATGAAAGTCTAATATATATAGATGGACTACATATATTAGACAAGGAACGAGTAATTTTCTTCAAGACAAATATGCTAGTGCATAAGCAATGTTGCAGGTCCATTTATTAAGTGCATCATCTTGAATCTTGAGATTTTTTTGTTTCAAGGGAAGGGCTTCTTCAATAGGTTTGCCCATGGTTGTGTACATGTTGTCCATGTGTCCCAATACATTGTCCACCAACCATTAAGGAGTTCTAGTTCCAATTTTTTCTATCAAAATTTTCATGTGCATGCCCTAAAATGCAACATTTCAATTTCAAGTTGTTAACATTTATGTCTTATTACATGAAAAAAAATGATGAATCAATGATGATACCCATGTTAACATTGCAACCCAAAACAACCCAAGATGAAATAACTAGGAGCAAGAAAAAAACTTCAAAAAGGAGATGCTCCACTTTCTCAAAATCACCTAAGGTCAAGTGGAGTTGGGTTTGAATATCAAGCATGGTTGCATGCTCAATGCCTTCTACACCCAACTCAAATTGCTCCCTAAGGGCATCAAAGTTAGCCTCAATGATGTCATGTGCGCCTTCTACATCCCCATTATCTATAATCTTTTTCACCTCTTCATACATCTCTTGTAGTTACTCTACCATCTTGGCTACTTCGAGTGTCTACTAATCAATCACTTGAAATGGATTTCTGCACCAAAAAAACACCAATTTATTTGCATAGATCCACCATATAAGTTCAATGGGTACAACCATTTTGATTACCAATATCTCAAGACATAGTTAATTATCCACTTTATGTGTGCAATTTTCATATGAATCAAAACATATAAAGTCATATAAAAGTTGACTACTAACAATAGAAAAATGGGTAACCAACTTCAAAGACACAAGGCAAATGGAAAAAGATGTACCCCATCTCTTGCATGACTTGCATTGTAATTCTTTATGTCATCCAAAACCACAACCCTTGTAAATTGCTCATGTTGGTCCTTCAAAACTTGTGAATTTTCATTCTCCTCATTGTCTTCCACACTTTCCACATTACTAATATTTATATCCTTCACTTTTTTATTTCTACCAAAAATCATCATGGTTATGTAACTTTTAGATTTTTCACTTTTTGTGTGAACTACAAAGAGCACTCATAAAAGCATTTTCGGCTTTGGTCAAGAAATATATATGTGAGGCAATGTTACATGGCATGATCTAGTGTCCTTTCTTGGCCACCTTCAAACTTTGAATGCATCCTATGGTGTGTCCAAAACTTGCACCGCAGGCAAATAACATGCAACAAAATAAGTATGTACATCAATTGAAAATTACTAGTACTAAAATAGACATAGACATGTCTTCCAACATTAAAAGGTCACATTCTATAAGCATGGTAGTTGCAAAAGATTACATGTTGAGCAACATAAATTTTCAATTTCTCCTCAATTACGATCGAACATAGAAAGTGGCATGTCCCAAACAACCCATCTACTTTGAAATGTGCATAAAATTTTACAAGTTCGTATAAAAATATGAGATTAGACTTTTCCAAACAAATCATGTGTTCAACGTTTGTAGAAACAAGACTCTTTAATAACATCCATCCCTAGCAAATTCCATGTAGAATAATTCATGTTCTTTACAATTATTACTTTTCAAAATAATCCAAACTTGTTTTTTATAGAACTTAAATTGTGCTAAAGATTTGTTGGAAGTAATCTAGAGGACTCCCATGGATGGTGTGCAAGAAAAGCCAACCCATGTTGAAGTTTACTTCTAGTAGGCTCCTTGTTGATTTGCCATGAACTCTTCCAGCAAACTTGAAATTTAACCTTCTAGAAAGACATGTTTAGTAGCTTTGTTGAATTACAATTGCACAATTGTTGTGCAGGTTTACACATGTTGAATCATAATAATTGACAAGTCACAATGATTAGTGTGATGGCAAAAAGAAAAAAAATTCACGAAAAGCATGTTTAGTAACTAAAATAATGTTATGCCGGTTCTAATTAACCAAGAAAGCCATGAAGACAATGGAATGCAATAAAAACCTTCTAATGTCATAACCTTGTCAACACCATTCAACAAAGTATCTATACCATCATCACAATCATCATGAAGGGTGCTAGAAAATGACTTTCACCAAATAAATAAGAACATAAAAAAAGACATGTTGAAACAAAAATCAGCAAGATTTAGTTATGTTTCACCATTGAAAAAATCAACATATTGATTGCATTGTAAATGCTCAAATTATTTTTAAAAAATCCTAATGACAAGCAACAAGCTCGCTCATAGAAAAAAACCCTATGGGCTAATTTAAGGTACAAACTGTAGAAACCTTCCACAAGCCCATCCAATTCACTGCAACAAATGGGTGAAATAATACTACCACGGGTACTTGAACCCTAGTTGGGATAAAATGAAAGAATATGGGACAATATGTGAAACCAAATGTTGAAAAAGAATAATGATTAGTTAATTAAATTACCAATTTTGAGATGTAGCTGAAAGCACAATAAACC
>Ga0116226_10004898_pt1 | contig 11905 bp, 7 predicted proteins | sample S1TSphfallax_FD_89692 | JGI IMG/M metagenome (GOLD analysis project Ga0116226, IMG submission 89692) | Host-associated microbial communities from peat moss isolated from Minnesota, USA - S1T2_Fa - Sphagnum fallax MG | ecosystem: Host-associated > Plants > Peat moss > Unclassified | place: USA... | reverse complement strand
TGAGAAACAATTCTTTAAGTGATTGCTGGTTGTAGCCATATTGAAAGAAGTGTTGAGTTCACAAGAGTTTCTTTAAGTAGCTAGTTGTTTAATTTAAGGTTCTAGGATCAGGGGATTGTGGGGATAAAAAATATATAATAATAATAATAATAACAAAATAAAAATAAAATAAAATAAAATAAAATATATGGCCATCAATGTTAAGTTATGAAAGATGCATAGGCGATAGAGAAATTTGAACTTCAACTACAAACGCAATCCAGTATCTAGAAGTACGCTTGCTTCGTCTTTCACCGGTAGCATTTATACTTTCAAGTATAGTCACCTTGTAGAACCGGGGGTAGAGGGACAAAAGTGGCCTCACATATTCACATCCACGTTTTGCACCATAGAGGATACCAATGGGTAACCATAGAATGGGGCATTGTCAAACTTGAGTCAACTCAACTTCACCAAAAATGTTAAAAACAATAGTTGTTGAAATTCAGAGACAAATTATTAGAATAGAGGTTATTCAATCACTCAATGCTATCATATCAACCACATGAGTGGAAACTATTGTTGCACCCAACATAAATGTTGTTGGAAGTGTAATACTAATTGGATCTACAATAAACTTGGGTCATGGATTGAGTAGAATCTTGGTGGGAAAAAAATTAAGTAAGAGTTCAAGACTACCAAAAGCAATTACTATAGTTGTTGTGACACCCCAATGGTGTTTACTAATCTAATAATGACTATCCATGTCAACAGAACTATAGATTGACAACCCATGAACTCAATAGCTACTAGAAGGTACAAAAGTACAAATGCAAAAAATCCAACAAGAGGGTACTGAGAACCATCTATCATAATTGCAAGAATCCATGATGACATAAATGGCCATTGTATTTTTACCTTGCTTAGCCTAACATAATGGCCATTTATGTGATCATGGATTTTTGCAGTTATAATAATTTGTTTTTACATAAATGATTTTTAGTAAATTCACATCAATTGCCAAAATCTTTTTTGAATGGTCATCTTATCTTGATTTCAAAAAAGATGTTGATTCATATGTTCATATCAAAATGTTTAATTTTGCAATGAAGGCAAATGCAAAAACTTCTAAAGAGTATATCATCAATGCATTTAGTTGTACACTAAGAGATACATGGGATTGGTGCCATAATTACATCTCAAATTTTCTTAATTGTATTTTTTCGAAACTTACATAGGCATTTTGCAAATGTTAATGGAAGACTCAAAATGGAAAGCAAATATAATCATACCTCATAATTGTGATTGTAGAGATGTAGTGGTCAACATTACAACATCATAAGGAGGTGGCAACATTGTGTGAAAAAAGAATGACTATTGCCGAAACATGGAGTGCACTTTCAATATAACAAAGTATTAAACATGTGACACCAGCAAAACACAATGTAATATAAGGAAGATTAACAAGTATTCCACAAATTGTGGAATGATTAATCACAATGTGGAAACATGAAGAAAGAAGAAGGAGCAAACCATAATGGTAGCCATAAAAGGCAACACAACAAAATTAAAACCCACAAAAGACATCTTCATATGCATGCCACATTTATGGTTTGAATGGACATAAATTGACAAATTGGCCAAAGTTTACTAAGATGCAAAAGATGTTTCATGGAAAATTTATGACAATAGCAAAAGTTCAACCCATTGCCAAGACACAAATAATCACTACAGATGTGAATCTGGTGGATGTTAATGTTACAATAAAAAGTAAGGTAATTGAAGAACACGTGTTCAAGGATAAAGAGTTAAGGAAAGCAAAGAGTGTTACTAATTGGGAGAAAGAGGAACGGTTGAAGAATTCAATGGTGAAGACAATTGAACAGATTTAGAAAACACATACCTAGCCAAAAGGGCCATCCACGTCCATGGAGGGATGGAACACAACTTGCCAAATATACCAAATACTATTCCTATGGAAGTACAAAAATTTCAGGAGGTAGTGAATTCATAAGAAAAACTAATTATAGTAAAATAGATTATTTAAAACATTGGTAAACAAATGCTAAAAATAAATTATACTTTGAACTTGGGACAATTGTTTAAAATAACTCTTGAGTTAAAGATATATTTGTGGCAAAAACTAAAACCAGAGACAACTTAGAATGTAAGTAGAACAACCACAAATAAATAAGTTAGTTCTTCAATACCATAGGTAGGAATAATTACTATAGCAATATATAATCATATGGTAGTTAACCAATTACAAATTGGGAAGAATACAATAGAGGATGTGTTGTTGGATGAAGGCTCTAAAGTTAATATTATCACATAACAATTGAGGTTGAGGTTGGGGCTTTGAAAGCCTAAACTTGCACCATATAATATGAGGATGGCATATCAAACAACCACAAAACTAGTGAGCTTGATTAGAGATATGACAATATATATTCATGGTATTCCCTAGATAAATGAATTTACTATACTTCATAATAGTGTGGTAGATTCTAGTTATTCCATGTTGTTGGAAAGACCATGGTTGAGGGATGTTAAAGTGGCACATGATTGGGGGAGTAACATTGTTACCATATAAGGGAATGGGACATTCAAAACAATTATAGTCACCAAGCATTTGGGAGGTGAAGTAAGAACACCATAAATGTTACTATGGTATAACTATCAAAGTGGTATCATAGATGAAAAATATATCATCTTTGCTACAAAGCCATAGTTGTTTTCAATAGGAACAATAAGTTCACCTAAAACAATTCAATCTATGAAAACCATAGATGTGGAAATCATGGATACAAGTGGGAAAACTAATATTTTAGAGCTAAATTCTAAGGTATAGAACATAGAAAATTAGACATCTAACAACATATACGAGCCATAAGTAATTTTGGAGGATAAGGTGTATCCATAGATGTACTATAATCATCAACCAAGGAATGTTATAGTGGATGAAGCTCTAGCAAAAATCAAAGCACATGAATTGTAAATAGTTGGATGGACGTTAATTAAAGATCAACAATTGATGAAGTTCAATTTGGGAATTGATGGAGAACCATAGCTAGTGAAGATTAACGCACATTTAAAGGTAAGCAAAATGTTGGAAGTGGAACAACTATTGAAGGAATTCAAAGATGTTTTCGCATGGACATACAAAGTCCACGATTATTGCATATAACCAAAATTTGCACTTTAAAATACATTACAAAAACTCCAAAAACAAAATTACAATTCATTTCATTGTAATCTAACATAAAAATCACACAAAAAATGAACATAGAATTCACTATAGAAGTATGCTTATTTGTATTATTGAAAACATGAATCCAAATTACATTGTAATCACATGTTTTGTTGAAGAAAATCCCCAAAACAACACTTAAAATTTGTGGTATATCAAAATTGTTGCAACCCTAGCCTTGGGCTTGCAAAGGTGTGGGCCAAGAATGAAGCCCAATGTTCACATTTCATGTTCTCGGGAGTGTATGAGAGTGTGAGGGAATGAACCCCCACACTCCCAAGTGAATTCTCACTTTGGGAATTAAAGTCTTGATGGATTCCCAAATTTTCAAAGGGCAATTATAGAGGTGAAAAGTCATTGGATTGAAGAATTCCCTATATCATTGGAAAGCTCTTGGAACATAGATGCTAGAATGGGCTTACATGACCCATTTGGGCACTTAAAACATAAATTATGGTCAAAAGAAGGGTCGGGAGTCAAACTGCCAATTTGACTCCTGACCATTAAAAGTCAAGAATTGCCCTAATTTCCTTTTGTGCAGGTATCGTGCCACATATTTTTGGAAAACTCTCGACAAGGGCTGAAACCTTGCTTTAGACCTCACTTCAATCAAAGGTTTTCACAAGAAATTATGGGCCTCCAAAGTTGGAAAAGTCCCAATTTCGAGAACTTCAAGATTCCCAACTTGAGAGTCCTAGAACAAAATGACATTTGGGTGCAAGCCCCATGGCCAAGCACAAAGAATACTATAAGGGGGAAGGTGTTGGCTTCCCCCAAGTCCGGGCTATGGTGAGTCTTGTGAGTCCGTGTTTACTTGTGGCTCGTCCATGCTTCAACTATGGACTAACCAACTTATTGGTTGGTTTGTGCATGTCCATGTGAATAATTGACCCGCTTGTCACTCGCCCTAGTTTGCATCCTAGAGCTCTAGCACACCCATCTACCCCCAAAGTGCTGTGAGCGAAGGATTGTACCCCAACTCCACATCCTTTTGTTGTTTTCACCTTAAACTTGTAGTTGAGACTATCAAGGAGTTTAGAGGTGAGTTAGAAATAGAGTCTATGGTTTTTTATCACAAATACCTCTAGCTTTTCCTATTTTTTTCAAATACATTATCCCAGTTTCATCTTCTTATTTTTTCCCTTGTTTTCCAAAACTTTATCCCTTTTGAACCATCCCAAATTAGATCATTATGATCCAAAACAACAAGAATTCAAAATATAACTAACAAAGTTCCTTGATTAATCCTTATCATAATTGTCTTGTTCATCCCAAACCACATACTCAACTTACCCCTTTAATAGTTCGGTAATAAGTTTGTCTTTTATGTAAATCATATGGCATTGGTCTATTTGGTCAACAAATCGCATGTTTTAGGGAAAATAACTAGATGGTTGTTATTGTTCCTAGAATTTGACTTCACATTAATGTATAAGCCAAGTATAACTCATGTAATTGTAGATGTATTGTCAAGACTACTAGATATCATAAAACCCATAGGCATGCCAGATTAAACCATAAATGCAAATATGTTTTACATAAAGCCTAAATGGTTGAATGATGTAAAAGAATTTTTGAGAACATGTTAAATTGAGGGCACATTATATGTACAACAGAAGCAAAGACTAGTTAGGAGAGCAAAACCTTTCACATTGAAAAATGGTGAATTATACAAAATGGGCCAAGACAATAGATTGTGAAAATGTTTGACAATTACAAAAGAACAAATAGTGATGAAAGAATTTCATGAAAAACCATTAGGAGGACATTTTGCAATTGAAATCACATAAAGGAAGATATTAGTGGCCAACTTTATACAAATATGTGCATGATTCTCTCAGATCTTGTGATGCATGCCAAAAAACAAGAGGATTGGTGACTCAAAGTCTTGCAAAGCTGGTCACAAGTCTTGTAGAAGAGCCATTTATGAAATGGGGACTTGATTTTGTGGGGCCAATTAAATTAACATGCAGATATACAAGAAACAAATACATTCTTGTAGCCACAAATTATGTTACCAAGTGGGTGGAAGCAAAAGCATTAAGAACTAATACTGTAGTAATAATAGCAAAATTTATGTATGAGTACATATTAACCAAGTTTGGATGTCCTTTGACTATAGTCATAGATCAGGGAGTTCATTTCACTAATGATGCCATCAAATATTTGACAAATCATTTTATGTTGAAACATGTGAGTTTTACAACTATTATCCTCAAGGGAATGGGTAGGCCAAGTCTATTAACAAGGTACTTAGGACACTCCTAACCAAGTTGGTTATTGAGAATAAAACAAATTGGGATGAACATCTATCAACGATGTTATTTTCATATAGAACTACATACAAAGTAACAACAAGGTATACACCATATCAATTAGTGTATGGATTACATGTATTGATGCCCACAAAGTACGTAATGCCAGTTGTTGGTGGAAATTAGAGAGACATTATTTTAGCGAGAGTTTTAATTAACAAAATTTCAAAGTGGGAGAAATTGCATCAGGTTAAGATGCATGCTACAAAAACTACTAGTATTCAATAGTGGAATAGAACATTATGGAGTCAATAAAAAAATCTAGAAAAACAGTTCAATTTTGGTGATTATGTTATGTGGTTTCCAAAGGGAAATAAGTCACACCTAGGGAAGTTTATTGGGAAATGGTTTGGACCATACATAATACAATATGTGTCGCCAAATAACAATGTGTTATTGGTGATAATTGAGAAGTTTGAGACTAATCCTATGTTGGTCAATGTGAATAAGTTCAAACCATACAAATACATGGAATTTGAAGTTTAAAGACAAGAATAATAGATGTTAGTATACTAGGAACAGAGTGTAGGTGGACTTCAAAAGGAGGATTTTGATATGGAGGTGATGAAGACTATGTAACACAAAAACCACAGATGCAAGGTAATGAAGAAGAAAAATAGATGGAAGATCATGAGGTCAACATAATATTGACTTTAGAACTTTAGATGACAAACAAATTATTGAGCCATAATCATAGAAGCAAGGAATTTGGGACATAAGAATTTGAAGTTGGTGTATTAGGGGTATTGGCTGAATCAACAAATGTATTTGCATAGTCATCAAATGTGTGGGCTTAGTTAGCACATTTGTTGGCATAGTCAACATAACTATTGGTACAATCAACATATGTATTGACACAATCAGCAGATGTATTAACACAATCAACAGATAGGCATATAAGGAGAATGGCATGGAGTTAGTACAACTAATTTAGGAAGACTATGGATGTAGAACAATATAAAGATGAGATTTGAGGCATTCATTCACAATGATGACATGATGTGCTTCTACGTGGTTATACAAGGGACACAAAAAATGGTAGTGATGGGTCATCATAATTTCAAGGATGAGGCATTAATTAAAAGATGGTGGGCAAGTCACAAAATGAATGGGACAGGCAGGAAGTTCAAGGACAAAAACAAACAAAGTAATTGTCGAAAGTTATTTTTGTTTGTTGTCAAAAATTATGTGTGTTTTCAAAGTTTTGGTGTTCATAAAAGCATGAATGCGTAGAGTGCGATTGAAAAATTGTGAAAAGTAGCAAGGGAAAAGGAATCATAAAAGAGTGAACATAAATGGAGAAAGGAAGAGGAAGTGGAGGTATAGAGAAACAAAAGAAGCAAAAGAATAGTTGAGAAGAATAAAGCATGTTGGAATGTTGAACATTCAACCATTGGCAATGAGGTCATTGTTACATTCACCATCGTTTTCAAAATGTGAAGAAGTTAAAACATATAGTGAAAAGATGCAATTTTTGCATACAATAATTCAAGATATATACAAATTTGAAACATATGTAGTTGAGTTTTTATGCATATGCAGAAGAGGTTGTTGGAATTCAAGTGAACAAGCAAGACCAAAAGCTACATCAATGGATCTGGTGAACATTGAAAAATTGGAAGAAGACGAAGGTGTGGAATAGCGATCTATGGAGGCATAAGCAATGCAAAAGAACACAAAGGAAGAGGATGTATTTGAAGTGAGAGTGCAAGCAATGATAAAAATGTAAACATCAACAAAAGTGCAACCAAATGTGATGGAGATCAATATGAGTACATAAGGTGTTATAGGGGCAAGAAGATGCGCAACCATTATGGACATAACAACACTTTTAAACAAAGGTATTCACATTCCAGATTTTGACCAATTTATGTGGATATAGACAAAACAAAACTATGATAAGCATGTTGAGAGGATGGAGAATTGGAAAGACATTAATTAAGAGGAAGAGTGGCTTCTAAGGTAGGGCTTGTCCCTCTAATTTTTATAGAATGGGAAACACCAATGCCAAATATCATGTTAGAATTTCTTAACACATTTGTTATCAAAAGCACAAATATCTATTTTGGCTATCAAGACGAGGTGTATGTGATTAACAAATAACTAACTATAGATGTCTTTGGAGTATGTGTAGAAGGGTATTTAGAAGACCTAAAAGGGCAAGTTAATAAGACAATAACATTGCACCCTCAAATTCTGCAGGAGATTAGTGGAATGCAAAGAGTTTGGGTTTGCCATGTTCTATCAAATAGCATGTAATCATATCTTTGATTTATCAAAGAAAGAAAGTGACATAATTTAGTAATAAGAATGTCATGACATTGATGAAAGCAAAAAAGGGGAAAAAGGTGGATTAAGTGCAAATTATATGTAATAGTTTGTGTAATGAACTAGATCGATGGTATAAGTATGTCAAGGAAAACAAGGGGGACAAGAAGGATACTTGTCAGTTAGCCCTCATACTTGTAAAGATTTTTAAGTATCTATTTGTTCACTAAAAGGAAAATCCACAAAAACCACATGCCAAGGTTAAGAAAACTAGAGAAAAGATGTAGGCAACATTGGAGAATAGAAGAAATATTGTAACAAAATCTCCACAAAGTGTTTTTAAGAGGAAGAACAAAGTTGAGGAAGGTGGAGCCTCAAGATTAGGAGTTTAAAAAGAATAGGAGAGCACAAAAGCACGAGTTCAAAAGATGATGAGGGGGAGAATGGCACCATCTACAGTGCCAACATTGGTATAGGCATGTAGGCAAAGTGTAAAGCTACCACAAATCTCATATCCACAAGAAAGACATATGAAGGAACAAAGGCAAAAGGTTAAGAGGGAGCATGATATAAGGCTTCCAGAGGTTAAAGAGCATCTATAGATGGATGGGGACATATATGAAGATTGGATGGACACCATTGGAAGTCCACAACATTTTCAACATTTACAACAATGACAACAACAATAAACACAAAAAAAATTTATAGGCTATTAGATTATAGATAGAGAGAGTGGAAACACGAACTCCTTTAACAATGTTCGGACCACCATAACTACAAGTGCTAGTTAATAGACTTGGATTTACATAGTGATAATCATTTGAGTTTGGGTTGGGGAGTACATTAGTATAGGAGTTGGGATCTTCTATAAAAGGATCTAAAAATCCTATGACATAGACAAATACACCAAAATCTATGGAGGATGTAGTTGTAGAAGTAATGTAAGTTGATAAGGTAGCTGAATTGTTTCAAACTATGGCAATTATGAGTCTAAATCTAGGGAATTTGAATTTGGAGGTGAGTAGTTTGAAAAATAGATTGGCCACATAAGAGAAAGAAAAGGCAATATTACAAGTGGAATTGAACAAGGAGAGGGACTTCTAGAGGGAATATAAGCACAACATAGAAATTTGGAGGAAAAACAAGATAAGAAATGAGTAGAAGATCAAAACATTCATACAAAAAATAAGGATGAGAATGAGGAGCTTAAGGTAAAACATGGCTGATGAAATCACATGATAAAGAACTAAAGGAGTTAAGGAAAACAGTTGAAGCCTAGGAAGCTACAGAGAAGAAATGGGTAGAGACATTATTCCATTACAAACAATAACAAGAGGCTTTGAGTAGTAAGGTGGAAACATTGATTAAGGAAAAGAAGGAGAAGAGAATGTATTGACAAATCTAAAATTGGTGAATCTAAAGAGTGCTTCTTTGTTTAATTTTAAAAGAATTCAAAAGAAGGACAATAGATGCAAAAAAAAGAAAGTTGGTGGAAGTAAATAAGGAATACCAAAAGAATCTGCAACAATTGTAGGCATAGTTACAAATTGCAAATGAGCACATGAAGAGTTTGGACCCAGCTGTTGTGAAGAAAAGGTTGGAGGATTATGAACAGATGTTGTAGTATTGCACTTTAATGAGGACAAAGAAAAAAATGAAAGATCTTGATGCATAGTTTGAGGAATGGTGGGAAGTTGCAAAGGAGTACTTTATAAAGGAGTTCGAAAAGGATTTGGCCCAACATAAAGCTAATGAAAGAACCTCATGTACAAGTTGGAAATATATCAGAAAGGATTTATAGAGTTTGTTTGTGGAAGTCTAACAAATATAAAGACATCAAACCAAGATGAAGAGACTAAAGCAGGGCCCAATGGGACAACACAAGAAAAGGAAGTGTAGACTAAAGAACCATGGGAACTTAGAGGAGGGAGCTAGGAAAAGAAAGAACCATAGATAGTTCAAGAATAATAACAAGTGGAGACTGTTCCAATAATAGAGGTAGAGCAATAAAAAATGTAGCCACTTGAGTTAAACCACATATTGAGTTAATGGAGGAGGAGATCACAATTGTAGATTCAGAGGCAAATACAAAACCACTAATTGTTGTACAAGTTGGCACTACAAAGATTATAATTGAGCAATTAGAAGCCTAAAAGGTTGCAAAGTGCTTTCATTTCATTTTCTATCATTTCATAAGGATTTTGAGGATAGAATCCAAAGTACACAAGGGATAATGTGAAGGGGGTAGGCTAATGACATTGTTTTGGACGAATAAAGCATTAAAGACAAGGATTGATCATTAGACATTGGAGGTTTAAATTTGGAATTCTTGTTTAATTTTGAATCATGTTGATGGTGCCTTGGGGACTACCCAAAGATGGGAAAAGGATTTTAATTCTTAGACACAAGATTTTGGAATAATGAAATAGATGTAAATACTTTGTAGCAGAAAATACAGATTTTGTTATTGATATACCATAGATTTAATTTTGTTATTTGATTTGATTTCAACAAAACATAGAATTTTTTGTTGTATTTTGATTGAAGTTTTTAATAAACAAGAGAAGTACATGCTTCTTTAATGATTTTCATATTCTTATTATTGTATGAATTTTCCATAGTATCAAAAACATAAGGAAATGAATTGTAATTTTGTTTCTGGATTTTCTACATTGTATCTTGAAGTGTAGATTCTAGGTATATGAAATAACCATGAATAAGGTGTTTTAATGATCTATAGAGGCATGTGTGTTTAGAATCAAGGTAGGTTTTGTGAATGTGTGCATATTGTAGTGCAAATATGTTATTACTGTAAGTGTGGAATAGTTCTATAAAAATTTAATTCGCATTTATTAGCTCCACCTAGTGAAACCAGGTATCACCAAACTACTAGCCAAGTTAGCCAAAGAAAAGGAAAGGGAGGTGGCCTTTTGTTGAAAATTTGCTTCACCGGAAGCATTTGTCAACTAGGAAGGATGGAAGGTTTCCCTTCTGAAGGGAATGTATGCCACTAAATTGTTGACATTAATTCAAGTAATATGGTTTAAGGGCAAGTAGGTGCATTCATATTCCAACAAGCCAAAAAGGGCGTTGGACTTCATAGAAAAACAATCAAAATTGGATAAACATTTATATTTTGCCACTTAAACCCATGGCAATCATGGCAAAGTTATTGTTTTTTCATTCATATGAATGTCAAGGAACTCAAATCAAAAATTCATTTGATGAAATTTGAAGTATTAGTTTTTGATTTAAAACCTCCAAAAATGCATGTGTTAGACATTAATCAATTTTGCAAAGGACTATCAAAAGGACTCATATAATAAAACACATTTGATGGGAAAAACATTAAGAAGATAAATATTTATTAACCACATTAAAAAAATTCATACCCTAAAATATGTGGAATTCTAAAACTTTAAAAATTTGAAAAATTTCCAAAATTGATCCAAAATTTTAAAATTTCAAAAGTCCTTTACCACACATAAATGGGGTAAAATGTACATGATTTGTTAAAAGAAGTTGTAACTTATTATACATGAAACATAAAAATGTAGAAAAATTAAAATTGATTATGACATGAAATTATAATCATTTTTAAAGACAAAACATTAAATTTATAATGAATGAGGATACTTTCAAAAATTCAAATTTATCCACAAATGGCAAAGAAATAAATGTGTCATGTACTTGGAAAACTATAGGCATTTATTATAACAAGTTGCAAAAAAAGTTCCAAAATTCATTCATATGAAAAAAAAATTGGGAAAAAAAACATATAATCTTTTTTTAAAATAATCATGTTGGTTCATTGTACCCTATTTGCACCTAATAAGTTTACTTATGTAGCAAAAAAATTGATGAGTTTCACAATCTTGGTTAAGTAGGGAATTTAGGCAAATTGGGTTATTGTGGTATTCAACAATCTTTATAGCAAGTCACGGAATTTCTCTGCACCAACAAAACTCATAACGAATAAAGACAACACCGAATTCAACAATCCCCAAGTCATTCACATCCTACTCTATAATTGGATTCCTATAGACCCAACATTTATAGTACCAAATTTTGAGGAGGAAGATGAAGGTGTTCC
>Ga0116226_10004896_pt1 | contig 11908 bp, 11 predicted proteins | sample S1TSphfallax_FD_89692 | JGI IMG/M metagenome (GOLD analysis project Ga0116226, IMG submission 89692) | Host-associated microbial communities from peat moss isolated from Minnesota, USA - S1T2_Fa - Sphagnum fallax MG | ecosystem: Host-associated > Plants > Peat moss > Unclassified | place: USA... | reverse complement strand
CATCGGACTATTGTGGGACGTAAGTGAAGCAGGGGGAGCAGGGGGAGCAGGGGGAGCAGGGGAGGAGAAAATGAGGTATGCTTAGTGGGAGGATTTATTGGTGGGATTAACTATGACTACTCATTTCATTACTGCTGAAATTGATTTGCAAGAAACTCCTACGGAATTGCAAAAAGCGATCGCAGCCGAATTAAAAAAACAAGGAGAACCCCTCCGTTGGGCAATTACTGCTGTAGATGAAACTCAGACAAAAGTAACTGTGGAAGCCGTAATTACTACTAACGCTCCTAGTCTGACCCCATAATCCCCTACCCCCCTATCTCTTTTTTATGCAACAACGCCCCTACACAGCTATTCTAATTATACCTACAGGCATTGGAGCAGCAATTGGGGGTTATGCAGGAGATGGTTTACCTGTTGCTAAGTTGTTGGCACAGGTATGCGATCGCCTGATTACCCACCCTAACGTATTAAATGGAGCTAGCTTATATTGGGATATCCCTAACGCGCTGTATGTAGAGGGCTATGGTCTTGACCAGTTTGCGGCTGGAAATTGGGGTTTGCGTCCTGTGTATGGTAATCGAGTCGGATTAGTTTTAGACCAAGGGATAGAACCAGATCTACGACTACGACACTTACAGGTAGCGGATGCCACAAGAGCGACATTAGGGCTAAATATAGGAGAACATGTAATCACAGATTCACCTTTAAATATAGAATTGCGGACAGGGACATCTGGGAGTAGTTGGGGAACAATCGGAAATATAGATAGCTTATTGCGAGCAGCCGAAAAATTAATTCAGCTAGATGGCGCAGAGGCGATCGCTGTAGTGACGAGATTTCCTGATGATACAGATGCAGAAGTGGAGCAAAAATACAGACTTGGTGAAGGAGTAGACCCAATAGCTGGTGCAGAAGCAGTAATTAGCCATTTATTAGTGCGAACTTGCCAAATTCCCTGTGCCCATGCTCCGGCTTTTTTACCTTCGCCATTAGATACCAACTTATCACCCCGAGCTGCGGCTGAAGAAATTGGTCATACATTTCTCCCCTGTATTCTTGTGGGCTTGAGTCGCGCTCCACAATTTATGATCACCAGAGAAGTTATAAATTCTGCCCCAGGAGATATCTGGTCAGAGCAAGTAGATGCCATCATAGTTCCAGCAAATGCTTGTGGTAGTAGTACCTTACTCAGCTTAAGTCAGTCCCATTGTCAAGTTATTACTGTAGCAGAAAATACAACTTTGACACAGATTCCGGCGACGTTATTAGGTATAAAATCGATAGAAGTAACTTCGTATTTAGAAGCTGTAGGTGTATTAGTTGCCCATAGAGCCAATATTAATCCCTTAACTATCAGCCCCCAATTATCTAGAATAAATTAAACTAATTGACACTCTCAGGTCAAATCCCAGGTCTGATCCTCACTACGGCCGTCAAACACCGTCTACTGAGTCTAAAGCTCTCTACCCTAAAACTCCCGTGGTTGAACAACAAAAGCAAAAACCCGACATACCCTATCTATCACGCACCCAAGTACTTATGGCTATGGGAGTGACTGCGATCATTTTATGGACAGTCGCTAAACTATGGTTACGAATTGGTGACATAGTGTTATTTACATGGCATTGGGATATAACAAATTTCTGCTTAGGAATTAGTTTAGGTGTAATGATTACTGCTGTAAGTGGGTTAGCCTACCATTTTTCCCTACCTTACCGCCGAAGTGTAGATTACTATTTAGGACTGGTAATTCAACCTCTAGCCTTACCGGATTTAATTTGGTTAGGGTTATTACCGGGATTAAGTGAGGAGCTATTATTTCGTGGTGTAATGTTACCTGCTTTAGGTGACGGTCATATAGCAGTTATTACTTCAAGCCTCTGCTTCGGAGTTTTACATCTTAGCGGTACTAATCAATGGCCCTACGTAATTTGGGCAACTATAATAGGTACTGTATTAGGCTATAGCGCATTAATCAGTGGTAACTTATTAATTCCAATAGTGGCTCATATAGTGACGAATTGCCTTTCGAGCTATTTATGGAAAATCCGCAAAATTTCAGCTGGTGGAATCAGTTAGTCTGATTTAGCCAAGAGGAACTAAAGTCAGCCAAACAAGAATAAAATGCCCCACCACTAATTACCTTTGGGGTTTAGTGGTGGGATAAACACCAACTTAGTTAAAATTTGCTGTCTCCAAAAATTCAAGCAACTGGAAAGTCGATTTTTTGTTAAAAATCATCAAGAAATTGGCTAAGACGACTAATGACAGGGTCAACCTCTTGAGGAGAGGGTTCAGGAGTATAAGTAGGATTGTGAACAACTGTAGTTGGAGGTTGAGTTAATGGACGCTCGGGCATAGCCAATTGTGCAATTTGTTGACTAAGTTGGAAGATTTGGCGCTCAATCAAGTCTAGACGATTGGACTCCTTGGCAAAAAAACGTTCCTCAAGGCTAGCCACTTGACGTTGTAGCTCGCCAACTTGATGTTCAATCGTACCTGGGTTATGAGTAGTAGTTAGCGCGGAGTCAGCTACGCATAAAGCCTGCCATAGAGCCTCCTTACAGAGGTCACTAAAACTTTTATCAGGTTTTGCTTCCAAATAACTCTCTATCTGTGCTAACAAGCTCTCATCAGTAATATCGGGATTGAATGTAACAGATTTAACTACCTTTTTTGACCACTGAAACATTAGCTTTATGACCTAGCAGCGCGAGCAGAAGACAATTGTGCCTCACCATAAATATACTGCCCAAGAGCATTAGCTTGCCGACAAGGAGCAGCCAAATAAGCACTAATTTTTGCTTCTTTCAGCAAGCGCTGGACATCTTCCCAGAAAAATTCACCACCACCACCAGTGATAATCACATCTGTTACACGTTCTGGTAGCCATGCTAAAACGCGGGAGCAAATTTCCCGAGAAAAGTGTTCTGTGAGGTTAGGCAGAAAATCATCTAGGTTAGTCGGCTTACTAGCACCTTTGGGACGGTAAAAGCGTTCGCCTTTTGGTTTGTTAACAGCAGAAATTAGGGCTAAAGATTGGCTGTCAGAACCATCAATTTCTTTAGCGACCATTTCATAAAACTTGCTCATACCAAAGTCTTCACTTTTGGAAGCCCCTCTAGCAAAGCGGAAGTTATCCACCATAATCAAATCAATGGTTTGATGTCCAATATCCACAATTCCCACTGACACTTTAGTAAAGTCAGGTACAGCCGCCCCTTTGCTAGGTTGTGCTTCTGTCCAAATTAGACTACCATAGCCTTCTGGCATGACTAAAACTTTAGTGACATTGAGTGTGATGGATTCTCCCCGGAAGTTGAATACATGAGGTCCAGCAATTAAGCTCACCAGTTGTGTTTTTTCCTTTTCAAACTGTTCCATAGACAGGAAAGGTAAACCTAATACAACTGAAATTTCATCTTTAACTTTAAAGTAGCCAGCACAGGCAAAAACTTTGACTAGTGCATCTTCGACTTTAGATTGTCCAACTCCCAAATTGGCACCAAAGTCAGCCGCTAATTGACCAATAGCGTATCCACTACCTTGATATTCCAGCCACAGGTCCATCAGAGGGTCAGTAGCTCTGGCTTCAAACACGCCTCCTTTCACCTGTTCAATTGACATTTGTTTCACGTTAGCAGGAATAAAAGTTACACTGCCTGGTTCGCGGCTAGTACAAGTTTTTGTGGAAGTTCTACCTAAATCAACACTCAGAATGGCTTTACCTGTAGGAGTGTTGTTTGTCTTAGTAGTATTAATTGGTACTGTTGCTACGGGTCTATTCATAGGAATAGCTGCGGCGGTCATCGGGGTGGCGGTAGAAGGTTGGTCTGTCATGAAAGCTCCCTTGTACTAACTCAACTGTAAAAAGTTATCATGCCTATCTGAGAAAAATGCAATCTGAAAAAATTTTTCAGATCAAGCGTAGCTAGAAATACACCGATTGGTGGAGCCTCTGGTCTGAAAAATGACTCCATTTTTAACTGAAGTTAGATTCAGATGATGGCGAATGTAATGTTATCTGGTATAGTTTAGGCGATTTTTGCACAGATGTAACGCTCTCAAAGGAAGTTGCTGGATTGGTACACTTGTTTTGACATCACTCCCCAAAAATACCGGAACCCGCGATCAACAAAGTAACTCCATAGAGCGGAGGCGGAGCAGCTCAGGCTCCGGATGCAGGAGGAGTTAATCGTCAATCCGGAATTTTGACATTGATCCCAGAGCAACAAAAAACTCCGGCGACTGATTTTCCCCCTGCTCCTCTACCTTTTAAACAGTTGGAGTTAACGATTGTACTCTTGACTCTGATTGCCAGTCTAACGAATGACTTACTCGATCTTCCAAAGCCATTTGTTCAATTAAACTAGCTAATCTGAGTGCCTTAAGAGCTTGTTCTCCACCAACTGAAGGTTGATTCCCCCCATGCACGCAATTGACAAAATGTTCTAATTCTGCGCTTAAAGGTTGGATATTGCTAGTATAAACCTTCTCAATTAAACCATCTTGCCGATAAAGTACTTGTCGAGAGTCTACTGGAGAGTTATGACTAGTTTGTCGATGAATCAAAATTTCGTTCTTGAGAAAATCTGCTTCAGTAAACGAGTTTTTACAATGAGCAACAATCCGACGTATTTTGCGATGGGTAACTTTGCTTGCCGTTAGATTAGCGACAATGCCATTGGCGAAACCTAATGTGGCAGTAACATAATCTAAATAGCCGGAATCTAAAGCACGGGTACCGCTAGCAGTCAATTTCACCACTGTTGAAGCCGCTAATTCTAGCAATAGGTCGATATCGTGGATCATCAAATCTAATACCACTGAGACATCGTTTGCCCTGGCTGAATAAGGACTCAGGCGATGAGCTTCTAGAGCTAGTACTTCTTCAGTTTTTAAAACTTGGCTGAGTTCTTTAAATGCCGGGTTAAATCGTTCAATATGACCTACTTGTAGAATACATTGAGATTCGGCAGCGGCATTTACTAGGGATTCTGCCTCGGAAATACTCGCAGCAATTGGTTTCTCAATTAAAACGTGAATTCCGGCTAATAAGCAATTCATACCCACAGCATAGTGTAATCGTGTGGGTACTGCAATACAAACAGCTTCTACATGAGGTAGTAGATCGCAGTAGTCTTCAAAAAAACGTACTTTGTGTTTGCTAGCCGTCTCTAATCCGCGCTCCACGTTAATATCGGAAACGCCGACCAATTCAACATCTTTCATTGAACTTAGTACACGGGCATGATGTTGTCCCATGTTACCCACTCCAATTACCCCTATGCGAATAAGTCGTGGATGGTTACGTTGTGTATATAGATTTGATTCTGCCACTAACATGCTATTTTGCACTATTGTTCTCTCCTCAACCACCAAATTTAGAGACGCTGTTGGCCTTTATACTTAAGTGCCATGTGCGATTTGTCTAAAACCATCCAGATGGTAACATAGTGATTCTATTTATGAAGAATTTCAAAGTTTTTGTTCAGTTCCCGCTATCCGACTTCTTTACGTCTGGATAGTTCTTTTGTGACTATGTATCGGGAGCAATTTAGCAAAAAGATAGTGTGTCCTTTTGTTGACTTTCAGCGCCGGGTAAGCCTTAAGTGAAATTTCCCAGATAGCTAATAGATAATTGATTACCAGGATAACCACTTAATCCTTCCTCTCAGTAGATTTATCATTTGATTTGTTAAAAGAGATACAGAAAAATAATTATTCAACTCTGTGGGTTTGTGCTTCATCAAGATTGATTGAGGAACTCTTACCAACGATAGTTGAATCATTTTTTTAATCTTACAATTTTGTTTGTGGCATTTTACTAATTGTCCCATCTTTTGGATAAACTTGGTGTTAATCATTTCATCAAATTTTGCTCTATCGATTTACATCGAGAGCGTCCCTCGGCAAAAATGGCAAAAAATATACCTGTCACTCCTCAATGATAGCTAATGTAAGTGAATTTGTATTTGGTGCAAACGCGGGCCAATAACCGAAAGTACTTTAAACTCCAAATTTTCATAGTCAAATGTTTCGCCCATAGTTGGGATTTTCTGCATCTGATAAAGTAAAAAGCCTCCTAAAGTTTGGTATTCTCTGGTCAATGGTAAATTTAGGTTTAAAGCCTCATTTACCTCTGCCAAGTTCATCTGGGCTTGTACTATAAATGTCTGTCTATCTAATACTTCAATTAGTAAAGCACTATCAGCTTTCGCTTCACTGGAATTACCAATAATTTCAGCTATGACATCCTGAATGGTGACTAACCCTACTGTCCCACCAAATTCATTTACTACTATCACCATAGCTGGTTTATCATGTTGCATTTTTGGTAACAGTTCGCTTAAAAGAGTTTGTTCTGGAACAAATAGAGCTGGACGCATCCAATCTTGAATAGGTGTTTCTAAAGTTAATTTACCAATAACTAAAGGTTGTGCTAAATCCCGAAAATAAATAATTCCTTGAATATCGTCTAAAGACTCACCCACGACTGGATAGCGGGAGTGTCCTGTAGAGATCATTTCTTGGAGCAATGTTTGGAAATTAGCCTCCTGTGATAAAGCTACAATACTAGTACGGGGAGTCATGACATCCTGAGCCATCACATCCCCAAAGGCAAAAACGTTATTTAGTAGCTTTCTTTCTACCATTTCCAATCCGGTGGATTCTCTTTCTGTAGAAATGATTAGTTGTAGCTCTTCTGGAGTAACTGGGGGTCTCCAACTTTGACCTGTATATTCCATCCCAAATAATCGGAGTAAATATTGGGTCGATTGATTCAGAATCCAGACAAAGGGGCTGAAAAATCTGGTGATTGCTCGGACAAATGGTCCGAGAAACCTAGCTATCTTTTCTGAATACAAGATGGCGATTGATTTAGGAAATAATTCTCCTAAAACAATCTGTAGGTAAGCGATTAAAAAGAAAGCAATAGGAACTGAAACAGAGTGAGTCAGAAAACGACTGATTGTGACGGGTATTGACCAGGATTGTAACCAAGTATCTATCAAAATCACAATTGTTTCCTCGCCAATCCAACCCAAAGCCAAACTAGAGAGTGTAATACCTAATTGCGCGGTGGAGAGCAGTTGCTCTATATTGCGCTGTAAAGTTTCTACAGCGATCGCTGGAATATCCCCGTCCTGTACTAGCTGATGAATCCGTGTCCGTCGTACTGTGACTAGAGAAAATTCAGCTATGACAAAAAAGGCATTGATTGCGATCAATAACAATACTGATAACAATTGCAATTCCATATCTATCCAACTTAAGCTAGACAAACCATTCACTACACAAGATTAAATAAAGCTTACACGAGTATTTTTGCTCACTTGTAATCATTTTAACTATTTCTCCACAGGAATCTCAGAAACCTGTAATTTAAGTTTTTGAGCAGGATAATCGGTCAGTGCTAGGGAGATACTTTTAACATCATCTAGTAAAGATGTGGGAATGCTGATTGTACCAGTGGAAGCTGCCGCTTTGGAGGATAGTTCTGCGGGTAGTCCTTCAGTTATAGCACTGAGAGTTCTGCCTTTATCATCGGTAACATCGAGAAAACTATACAAAAAACGTACTGAATCATTACTGTTGTTTTGCATTTTCACCTTGAGCAACAGATCGCCGCCAGAGTAATGAGCAGATTGTACAGTCAATGTCACCCCCTCACTCTCAGAAGCGATCGGAAATCCTGGCTGAGGTTTATCTTCACTGGTTTCTTGGGTATCTGAGAGAGAATTAGGCTTTTTATCTTGATCATCCGCTTCATCATCTTTGTTCTTGGCTTTTTTTTCCGGCTTAAAACTACTGTCAATTCTTGACTTGACAGTTTTGAGGATATTCTCTTCCTTCAGTAAACTTAACTCTCCCTGCTGCACAGAGTTTGTCCAACCACTGGCAAGTTTATTTATGGGGCGACCATCTGGCGTGGTTACACCCTTAAGAGCCGAAGTCCCTAAATTAAACCCTAAAAAACCGCTGAGGGAACCTGCTCCCATCATCAGGGTGAGCAAAATTAAGGTGAGCAGTACAGTAGAATTTATTTTCATAACTTGTTCATCTATGACAAAATATATGTAAGCTTATGTCATCTTAGTTAAACTAATTCAATTGCTAAAGATTTTTTCAAGGCTTTTTTGACAAAATTATGAATTTACGCTAGGATACCATAGGATTAGCGAAAGCTAAAATACTAATTCAACAGTTTGAGAAGGATAAACATGCGCCTTTGGCCGATTGGGGAGGCAACGAACTCATAATTCGTCTTCAGGCTGGTTCGATTCCAGCAGGGCGCATTCCCATTTGAAATAACTTGTAGGGACTCCTATGCCTTGAGTCCCTAATATATTGCTAAGGCTGTGTAGTTTCAAACTGAGATTCAGTAGTTAATTTTGGTTGATTAGTGTAAGTATAAGAATCTAGTACAGAAGTGGTATAAGGATTTGGTAAATCTTGAGTCCGCATATATGGATCTTGAGTAGACTGTTGTGCTAGCATGTCTCGATAGACAATGTTAACTAGTTCGCTATCTCTAGCAATAGCATTATCGGAAAAATTTCCGGGAAATTTAACAGTCAAATGACTAAAATCTCCCAGGAGACTAGTACTCAAACCAAAAATTTCATTAACTTGGCGAGTTAAACTAGTGGTTTGATAAAAATTGCCATCATGGCTGAAAAATGCTTGCTCTATCAAATCATTAGGTGATGGTGTACCGGCAAGTGCTGCTGCTGGTAGTAGGCTACTAACAGTAATTAATCCTAATAGACCATTAAGAGTGTTAAATCTAATATTCATGCTTACTACTCCTTCGTTGGTTAAATTTTAACTTAATCCAGCAGGTCAGGACTGCGATCGCCGGAAATTTTGGTGAACATACTTGGTTTAATATATCTTTAACCCTAGAGTCATCTCATAGCCATGCACAATTCTACGGAACTTTCTCGACATCCAGATATTTGGGTCTCTACTACTGATACAGTTATTTTGCGTCAAAAGTTACTGGACTTATTTTGTGAACTTGCTTATCAAGAAGGAGATTTTGTGCTTTCTTCTGGACAATCTAGTTCTTATTATATTAATGGTAAACAAGTAACTCTACATCCCCAAGGCGCTTTAGCTGTTGGTAAATTGTTATTTTTTCTCTTACCTATAGATACTCAAGCAGTAGCAGGATTAACTTTGGGAGCTGACCCAATCTTGACATCAGTCAGTCTGATTTCTGTATATGAAAACCGACCAATACCAGCACTAATTATTCGTAAAGAAGCTAAAAGACATGGTACAAGAGCCTATATCGAAGGACTCCCGTTACCAAAGGGAGCAAAAGTGGTTGTTTTAGAAGATGTAGTAACTACAGGGAAATCAGCCATGCAAGCTGTTCAGCGTTTAAGAGACGCTGAATACACTGTAGATAGGGTAATTGCTCTAGTGGACAGACTCCAGGGTGGAGCTGAACTATATCAAACTGCTGGATTGCAATTTAATGCATTATTTTCGATTCAAGATATTCAGGAACGATATCGTCAAAAAATTCAGTAATTAGCGAGCAACTGCTCTAGTAAGAGTTATTCAGATCCTGATCCTCCCCTCTTGATCTGAAAAATCTGTTCATTTAGTATACTTTAACTAAAATCTAACCAAAATTTAAACTCTTTTTAGAAATAGCTTAACCATGAGATATCAATTTGATTAAGACTGTAATTCCATCCAGGAAAACTTAAGTTTCAAGAGGTAGCATGAATCTTTCAACCGTAATTTTGCATCGTCTAGTTACTACTTCAGTAGTATCAGCTACTGTTGCTCTCAGTCCTGTTTTTGGTGCGATCGCCCAAGCGGAAACCTTAAATGGCGCAGGAGCAACCTTCCCAGCACCACTTTATCTAGAGTATGCTCGCCAAGTTAGGAGAAAACTGCCAGGTTTGAGCATTAACTACCAAGCAATTGGTAGCGGCGCTGGTATTCGTCAAGTAATAGCTGGAACTGTTGACTTTGGTGGTAGTGATGCTGCTATGACAAATGGCGAAATTGCCCAAGTCAAAAATGGTGTGATTCTAGTTCCCACAGCAGGTGGTGCTGTTTCCGTTGTTTATAACGTTCCAGGGGTAAATAACCTAAGACTTTCCCGTAGTGTATTACCAGCTATTTTCTCCGGTCAAATTACTAAATGGAACGACCCCCAAATTAAAGCTAGTAATCCTGGTGTCAATCTCCCAAATGCACCAATTAAATTGGTAGTTAGAGCTGATGGTAGCGGTACAAGTTTTATTTTTTCCAACCATTTGAGCGCTACTAGTCCCTACTTTAAAGCAAAAATCGGTGCTGACAAGCAGCCAAGATGGATAACAGGTGTACTTAAAGGTAAGGGAAATCCAGGCGTAGCTGCATTAGTACGTACCACATCCGCTTCTATCGGATATGTAGAATATGATTATGCCGTACAAAATCACTTAAAATCTGCACAAGTGCAGAACAAACAAGGACAATTTGTGGCTCCTTCTTTACAAACCGCCAACAATGCACTTTCTACGGTACAATTCCCGCCCAATTTCCGTGTCTTTATCGGAGAACCATCACAAGGTTATCCTATTGTTGGTTTGACCTGGATACTGATCTATAAGCAGTACAGTGATCACAACAAAGCTCAGGCGATTAAGCAATGGATTAACTGGGTACTCACAGATGGTCAAAATATTAACGGCTCTCTTAATTATACTAGAATTCCTGGTAGTGTAGCTGCTAGAGTGTTGCGAACAGTAAATAGCACTGTCAAGTAAAAATGTATGTTGGGTTGAGGAACGAACACCAACAAAACCATTGATTATGTTGGGTTACTCTCTTGAGAAGCCGCAACTTTTGTCTTCCTTCCTCAACCCAACCTAAAATTGTCAAAGTAGTATATTTTTACTTGGTTTATGTCTAATTCATTTGATTCTGTTGACTATAATTCTCACCGTTCACCGAATTTTAAACAGGAAGAAATTGACTTACATGCTACTGGTGGGAGCAGTTTTTGGTTTGATCGGATTTTTACAGTATTAGTCTACATTTTAGTTGCGGTTACTGTGGGAGTCTTGTTTTACATGAGTTGGATAATTTTCCAACAAGCTAAACCGGCTATTTTGAAGTTTGGTTTAGGATTTCTCTGGAGTAAAAATTGGGATTCAACTAATGAAGACTTTGGTGCATTACCATATATTTATGGTACATTAGTTAGTAGTTTTATTGCTATTTTCTTGGCTGTACCTGTAGGATTATCTATAGCCATAGTTACGAGCGAAAATTTTCTTTCAGATTCGTTAAAAAACATTTTAGCATTTATTGTTGAGTTAATTGCTGCTATTCCCAGTGTAATCATTGGTTTATGGGCTATTTTCATATTTATTCCCGTTGTGCAGCCCATAGAACAGTGGTTATCTGTGAATTTAAAGATAATTCCCCTATTTAATACGACTGACCCCGCAGGAAATAATATGTTAACTGCTGGAATTATTCTGGCTATTATGATTTTACCGACAATGGCTTCTGTTTCTAGGGAAGTATTATTGGTGATTCCGCCAGAACTACGCAGTGCATCAATGGCTTTGGGTAGCACTCGTTGGGAAACTATTTTTCGGGTGATTTTTCCGGCGGCGTTCTCTGGAATAGTCAGCGCAGCTATGCTGGCTCTAGGACGCGCCTTAGGAGAAACTATGGCAGTAACAATGGTAATCGGTAATTCAGCCCAAGTTAGTGCTTCTTTCCTCGATCCAGCATATACCATTCCCGCTGTTTTAGCCAACGAATTTGCTGAAGCTGAATTTGGTAGTGTACACGTCGGCGCTCTATGTTATCTAGGATTAATGCTATTTGCTTTAACTTTAGTCATTAATTTTATTGCTGTACTATTGATCCAACTAGT
>Ga0116226_10004895_pt1 | contig 11908 bp, 9 predicted proteins | sample S1TSphfallax_FD_89692 | JGI IMG/M metagenome (GOLD analysis project Ga0116226, IMG submission 89692) | Host-associated microbial communities from peat moss isolated from Minnesota, USA - S1T2_Fa - Sphagnum fallax MG | ecosystem: Host-associated > Plants > Peat moss > Unclassified | place: USA... | reverse complement strand
CTGATAGACGAACAGGCCGACGATGATCGAGGGCGCCGAGAGCAGGACGTCATTAATGAACAGGATGGCCTTACTAACCCGACTGCCCTGGCTGTACTCGGCCAGATACGTCCCGGCCAAAATACCGATCGGTGTACCGATCACCGTGCCGACCAGCGTCATAATCAGCGAGCCAAAAATCGCATTGCGCAGGCCGCCAGCGCTGCCGGGCGGTGGAGTATCCTGAGAAAACAGCGCCCAATGCAGAGCCGAGATACCGTTATAAAGCAGCGTGCCTAAGATCGCCGCCAAGAAAAACAGGCCGATGGCGGTCGCGCCCAGCGAGAGAGACAGGATCACCCGGCTTTTGATCCGACGCCGCCCATAGCGCCCAAAATCGATCGCGGCCATCGTTTAGCTCCCGGCCTGACGCTGGAGCTGCAACAGCATCACTTTCGCTGCCGAGAGCACGATCAGCGTGATCACGAAAAGCACAAACCCAAGCGCGATTAAGGACGATTGATACAGGTCGCCCACCGCCTCGGTAAACTCATTGGCGAGCGACGATGAAATGGTTTGGCCGGGCGCCAGCAGCGATACGGCGATCCGATGCGAATTGCCGATGACAAAGGTGACCGCCATAGTCTCACCCATCGCACGGCCGAGCCCCAGCATAATGCCACCGACCACACCGACGCGCGTATAGGGCAGCACGATGTTCCAGACGACTTCCCAGGTGGTGCAGCCAATGCCGTAAGCCGATTCTTTTAACATCGGCGGCACCGTCTCGAACACGTCGCGCATGATCGAGGAGATGTAGGGCAGCACCATGATCGCGAGGATCACCCCGGCGGTCAGCACGCCGATGCCGAGCGGCGGACCCTTGAAGAGCGGCCCGATAATCGGCGTATGGCCCAGCGTCGCGATCAGGAATGGCTCGATCGTGCTTTGCAGAAACGGCGCAAGTACGAACAAGCCCCAGATGCCGTAGATGATGCTGGGAATGCCGGCGAGCAGCTCGATCGCGATCGCCAGCGGCCGCTTCAGCCAGGTCGGGCACAGTTCGGTGATGAACACGGCAACGCCGAAACTGAGCGGTATGCCGATGATCATCGCGATGGCCGAGGTGACGAGCGTGCCATAGATCGGCACCAGCGCACCAAACTTATCGGTCACCGGGTTCCAGGAATCGCTGGTGATGAACCCGAGGCCGAATGTCTTGAAGGCGAGTGTCGAGCCGAGCACCAGTGCCGCCAAGACGCCGCCTAACAGCGCCAGCACGACGATTCCGAAGAACCGCGTGCTGCCGCTGAACAGCGCGTCATAGGCGGCCTGCGGACCGCGCAGGCGAAGGGTGCGCCCGTTGCTCATCCCGTTACGGCCAAACCGGCTTGCCAGCCGTGTCCTTGATATTATCCGCCCAACTGGTTTCGATCAGCGACACGACATTGTCCGGCAACGGGACATAATCGAGATCCATCGCCGCCTGCTGCCCGCCCTTGAAAGCATAATCGAAGAATTTCAGGACCTGCTTGCCGGTGTCCGGCTTGTCTTGCGTCTTATAGAGCAGGATGAAGCTCGCTGCAGTCATCGGCCAGCTATCCTTACCCGGCTGATTGGCGAGGATCAGACGAAAGCCTGGCGCGTCTTTCCAATCCGCATTGGCCGCGGCGGCCTGGAAGGACTTCGCATTCGGCTCGACGAAGACGCCGTCCTTGTTCTGCATTTCGGTGTAAGCGAGCTTATTCTGCTTAGCATAAGCATATTCGACGTAACCGATCGCGCCTTCGGTCCGGCTGGTAAAGGCCGAGACGCCTTCATTGCCCTTGCCGCCAAGTCCGACGGGGAACTGCGCCGAGGCATTGACCCCAATTGAACTCTTCCAGTCCGGCGAGACATCCGCCAGATAATAGGTGAAATTGAAGGTCGTGCCCGACCCATCCGAGCGATAGACCGGCGCGATCGCGAGATCCGGCAGCTTCAGGCCCGGATTGAGCGCGACAATCGCCTTGTCGTTCCAGTTCTCGATCTTACCCATATAGATCTGAGCCAGAACCGGGCCCGTGAGTTTGAGCGCCCCCGGCTCAATGCCCTTGATGTTCACGACGGCAACTACGCCGCCCATGATCTGCGGCCACTGGGTGAGGCCGGCAGCGTCCAGATCCTTGACCTCGAGCGGCATATCCGACGCGCCGAAATCGACGGTCTTCGCCTTGATCTGCTTGATGCCGCCGCCCGACCCGATCGACTGATAATTCATGCTGATATTGGTCTTGGCCTTGTAGGCTTCCGCCCATTTGGCGTAGATCGGGTAGGGAAACGTAGCACCAGCACCGGAAATATCATCTGCGAGCGCCTGAAGGCTGCCGAGTGTCAGCACAGTAGCGGCGAGAATTGCGCTGAGCTTGAGATTGAATATTGTCAACAAGGGCCTCCGAAGATATGTGTCGGCGCAGCATCTGCGTCAGAACTTGAGCCCTGGGATACAGGCGTCGTATTACAGTACGATGACGTTTCGACGTCTATTTTGTGACAGGCGTCAGGTTTGCGCGCGAGGCAGATTTATAATCCCGACCGCTTCTGCGATCTTGAGTGGTGACTGCCGTACCGGCAAATGGACGGTAAAGACGGAGCCGACACCCTCATCGCTGGCAATCTCCAACAGGCCGCGATGCCGGTTTACGATATGCTTCACAATGGCAAGACCCAGGCCTGTGCCGCCCATGGCGCGCGATCGGGCGGTATCGGCACGGTAGAAGCGTTCAGTCAGCCGCGGCAGATGCTCGCGTGCGATCCCGTCCCCGCAATCGCGCACCGCGATTGAGATGCCCTGTCGCAGCCTTGTCGATGGCACGAGCGTGATGGTGACGTCAGTGCCTTCATTGCCATACTTGATCGCATTATCGACCAGATTCTGAAAGACCTGCGACAATTCCTCATGATCGCCCGATGCCGGCACGGACGAAATCTCGGACTCGAGCAGGATGCGCATCCGCCGCGCGGCTGCTTTGAGCTCGAGTGAGCGCATGACCGTCCGCAGCACGCCCACAAGATCGACCTCGCCGCGCGGCGGCAAATGCTCGTTAAGCTCGATCCGTGACAGCGACAGTAAATCATCAACCAGCCGCGCCATGCGCGCCGCCTGCTGGCGCATAATCGGCAAAAACCGCTCGCGCGCCTCGCGATCCTCCGAGGCCGGTCCTTCCAGCGTTTCAATGAATCCGATCACGGTCGATAGCGGGGTGCGCAGCTCGTGGCTCGCATTGGCGACGAAATCGGCGCGCAATTGCTCGGCTCGCTTCAGCGTGGTGAGATCGGTCAGCGAGACGATGGCGGAGGGCGTCTCATCCGCGACCCGCTCAATGCGCGCCCGAAAGCAGCGTTCCATGGGAACGCTTACCTCGAACTCGATCAACCGTGCCGGCCCGCCGCGCAAAACGGCGTCCGCAGCGGAGAGCACCGTTGGGTTGCGGATGGCCACCGAGAGATCGCGATCGGTCAGCTCTGCACCGAATAATTCCGCGGCGGCCTGATTGATTTGACGGATTTCACGCTTGCCATCGATCAGCATGATCGGGTCCGGCAGCGCCGCGAGCACGGCCTTAGCGGCGGCCAGCCCGTCTTCCAGACGTTTGATGCGGTGCAAATACAGCCGCAACACGCGCGTGATCAGCAGCCACAGATCCCGCGCCGCCGGACTTGCTGACTGGATCGGCAGCAGCCGGTCCTCGACATCGCGAATACTGGCCAGATGATCACGCACCATCGCGATTCCCTTGAGGAACGCCCGGAGCATAACCCCCTGCAGCACGATGATGATAATGGCCCCGATCACCGCCGGCTTCCAAGCCAACTGCCCGGTCCCGGCCAACACGCCGAACACGGTCAGAATGATGCCGCCGGCAAGGGTAAGGGCAGCAAGCAGACGACCGAACGGCATTCTAGAAACTCGCTCCTTATAATCAGCGCAAAACTACAAGCTACTCTGTTACAGTTTTTAGGGTTCGGTTAAATAAACGCTTAAAACGCCTCACACCCCTCAGACGACTTCAACCCGCGGCCGCGCCAAGCGGACAATATCGACTCCGCCTGCACCGCTCAGCAGCGCCTCGGCTCGCCCTGCCATCATACCGTCCCCGGTGCGGACCCAGAGCAGGATATGACCTTCCGCCACCGCGGCGGCAAAGGATTCGCCATGCTGAGACTGCGTTAGCTGGTCGAACAAGGGCTTCAAGGCGACGACGCCGGCTGCAACACCCGTCAGCGCCGCGATTTCGAGGCCGATCGGTCCCGCCATCAACAGCAGCACGCCTGCGAGGCTGAGCGAGGAGAGCAAGCCAATCTCGCTGCTGAACCCGGCGCTGATCGTCTTCGCCGGATCAGGATCATAGCCGGCGATCCGTCCCGCGACGCTGAGACTGTCATGGTTGCCCAGCACCGATAGATCCGTCCGATCGAATCCGGCAGCCAGAAGATCAGCAACCGCGCGATCGAAGGCGGCGCGGTCCTTGAAAACCGCGACCAGTTCGCGCGTCTCGTTCAGCTCCAATATTTCGGCCATGCTGTTCCTTTCTCGTGGCGCAATCCAAGGATCCCATGGCTAAACCGCTCACGAACATATTCGTCTCATCTCAGCATCATGCTATGCCGGATTTGGTCCGCATTCCCGATGACCATCACCCGAGCCGCCATGTCCACTGAGCTAGCGCCCCTGCCGGCCGACGCGACGCCGATGATGACCCAATATTGGGACATTAAGCGGCAGCATCCAGAGCATCTGCTGTTCTATCGCATGGGCGATTTCTACGAGCTGTTCTTCGACGACTCGATTGCCGCGTCGGCCGCCCTCGATATCACGCTCACCAAGCGCGGCAAGCATGACGGCAAGGATATTCCGATGTGCGGCGTGCCGGTGCATGCCGCCGATGCCTATCTCGCGCGGCTGATTCGCCAGGGCTTCCGTGTCGCGATCTGCGAACAGATCGAGGATCCGGCCGAAGCGCGCAAGCGCGGGGGCAAGCAGCCGGTACGCCGCGCGGTCGTGCGGATCGTCACCGGCGGGACGCTGACCGAGGAAAATCTCCTCGATGCACGCCGGCATAATTTCCTGGCGGCGCTGGCCGAAGCAGCGGGGGATTTGGCGTTGGCGACGGCAGATCTCTCAACAGGCGATGTCGAGTTTCAACCGGTCCAGCCTGCCACGTTGGGCGCCGCCTTGGCACGGCTTTCGCCCAGCGAATTGCTGCTGCCGGACCGGATGCTGCAGCGGCCGGAGCTGTTTGAGCTCTTGGCCGACTGGAAACGCATCCTGACGCCGCTGCCCAGCGCCCGGTTCGATAGTGAGGCTGGCATCAGGCGCTTGGCACAGCTTTACGGCGTGGCGACGCTGGATGGGATCGGTAGTTTCACCCGTGCCGAATGTGCGGCCGGCGGCGCTTTGGTCGATTATATTGATCTCACGCAACAAGGCCGGCTGCCGAGCCTCAGCCTACCGCGGCGTTTGTCCGCAGGGTCGGTCATGGAGATTGACACGGCAACAAGGCGCAATCTGGAGCTGGCCGAAACGCTGACCGGCGAGCGGCGCGGGTCTTTGCTGGCCGCGATTGACCGCACCTTGACCGGACCCGGCGCCCGCCGGCTCGCGATGGACCTGGCCGGGCCGTTGACCGATCCGGCGATGATTGATGCGCGGCTCGATCTGGTGGCGCTCTTTGTCGGTGATACCAGGCTGCGCGAGGATCTGCGAGCTCTGCTGCGGCTATGCCCGGATATGGCGCGGTCGCTATCGCGCTTGTCGCTGGGTCGCGCTGGCCCCCGCGATCTGGCGGCGCTGCGCGATGGTCTCGGTCTCGTTGGGCAAATCCGGCCGCTGCTGGATCAGCGACAAGAGGCGGTGGCGGGCAGCCTTGCGCGCTGGGCGGTTGGTGAACTGGGCGAGCACGAAGCTTTTGTGGAGCGACTTACCCGAGCGCTGGCCGCGGAATTGCCGCTGCTGACCCGCGATGGCGGCTTCATCGCGCCGGGCTATGCCCTTGATCTCGACACTTATCGGGCGCTGCGGGATGAAAGCCGCAAGCTGTTGGCAGACCTCCAGGGGCGCTATGTCGAGGCGAGCGGCGTCGCCAGCCTCAAGATCCGCCATAACAATGTGCTGGGCTACTATATCGAGGTGACGCCGGTTCATGCGGCCAAACTCGATGCCGGGCCGGGCGGCCTGTTCATCCATCGTCAAACCTTGGCCAATGCCGTGCGCTACACCAGTGTCGAACTGGCGCAGCTTGAAACCAAGATCGCTCAAGCAGCCGATAAAGCGCTCGCCCTTGAACAGGCCCTGTTTGACGATCTGGCTCAGGACAGCGTAGCGCGGGCGGCTGCCATCCAGCGCGCGGTAACGGCACTAGCGGCACTCGATGTGGCGGCCGGCCACGCCGAACTCGCGATTGAACGTAATTACTGCCGGCCACAGGTCGAAACCGGGCTGGCGTTCGAGATCGTCGGCGGGCGCCACCCGGTGGTCGAGGCGCATCTTTCCGCTGGCGCGCGCTTTGTCGGCAATGATTGTTCGCTGGAACCGGGGCAACGTCTCTGGCTGCTGACCGGACCCAATATGGCCGGTAAGAGCACATTCTTACGCCAGAACGCGCTCATTGCCGTGCTGGCGCAGATCGGTGCCTATGTGCCGGCTGATCGCGCACGGATCGGGATTGTCGACCGGCTCTATAGCCGGGTTGGTGCAGCCGATGATCTCGCGCGCGGTCGATCGACCTTTATGGTTGAGATGGTCGAGACCGCTTCGATCCTCAATCAGGCTGGCCCGCACGCGATGGTGATCCTGGATGAGATCGGTCGCGGCACTGCGACCTATGACGGGCTCTCGATTGCCTGGGCGGCGGTCGAGCATCTGCATGACCGCAATCGCTGCCGCGGCCTGTTCGCGACGCATTATCACGAGCTGACGGCGCTGGCAGCTCGGCTTCAGGATCTGGCCTGCTACACGATGCGGGTCAAAGAATGGAAAGGCGATGTCGTATTTCTGCACGAGGTCGCTCCGGGCGCCGCGGACCGGTCTTACGGCATCCATGTTGCTAAGCTCGCCGGTTTGCCGCGCCCGGTGATCGAGCGTGCCGAAGCCGTGCTGGCCATCCTGGAGCAAGGTGAGCCGGGCAGTGGCCTTACCAAGCTCGCCGATGATCTGCCGCTGTTCAGCGCAGCGCGCCGGCCAGTTCCAGCTACGGCACCGGAACCCTCCCCCGTCGAAGCACGGTTGGCATCGGTGCGGCCGGACGAGCTGACACCCCGCGCCGCGCTTGAGCTGGTCTACGAGCTCGCCTCTTTGGTGAAGCCGTGACGGATACCTCATTGAAGGGAATGCTGTTATTTCTGGCAGCGCTGGTGAAATTCGGTCTGTTGCTTCGCTACGGGGCGCTGCCGTCGGATGATAGCGGCGCGTATTTGGCGCTCGCCCATGCGCTGCAGACCGATCCTGCAATCTGGTCGAGCGTGCCGGGGTGGCATACTCAGGCGCTGCCGCTCTATGCGTTTCGGCCCTATGGTTATCCGGCGCTGATCGCGCTGACCCAGATCTTGGCCGGCAGCAAGTTCGGTGTGTTGCTGGTCGCGGTGCAGATCGCTTGTTCGCTGCTGGTCGGCTCAATGCTGTTCGATGTGTGTCGGCAGATGGCGCCCGGATCTCGATGGATCGCAGGAGCCGCTGTGGGATTCTATTTCACCAGTGTGACGCTGCTCTGGGACCAATCGATCATGTCGGACAGCCTCTTTGCATCGCTGTTCAATATCGTTCTGCTGACGCTGGCGGCCGGTCGTGTGCGCCGGCTTATCACGCTGAGTGCGCTGGGCGTCGCCTGGGCCGCGGCAGTGCTGCTGCGCGACGTCGGGCTCTATCTGACGGTGATCCCGCTGGTGTTTTTGTTCATGCTGCCGAGGCTTAGGCGATGGCAGTGCATCGCTTCGTTCCTGCTGCCGGTGATCGCCGTAACCGGCCTTTATGCATCGTGGAACCATGCGCGGACCGGCACCGCTTTTCTTAGCATCACCGGCGTTGCGAATTACCTGCGGCCGGGATTCGATCTTACGATCATGGGGTTAGCGACACCGTTCGATGGTGAAGATCCGCTGTCCCGGATCGTCCAGCAGCACCCAGACGAGTATGTATTTCCGGATCAGCTGAAGCTGTTACAGCAGATCCATGACGGGCTCGATCTCCAGACGCCGTTGGCGCTCCAAGCTCTGGAACTGGCAAATTATCGGGCCATGGTCGCACGGTTTCCGGTCCAGTACGCGCGCTATGTCATGGGCCAGTTGACGCCGCCAAATCTGGGGGCACTGCTGTTCGATCCGGTTTCCAGCCTCAATGATTATGTGCAGCTTGGTCTGCCGCCCTACCAACGGATTATCCCTGGGACCGGCTGGAAGAGCGTCCGCGAGCTGTGGCGAGCCGGCGATGTCGGCGGGTTGGCGCTGGCGCTGATTTCGCTGGTGGCGCTGATTGCCGCGACGCTGGCCTGGTCGGCGACAGTGCTTGGTGTGGCGTTGTTGGCAGCTTCGGCGTGGCGAAGTGCAACAATCTGGCGCGCTTTGGCGTTGTTTGCGAGCTTTTTGGCGGTGGTTGGGTTCTATGCGCTAGTCCATTCCGACTCGCGACTGAGATTGCCTTCGATCCCCGCCGGGCTGGTCGCCGCATCTACCGTCGCGGACCGGTTTCGGACTCGACGCCTTCGGTAATCGACGCTATTATCCAAGCATGAACTTGGATAATAGCGAAGATCGTCTGCTTGGTCTCCTCAAGCGCCGCGGGCCGCAGCTTTCGGCGGAGCTGGCCGCGATGCTCGGTATCACGGGCGAGGCGGTGCGTCAGCAGCTCACCGGGCTGGAAGCGGAAGGGCTGGTCGAGCGCGCTTCCGACCGGCGCGGTGTCGGAAGACCCTCGCATCGCTGGCGCCTGACCGCCAAAGGCCACGGACGGTTTCCGGATACCCACGCGGAATTGACGCTGCGCCTGATCGAGGCGACACGCGCCGCGTTCGGCGAAGAAGGGCTCGACAAGATCATCCACCTGCGCGAGGCCGAGACCGAGCAAGCCTACCGCGCCGAACTCGCGACCCATGCCGATCTCGCCGACCGCGTTCGGGCCTTGGCGGAGCTCCGATCACGCGAAGGCTACATGGCGGAGATCGAACCGGCTGGCGCGAATTTTCTGCTGATTGAGCATCATTGCCCGATCTGCGCCGCGGCGACCGAATGCCAAGGCTTTTGCCGCTCTGAACTCGCGGTCTTTCGGTCGGTCTTAGGACAAGGCGTTAACGTCGAGCGAATCGAGCATGTGCCGGGGGGTGCGCGGCGCTGCACCTATCGAATCACGGAGCAGCCGGATGGTGTGGATTGATGTGCTGGGCGAGGCCGACCTCGCGACCAAATCCAAGGCGATCGTGCGCCTGGAAGGGCGGCAGATCCTGCTGCTGCGCACCGAACGCGGCATCTTTGCCTGCAATAATCGGTGCCCGCATGAGGGCTACCCGCTGAGCGAGGGTGCGCTTAGCGCCGGCTGCATCCTGACCTGCAACTGGCACAACTGGAAATTCGATCTGGAAAGCGGCGCTACGCTGATCGGGGGCGATGTCTTGCCCCGCTATAAGGTCATGCTGGAGGATGGGCGAATCCTGTTGGATATTCAGCCGATTGATCCGGCCGAGCGCCACGCTTCCATTCTGAGCGGGATCCGGCACGCGCTGGACGATGCCGATGAACAGCGGCTGGTCCGCGAGACGGCGCGGCTGGTGCGGCTTGGTGCCGACCCGCTTGACGCCGTCAGGACCGGTATCATCTGGGCGGCAGACCGTCTGCAATACGGTACGACTCATGCGATTGCCGGCGCGCCGGACTGGATCCGGCTCGCGCATGACACCGCACCCGGCTCGGCCGAAGCGCTGGCGGCCTTAGGCGAGATCCTTGGCCATCTGGCGGAGGATGCGCGCCCGGCACGGCATTACCCGTTCGCGGCAGGCGAGAGGGAATGGGATGAGGGCGGTTTCCTTGATGCGATCGAGCGGGAGAATGAGGCTTCTGCGATCGCCATGCTCCGCGACGCACTCCGCAGCGGGCACCGGCCGGCGGATCTGGCGCCGGTGCTCTATCGTGCCGCATTGGCACATTATGCCGATTTCGGCCATGCGTTGATCTATACGGCCAAGACCATCGAAGTCTCCGAAAGACTGGGGCCGAGCCTCGACGAGACATTGTTGGCACTGCTGGCGCGAAGTCTGGTGTTTGCCACGCGGGAAGACCGGTTGCCCGAATTTCGGGGTTACGCGCAGCAGCTTGACGGCTGGGGACGGCTCGAAAATCCCGCACCGCCGCTCGATGCTGCCGCGTTGCGCAGGACGACGCCGGCAAGCGCCATGGCGGTGACCGCGGCCTGGGGCGCTCGCTATAAACCAGCCAATATCTTCGCTATTCTGGTCGAGGAAGCCGCCTGGATTTTGGCGCATGTCGATGAAAGGCGGCTGGATGCGACCGATGCGCGGCTGGCTGATACAGTGGGTTGGCTCGATTTCACCCATGCGCTGACCTTCGCCGAGGCCGGCTTGCGCGCGGTCGGGTCCTGTCCTGAGCTCTGGCCTGCGCTGCTGCTGCAACTCGCCTGCTTCATCGGGCGCAACGCTGCCTATGCTGATCCAGCCTCCATCGCGCCGGAGGTCACGGATATCGCCTCGTTCCTGGCGGAACGGCGCGCCGCCTTGCTTGATCACGGCGTCGGCCGGTTCATCATCTCGGTGCATCTGACCAAGACGCTGCTGGCGGCCGAGACGCTGATTCTGCATCTGCCGGATCAGGCGCCGATCCTGGCATCCGCGCTGAAGCGCCTGCTGGGTGCTAAGATGAAACTACGCCACGGGCTGCGCACGGCCCGCCAGATGCGGGATTTGGTGGCGACGGAATAGAAAGAGGCGGTTTATGAAGTTCCTCTTTCCCTCCCTTTGATGGGGAGGGTGGCGCGCCAGAACGATGAGAGAAGCGATCATGCAGAACCGATCCCACGACGCCGTCGTCAGCGCCCAATTCAGCCCGCAGGCCGATGCCTATCTACGGAGTGCCGTCCATGCTGGCGGCGAGGATCTTGCCCGGTTGGGAGCAATCATTGGTGCCCTGCCGCCGGGGATGGCGCTGGATCTTGGATGTGGCGGCGGACACGTCGCCTATCTGCTGGCGCCCTTGATGCGCGAGGTCACGGCGTTTGATCTGTCAGACGCCATGCTGGCGACGGTGCAGGCCGAGGCCGCGCGCCGCGGGCTGAGCAATCTTGTGACGCGGCAAGGCTCGGTCGATGCGCTGCCCTGGCCGGATCAGTCGTTCGATCTGGTGGTCAGTCGCTACAGCGCCCATCATTGGCAGGATGTTGCGGGAGGTCTCCGCGAGGCGCGCCGGGTGTTGAAACCGGGCGGGTTAGCAGTGTTCATGGACGTCGTGGCGCCCCCGTCGCCGCTGCTCGATACCTGGCTGCAAACGCTGGAATTGCTGCGCGACCCCTCTCACGTCCGGGATTATTCGACGGCGGAATGGGGATCGATGCTGGGTGAAGCAGGGTTCCAGCGGGGGGCGACAGAGCATTTCCGCCTTCGGCTGGAGTTCCAATCCTGGGTGCAGCGTATGCAGACGCCGGAAATTCAGGTCGCGGCGATCCGCGCCTTGCAGCAACAGGCCGGCACGGAAATGGTCCAGCATTTCGCGATTGAGGCCGATGGCAGCTTCACGATCGACACGGCGCTGCTGGTCGCCGAAGGGTAGACGTGGGTGCGTTCCAAACTCAAGTGCAACAGGCGATATTGTCTGCTGTGCGGGGTGAGGAGGAATGGTTGTGGGATCATGCTACGAGCAGCTGAGCTATGCTGAACGGCTGGTGATTGCTTCGGGT
>Ga0116226_10004894_pt1 | contig 11909 bp, 11 predicted proteins | sample S1TSphfallax_FD_89692 | JGI IMG/M metagenome (GOLD analysis project Ga0116226, IMG submission 89692) | Host-associated microbial communities from peat moss isolated from Minnesota, USA - S1T2_Fa - Sphagnum fallax MG | ecosystem: Host-associated > Plants > Peat moss > Unclassified | place: USA... | reverse complement strand
GGTTTGAGGCTGATACAAATGCTCTGCAAACAACTGGCTGGAGCGGCCCGCCGGATGCCGATGATTTTCCAGTCAGGATGAAGCCGCTCTAGACCTGCAAAGGTCCCTCAACCCAGGAGCCAGGCGCCGCGATGGAGCTGATTGGATCGCTGGATTGCGGATCGATCATCATCGAAATGGCGCTCGCGCTGACCGCACTGCCGCATATGGTGACCGATATTCCGTATCTGAAAGAGGGGCCCGAGCGGGCGCGTCTGCTATCGCTCAATCCGCTCGGGCAAGTACCGACGCTGGTGCTCGACGACGCCAGCGTGATGACCGAGAGTGCCGCAATCCTGCTTTATTTGAACGATCTGGCACCAACCGCCGGTCTGTTGCCAGCGCACGACGCGCCGGATCGGGCTGCTGTGCTTAACCGTTTCATCTGGCTTGTCGCGGCAATCTATCCAACCTTCACCTACGGGGACAATCCCGCGCGATGGGCGGTCTCCGGTGAGGCGGCGCATGCGCTGCGGCAACGTACGGATCGACACCGCGAAAATTTGTTTCTCGACTGGGAACGCGATTTTGGCCGCGGGCCGTTCGCCCGCGGGCCGGAAATGTGCGCGCTCGACTTGTATCTGGCGGCGATGACGGCGTGGCGGCCGCGGCGTGCCTGGTTCGATACGCATGCGCCTCGCCTGGCGGCTGCTTCGGACTCGGTCGCCCGCCACGAAAAGCTTGGCCGCATCCTGGCGCGCCACCGGGGGGCGCCTTCTGACGGCGCTTCGTAAAGGAAGGATTTCTTCGTTTGAAAAAGAAGCAGGAAATCTTTTGCCAATTACATTGGCATCTCGTTGCAAACGCTGCTATCCCCCACTTTCGCCGCTGCCGCCGGCAACCGACGAGGTGGACAGGAAATCCGCCCTACATTGTTGCCGATCATCAAATGTCTCTGCCCGGCGAACCAGGCCGGGAGGTGCGATGCAGGGCGCCGCCTGCACCAGCGGTGCCAGCAGAGGCAGGCGCATCGCCGGCTTGATGTCGCGCGCGTGCACCTCATGTGCCTCCGGCAACGACTTGGTGAAAATCGTGGAAATCCCGATCGACGCGGCGAAATCGCGCCACTTGAACGGCACGTCGATGTATCCGCTGTCGTAATAGGCAAACGGCACGCCGTAGGCAGCCGCAACGATGGCGGCATGCAGGGCGCCGGCCATGACGAAATCGGCGTGCGCGATCGTGTCGATTACGCCGCAAAGCGCCGTGCGTCTGGCGGCGATGTTGGGCCGCACGATGCGATCGACGCCGGTCTCGCGCAGCAGGTCGCCATCGTTACGTTTTTCGAGGAAGTGCGGCACGCAGATCGACTGCCTGTTGCCCGGCGCGGGCGGCGGTGGTTCGTGCAATACTGGAATGAGCAAGCCTGGGTCGGCGCAGGGTGTATCGTCGGGCAGGCCGAGTGCCGCGCGGCTCAAGGGTCCGCGGATGCCGAAAAATGTGCAGTGTCGGCGCAAATGTTCCGCGATCGGCGCCGCCTCACGCAAACCGCAGCCCCAGAAAGCAATCACCTTGCCCGGATTGGCGCGGGCATATTCGAGGCCGCGCGCGATGTGCCCCTCCGAAATCACGCTGCCGACCATGTGGACGACGTCGAAATCACCCACCGGCACCAGGCGCGCCGGGCGTAGCCAGCGTGGCCGTTGGAACGCTTCGAGCAGCAGTTCGGACAACAGATCGCCAAAATTTTGCGCGTCCAGTCCTTTCCGCCAGTAGCTCAGGCGGCCGTCGCTGCTCAGTTCATCGGCACGCGCCTGGATCATATTGTATATCCCACCGATTTCACGCGCGCCCGCTAGGGCTTCCTACCACGTCCGCGCAAAATCCGCCCAACGTTTGCATCGCCGGCGATGCCGGCTACCCTTGCCGCCCTGATGCGCATCCTGCACGCCGGCAATTTTGGAACACGCGCCAAAGGCGCCGCTCTCAACTCCATCGCCCCCAAGCTCTCACGCGGCCTGGTTCGCGCCGGCCATGCGGTCGTCGATTTCGCCGACCGGGACGCGATGCGCGCCTGGGGCGGCCGCCTGCTGGGCCTGGCCGGCGCCAACCGCGCCCTGACGCGCCTCGCACTGGATGTGCGGCCGGACCTGCTGCTGCTGGGTCACGCCGATACGATCACACCGTCGACGGTGGCGGCCTTGCGGCGGTCCATGCCAGCCATGCGGGTTCTGCAATGGAATGTCGATCCGCTGTTCGATCAGGGCAACCTGTCCCGCCTGCATGAAAAACTGCCGGTGGTGGACGCAACCCTGGTGTCCACCGCGGGCGACGCGTTGCGCAACTTGCGGCGGCCCGGCATGCGCCTCGGCTTCTTTCCGAATCCGGTCGATTTTTCGGTGGAAACCGGAACCGCGCACGATATGGCCGAACCGCCGTTCGACCTGTTCTTCGCCTGTGGCCATCCGCGCCGGCCATTGCGTCACATTTGCGGCCAGGACTGGGACATGGAGGCATTCATTGCGGCTCTGCGCGCAGCACTGCCCGGCCTTCGCCTGCGCCTCGCCGGAATGTCCGGTGCACCGCATCTGGCCGGCGCACCGTATCAGGCAGCACTCGGCCAGTGTGCGCTGGGGCTTAATGCCAGCCGGCGCAACGATATGCCACTCTACAGCTCCGATCGCCTGGCCCAGATGATCGGCTCCGGACAGGTCGCCCTGGTTGATCGCGCCGCCGGTTACAACCAACTGTTTTCCGACAACGAAATGGGATTTTTCGCCAGCGTGGAGGAGCTGGTGGCGCTCATCCGCGGCCTGCTGGCGGATCGCGGGCGCCGGCAGAGGATCGCCGCCGCCGGCCGTGCGCGCTACCATGCTCTGTTCAATGAAACCGTGGTCGCGCGCTACATCGTGGAGGTGGCGTTCGGCACACATGATCCCGGAAGGTACGAGTGGCCGACGCTGGTCGATTGAAGCCGCTCGCGGCGCTGCTCGCGCCGTCAATGCTGGTGTTTGTCGCGGCCTGCTTCGTGCTCCCCGCCGGCCCGGCCTACGCGCTGGTGTTCTACGTTGCCGTCCTGCCGTGCCTGGCCGCACGCATGACGCAGGCCAAACGGCCGACCGACCCCGCCTTTTGGTCCGGCGCGGCACTCATCGCCTGGTCAGGCATGACGTTGCTGTGGGGCCGCGACGACGCAGGGCGGTCCGTTTCGCTGGCGCTTGCCACCTTGTGCACCGCCGCGTTCTGGCTCGCCCTCGGATTGACCCTGCATGATGAGACACAACGTCATCGCCTTGCGGTGGTGCTTGTCATCGCCGGTGGCGCGAACGCGCTGGCAAGCATCGTGAGCTATTTCGTAGCGCCCACCTACATGTTGCCAGGCCAGCTCAAGCGCCTGCACGGCTGGGGCATAACCTATCATCCGGTGCTGGGTGCTACGCTATTTTCCGTCTGTCTGCTCACGGCGCTGCATCTGGCGATACGCCATCGCCGCCATCGCGGGTGGTGGCTTGCCGCGGCAATTATCCTCGCCACCGCCATCCTGCTGACGCGAAGCCGCGGGCCCGAACTCGCCGCGGCCGTTGCCAGCTTGTGTCTCCTCGCCGCCGGCCCGTCGCGGCGCTGGGCCGCCGGATTGCTGGCCCTCGTCCCGCTCAGCCTGCTCGCGTGGCGCCGCGGAGATTCCGGCCATCTGGACGTGTGGCGTTTGTCCCTTGCGGAAATCGCGCATCGCCCCTGGGCCGGTCACGGTCTGGCGGCCGACCTGCCGGGCACCCTCGGCGCCGACAAGCGCTTTCCGCACGATCTGTATTTGTCGTTGCTGTTCTACAGCGGAATGGTCGGGCTTTTGCTGTTTGTCCTGTTGGCGGCGCTTCTGGCGGTGCGCCTGGTGCAGGCGCGCCGCCAGCCCGAAACACCATGGATCATGGCGCTTTGCATCAATGCGCTGATCGCGGGGCTGACGGATTTCGGTCAGATTACGAAGGGGCCGGGTCCTCTTTGGCTGATTGTTTGGCTGCCGGCGGCATTGGAAGGAAGTAAGCAGTTCTTTTTTGAAAAAAAGAACCAAAAAACTTTTACTAATGGTTAAAAGTTTTTTTGCTTCTCTTTTTTCAGAAAAGAACTGCTTTTTCCTCTTAACCCGCCCTCAACAAGCGAGGCCCTTCCTCGTGCAGCCACGCCACAGCCCGAGCACGATCCGGCGAAAGCTCATCGGTAAGAGCCCAGAACGCCGCCCCGTGGTTCATGTGGCGCAGATGCGCCACTTCATGCGCCACCACGTAATCCTGCACGAACACCGGCGCCATGATCAGGCGCCAGCAGAACATCAACACCCCGTCGGGCGAGCAACTACCCCAGCGGGTATGCGTGTTCTTTACCGTGACCCGCCGCGGCGCGAGCCCCGCCTGATGCGCCTTGGCCACCGCCTGGGCGCTCAGGCGCCTTCGCGCTTCGGCGCGCAGGAAGTCGTGCACCCGCCGCGCCAGAAAGGCTGGATCTCCCGCGACCCGCACCACGCCGTCCTCGATCCAGGCGCCGCCGCGTGCCCCCGGCGCCGGCTCGATCGAGTGCAGCACCCCGCCGATCATCACGCTCGCGCCGGCCTCGAACGGCGCCTTGTCGGGCAGTTCGGCCAGCCGGGCGGTCACCCACGCCGCATTGTCGGTCAGCAACGCCATGCCGGCGGCCCGCCCGGCCCGCATAGGCAACGTAACCACGACCTGCCCCTTGGTGGCATCGATACGCAGACTGACCCGGCGTGCCTTGGCGCTTCGGCGCCAGCAAACAGAAGCGGGGCCGCCCGGGAGAAGGAATGGCTCCGGCGACAATGATTTCACCGCATCCGTATGCATGACGGTTTCGAGTCGATGCAACTACCGGCGTGCCGCCCGGCCGGGCGTATATGTGTGGCAGCAGCCGCCGCGGCGGATTACCCTGCGGCCGATGCGCCGCCCGGACTTTCTCGCCGCCCTCATCGCCGCCCTGGTCGCCACCCCGGCCGCGTGGGCGGCCTGCCCTGGCTACAGCCCGTGCCCGGCCATCGATTATCCCGCCGTCCTGAAGTCGGCGCCCGCCCGTGCCATCCTGGCCGGCATCGACGCGCGGGAGGCCGCCACCGTGAAGGCGGCCGAGGCCAACGGCGTCAATTTCGGCCAGTTGGTCGAGCTGCTCGGCGAGGCCCTGGTTTACGACAAGTCGCTTTCAGTGCGCGGCACCGAGGCATGCGCCCTGTGCCACGGCCAGGCGACCGGTTTCGCCGGCGGCATCCAGGCCTTCTCCCACGCGGCCGGCGTATTTCCGGGCGAAGTGCCGTGGCGCACCGGCCCCCGCGCCCCCCAATCGCTCGCCTACGCCGCCTACGCCCCCGTGCTGACCTACCGGCGGCAGACCGCCGATTTCGCCGGCGGTAATTTCTGGGACAGCCGTGCCACCGGCCTGCTGACCGGCAACCCCTCGGCCGACCAGGCCGCCGTGCCGCTTACCACCCCGTTCGAAATGGCGCTCCCCGACCCGGCCTGTGCCGTGTGGCATCTGTCACTGGCGCCTTATGGCATCCTGTTCGGCAATGTCTGGGGCGCCGAGTTCCTCGCCATCAAATGGCCGGAAGACGTCGCCCGGGTTTGCGCACGGCCGAACGATGGCGGCCAGAACCAGGCGCCGGTGCACCTCTCGGCCAAAGATCGCGCGCGCGCCGTGCTCACCGTGCAGCAGATCGGCCAGACCATCGCAACCTTCGAGGCGAGCAGCCTGGCAAGCCCCTTCGCGTCCAAGTTCGACGCCGTTCAGGCCGGCACCGCCCGCTTCACCGCCTCCGAGGCACGCGGCTTCCGGCTGTTCGACGGGCCGGCCAAATGCGCCGCGTGCCACGACGATTCCGGAACGCACCCGCTGTTCACCGCCTTCACCAGCGCCAATATCGGCGTGCCGCGCAATCCGGCGTTGCCGTTCCTGAACGAAACGCTGCCCGACGGGCGGGGCTACATTGCCAATCCGGCCGGTTCCGGGTTCATCGACGAAGGGCTCGGCGGGTTTCTCGCCTCGGCCGCCGATTTCAATCCGCAATGGCAGGCCCAGGCGATGCGTTTCATGGGCGCATTCCAGGTGCCGACCCTGCGCAACGTATCGCAACGCCCACGGCCGGGATTTATCCGCCCCTACATGCACAACGGCTATTTCACCGACCTCAGAACAATCGTCCATTTCCTCAACACCCGCGACGTGCTGCCGCGGTGCGGGCAGGGCGGCGATGCCGGTATCACCTGCTGGCCGGCGCCCGAGCAGTCCTTGAACATTGATCGGCGGTTCACTGGCCGATTGGGGCTTTCCGATAACGACGAGCAGGATCTGGTGGCGTTTCTGGGGACGCTGAATGATTCGTATTGAAGAGAAGCAGTTCTTTCTTAAATAACGAACCAAGAAACTTTTGCTCATCGCATCCGGCGGACGGATCAAATTGGGAAATCGGTGACGCTGGCGTCGCACCGCTGTAAAGTCGATTGACGCACCTTGGTTTGCGCCACTACCGTGACGAAACAAGATCGGGTAAAGGCTTGCGATGCGGAAGGGCGCCGGATGGCACGTTGGCGCTTTGGGGCTCTGCTTTACAATTGTTGGTTGTGCCGGTCCGCCGGATATTCCGGTGCGCACACACTTTTTGCAACAGCGCCTGGCCGTGGTGGACCCAAGCAAGCCTTGCATCGTGGAGCCGTATCCGCCGATGGACGCGGCGCTCGTACACAACCGCATTTATGTGCCGGTCCGGTTAAACGGCGTGGCGACGATCGGCGTACTCGATACGGGCGCGTCCAACAGCCTTATTACGCCTGAGCTTGCCGCGGCTGCCAAGTTGAAGGTGCAAACTGGCTATGGCCAGTTAATTGGTGTGTCCGGTAATTTCAGGCCCGATGTGGCGTTTCTCGAGGCGGTGGAAATCGGCTCCATCCGCCGCACGTTTGTTGGTGCGGTCAAGGTCTACCCCTTCGATGGAAGCCATGGCCTCGATGTTGGCGCGCTGGTCGGGCTCGATTGGCTCGATCATTTTGACTACGATTTTGACCTGGCGCACAATCGGATCCGTCCGTTCAGGACGAGCAACTGCCTGATAATTGATCCGCCCTGGCGAACGACCTCCACCGGACTCGCCATTACGAGAGGCATATCAGACGGGTTGAACAAAGCGGGTCAGGAGGTTTTCACAACCTTCGGACTGACCGCGCATCTCTCGATCCCGGTCGCATTTGAAGGCGGCATGATCGACGCCATGTTGGACACCGGTTCAACCACCACGATCATGTCGCATGAGGCAGCCCTCGACGCGGGCGCTACAGCGAAACAACTCCGTGCGGACCCGGTCGCCATTGTCCGCGGTCTCAATGGGAAAGATCGCCCTACGCGGCGGCATAGCTTCGCCGACGTCGCCATCGGCGAGGAGGAGATCCATGGCTTTTCCGTTCTTGTCGAGGAAAGTTATAACCGCGATGACGACGCGATGATATTGGGAGCGGATTTCCTGGCAAAGCGCCATTTGTGGCTGTCGCTGACAACGAACGCCGTCTTTATCGATTCCGGCGAACCGATGAAGCCGACGCCGCCGTTTGACAAACCGCACCAGATCGCCGGTTCACCTATGCCGGCTTTTCCCGGCGGCGCAAAGGCGCATGCGGCATCGGTCGGCGCTGCTTGTACCGTGGGCGCGGACGGAGCCTTGAGCGGGTGCAAGATCACCAACAGCGCCGGCGACGTGGCATTCGACAAGGCGGTGCTTGACTGGCTGACCGGTGGGGCCGGGCCCGTCATGCAGCCACGCTACGAAAATGGCCAGCCCGTCGCCGAAATCCATACGTGGCAGATAAATTTTCAACCGCCATAGGTCGATGCGGCGCAAGCAGGACGTGCGGGGACAACAAGCAAGAATAAGCTGGCAAACGAACCGAACCCGCTCGCGGCCGGCAGCACGTCATTTCGCTTACAAATACTCCTGCTCCGCCGCAACAACAGGCCGTGCAAACATCCCCAACCACCGCAACAGAAACACCATCGCCAGCAAGCCGCAAATCAGCACCGGCGCACCCAGAATACTGCCCTCCGGCCCCGCACTGCCGCCGCTGAACCGCGAATCCCCCACCGCGTGCGTCATGAACAAATGCCCCCGCATCATCAACCCGCTATCCGGCGTGCCGTACAAATACGATTGCGCCCAGTCCCACGCGGTATGAAACCCGATGCCCAGCCAAAGCGACCCGCTCACCCACAGCAGCAGACAGAATATCAGCCCGGCGGCAATCACCCCGATAATACCCCCCACGCTCTCGCCGCCATTGCCGAGATGGGCCGCCCCGAACAAGAGCGAAACAACCACCGCCGCCGGCCAAAACCCCATGCCGCGCGCCAGCGTCGCCTGCACATAGCCGCGAAACAAGCTCTCCTCCGCCATCCCGACCAGAAAAAACGCCAGCAGCCACACCAGCCCGTATTTCAAAACCGACAGCCCGTGCAGCGCGCGCCCATCAAACGCCAGATAGCCACCCGCATCGAGCGCCACCACCAGCAACGACAGGCAAACCAGCCCGCCAACCCAGCCGGCTGCCAACTTTGCAACCACGCGCGGCCCCTGTAGCCCATACGACCACACGGACTTCCCCTCGATCCATCCCATCACAGCGGTCGCAGCCAGCGTCACCGCAAAGAACACCGCGTCCCGTATCAGCAGGAACGAGGGCGCCAGTTCGCCCACCGGCTTTTGCGGCACATGATGCAGCACATGCCGGAAAAACATCCCGACCACGAAACCGAAAAATCCCATCACAAGCGCGAAGATCAGAACACTCCAACCGGCGCGAATACCGTCGGAGCCTATGAGCGCCCAGTGAAGCCCCGCTCGTTGCTTGGGGGATAAAAACTGCATACTATTGGCCCCCTATCGGAGAAAAAACAAAAGCCGTTCTTTTTTGAAGAAAAGAACCAAAAAACTCTTACTCATTCGATATCACACCCAGCCGCCGCCACAACACTATCAGCAGAATGATACCGATCGCCATGACGGGGGCGCCCAGCACGCTGCCCTCCGGGCCGGCACTGCCGCCACTGATCAACGCGTCGCCAATCGCCCTTGTCTCCAGCAAGTGGCCCCGCATCATCGTTCCACTGTCCGGCGTGCCATACAGATACGATTGCGACCAGTCCCACGCGGTGTGAAACCCGATGCCGAGCCAAAGCGACCCGCTCACCCGCAACAACACGCAAAAAACCAGGCCAGCAACCACCACACCGATCAAACCCGCGTAACTCTCCCCCGGATTGCCGACGTGAAACAAACCGAAAACGATCGAAATCAGAGCCGCCGCCGGCCAGAACCCAATCCCCCGCGTCAACGCCGACTGCACATAGCCGCGAAAAAACAGCTCCTCGCTCATGCCCACCAACACAAACGCCAGCAGCCACAACAGGGCGTATTTCACGATCGGCAACCCGTGAAGCTGCCGCCCGTCGAACACCAGATACCCGCCGGCATCCAGCACACCCACCAGCAACGACAGGCACAACCATCCCCCCGCCCAGCCAGCCGCGAACTTCACCGCCGGCCGCGTGCCGCCCAGTCCGTACGACCACACGGATCGACCTTCGATCCACCCCATCACCGCCGTCGCCGCCATCGTCAGGCCAAGAAAAAATGCCTCGCCGATCAGCATGAAGGCCGGTGAAATCTCGCCCTTCGGCGCCGCGATCTGCCGGTGCCACACCAGCATGAACAAAAGTGTCGCCAGCGTCCCGACAACGATCGTCAGGCTAGCCAGCACAAGGGCAAAAATAAGCAGCCCCCACCCGGCCCGCAGCCCCTCGCTCCCGAAGAACAACCAACGCATCCCGACCTTGTCGGCCACCCTCAATTCCGGCATCGATCAAATCCAGTCCAGGGCCGCATGGTAGCACGCGCAAGATGGCCGAAGTCCACCGCCGCAAAGTAAAGCGCGCGGCCCAACCTCAATGCGGGCCGGGCGGGTTCATGTGGAAAACGATGTAATGCCAGGCCAGATCGTCGCGCGTCGCCCAAACGGCCGCTTCAATCGTCTGGCGTGCCGTTTCGCCGAACCCATAGCCCAGCGGGTAGTCGGCCATGACCGTAATGTCGTGCGCGAGGCCGTCCGGACCAATGCGGAAGCGCACCCCGGCGCAGCCGGCGATGTGCTCGGCGAGCGACCGCGGCGACAGCGGAATGGACGTCGTGTGGATGGGTTGCGGCGTGCGCTCGAACGGTCCGGTCCCCGCCGGCGCATCGCAGGGCGTCCGCGGTTTCGGATGCGGCAATGGCGGCAACGGATGCGGCCGCGGCGGCACCACGGCCACGCTGGCCGTTGCCGCCTGCTGAACCACCACTGTCTTCTGATCCTGGCAGCCCCCCAGCCCGCCCACCATGGCGATAGCCAAAACCACGGCAACTTGCAGGCGCATTCCGATCCCCCAAGGCACGATGCAAACGACGCGGCACCTTTGCCTTGCCGCCGGCGCCGCGCCAACCCCGGTTGTCCGCCGGCGGAATTTTCCACATAACGGCCCCGACGCCCTCGCAACCCACGGGACGCCGCCGATGATCTCCCCCACACAAGCCCGCAACCTGCTGCGCGCCGTCGCAGCCTGCTTCGTGCCATCGGCCGCCCACGCCGCCCCAACCTACACGGTGCTCTACGCGTTCACCGGCCAGGCCGACGGCGCCTACCCGCAAAGCCAGCTCATCGCCGACGCGCACGGCAATCTGTACGGCACCGCCGCCGCCGGCGGCATCTCGCCGCCGTCCCGCGTCGGCCCGCCCTACGGCGTCGTGTTCCGCGTGGCACCCGACGGCACCGAATCGGTGTTGCACGCCTTCGGCCGCGGCCACGACGGCGCCGATCCCCAGGCCGGCCTGGTCGCCGATAGAGCCGGCAATCTTTACGGCACCACCTCCGGCGGCGGACCCACCTACAATGGCACCGTCTTCCGCCTCACCCCCGCCGGCCGCGAAGCGATCCTGCACGATTTCGCCGGCATCCCGGACGGCGCGCAGCCCGAGGCCAGCCTGCTCCGCGCGGCCTCCGGCGACTGCATCGGCACCACCTACGCCGGAGGCACCCAAGGCGCCGGCTCGATCTTCCAACTTCGGCGAGCGCCCGCAAGCTACGACATGATGTTCAGTTTCACCGGTGCCGCCACCGGCGCCAATCCCACCGGCAACCTCATCCGCGACGCCGCCGGCAATCTTTACGGAACGGCATCCAGTGGCGGCACCGCGGGCGCCGGCGCGGTCTTCACCCTCACCCCGGCCAACCACGAATCGTTACTTTACAGTTTCCAGGGCGGCACCGACGGCAGCGACCCGATCGGCGGCCTGGTGCGCGACAGCCACGCCAATCTCTACGGCGTCACCTACGCCGGCGGCGCCCCCGGCTACGGCACCATCTTCCGCATTGCCCCCGACGGCACCGAGACCATCCTGCACGCCTTCGCCGGCACCAAAACCGACGGCGGCGCCCCCTACGCCGGCCTCGTCCGCGACACCGCCGGCAACCTCTACGGCACCACCACCGAAGGCGGCAAAGCCGGCCAAGGCACCGTGTTCAAACTCTCGTCGCACGGCAAACTGACCCTTTTGCACAGCTTCACCGGCACCGACGGCGCAACCCCCCTCGCCGCCCTGATGCTGGACGCGCAGGGCAACATCTTCGGCACCGCGAGCCTTGGCGGCGCTTCTGATTCGGGCGTCGTTTTTGAAATAAGCCAAAAGTAGAAATTGGAGCATTTTCAGCCTGCTGGAATCGGCCTTCATGAGCCGGCGGTTTGAGGCTGATACAAATGCTCTGCAAACAACTGGCTGGAGCGGCCCGCCGGATGCCGATGATTTTCCAGTCAGGATGAAGCCGCTCTGGTCTTTTTTGAAAAAAAGAACCAAAAACTCT
>Ga0116226_10004893_pt1 | contig 11912 bp, 5 predicted proteins | sample S1TSphfallax_FD_89692 | JGI IMG/M metagenome (GOLD analysis project Ga0116226, IMG submission 89692) | Host-associated microbial communities from peat moss isolated from Minnesota, USA - S1T2_Fa - Sphagnum fallax MG | ecosystem: Host-associated > Plants > Peat moss > Unclassified | place: USA... | reverse complement strand
TTGCTGGCCACGGGACACAGCCAGTGACGCGACCCCGTTTTTGCCGGGCCGGGCCCGGTCAGAACTCAGAGAACTCTACGAAACCCTAATTTTCCCTACAGAAAAAACCTGACGCGATCCAATGCCCCCGAATCCGACTGTCCGGGCCGGTTCCGCCGGCGGATTAAAACGCGGAACTGTCGCGTCGGACGGACGGACGGACGCACGTAGTGAATTTATATATAAGATTACACTCAAACCTTGTGCATTAACTGCTGAGTTTCAGCATTTCATATTGAGATCTAATAAAATTTCCTTACTACTTTGTTGGTGCCACAGAGAGTGGGGATAGGGGGTGAAAGCAGGCCCAAAGACAAGGTGACTTTACGAATAACTTTAATATTTCGTTCTCATCTTTACATCCAATCTTCTTTACATATGTGGCAAACCAAAGTATATTGGGATTGCTGGGTAATTCAGTAATCTAAACTTACAGGATGGTGAATGGTTTTCAGTTGTTGGGGGGGGCAAATATGTTGTCCTTGTTACGGCAATGAAAAAGAGTCACTTTAGAAAGGAGGCAACACATGGCCCCAAATAAGGTGAAGATGCAATCAGAAGTGATCACCCTCCAAGTTCAACTAAACCCTAAACCCTGCCAGTGTTAGGCATTGCTAAATGTGAACCGACTACAAAGACTTGTGAGAATATGTGCAGTAAGAACATTGTGAAATTTTAACTTAAAAAACTTTTAGGATTTATGTTTGCCTGTGTTTTATCACTCTCTAATAACAAATATTTGGAACTTTTTGGAGAAATGTGTTTGCTTGTGGACTATGATGCTTTTAGCATCCAACACAGAACACTTCAACTGTACCGTGGAAGCCTGGTGTTTGACAAAAATCACTCATAGCCATAAAATACAAAAGTAACATGCCCCTCATTTTGGGCGATTTGGATCCCCTTTGGTCACTTGTGGAACAAGTACACAATTCTTCCAGGCATACTTCCCTTCAATCATATTACTTATGGCCTTCCCTTTTTGTCTCCTTTGTGATAGTTCCGGCCATTGGTCTTTTATTGGATTTTTGTTCACTTATATTCACTCAATGTGTTTTTTTTTTTTTTTGGAATTTCTACCCATATCAGACCTGGAGTCTTGTTCTTGGCATAGGTCATTGCCATTTACTTCACTTAAGAACCAATTCACCTCCTGGCTCAGTTAACTTAGACAGAGGCTTTTCAGGGGTGGATTCTCTTCTAGACAAATTCTGGTAAAGAATTGCACTGAGTATTGGGGTGGAGGAGGATGCTTGAAATTGAAATTTTAAACCCCAAATGCAACATCAGGTAGTTCAATGTGCTGCTGACTTCCACCAATTTCTTAGGAAACAAGTGGCTCATTGCACAATGACTCCATCCTTCATTCAAACAAAACCATGAGAAATTATAACTATCTGTAAAGTATGAAAAAAACGGTGAGAACCCTATGTTCATCGAAAACAGGGGGTATAGTAAAAGAAACAGGGTGAAGAGTTGACAAAGAAAAAAAAAAAAAGATGGGGCGAAACTGAAAAATGCAACAATTTGGGTGCATTCTCGAGTTTCACCATGTCCATTTTGCATTTTTCTCATGTGCACCATTTCACACCAAGGAGGACTATAAGAGAGAACATGCTTTGATGTTTGCATTTTTTGTGGAAGAAGCGAGCAACTTTGAAAGGGAGGGCTTGAAGTGGTTGCAAAAGGAGATCAAGGTTTTTTTAGTGCCAAGGAGGTAGGTGTTTATGAACATCAAAAGAGTGATTGCAACTTTTAGGTTTATATGAGTGCCATCAAAGCTGCAGTATTTGGGTTTTTTGAATGCCACAAGAGAATGCTTGTTTGTAGATCTATATGTGTGCCCCCTAAAGCTTGGGTATTTGGGTTTTCTAAGAGCCACAAAGGAGCAATTGTATGAGTGCCAATAGAGCTCACTTGAAGAAGGAAGCCATGCACTTCACAAAAGTTGGTTAGCAAATGCATCAACAAAAGAAGAAATCACACACTTGAGAAAGGTTGCTTGACAAGCACATCAATAGAAAAGGAGTTCATAGTCTTGAAAAAGGTCAATTGGCAAGTGCATCAATAGAAGAAGAATTCATGCGTTTGATAAAGGTCAATCAATATGCTCATTGACAAAAGTGGAAGAGGTTAAGCATTTGAAGAAAATCAACAAATAATTGTTGCTTATAGGGTTGTAATTTTTTGAATTTGAGCAATGCATCAAGATGTAGGTGAAGTGCAAACCTTTTAAAACCATGATCATAGTAGCAAAACATTATTATCAAGATGAGGATTTTTTATGATTATTTGGAAAGTCTCACAATTTAGGAATCTATATTGTTGTGTGTGTGGTCTCTTTTCCCCTTTGCGTGGTATTTTTTCACTCTTTGTTACAAGGTTTATGAATTTGTGCAAACCCTAGTTAAAGAAAATTAGATCAATGTACTTAAAATAAATACTATGTGAATAGGTATTTAATAAAAACCTATGTTACCTAGTAGGTAGGCTATGTAATAGTATGTGCTAAGGCATTTAGTTGCAACTAGACTATAACTATGTGACTAGGTTATTATTAAAAACTTATCCCATATTGTTTGTCTTCCCTTTTAAGTTTACAAACTATATAAGTAGGTTGGTTTGGTGTAATAAACACATTCAATTTTTTCAATTGTCATATGGGAGAAGTTGATCACATAAACTCCACCTAAAAAACTAAATTTAAAATAAAATAAGATTTTGTTGGAAAAGTTTTAAACCTAGATCTAAGTACTTACCTACTTAAGCTAGACCTATGGTTAGGTGGCCTAAGTTTAGCCTAGGTGCCACATGGCTTATTGTAAATGGATGAGTTCAAAATTAGGCTAGGTACCTTAAGCACTTACCTAGCTAGGCTAAGCGGCCTAGGCCTTAAGCACTTAACTAACTAGGCTAGGCGGCATACCTAGGTGCCACATGGCCTATCATAAGTGGTCCAACCTTAAACTAACCCTAAATGATTATAAGGTAATCTTTAAATTGCCACGTGTCACAATCTAGTTGTTTTAATCAGATGGTTGAAAAAAAAGGAAATATTTTTTTGGTAAAATATTTTGAATAATCTAAATGATGCCACGTGTCTCACATTTTTAGGTTACCATGTGTGAACAAACTATTGGTGTGCATTGTAATCACAAATGTAATTGTATTAACTCATCCCTAGATACATGTATAAAATTGCCATACTTGTATTCCATGAAAAAATATTTCATCCATTGTTTGCAACTAACATCATTGGGTGCAAACAAGTTAATAACAGCAACTGATGCCCCCTTAAGTGACTACTTTTAGGGTAATATTTTGGGAATATTTTCAAAAAAATTCAATAAAATATTTATTATTATTATTATTATTATTTTGTTAACGTTTGTAGTAAAAATTTGCCAAAAATATGTCATTTTCAAAGTTTTCCGAATCCATTTTCAAGTCATTTAAAAGTAGTGGTTACAAATATTTTCACACTATTTTTGAAGGTCCAAATGTTAATGAAATAATTTCATATTTTGGACATTTATAGAATAAAATATTAGATTTGATAATGTGCAAAAAAAATTATTTATTTTCAAGTTCTTTTTACATAATAAATTTTGGTGTAAAAAATAAAAATAAAACAATGGTTACGACTACTTTTGGCTCCTATTAGCATAATTGCACTCCATTGGCAACTTGTCATTTTTGTTACTAGGTTGATTTTTAGTCACAAATGTCACTTGTGACTAAAATCTAGTTGTAAACAATAGTTGCAAATGATATTTTTTCTATTAGTGATATTGTTCTTAAATGTAGTCTACATTAATGCCTAATTATACCATGTCATCATTTATGATGTCACTTATGCCATGATTTCCATGTAGATGAACTTTTAGCTTTTCTTCTTCATAACTCTAAATTTCATAGGCCTTGTTACAACACACTTGGACTATTTGTAGTTGGTACATCAATTCAAATTTGGTTTCCTTTTCTTTCATTTCCACATTTGTTCCTTGTTCAATTTGATCATTTCAATACCTTGACATGTTTATAGGTAGTGCACTTCTTGATCCAATTCATCCTTGGATGTTTTAAGACTACATTTACTCCAACGTGTCCATTCATGTTTTGAGAAGTTCAATATGTTGGATGGCAACATTTTATCTTGGCATTAAATCTAATCTCACCGTTTTAATTGATGATTTGAAATTGCAAAAGTTTTGGAAAAATGTTTTTGCTACATGTTTAGGTTCCAATCTAGTTTGGTGCATATTTTTAAGGATGTCGTTTATGATGGCAACAATGTTGTTATGAATTTCATTTACCAAGTTTTGACATTGGGGTCATAATAATGCATTGGGTGGTCAATGTTAACATGTACATAATTGTTGGTGACAATGTGGTGGAATTTTCTTAAAGCACCATCATCATTCAAAGGATTGTTAGTTTAGCCTTTCTATGTGGAAGCTACACATGTCATATGTATTATGTTGTCCATAAACAAGACACCTTTCCAAGAATAATAATATGCTTCAACAAACATGACCATCTTGTTGAAAACAACATGGATAGGGAATTGGTACAAGAGATCGCTTGGTATTGGTGGAAAGTGGGGTTTCTTGCACAATTGGTGCCACAAATTCTGCAATTGCATTAATTACCAATAAAATGTTTTTGGCTCAACACCTTTTCAATGAGAATGGTGATGGTCTATTTGAACATTTGAGGGGTGACAAATTCTACTAGGTGTGTGGTGGAAAATTTTCTTTTAAAATGCATTGTCCAAACTTTGAAACTTGATTGCCTCATTTAAACACCAGTTTGGGAATATAATTTACATTGATAACATTATTCTATTGAATTCCAAGAATCCTTATGATTACATTTAAGACAAGTGTTTTCATAGGCAATTGTTTGCACAAAAGGTTTTTCTTTTGAAGATGTCTATCCATAGTTTCAAATGGGGTTGATTTAGTGAAGCTAATGTAACATGGTCACAATTTGGAAAATGCTTGGGTAAAATATTTGATCACATCAAGTGCATGTCAAAGGTTGGAAAAACATGGTGTGCCACATGTGTGTATGACCCCCATCTACCTCAAAATCCTAACCATCATAGTTTGTGACATGCAATTTGAGGACACAAATGTTCAATGTGTGTTATGGAGGAAATTCAATTAGGTTATGTTGATCAAAACATGGAAGTATTCACCCTATTTGAAAAGGTTCATGGTGGATAATGGATAAGAAAATTGGAATCCATAAAAAATCAAATATGGTATTAGAAACCCCATTGTCAAGACAGTCAACGAGGAGATGATGCAACTTTCATTCGACTTAATCAATGGATAGACATACCAAATAATTGATCACACTAAATTTCCAATGCAACACAAGGCTTTATGTTTCAAATATAAAAATGCCACATATTTAGAAAAAACAAATATTTAGTATGTTATAATTTAATGTTGGTGGTACTCATGTGGGTTATAATTGAAAATGGATTTCATGAGCTTGGTGACTAGTTGAACTTTTTTTGGAACTTTTGTGTGAGGCAATGAGGAGGATTCCATCACAAACTTCATGGGCCATGATTTGGCAGTAATAGTCATGTAAATTTTTTTTTTCATAGGTTCGTATGGAATAAACATGGATGTCATTCATCCACTTTTATTGTTTCAAACATTGATGTCATGCGCATTGTTTAAACATGAATGCTATATGCCTATTCACATTGTTTAATCATGGATGTTGTATGTTTATTTGTGTTGTTTGTACACATGAAAGTCATGCACATGACTTTCATGTTTAAATAATGCACAACATTCATGTTTAAACAATACAAACCTATGAATATATAGATTTCACACATATTTGGAATGGACCCATGAAGCCTATAAATTTGTGATGTTATGCTACATATATGACTTTTTAAACTGGAAGAAAAATTATCGTTTGCAACTAGTCATTTACAACTAAAATTGTCATTTGTGATTATTATAATCACAAATGACATTTATAAATGACATGTTTTAGTAACAAACAACATTTCTAGTTGCAAAGAACATTTTTTCCATTAGTGTTATTTAATATATGGCTTTCACATCACCCATCTTTTGAATTATGTAAAAGTTTTTTTATTATGGATGATGCATTTTTATCCTTGAAATTTCTATGGAAGTTTAGCATGGTAAAAACTTGCAAACATGCCAACTTATAACCTGTCAAAAATGATCCATAACATTTGGCTCCAAAAATTTACGAAGAGGGGTGTTTACTTCTATCCCACAACCTTTGATGATTATGTGAGAGCTTTTAGGTAGAATACATTTTGTAGGCATTATTTGAAGCATGGTTAATTTGGTCAAGGTCCAAATAGTAATGAACTTTGATTAAGTAAAGTAAGTTAATCTAATGACCTTGAGCAAATGGTAGTAACAATCACAAGATACGCCATGGGCTCTTCATTTGCATCACGTAAACATCACTTGGAATGTAAAGAAATGTTTGGATCCATGAAACACAGGCAAGATTTGCCCCTAGGGTCAAAAGGGGATTCACATATGCATCACAATATGAATTCTTTTTATCTACGAATGGACACAACTTTAAATAAATTCACCACTAATTTTGAGGGACAAGTTTGTCAATTTGTTGGTATTGTGAGGTGAACCTTTAGTTATAACGCATCAAGGGTTTAAAGTGCAAGAAAAAGTTCATGAGGATGGCATTTAAAAAATTGAATGATGCCCCGCATATCCAAATACCCATTGCTAAATAATGAAAGAAACTCTAACAAACATTCACTATTACAAAACATGTCCCCATTTCAGTAATATGCATTTCACTCTACATTCACCCAACATTGAATGGAAAGTGTGGTCAAGATGTTGGAAATTTAACCAACAATCCTATTTAATAATTTTTCAACTTGCATAATAAGTTTAATTTTATAATCCAACAATTGTTTCTTCATTTCCAACTTTCTTTCCAAAAAAATTCGTTTTTGAAATTTTACATCAAATTTTAATTGTCATTTGTTTCAAACAATCCTCTTAGTTAATATGTGCATCTATAGTGGATGCACCTTTTATTGCCTTTTGTTGAACTTCCATCTACATCAATCATCAATTTGAACATGGTTTGGCAAGACCCACAACAATGATGTTAATTTGAATATGCATTATTCATACATTTAACTACACCCCATTGAAAAATCTACAACAATGTCCATTGCAAAACCCTAATTAAACCCAAATTTCCTTTTCCTAAAATTTATAGATCATGTTTGGCATATCATTTCATATTTGGATTTATAATTCCTTTGGATAAGCATAATAGGCACAAAAGAAGATAAACATTTAGTGGATTAAAATCTAAAGTTTTGTAATCGCCATTGAAATTTACACTTGTCTCTTGTAATATCACATTCAATTTGTGGTCATATGTGGATGTGGACTTTTGCACCTCTTTTGCAATACTTGATTTTAATCCTCCATGCTAAATCTCAACCTAATTAACTTTTTCAATGTTTTTTCTTTTCACCTTCCACACCAACTACCTTTGCAAAGACATGTTGCTTTAATTCACACAAAAGGGCATGAAAGTTTGCCACCTTCTTTATTTTAGATTGGGAAATGTTATATGGACACATACCATGAACTGTTCTACTTGGGCCATTCGTGATTTTTAAGGTTAAAAGCTTACTTTCAATTTGTGTAAAAACATATCCCCCATTGAAGTTGGACAAATCTATGTTTCCATTTTTCGTCTTCCCACATCTCTTCTACACACCTTTTATTTGGCTATTTGTGTTGTAGCCTTTGCTTAGTTGATTTCATAGTCCTTTCTTGTACTATATACCTTTTTCAACCAACCATAACATGAAGTCATTGTTGGTTGGTTAAACTGCACCATAAATCTACTATTGCAACTTTTTCAACTCCTTGGTATTAGCATGAATGAGAAGATTAGTTAGTTTGAAAATAGGTTTAGGACCAAACACCTTTGCCAAGTCAATTTTAACAACATATTCTTGGGTGAAATCTATTTTTGGATTGAGACCATTGTTACTCAAGCATTTCACCATTGAGAAATATGATTTTGTTTATTGCTAATAATCTATTTCCTCCCAAAGTGGAAAATCAAGTTCTTTTTTTTCCTCGTGAAAACAAAATTAAAGAATTGCAACTTCTAAACTTGGTTAGGGACAAGTTGTGTCACATTTTTTTATTCCTAGTTATAAAACATGAATTAATGGTTGTAGGAGTTGGTTAGGCAACTCAAGTGAAAAAAATTCACAATGCACCTTAGGCTTTTTTCTTTTGGAGGTGCCTTTATGGGCCTCTTATTAACTAACATCTCATAATCACTCTCTTAGGTGATGAATGGATCAATCTCAAATCCTTACATACCTAGTTGAAGAATAAATGCACTTGAATCAATTAAAATAGTTAGTGGGTGAAAGCATGAAATAAGGAACATGTTGCACCAAGGTTAAAGTCCTTTCCAAGGACTACATTTTCCACTTGGCAAAAATTTATTGGTTTATATTGCATTTTTCACACAATTTTTCAAACTAAATATCAAAATTGAAGCTAAATATGACATATAACATGATAAAAGTTCAAAATATTTTGCATCAAACCTTACATTATAGTCAAATATATAACTTTACTTTGAACCATGATTACAAATTCATAACTATAAAATCGCTTTAGGATGTTTGAATATCAAAATTTAAAAGGGTATATGTATTTTTTATTTTTGAATGTTTTGAAAAAAAATTTGAAACAAAAAAACCACTTATCCACATGTTTTTTTTTAATGCTTTAAATATATAAAAGGACTCTTGAAACACGATGAATTTTCATGAAAATTTTGTGGTTGCAACTTTGAAAGTATAAGAATTTATTTCAAAATTTTAACAAACTTTTTTATATATAGTGTTCCCATTACGATTTTTCATAAATTCAAAAAACAAATTTAAAACATTGTTCACACATTCTATGGCTCCTTATTTCATGTTTTCACCGTAATATAATTGAAATAAAACTATAGTTTAACCAATTTAGAACATGAAAAAATTATAGTTCAATTAATCTAGAGGGTGATATAATTGTAATTGGCTATAAGCAAAGAGAAAATGTGTTACAAATTCAAAGAGACAAAGATAGAGAGACAAAATGAAAAATATACACAAAAAAAGAATGAGGGAGAAAGATGTTGGGTTTGAAAAAAATAGAAAGACACAAAATGGGAAAGAAATAAAATGAGGAATTGCAATTGTTTGTAGGCAAAAAAGAATGTGTTGTAGATTCAAACAGAAAAAGACAAAGAGACAAAATGAAAATTATATAGTGAAAGAGAAAGATATAAGGTTTGATAGAAACAAAAAGAAATAAAATGAGGGAAAAAAATAGATTGAAGAATTGTAACTACCTATAAGCAAATAGAAAGAATGTTACAAATTCAAAAAAACAAGGATATAGAGACATAATGAAAAACATACAAAAAATGAAAGCAAGGGAAAGAGATTTAAGGTTTGACATAAATAAAAAAGAGAAAAGTGAGGCAAGAAATAGAATAAAAAATTATAACTACTTGTAGGCAAAAAGAATGTGTGTTTCGAATTCAAAGAAACAAAGACAAAAAAAATAATGAGAATACACAAAATGAAAGTGATGGGGAGAGATCTAGGGTTTGATAGAAATATAATGAAGGAGAGAGATTTTGAGTGGGATTTGTAGTTGCCAACATGCATATAGTATGTGTGTGTGTGTGTGTTATAGATTCCAAATGACAAAGAGATAAAATGAAAATTATACACAAAAAAAAGAGAAGGAGAAAAATTAAATGTTTTACAAAAATAGATATAGATGGAGTGAAAGAAAAAGATTTTGAGTGAGGATTTGTAAATGCCTACAAGCAAAGTGTGTGTTTCAAAATTAGAAAAATAAAGATAGAAAGACACAAATTAGACTTATACACAAAAAAAAGTGAGGGAAAAAGAGTTGGGGTTTGATAGAAGTAGATAGAAACAAAGTTGAGGAGAGAGTTTGAGTGAGGATTTGTAGTTGTTGGCAGGTAGAAAGAATGTGTGTTACAAAATTAAATAGACAAAAATAAAGAGATAAAATAAGAATTATACACAAAAGATAGGGAGGGAAAAATAATGAAACACAATGAAGTTGTGTATGTAGGCAAAAAAATGGTAGTGACAAGCATTTACAAATTTAGGATTCAACAAGATGGGACCCAAATTAAAAACACATAAAAGCAAATGAAACAAAACTTGGAAAATAACTAAAATTGTAGGCAAATGAAATAATTTCAATTGAATTTTGTACAAAATTTGTGCTTGTTCAAAATTGGACAATGATGGAATTTAAACACAACAAGGATCTAGGTTCTATTGAACGAATCATTTCACATTACATATAATGATGTTAGAAAAATCACTTTTTGAATCATAAAACGTGGGATAAACTATGTCGATGGGTAGCAAACACATTTTCAAAGTTTGAAGCTCAAACTCAAAGCACATTTGAAAACAATTCCCTTGGGGTATCAATAGTGGCAAGGTGTTTGAGGTAGGACCTATGGTCAACTTTCATTACTTTCAATGCGTTTCAAGGAAAACTCTCACTTATAACCATAAACCATGTTTTATTCACTTGACAAAAACACCAAAACATTAAAGTCACCAAAAGCAAACGGGTGAAAATGTGTTGCATAACAAGAAAATATGAGGGAAAAGATAGCTAGTTACACTTTTTTTTGGAGCACAATTCTAGCTTAAGGTTTTGGGTATATGCAAGTTTATAGGATTTGGGTGGAAGGTTTGTTTGTACATGAAGGTATGAAAGACGTTTTCAATTGATGCATAGATTAGCATCACAATTGTGTTGTCACACTTGAATGCCTTTTTACTAAGTGCTTTAGCAAAATGATATAGTTATGCACGCCATGCAAAAAAGAAAAGACATACAACCTATTTACAAAGCTATCCACTAGGTATGTACTAGTTGTAGTAGAAGGTCTTAGATTCATAGAGCAACTAATCAAGTCTATGCTCTTTGATTTGCTTTAGTACTGAAAATGACACTACTTAAGAAATTTAAACATAATAATGTGCACATTCACTTTTGTGCATGTTGCAATAATTGACAACCTGGTTACAAAGCTAATGTAAATCAAGAAAAATCATTCCAAGATGGGATCGAAAAATCATCTAATCAAAGTGACCACACATTACTTACAACATACAAGCAAGTCAAAGAAAGTGAGAAAGATTACATCTATTTTATTTTGGGAGTGTGCAAAGTAAATACTTTATTTGATGATGAGCCAAAAGAGGTCCAGATCATCCCAAAAGAATTTCAATTTTGGATGCACCCCACAGCTAGATTATTAAGATGAATCATGCTATGTCCATTGACAAAGGATATACCTATCAGATTGTATATGTATATCCGGATAGTCACCAAAACAAACCTTGTTGTAGTAGTCAGTTGACAGATTATACACCAAGATGTTTTTTTTCAATGAAGAGAAACCATTGCAGGCTCAAGTGAATAGCCTGATTGTGTGATGAATCATGATCAGTTTTCAGTTTGCAGGATTCAGCTGCTTCTGTGAAATTGGATGCTTTTGACAGTACCAACTGTTAGAGAGTGTACCAGGAACCTATTCATCAGCCAAGAAGGAAACAGAAGCATTGTACAAATCTGTGTGGCAATGATTATAACAATTGCAAGCTTTCACATTCATCAATCTTCTTTGTGCTTACATTCACATGGTCAAGACCTAGAGATGGAGGGGTTTGAAATTGCAAATTTGTCTCTGAAGTTGTGAATGCATTCCATTCTTGTGGATTCTTT
>Ga0116226_10004892_pt1 | contig 11912 bp, 9 predicted proteins | sample S1TSphfallax_FD_89692 | JGI IMG/M metagenome (GOLD analysis project Ga0116226, IMG submission 89692) | Host-associated microbial communities from peat moss isolated from Minnesota, USA - S1T2_Fa - Sphagnum fallax MG | ecosystem: Host-associated > Plants > Peat moss > Unclassified | place: USA... | reverse complement strand
GTAATGCTGAAGGCCAAGGTGGATAAGATGGAAGCCGTCCGCCGCCTGGCCAATGCCAGCGGCAATGTTCGCCTTGCGATTGAAGACACGCGGCTGGAACTCTAAACAACTAATTTTATTTTTTAATCGGCGTAGTTCCGGCTACGCCGTAAATTTTTAATTCTTTACCGTCATTGGTTCACTTGACGGAGTAAAAGGCGGCTCCATTAAGTCGCCCAGCAGTTCATACCTCCCACCCATAAAGTACAGCGCATAGGACTGCAAAAATAAATACAGGTACCCAAAGATAGATGCACACAGCACAAACAGCCAAGCGATTAGAACCACTCCGCCAACCACCGCCGCTGCAACCAGCAACACCGTAGCTCCGGCTCCGTGACCATGCAGCAGCAAATATAGCGGCACTCCAACAATGGCATAGGGCCCCGCGGTAATCAGAAGAGCAACCAGTAAGGCCATATCTGCGGCTAGCCCGAGCGCAATACAGAGTGCAAACTTCAGCAACATGTACAGAGTGACTTCACCCGGTGACTCCTTCACAAAATGCTTCAGCTTACTCAGCGCCGCACCGATGCTTGAGTCCTCCAACGCAATATACGGCAAGGTAAAGTCATGCAGCAGACTGATGATGATGCTCAAAATTACCATGAAAACGAACAGGCCAAGAACCAGCGCAACGAAGGAAAGAACCAGTCCCGCTCCCACTTCGCCTACTACGTTATCAGTATCATTCGCGTGTGAGAGGTGCATAATACCGGCAATAAGGAATGGCAGCGTCGATACTAGGATGATGCCGATTACCATAACGCATGCGAGTCCCAGCAGCAGCTTTAGGCCAATCCAGCGCCAAGTTTTTGAACTATACTTGCTCCACAACGCACCGATGGCCGACTGCTTGGTTGCCACAACATCAAACAATACAAACTGCATCCGCGCCGCGATGTAGAAAAGCGCAAGGCCCACCCCCAGCCCAACAAGTACCAGTAAACCAATCACCATCAACATAGGGCCGAGTGGTAGCTTGGGCAGATGTGCTGCCTGCCTGCCAAGTTGCGCTACCCGCAAGCCGATGTATGTGACGGAAAATCCACTGGTGGCCATCTGTGCAATCAGCGCGACGAAGCCCAGCTTCATGTAACGCTGCCAGCGAAATGGCACACACATCACGGCTTTGGTGTGTTCCCACGCGGGGCCTATGGCTTCTGCGGCGGAGAGTTTTTTCATTCTGCACTCACTTTCTATTACGGACACCAATGCACATGAGCCTATCAGCAGAGAGTGTATTTTTGAAAGTGTTCTTAACTGTCCACGGCTACTGCGGTGTGTGAATTTTCGTGTGCGAGCCACTCGGCAAACGCCATAAGACCGCGTTCACATTGAATGCGGTGCCGTTCCTTCTTGTCGCGAATAGCTTTTCGCAGCTCTTCCTCAAGCGGCGGTAACAGATCAAAAGTAATATTCGCAGGCTGGAAGCCGTGCTTTTCCGTATGTGTAATATAGTGCATAAGTGAGCCATGTGCACTCACACGAGGCACGGGCACTGGCTCGCGGCCTACGGCAAGCGCTCCAGCAAATCGACCAGCCAGCAGTCCACTGGCAATCGACTCGGTATAGCCCTCCACCCCAGACAACTGCCCGGCAACCAAAATATCCGGCCGCTCACGCAACTGCATCGTTGGCGTCAAGACAGCTGGTGCGTTGATGTACGTGTTACGATGCACCTGGCCGTAGCGCAAAAATTGCGCATTCTCAAGCCCAGGAATGAGCCGCAGCACCTTCGTCTGCTCGCCAAATTTCAAATGATTTTGGAACCCCACCAGGTTCCAGGAATCTGCCCTTAGGTTCTCACGACGCAACTGCACCACGGCATATGCATTCTGCCCGTTGCGAGGATTGCGCAGGCCCACTGGCTTCATCGGGCCAAAACGCAGCGTGTCGCGTCCGCGACGGGCAATCTCCTCAATCGGCAGGCAGCCCTCAAAATAATTTAGTTTCTCCCATTCTTTTTCAGCCACTGATTCGGCGCTCAACAACGCATCCAGAAAGCAGTCATACTCCTCGCGTGTAAACGGGCAGTTGATGTAGTCCGCAGTGCCTTTTTCCCAGCGCGCGGCGTAGTACACCTTTTCCATGTCGATGGTTGCCGCATCCACAATCGGGCTGATGGAGTCATAAAATGCCAACTGCCCACTACCTGTAATTCGCTCAATCTCTGCCGCCAGCGGTGCGCTGGTTAACGGTCCACTAGCCAGAATGGTGATGGTGTTGGCATTACTCTCAAGCGCAGTAACCTCTTCGCGAATGACTTCAATGCGCGGCTCAGCGGCAATCATTTCGGCCACGCTCGCTGAAAAAGCTGCGCGGTCAACCGCCAACGCATGTCCGGCGGGAACACTGGTGGCATCCGCCGCTGCCAGCAGAAAACTCCCCGCGCGGCGCATTTCCTGCTTCAGCAGCCACGGCGCTGTATTCTCACTCTCTGACTTCAATGAGTTTGAGCAGACCAACTCAGCAAAATCTGCCGTCTGGTGCGCCTCGGTCTGCTTCACGGGACGCATCTCATAGAGCCGTACTTTTATTTCAGGATAATTTTTCGTACACAGCGCAGCCTGCAATGCCGCTTCCGGCCCTGCCAGCCCGCCCCCAATTACTTTGATGATTTTTTCGCTCACTACTAGATGCTATGCCAAAACCCTAATACACTGCGCATGGTTGACTCACTGCATCTGCAAATACTTATCAAAGGGAATATTGAAATTAAATAATTCCTTCATGTTTCCCTTGCTGTCCGTAGTGCGGACAAGTCGTATGTACATCTGCGCGCCCTTCAGCTCCGGCTTCTCTAGGCCGCTAACGTCATACCAAAGAAATCCCGAAGCGGTTGTGTGCGGTGCCACCGTGACCGCCGAGTAGCCCAACTGGTCATAATCGTCGTTGATGGCCTTGATGTGCTTGTCACTTGGCTTGCTGGGGAATGGAAATGGCAGCGGAGTAACATTGCCTGGCTGATGCAGCTTCAGTGAGCCACCCGCTCGGTCAAGGTCATCCAGCGTGGCCCCGTTGATACGGTCCCCATACTGCGTCACAAAAAGTATGCGCGCCTCGTTCAGGTCAAGCGACGCATCACTGTCGTTCTGGACAATAAAGCGGATTGGCATAAATCCAATAGATATATAATCGAAGCGAAAAAATTTCTCCTTGTCCTTCGTGTCGAAGGGATCCACCGCAATGGAGACATGCTCAGCCTTATGCGTCTCAAAACAGGGATATTCATTCGCGTTATGCAGCGGCGGTGGCGTGTGGTCAGCGGCCATCACTGGCGCCCGCCCCAAGCTTAACGCCAGCACACTGGCTATGGCAATCCCGGCCAGCGTTCGACTAAATCTATTCGTATACTTCTCCATGTCCTCAACTCCTCTGCGTCAAAGTATCATCGTCTATGTTACTTCGTGCAAACTCCGCATACATATAGACGGGTTTTGTTACATTCCGATAAAGGCAAAGAATTATTGATATTGATTTTTTACAATCTCGCATTGTTGGCCGTGCTCATACTGGGCGCTCCATACTGGTTGCTACGCATGGTCACCAGCGGCAAATACCGTGCTGGACTGGCATTTCGGCTGGGATTCATTCCGCAATCTCTGCGAGATGCTGTAACCGGGCGTAAAGTAGTGTGGCTTCACGCCGTTAGTGTTGGCGAAGTGATCGCCGTCAGCCGCTTAATCAATGATCTGCGTACTGCATTGCCAGAGCATATTGTTGTCGTATCCACCACAACTCTTGCCAGTCATCAGTTGGCGCAGCAACGATTTGGCGCAGCAACAGTATTTTATTTTCCAATCGATTTAAGTTTTGTAGTCCGTCGTTATCTGAGTGTGTTGCATCCTGCACTCATAATTCTTGCGGAGACGGAATTCTGGCCCAGCCTGTTGGCTGAATCTGCGGGCAAGTCAATTCCCATCGTCGTCATCAACGCTCGCATCTCAAACCGTTCCCTCCCGCGATATAAGCGCCTTCGTTGCCTATGGAAAAAGCTGCTGGCAAACATCACCATCTTCCTCGCTCAAAGCAATGAAGATGCGCGTCGACTAAAAGCAATAGGCGCACCAGTAGACCGTATCCAAGTTACCGGTAATCTTAAATTCGATGTTTGCGTTGCAGAAGAGAATGAGCTTACCCGTGCCGTCCGTGCCGCACTGCCAACGAATACAAAAGTGCTGGTTGCTGGCAGCACATTGGATGCAGAGGAAGCTGCACTACTAAAAGCCTGGCCGCAAATTATTTCTAGCTCTCCAGACACCATTATGCTGCTCGCACCACGTCATCCAGAGCGCTTCGAGGCTGTCGCACAATTGCTGGAGACCTCCGGCATTACTTGGCATCAACGCACCAAGTGGCTTACATCTCGACCAACCGCTCCACTCACCCCTGGCAGTGTTCTTTTGCTTGATTCCATCGGCGAGCTGGCTGCTTGTTATGCTCTCGGATCAATTGCATTTGTCGGCGGAAGTATCGCAAAGGGTGGCGGGCATAATCCGCTGGAGCCAGCCCAGTTCGGCGTACCAGTGGTGATGGGTCCATCGCTAGAAAACTTTCGCTCCATCGCAGATGCCATGCTGGCGAATGAAGCACTGATATTAGTAGATGAGAAGTCGCTTGCCCTTGCAATTACACGACTACTGTCAAAACGAAGCGAAGCCTTAGCAATTGGTGCCCGCGCCCGCATGGTGTTCGAGTCACAAGGCGGGGCCACTGCCCGCACACTCTCCGCAATACTCAACATATTGCGCAAGGGAAACAAGTCTCAGCACTCGATAACCCGCCCCTGGCTTATGCCGCTCACTCCGCTCTATGCAGCAACGATAACTCTAAAAAATAAACTTTATGATATTGGCCACCTCTACACAGAAAAATTAAATTGGCCTGTTATCAGCATTGGTAGCCTCTCCGCTGGCGGGGCCGGTAAGACACCTTTTACGCTGCTACTGGCCACTGCTCTAAAAAATAACAACTGGCATCCAGATGTTCTTTCGCGCGGCTATGGCCGCAATAGCAAGAAGCCGGAAAAAGTTGATGCAGCCGGCACAGCCATCCAGTTCGGCGATGAGCCGCTTCTGATGGCGCAACTTGGCCTTAATGTCTTTGTCGCCAGTACACGCTACGATGCCGGCAAACTTGCAGAATTATCTTTGCCTTCCTCAGCGAAACGCGTTCATCTGCTTGATGATGGTTTTCAGCACCGTCGTCTGCAACGCTCACTCGACATCGTCCTACTTACCGCGCGAGACTGGTATGATGCGCTGTTGCCGGCAGGTAATCTGCGTGAACCAATCACCATTCTGCTGCGTGCTGATGCAATCGTTCTGCGCGAGGATGAACTGTGGCTTGAAGATGCCTTGCGCTCGCACTTTGCCGATGTAGAATTCAACTCAACCATCATCCGCGTTCGTCGCACTCTCTCCATTGACTACGTGCCGTCCCGTCCGTTGGTGTTCTCTGGCATCGCACGACCTGATGTATTTCATGCCATGCTCAACGCTAATGTCTGTTTGCCTGCGCACACCATTACGTTTCGTGACCATCATGCCTACACCTCTGCTCACATTTCTGCACTGGTTCAAACAGCCCGCAGCGTCGACTCCAACGGCTTCATCACCACAGAAAAAGATGCAGTCAAACTGACTCCAGAGCTGCGCTCCCAACTTCAATTAGTCGGCCCCATCACAATCGCAAAACTGCATACTTCATTTTGTGATGAGGATTCCACCATGCGCTGGCTGATTGCCCGGCTAACCAACGGGGCCACAACATGACTCCACCAAATTTCCTTATCGTGCGCCTTGGTGCCATGGGCGATGTGCTTCATGCTTTGCCAGCAGTCTCAGCACTACGCCAAGCAGAGCGGGATGCAAAAATTCATTGGGTCATTGACCCGCGTTGGGCACCACTGCTCTGCGCTGGCAAGGATGCAATACCACGTAGCGATGCCATGCCGCTAGTCGACCATATTCATCTCGCAGATACAAAGGCTTGGTCACACAACCCTATCTCCAACCCTACGCTGCAATCAATTCTTAAGCTGCGTCGGGACTTACGTAAAACACATTACGAGTTGGTGATTGATCTGCAAGGCTCCATCCGCTCCGCAATTATTAGCCGCTTTGCTCGCAACAGCGCCGTAATCGGTAGCTCCACTCCGCGTGAAACTCCTGCGTGTTGGTTTTACTCTCAAGGGGTTGTTACTCGATCAGCGCATGTCATCGACCAGGCCGCTGAAATAACAGGCGCAGCCATAGGTCAGTTATTAACTCCGCAACCAACTCCACTGCCGCGAGGTCGAAAATCTGAAAAGTGGTACGAGCAGCTTGCATCCAGCTTCGCGCAAAACACTCGATTCGCTGTTATTACCCCCGGTGCCGGATGGGGTGCAAAACGCTGGCCCGCCGAACGCTATGGTCAGGTAGCGGCGGGGCTTGCTGATCTCGGCCTAACTGTACTGGTGAACTCTGGTCCCGGAGAAGCACATCTTGCCGCCGAGGTGATCACTACCAGTGATGGCAATGCTCGCGCTGCCGACTGCACCTTACCGCAATTGATCGCCTTGCTGCGTCACACTGCACTTTTTATCGGCGGAGATACCGGCCCGCTGCATCTCGCTGCTGCCCTTGGTGTGCCAGTCGTCGGCCTCTATGGCCCTACTGACCCGGCGCGCAACGGTCCCTATGGAACAAAATCAATTGTGCTGCGCCATCCAAGCAGCCGCCTCGACCACACCCGCCATACAGCAACTGAGTCGGGACTGCTTGCCATTCCCGCCACAGCAGCGCTGGACGCAGCCCGCTCGCTGCTGCAACAATCAAACCAAGGGCCGTACATAACTGTAGTACAAGATTTCTAGATACCAATATGACTACAAGCATAAACACTGTATCGAAAAAGACGACATGGCAAAAAATTGCCCATCGTATTCGTGTGCCCGCAGGCTTTGCCTTCGCGGTTATATATCTTTTCGTTGCACATTACACGGTTACCATAGCATCGCTTGGTTACAGCCTTATTCTTGTTGTGCCTGGTTTGATGCTTCGTGCGTATGCATCTGGCTACGTCAGAAAAAATGCGGAACTCACTACCACCGGTCCCTATGCATACACCCGCAACCCTCTTTATCTTGGATCAATATTGATTGCCACTGGCTTTGGCGCAGCATCAATGAATGTCTGGCTGGTGCTGGCACTCGTGCTACTTTTTCTTGCGATCTATATTCCTGTTATTCGTGGCGAAGAAGACTACCTCCGTACTCATTTCAGCAGCTTCAATGACTATGCCGCGCATGTACCTCGATTATTCCCGCGCATTACTCGTTATATTCCTGCGGTAGATGTTGCAGTCACTACAACTGAAAAATCCACCGCAGCGCCTATTGCGAATTTTTCGATGGCGCGGTATCTCCACCATCGCGAGTACAATGCAATCATGGGTTCGCTTGGCATATACGCTTTGCTTGTCCTTATTTTGCGTCAAACACATTGACGTTTTATTTGCATTACCCAATCCAAGATGAATGAGGGCTGACGGTTGAAGAACTTTTCCATAAACTGCCGCAGTCTCAAAAAATATATATTCATTGTTGTCGCACTCATCAGTCTTTTTTGTGTATGTGGTAGTGCTCAGATAAAAACAATTATCGCTGTTCCACTACCTGCTCTTACCCCACCACCTGCCAGCTTTATATTCCCCACCCATCTCACGCTCACTTACAACGTTGACTGGCGCGTATTCACCGCTGGCAGAGCTGTCTTTCACGTCGATATAGACAACGGCATGGTTCACATTACTGCTGATGCAACCACCTTCGGTGCTGTGAATATGCTGTTTCCAGTTGCAGACCATTTTCAATCCATATTCGATGCGCACACTGGTTGTTCAGTAAACGCCAGCAAATTGATCCAGGAGGGCCGCCGCAAAGTAGATACGCAATTTGTTTTTGATTATGCCCGCAGTGAACAAGTGATGACGGAGAGAAACCTCATCAAGGGAACAAGTAAGCGCCAGCAGTCCCCTATCCCCGCGTGCGTTACGGATTCACTCTCGTCACTTTTTTATATCGCATCGCAGCAGTTGCAACCCGATCAAAGTTTTCAGTTTCCACTTGCAGATTCATTGCATACCTTCGGAGTCACCTTACGCACTGAATTACGGGAAGACATAAAAACTCCGGCAGGGACTTTTCATACCGTGAGGGTCCAGCCAGTCGCACAAACCAGCGTTGTGAAGAACCGCGAAAAACTCCAGATTTGGTTCACGGATGATGCGCGCCACATCCCCGTACAGATGCGCGCCACACTCCTCTGGGGGCCAATCACCTTCAGCCTCGTCAGCATTGAGCAGAAATAGCCGCACTACATGATGCGAAATCGCTCACGCATCAGGCGCTGCAACCTTGGCTGATATATCAGGTCCCACGCCAATTCCTTGCCGGGAAACATCGCTAACGCCGCCGTTCTTGCATCTACACTCATTTGGGATGCCTCATCTAGCGACAACGAGCCGTCCTGCGCAATCACTGACATTACCATATTCATCATCATGTTCAGTCGGCGCAGCAATCGCTGTTCTTCGACAACTTCAGCAGATGGTAGTGCAGTGCTTGCCTCCGCCACCTGGCCCAACTTGGCTTCGGTCTTATCAGTCATGCGTATCCTCCGCAACGTGGAATACCTTGTCCGAATCCTACTACTGTTCATGCCCCTAGCGGGAAGTAAATGCACTCGTCGTCACATTTCCTTTTGGATCCATCAACACCGTCAGCTGACCCATGCGGTCAGTCCGGTATAGCCGAACATGCCGCTTACCAAAACTTTTGATGACTTCATCCTTCGGATGTCCAAATGGGTTCACCCGGCCAACAGAAAGCAGCGCATACGTAGGCATAATAGCATTTAGAAATTGCTCCGTACTCGATGTCATGCTGCCGTGATGCGCCACCTTCAGCAGCGTGACCGGCTCCAGCGCGCCACTAGCAAGCATTCCCGCTTCGCTTGGAGCCTCAGCATCGCCTTCTAGTAACGCGCGCCCCATGCCGTAGTCCAACTCCATCACCAGCGAATCATTATTCGCACTGCGCGCCGTCAGCTTCATCTGTGGCGGAGGCCACAACACACGCACCGGCAGTCCTCCAAAATTAAATCGCGCCCCCTCCGTCCAATGCTTGACTGGGATACCCAGCTCCGCTGCCGTTACAAGCAACTCATGTTCTTCCGGTGCATCCAGCGTTCCGCCCAGCCATAATTCATGCGGACGAAAATTACGCAGCACCGCAGGCATGCCACCCATGTGGTCACTATGCGCGTGTGTCACCGCAACTGCATCCAACCGTCGCACCTGCCGCGACCATAAATATGGTGACACCACTTCTTCGCCAATATCAAACGCCACGCTGGCATCGTTGGCATTGCTTTGTGAATATGGCCCGCCTATCGGCCCGCCCGCATCCACCAACAAAGTATGCCCATCTGGAGTCACCACAAAGATTGAGTCCCCCTGTCCCACATCAATCGCCGTTACCTCCAACCGCTGGGGGGTGCGTAGCATTGCCGATGGCCAGATGCTTACCAATGCACAACATATCAATGTCGCCACAGCAAACACTGGTGCCCATCGCCATTTTCTGGAAACAAAGATGAGTGCGCCAGTAAACATCACGAGTGCCAGCATCAGTTCCATTAGTGTCGGCCCAGGTGTCCGAAGCTGGCTGTAATACATATCTCCAATATGTAGATGACTAAGAACAGCAGCGAACCATTCCGCAAAATGGAGTAGCCCTGCCGTAACTATCATGGGTAGCAGCCCTGTCCAAGGTGAAATCAGGGCTGCTAGTAATAAGATCATTCCCAGCGGTGCCATTACCATTAGCAATGGCATCGCAATCATGTTTGCGGGTAGCGCCAGCAAGGGTATGCGATGAAACCATATTGCCATGGGCAATATCATTGCTATTTCTACAATCAGTGTTATCTGCATTAGCTCTGCCGCCCATAATGCCCATTCCACCAGCAATGTCGTTAGATGTTTAAATCGCCAGCCCAGAGCTTCGGCAATATGCATTTCAATTAGTCGCAACTCTACACGAAATTGCGCGAGATGCGGTGTCATGGAAGCATCCATCTCTACTAATTTCAATTTTTTTGTTGCACGGGCATACGGCAAAAAGCTGCGCTCACCCAGTGGCACTGCAATACCTGCTATAGCCAGTACTGCCATGGCAGTCATCTGAAGGCTTGCATCAAATAGCAGATGTGGAGTAGCCACTAATAGCACCAGTGCAGTTGTGCCCAATGCGTTCAGCGATGATGTCTGCCGCCATAATAACCGTGCCACTACAAACAATGTGGTCATTGCCAGCGCTCGCTGCACCGGCTCTCCAAGGCCAGTTAGCAGCGAATACGCGCTCGTTGTCAATAGCATCAATAATAGGCAGACTATTTCTGTTAGGCCCATTCGTCTTAGCAGACAAAATACAATTCCTGCAATCAACGCAATGTGGAGTCCCGACACGACAAACAAATGAAATGACCCGGTGCTGACAAAATTTGACTTTACTGTGCGGTCTAATTCGGTTCGGTCGCCGAGTATCATCGCTGCCAGTGCGCCCGCGTCATCAGCACACAATTTAAATTTTGATGGCAACAAATTATTTGCGCGCGAGCCAACATACTCTTTCAGCTTGTCACCCGCCCAACTTTGCATCGCATGAATTCGACATGCAGGGTGCCATCCAGCTGCTTCGCCGGAATCATGATGTATCGCATCATCATCCACCGCAGCGCGCACACTGACACCCTGCTGCGCTAGATACGCTGCATAATCCCATGCCCCTGGATCAAGAAATTTCTCCGATGGATGCAGCATCGCATTCGTTGAAATATTTTCGCCGCAGCGCCAGTGCTGTATTGCCACGCCCGATTTCTCATAAACCATCAGTCGTACGCCACCCACAATCGGCACCATCTGGCTGGCATTTGTAGATAGTTCCTCAATTGTATTTAGCCTTACATCAAGCTGTACACCCTGCTCTGCACCGCCATCATCACGTATCGGGCTAACGCGCTCAATGCTGCCCGTCATACGCCGACTCAAACCATTCGCATCATGAAGCACTTCAGTTTGTATCGTTGTCTGCGGCTCCAACTCACTTGCCAGCCAACCCAGCCCACACCACATTACACAAAGCGTTAGTAGCATCACGCGCGGTGCTCGCAATGTTGCTAGGCAAGTCAGTCCACCACAAACTGCAATTACATAAACCAGTACCGCAGGAGTTACCCACTGCCATTGTGTCAACCCTATGCCAACCGCGAAAAAACCCGCGTAGATCAGCATGGGCGTATTGCGCACAGATACGCCCACATGCGAACGCAACTCATTCGCGGGCCCAACGGGTGCCGCCGTGCCGCTCTTCATGTCAGCATCCAGTACTACGGATTTTCAAATCTGGTAAATATTGTTGGCGGTATTGCAAGAATTATAGGCTTGCGCTTGCTTTGGCAAGCACAACCATTGTTTCGATATGGCTGGTCTGCGGAAACATATCAAACATATGCAGTTCATCGCAGCGATAGCCACTCTGGATCAACACAACTAAATCCCGTGCCATCGTAGCTGGATCACAAGATAAATAGACGATTTCAGCAGCATCTGAAGTAGCAATCAATTTACACACCTCAGCACCAAGACCGGCGCGCGGTGGATCCACAACAATCAGGTCAGGCTTGGCAGCCGATTTTTTTACCTGTTGCATCAAAAACTGTAATGTCTCGTATTTATGGACTCGGTGCTTGCCGAGGCTTTCACATAAATCTAAATTTTGCCCAAGCAAAGATGTAGCCATAAATGAAGATTCCACCGCTTCT
>Ga0116226_10004890_pt1 | contig 11914 bp, 7 predicted proteins | sample S1TSphfallax_FD_89692 | JGI IMG/M metagenome (GOLD analysis project Ga0116226, IMG submission 89692) | Host-associated microbial communities from peat moss isolated from Minnesota, USA - S1T2_Fa - Sphagnum fallax MG | ecosystem: Host-associated > Plants > Peat moss > Unclassified | place: USA... | reverse complement strand
GGTAGATGACGAAGGGGGCTTACACCGAGGTTGCAACCTCCGAGTAAGCCCCCTTCGTCACCTACCCTTCACAGCTAAGGTCCAGGGGCTTGGCCCCTGGCGGGTCCGGGCAGAGCCCGGCTTCCTTGCTTCCGACAGGCAGCCCCAACGCCGGTTGGTATAACTCGAATGGAAGGGCCCCAGATGGTCGTTGCCGCGCCGCGTCGTCTTATGCCGCTTGACGTTTTCGCGTTCCGTCATGCGGACGATCCCCAGATCGCTCCCGACGCCAGCCGTGTGGTTCATGTGCTGGTGCGTCGCGACGCCACCGACGACCGGCGTCACGCCACTTTGATGCTGTCTCGCGATCGCGCCACCTGGACCGAAATCCCCGGCAGCGAGGGTGCCGCCGCCCCGCGCTGGGCACCGGACAGCCGCCGCCTCGCCTTCCTCCGTCGCAGCGGCGCGCAGCGTCAGCTGGTGATCCACGACACCGACGCCGACCGCGAGATCGTGCTGCTGGACAGCACCGCCGCGATGCGTGAGGTCGCCTGGTCGCCGGACGGCACCCGCCTCGCCTTCCAGATGCTGGTCGAGCTGCCGGCTCTGCCCTGGCTCACCTTGCCCACCCCGCCCGAGGGCGCCGAGTGGGCGCCGGCCTACCGCACCACCGACAAGCTGCTCTGGCGGCACGACACGATCGGCGACATGCCTCACGCCGCCTATCAGACCTTCGTCATCGACGTCGCCGGCGGGCCACCGCGCCAGCTCACCGACGGCATCTGGTTCAGCGGCTTCACCCATCCCCCGGGCCTCACCTGGACCCACGACGGCCGGGAGCTGGTGCTGGCCGCCACCCGCAGCCAGGACTGGGACCGGGCCGCCAACGATCTCGATATCTTTGCCGTGCGCGTCGCCGATGGTGCCGTCCGCCAGCTCACCGCCCGTCCCGGCCCCACCGCCTGGCCCGCTCTGTCGCCGGACGGCGCCTGGCTCGCCTTCACCGGCGTCGAGGGCCCCCGGGTCAGCTTCCAGACCCGCCGGCTCTATCTGATGCCCATGGCAGGCGGCGAGCCTCGCGAGCTGCTGCCCGGCTTCGACCGCAGCATCGACATGGTCGCCTGGGACGGCGCGCAAGCCGCCCTGCTGGTGGTCTATGTCGAGCACGGCCGCCGCATCATCGCCCGCGTCGGGCTGGACGGCGCCCACCAGGTCCTGGCCGATGACGTCGGCGGTGCGGGGATCGAGATGCCCTACGCCAATGGCGGTTTCTCGGCGGCCGAGGACGGCACCATCGCCTTCATCCGCACCGCGATCGACCACCCCGGCGACATCGCCATCATCTCCGGCAACGCCGTCACCATGTGCACCGATCTGCACGCCGACCTCGCAACCGCGGTCGGCGGCTTCGCGGGGGCCGAGACCATCTGGGTCACCGCGCGCGACGGGGCCCGGGTGCAAAGCTGGCTGATCCGGCCCGCCCACGTGCCGACGGGCGAGCAGATCCCGCTGATCCTGTCGATCCATGGCGGCCCGTTCGCCCAGTTCGGCGAGCGTTTCTCGATCAAGCACCAGATGATGGCCGCCGCCGGCTACGCCGTGCTCTACGTCAATCCGCGCGGCTCGACCGGCTATGGCGAGGCCTTCGCCCACGCCTTGCATGACGCCTTCCCCGGCCCCGACTATGACGACCTGATCGACACGCTCGATGTCGTCGCCGCCCGCCCGGACATCGACGCCGAGCAGCTGTTCATCACCGGCATCAGCGGCGGCGGCGTGCTCACCTTATGGGCGGTCACGCACACTGACCGGTTCCGCGCGGCGGTGTCGATCAAGCCGGTGGTGAACTGGGAAAGCTGGACGCTCACCGCGGACATCGGTCCCAGCATCGGCCCGGTCTGGCTCGGCGGCGCGCTGCCCTGGACCGACCACGCCCGCCTGCGCGCCCGCTCCCCGCTCGCGTATGCCGCGGACGCCAAAACCCCGACCATGCTGATCGCCGGTGACGCCGACCACCGCACCCCCGCCTCGGAAGCCCAGCAAATGTATGCCGCCCTCAAGATGGTCGGCGTCGAGGCCGCCCTGGTTCGCGCCCCCGAGGTGAGCCACTCCTCGTCGGTCCTGCGCCCCTCTCACTTCGCCGCCGAGGTCACCTGCACCCTGGCCTGGTTCGCCCGCTTCCGCGCGCCCGGTCCCGCCTGAGTCGTCGCGTCGATCACGCCTATCTGGCGCCGTGTCTCTGGCGTCGTGTCTCTGGCGTCATGTCTCTGGCGTCGGGGCCACGGACCGGGCATGAAGCGCCCCTGATGACCGATCCCACCCGCGATGCCGCTTTCGATCTGTTGACCGGCGTGTTCGACCGGCACCGCCCGCTCGAGCAGGCGCTCGACGCGCTGTCGGGGCTCGACGCGCGGGATCGCGCCGCCGGTCACCGCCTGGCCGCCGCCGTGTTGCGGCGCACCGGCTCGCTCGATGCCGCCCTCGAACCGTTTCTCAAGAAGGCGCCTCCCGATCCGGTCAGGCACATTCTGCGCATCGGCGCCGCCGGCCTGCTGCTGCTCGACACGCCAGCGCATGCCGCGGTCGCCACCGCCGTCGCCCTGGCCCGGTCGCGCCGCCTGGTGCCGTTCTGTCCGCTGGTCAACGCGGTGCTGCGCCGGGTGGCCGAAGCCGGCGTCGCCGCCCTCGACGGGCTCGACGGCCCCCGGCTGGACACGCCGCCCTGGCTGTGGCGGGCCTGGGGTGCCGACGCCCGCGCGATCGCCGAAGCCCATCTGATCGAGGCCCCGCTCGACCTCTCGCTGATGCCGGGCGCCGACGCGCCCGCCGGCGGCTTCACCCTGCCCGGCGGCTCCCAGCGCTATCCCGCCGGCACCCGGGTGCTCGGGCTGGAGGGCTTCGACGGCGGTGGCTTCTGGGTGCAGGACGCCGCCGCCGCACTGCCCGCCCGCCTGTTGAATGCCCAGCCCGGCGAGCGCGTCGCCGATCTCTGTGCCGCCCCCGGCGGCAAGACGGCCCAGCTCGCCGCCACCGGCGCCCGCGTGATCGCGGTCGAGCGGGAGGCCGGCCGGATGGCGCGCCTGCGCGAAAATCTCGACCGTCTGCGGCTCACCGTCGAGACCGTGGTGGCCGACGCCGCCGAATGGCATCCGCCCGGCCCGCTGGACGCCGTGCTGCTGGACGCGCCCTGCAGCGCCACCGGCACCATCCGCCGCCACCCCGACGTCGCCCACCTGAAACGCGCGTCGGACATCGGCGCCCTCGCGGCGGGCCAGGACCGGCTGCTGGAGGCGGCCTGCGCGATCCTGCGTCCGGGCGGCCGCCTGGTCTATGCGGTGTGCTCGCTGCAGCCCGAGGAAGGCGCGCAGCGGATCGCCGCCGCCCTGGCTCGGCTGCGGCTGCGGGCGGCCCCCTTCACCCTGGCCGACGTCCCCGGTCTGTCCGGCGCGTTAACGCCCGAGGGCTGGATTCGGACCATACCCGCGATGTGGCCGGAGCATGGTGGGCTCGACGGGTTTTTCATCGCCCGCGCCACACGGGTGTGACGCCTCGCTTGTATGGCGCGGAGTCTCATGTCTAGAAACAACGGATGTCTGACGCGTCCTTCATGTCCCCGCCACATTCCCTGATCATCGCGCCCAGCCTGCTCGCCGCGGATTTCGGCCGGCTCGCGGATGAGGTGCGCGCGGTTGAGGCGGCGGGCGCCGATTGGCTGCATCTGGACGTGATGGACGGGCATTTCGTGCCCAATATCTCGTTCGGGCCGCCGGTGTTGAAGGCGCTGCGCCGCCACACCGCGATGCCGTTCGACGTGCATCTGATGATCGCCCCGGTCGACCCCTACCTCGCCGCCTTCGCCGCGGCGGGCGCCGACCATATCAGCGTGCATCCCGAGGCCGGGCCGCATCTGCATCGCACCCTGCAGGCGATCCGCGCGCTCGGCAAGAAGGCCGGCGTGGTGCTCAATCCCGCGACCCCCGTCGATGCCATCGCCTGGGTGCTCGACCTGGTCGACATCATCATGGTGATGACCGTCAATCCCGGCTTCGGCGGCCAGTCCTTCCTGGCCAGCCAGCTGCCCAAGATCAGCGCGTTGCGGCAGATGATCGGCGACCGCCCGATCGCCCTGCAGATCGATGGCGGCATCACGCACGACACCGCGCGAGAGGTGGTCGCGGCCGGCGCGGACACGCTGGTCGCCGGCACCGCGGTCTTCGGCGCCCCCGACTATGCGGCGGCGATCGCGTCCCTGCGCGAGGCCGCCGCGTGATCGCCAACACCCCCGGCAGCTGGATCCGCGGCGCCCGGCGCGGCATGGCCCGCCTGCCCAGCCTGCGCATGACCCGGGTGCCGGACGCGCCGGCGCAGCCGGTGCGCGACCCCTGGCAGGGCGATCCCGGGCGTGGCGCCAACCTGCTGAAGGGCGAGCTGGAGCTGGCCGGCACCATCGCCCAGCTGCGTCCCGGCGATTTCGCAGGCCTGAACGCGCCGCCGATGCTGCGCGCATTGGCGCACAGCTTCGTGTGGCTGCGCGATCTCCGCGCGCTGGGCACCGACGCCGCCCGGCTGCGCGCCCGCGCGCTGGTCGCCGAATGGATCGCGACCCCCCGCCCCGACGCCGTTGCCCAGCGACCGGACGTGGCGGGCGCCAGGATCGCGGCCTGGCTCGGCCATTATGATTTCTTCGCCGCCAGCGCCGATGACGGGTTCCGCCAGAAGCTGATGGGCCGTCTGGTATCGGACGCCCGCGCCCTGGCCGCCTCGCTGCCGCCGGAGGAAATGGACGGGCGGGCGTTGACCGCGCTCAAGGGTCTGATCGCCGCCGCCGTCGCCTTGCCCGACCACGCCGCCTTCATCACCCGCGCGCTGCGCGTGCTGCCGCAGGAAATCAATCGCCAGATCCTCGCGGACGGCACGCACTGCGAGCGCAGCCCGGCCCAGCAACTCGCCGTGCTGCAGGATCTGACCGAGATCCGCGCGCTGCTGCAGGCCGCCCAGGCGCAGCCGCCCGCGGTGCTGGCCACCGCCATCGAGCGGATGGGCCCGGCGTTGCGCACCTTGCGCCATGCCGATGGCGGGCTCGCCTTGTTCAACGGCTCGAAGGAGGAGAGCGCCTCGCTGATCGAGCTGGCCGTCGCCCAGGCCGGTCGCGGCGGCCGCGCGCCCTCACGCCTGCAGGATGGCGGGTTCGAGCGGCTCCAGGCGGGCCGCAGCGTGCTGATCATGGATTGCGGGGTGCCGGCGGCGCACAAGATCGACCGGTTCGCGCATGCCGGCACGCTGTCGTTCGAATTGTCGATCGGGCGCGAGCGGATGATCGTCAATTGCGGCTCGGCCCCGGCCGCATTGGGCGAATGGCAGGACGCCTGCCGCGCCACCGCCGCCCACTCCACCTTGGTGATCGCCGACACCAACTCCTCCGAGCTGCGCCCCAACGGCCTCGGCCGGCGCCCTGAATCGATCGTGGTGAATCGCCAGGAGGCGAACGGCGCGCATTGGCTCGACGTCACCCATGACGGCTACGCCAAACCGTTCGGCGCGTTACACCGGCGTCGCCTGTATATGGCCGAAAGCGGTGAGGATCTGCGCGGCGAGGACGCCGTCGAAGCCAACGCGCCGCAGCCCTACACGGTACGTTTCCACCTGCATCCCGGCGTGGACGCCAGCCTGCAGCAGGACGGCGAGGCGGTGCTGCTCCGCCTGCCCGGCGGCAGCGGCTGGCGCCTGCGCGCCGACGGCGCGCGCATCGGCCTGGAGGAGAGCGTCTATCTCGGCGGCCCCGAGCCACGCCGCGCCGAACAGGTGGTGCTGACCGGCTACCAGGACGGCCCGCAACAGGTAAAATGGGCGATCACCAAGGTAGGGTGAGGCGCATTCGTCACCGGACGTTAACAATTTTACAGCCATGCTCGGTATTCTTTGAATGTGATCCCGCATGGCCCTCCCCACCCCCCATCTCGTCATCGCCACCCCCTGCTTCGGCGGCATGGTCGGCCAGCGCTACATGCAGTCGGCCATCGCCCTGCTGCAGGCCGCGCCCGCCCTCGGCCTACGCGTCTCGATCGAGCTGCTCGGCTACGATTCTCTGATCACCCGCAGCCGCAACACCCTCGTCGCCCGCTTCCTCGACATCCCCGACGCGACCCACCTGCTGTTCGTCGACGCCGACACCGGCTTTGCCACAGACCAGGTCAGCCGCATGCTCAGGTTCGCCGAGGATGTCGTCGCCGGCATGTATCCGCTCAAACTGATCGACTGGAGTGCCCCCGCGATCGCCCGCGCCCAAGCCGGCGAGCCCCTGGAGGCCGCCCCCCTGCGCTATGTCGGCGTGCCCTGCGAAGGCGCAGACCGCGACCAGCGGGATGGTTTCATCCGCGGCCAGTTCGCCGGCACCGGTTTCATGATGCTCCGCCGCCAGGCCCTGCTGCGCATGATCGCGGCCTATCCACATCTGCGCTACACCGCCGCCCACACCGCCGCCGTCCCCAGCCGCAGCCGCCACCAATACGCGCTGTTCGACTGCATGATCGACCCCGATACCAGCGAGTATCTCAGCGAGGACTACACGTTCTGCCGCCGCTGGCGGGACATCGGCGGCCAGCTCTGGCTCGACACGCAAGGCGCGCTCATCCATGTCGGTCCGCACGAATTCCACGGCCAGCCAGCCCTCCGTCACCAGCCCCCACCGGCGCCCTCACGTCGGCCAATGACAGACGCCGTCGCGCCCCCTACCATCTGACCGGCGACCATCGAGCGAGACCGCCATGTCGGCTGCCCACCGCTGACCACGATGCAGGACATCGACCTGCCGGAGTCCGAACGCGCGCTGCTGCGCGCGGCCCGCGCGTTCGCCGAACAAATCATCGCCCCCAACGCCGCAAGCTGGGAACGTGACCGCCAGCCGCTCCCCCGCATTGTGTTCCACCACTATGCCGCCCTCGGTCTGTGCGCGCTGCAAGTACCGCGCGCGCACGGCGGCGCGGATGCCTCCTATCTCTGCAAGATCGGCGTCGCCGAAATCATGGCGCGCAGCTGCATGGCCGCGACCTTCGCGCTCAACAACGCGCAAGGCGCCGTCACGCGATTGGCGCGCGAAGGCACCGACGACCAGATCAGTCGCTACCTCCCCGGCCTGATGTCCGGCACGCTCGTCTGCGCGCCGTCCTTGACCGAACCCGGCGCCGGCAGCGATGTCACCGCGATGACCACGCTGGCCACGCGAACCGCCGGCGGCTGGCTCCTCAACGGCACCAAGGCCTGGATCACCAACGGCGCGCATGCCGACCTGCTGCTGCTCTATGCGCAAACCGAGCCAGGCGCCGGCGCAAGCGGCATCGCCAGCTTCTGGGTCACGCTGAACGCGCCCGGGGTGCAGCGTCACCCGGCCACAGCGATGATCGGCGGCAGCGCCATCGGCGCCGCCGACATCACCTTCACCGACCTGTTCGTCCCCGATCGCGATCTCGCGGCGGCACCCGGACAAGCGTTCAAACGCGCCATGGCCGGCATCACCGGCGCGCGCACCCACGTCGCCGCGATGCTCAACGGCATCGTCGCGGAATGCCTCGACCGCGCCGTGGATCACGCGCGCGCGCGCCGGTCATTCGGCCAGCGACTGCTCGATCATCAAGGCCTGCGCTGGATGTTGGCCGATGTCGCAACCCAGCTGGAGGCCTCGCGCCTGCTCACCCATCGTGCCGCGACACTGATCCAGCAGGGCGATGGCGCGATCCTCGCGGCGTCACAGGCGAAAAGTTTCGCGACCGATATCGCCGGCCCCGCCGTCGCCACCTGCATGCAGGCCATGGGCGCCATCGGGCTCGTCGACGACCAGCCCTTCGCCCGCCACCTCGCCGCGACCCGCATCGCCGCCTACGTCGACGGCACCACCGAGATGCAGCGCGACCGCATCGGCCTGCTGCTCGATCGACACTACGGTCATCAGCGTTGCGATCCGACCCAGCAAGGCACTTGAACAAAAGTTCACAGCCTGATTTTCATGCTTTCAACGGGTTACCCTTTCGCATCCCGATTTCGGCCGTCTCAGCGCGCCGGCGGGGAACAAGTCGCATCACCCGGACTTAAACCATCGGTCATGAAAACGGCTGACGGACCCAGACGGTCCAAACAGCCCAATAATCAGGCGTCGATCAGAAGGACGCCCCGCACATGTCCCATCACGACCGGCCGTTGGCCAGGTTTTCCCCGTTATACGCCGCCGCCGCCCTGGTGCTCGGTTCGGCCACCAGTCGCGCCGCCACCATCGTCGTCACCAACCAATCGGAGTTCGACGCCGCCATCGCCCAGGCCACCCAGGCCGGGCACACGGATACCATCGACGCAACCAACGCCGGCACCATCGATTCCGGCGCGTCCCTGGTCGTCCCGGGCGCCGCCGCGTCAGTTACTCTCCAGTTCAGCACTCTGAGTATCGGCGCCAGCGTGGGCAATGGCACGGCCACGTTCGGCGCCGGCACCACCGCCTCGTTCAGTCAGCCGAGCAATCTCGCCCAGCTCAATATCGGCGACGGCTACACCGGCACGCTGAACGTCAACGGCGCCACCGTGGTGTTCACCGCGCTCAACACGATCGTGGGCCTCAATGTCGGCGCGGATGGCGGCACCGGCATCGTCAACATGACCAGCGGCAGCATGACCATCGACGATGCCAACGCGACGGCAGGCAATTATGGTTTCATCGCCATCGGCTATCCATTCAACGCCACCGGCAATCCCACCAACGGCACGTTCAATCAATCGGGCGGCGTGGTGAACCTGTCGGCCGGCGCGCTCGATGTCGGCGTGCAAAACGCCAACGGCACCTACAACCTGTCCGGCACCGGGCTGCTCGAAATGCGCGGCGGCACTGTCTATCTCGGCTCCTCCACCGGCGGCATCGGCATGCTCAACGTTGCAGGCAACGCCACGCTCGATCTCGAATCTCTGGGGACCGGCGGGCAGCTGTATGTCGGTGACGCCAGCGGCGTCGGCACCATCACGCAGAGCGGCGCCGGCTCCACGGTGATCATGAATATCGCCAACGTCGCCGATTTCGGCGGCAACGTCTCCAACCCCACCGGACCGGGCGGCACCGGAACCTATAATCTGCAGGCCGGCACTTTGCGGATCGGTGGCAATGGTGCCGCCTTCGGGGTGAATGCAACCGGCCTCGGCACGCTCAACCAAAGCGGTGGCGCGCTGTTCGCGACCGCCCCGGTGATCATCGGCGAGTCCGGCACCGGCATCTATAATCTCAGCGCCGGCACAGCGAACTTCGCCAACGGCCTGATCGTCGGCCAGTACGCCGGATCGGTCGGCACGATCAACCAGACCGGCGGCGTGCTGACCGTCTCGGGCGGCACGCTGATGCTCGGCATGGCCGGCACCGCCACCTATAATCTCGATGGCGGCGTGCTGCAGGTCGGCGGCGCCAACGCCATCACCGGCACCGGCGCGCTCAATCTCGAAGGCGGCACATTGCAGGTCGTCGGCGCCCCATTGACCACGGCAATGGCCCTCTGGCTGGACTGCGGCAATTCCACCGTCGACACCAACGGCCAGAGTGCGGCCTTGAGCGGCGTGATCTCCGGTGACGGCGGCCTGGTCAAGGCCGGCCAGGGCACGCTGATCCTGACGGCGGCCAACACCTACACCGGCGGCACGGTGATATCCGGCGGCACCCTGCAGATCGGCAACGGCGGCACCACCGGCTCGATCACCGGCAACGTCGTCGACAACGGCACGCTGGCATTCGACCGAGCCGACAACGTGGTGTTCGCCGGCACCATCTCCGGCACCGGCGCCGTGCAACAGGACACCGCCGCGAGCCTGACATTGATGGCGCCCAGCGTGTATTCCGGCGCCACCATGGTCACCATCGGCACGCTGCGCGCCGGTGCCGCGAACGTGCTGTCGCCGAACAGCGCCGTTACCGTGGCGCCTGGCGGCACCCTCGATCTGGCCAGCTTCCCCAACGTCATCGGCTCGCTGGCCGGCGGCGGCGCCGTCACCCTGGGCACCGCGACCTTGACCACCGGGGCGGACGGCACCTCGACCGCCTTCGCGGGCGCCATCGCCGGCACCGGCGGACTGACCAAGATCGGCGACGGCGCGCTCTCCCTCACCGGTGCCAACGACTATACCGGGCCCACCAGCATCGCCGGCGGCGCCTTGCAGGTCGACGGCTCCATCACCTCGCCGGTCACGGTGCAGCCCGGTGCCACGCTGCGCGGCACCGGCACGATCTTTGGCAACGTGCAGAACGACGGCACCATCGCGCCGGGCGATCCGTCCGGCGTTGGCACGCTGCTGATCGCCGGCAACTATGCCGATCCCAGCGGCAACGTCACCGTGCGCACCCTGCTCAATGCCGGTGGCCCCGGCAACCAGATCACCGACCGTCTGCTGATCAGCGGCAACGCCGTCGGCTCCACCAGCGTCACCGTCGTGCCGATCGGCTCGCCGATCGGCGCAATCACCGGCAACACGCCCAACAGCGGCATCTCCATCGTCCAGGTCGGTGGCGCCGCATCGCCCTCGTCTTTCACCTTGAACGCCGGCTACGTGGGCGACGGTCCCTATCAATATCGCCTGTTCAGCTTCGCCCAGGGCGTCTCCGACCCCAGCGAGGTCGATCCCCGACTGCGCGCGCTCGGCATCACCAGCGTGTATGACTATCGCCTGCAGACCGTGATCGTCGCCGCGGGACAGGTCGGCCCGAACGGCGAGGCCGCCGGCCAGCCGATCGTGGTGCCACAGGTGGCCACCTATCGCGCGCTGCCGACCGCGGGCCTGATGTACGGCCAGGCGCTGGCCGACGATCTGCACCGCCGCCTCGGCGAGATCGATGATCCCAACATCCCCGGCACGGTCCCGGCCCGCATCCCGTCGAGCCAGATGACCCCGGAGACGTTCGTGCGCGTGAAAGGCTGGACCGGCAATTTCGCCGCCACCGGCGGCCGCCCCTCGTTCGATCAAAATCTCTGGTTCATGCAAACCGGCCTCGGCATCGTGCAGCCCAACCTGTTCGCCGGCGGCGACCGGCTGCATGTCGGCGCCGTGCTCAGCAGCGGCGGCTCGGACGTCTCCCTCACCTCGAACCGCTCGAAGCTGCATTTCGACACCACCAGCGTCGGCGGCACCGCGACCTATCAGGCCGCCCGCGGCTGGTATCTCGATGCCGTCCTGCTCGGCAATTTCTATTCGAACACCCATGTCAGCACCCAGCAGGCCGGCCAGGCCGGCAGCACCATGGGCACCGGCCTCACCGCCTCGCTGGAAGCCGGCTACCCCATCCCGGTCGGCCTCGGCGTGGTGGTCGAGCCCCGCGCCTCCGCCACCTTCCAGTCGCTCAGCTTCAACAACTTCACCGACACCGGCGGCCTCGCCTTCCACCAGACCGACACCCAGAGCGCGGTCGGGCGGATCGGCGCGCGCGTGTTGCGCACCTACGACGTGGCGATCCCGATCGCCGCGCGCCTGGCGCCGTTCGTCTCGGTCGACGTCACCAACGATTTCATGGGCAACGGCCGCGAACAGCTGGGCGGGGTGAACTTCTCCACCAGCCCGCAAGGCACCGCGATGCGCGCCGGCGGCGGCGTCAACGCGCAGATCGGCAAAATCGCGGCCTACATCGATGTCGGCCGCAGCGTCGGCCTCGGCAAAGGCAGCGCCAGCGGCTGGGACGGCATCGCCGGCATGCGCATGAGCTTCTGATGGGGGCGGGCTGAGGAAGCAAGGAAGGCTGGGCTCTGCCCAGACCCGCAAAGGGGCACACGCCCCTTTGAACCCCCAGACTTAAGGGTGTTTGAGGAAGGGGGCTGACAAACCGGTTGCCACCTCGGTGTCAGCCCCCTTCCTCAAACACCCTTCACATCTAAGGTCCAGGGGCTTGGCCCGTCGCGCGAAGGCGCGCTCCGGACCTGGCGGGTCCGGG
>Ga0116226_10004888_pt1 | contig 11917 bp, 11 predicted proteins | sample S1TSphfallax_FD_89692 | JGI IMG/M metagenome (GOLD analysis project Ga0116226, IMG submission 89692) | Host-associated microbial communities from peat moss isolated from Minnesota, USA - S1T2_Fa - Sphagnum fallax MG | ecosystem: Host-associated > Plants > Peat moss > Unclassified | place: USA... | reverse complement strand
GAAATTCAATAGAATTAAAAATTGAATTTACTTGGATTTTCAACGGAATTTAGCCATCGTTCAAGATAAGCTTCTAAACATTGTTCCATAGATTGTGAATCATTAATTTCCTCACCTCTGATATGAAATAAAATTTTTTCAGAAAAAAAAAACTAATTTTTAAGTACAATCTTACTTAAGAAAAACAAAATTATTCGATGACCAATCAAGAACAGTTTCAAGAAAGAACTAAACAGATAAACAAAAAAAAAACTAATCATCTCAAAATAGATAAATTCATTTCGATTACTAATCTAATATATACAATCGTTTTACAACATTTTGCTTTGTCTCACAAAATATTTACAACAAAAAGAATCATTAGCATGATAGACATGTCAAAGGAAATTCTTTGTAATGAAATATCATGACAATTAACGTCTTCGTTTCATTACAATAAACATTTCAATGAAGCATAATATCTAACAAAGTAGACCAGATGTTTTATTTTATCTAATTATAGTCCCATGATATTTCACGAAGAAAATTATTTTTTTTTTTCTACTTACATTTTCCACTTGACTATCGGGTAATTTCATTGAATTAAGAAACCATCGAATAGTCCAACGACCAAGTGGAGAACTTGTATTTGCAAATAAACGTTGGAGTAGAATAAATAACCATGTTAAAGATAATTCTTAAAAAAAAAATTAAATTTAAATTAAATTTCAATACAAAATAAAATACTTAGTTCTAAAGAAAAACTTAGAAGTCGATCAAATTTTGTTAAAAGTGGTTTAATCAAATGAACAACACCATCTTCAAGTGCTTCATAAAGAACAATAAAATCAATCCAAAATTGTTTTGTTTTATCATCAATTAAAATTAATAATCGATCAAATTTTTCTTCTTTTAATTCAATATGTTTATATTCATCATTAATTAATATTTGTTTAAATAAATATAAAGCACATTTACGTAAACGATCATTATTTGATGTATTATCACCTAATGAACGTTGTATTAAATACCAAAATGATGATATAGATATAAAAATTTTTGTTGATTGTAAATCAATTAATAATAAAAGAAATAATTCATCATGATTTTGTATTAATGGTAATGTACGAATAAGAATTTGTTCGAGATTAGTTTGATGATGTTTTGAAAGAAAACGCCAAATATAAGTGAGAAATTTTGGATCAGGTTGATAACGCATTGCTGATTCTAATTGTATCCAATCGAAATTTAATGATTTGGAAGTAGATCGTTCGATAGTATTGAGTAATTTGCAAAGAAGTTCACGTAATTGAATTGTTTGTTCATTGTCAAGTATTATTAGAAGAATATTTTTTATATGATGAAGACGATCTTCTATTTTCATTAAATTCAAACATGAAGATAATAACCGATAATGATTGATGGATGGTGAATTTTGTAATAAATAATCAAAAAGTTGACAAGCTATTGGAATTGAATCAAGTTGTAAATTACTTGGAAGAACATCGAAAAGTCGACTAAGATCTTCGATTTCTTTTTCTTGTTTCGTTGATTCATTTTGATAAGTAAGAATATTTGACATAGATACTGAGATATGACGTAATAAGTCATTAGGATTAAGAAATGGAACTAAAATCTCCATTTTATCTTAAGAAAATCAAATGAATTCTTGATTTTATTAATATAAAATTAACCAAATTTTTATTTGACAAAATTATCTATCCAATCATTATCAAGAATCCATAGATGACGCTTACTGTATTGTACGCATGTCGAGACATCTCGATGGACTTGTAATTTCAGAATAGATATTGAATTGACCATGAATATTTTATTTTTTATATTTCTATTGAGAAAATCATTGAAAAGTAATACAGACATCAAGTGAGATATAGAAGTGGCTTGAACACCTGCCAATACAATTATTTGAATCGAGTTGGAATAACTCAAGATTTTGTTTTGGTAACAATTTCATTTGCGTATTTATTATTTCGTTAAATACTGTGAATATAAAGTTTAATTTGTCATACTGGTGCTTGTGTTACAGGAAGCAATTCATTGCCATCCTGTTATAAAATAAGCTGAAACTGACAAGGTAATCTTGTTTAGATTTCTGATTTATATAGGGATGTGGCGATGGGAGGGGGCAGGGAGTGTGTGCATCACCCCATTTTCAAGAAAATATCGTTTTTTGTTAGCAGAGTTTATTTGAAATTCCGTTTTGTTTTCAATTTTATCTTTGTACTTAGACTGGTCGCTAGCGGTTGCACTCTTTCACCAAGATGAATTATGCTAGTTGCATCCACTACTAACTGGTTTTATTAATCGCATTTATAAAGGTATAAAAAAGAAACCTTAGTTATTTTGCCCCACACGCGTCAGTTGATGTTTTACATTCTATTTATAATTGTTTATGTCAGCGAGAATATCATCTTCAAAATATTCTATACTAGTATAGAGTGATCATATGTAATTATTACAGTAGCGAATGTTTTTTTCCGAATCTATTCTTTATATACGTTCTCAGGTTGACGCGACTGCTTTTTTTCTTTCCTTTTTAAAATTCTTTATATTCCTTCTCTAGGTACGCAAATAACTACAAAAAAACCATGTATTTCGTTTTTATTTGCATAAACCTGAATTAGTATCGACAGAGGTCGTTCTATAGAAAGATCTGAAAATAGAACATTGCTATTTCAGATTTCTAAAACAGATATTCATGGTGGATAACAGATCAGATTCATCTGATGTAATCATGGATATAAATGATTCTATTTCTGCAAGCACATCTTCGCGTACATTGCGGTAAATATTTTTTATTATTTATATTTATATATATTTTATAATTTTCATTATCTTTAGGACTATTGTTTCAGATGTTTTTCAATGCAAGAACCTGTTGGATGCAATTGGATTCATTCTTTATAATAATACAAATCAAAAAAATAATGAAATATTAACGGAATATCAAGAGCAAATATTTGAAATAATTGAACAATTACGTGAATGTCCACAAAAAATGTTCATGTATTTATGCAAACACTTTGCAAAGCATTTTGATATTGATTTATATATTATCGCTTTTGATAATGGAAAATTTTCTTTAATCAACAAGGATAATCACGATAAAAAAAATATGGCTTTTCTATCATTTAATAAAAATAATGAAGTCCGTGGACCTTTATACACGATAAGTGATAATGGAACTAACGAGACTGTCTTTTCTAGCGATAATGTTGATATCATGTTAGATGTTTATATGTATGTAACTCAGCTCAATGATAGCAGTAAAATTTTTTTTCGAATATTTGAACTAAAAATTCCATTTTTTGATTAGAATTATCATCTAATTTTCTTCAAATACAAGAACAACAAGCTGTCAATTGTACACAAGAATCAATTGAAAGTAAGAAAAAAAAACACAACAATCATTTATGATTTATTTAGATTCATTAACTGACAATATTTCAGCTTCGACAAATCAATTTAGTCTATGTATGTATCACAATAGACAGAGTTTTTGTAGCTTACTATTATTATTGCTGCAGCTAATCCTGTTCAAGTAGAGGATAAAACACAATCTCGTATTGCACTTGAGCAAATGTTACAACAAATGTTTCGAATAATCGATGGTCTTCCGATAAATCCGCATACATCGTGTCAAGTCTTACAATCATTTGGTATGATGTCAAAGTTGCGAGAAAAAGATTTTTATGAAGATCGCTTTTTTAGTTTCTTATATTACTAATTTTGAACATTTATCTCCTCAAGATACTATCACGGCTTCAAAAATTGGAATCAATTGCTTATCGTATCTTGTTCAATTAGCGGAACAACCTATACCTATTTATCGTAATATAATTCTTCGCTGAAATATTTGAAAATTTTAGTTTTGTGTTTTTTTCATAGAAAATGAACAAGTTGACATACCTCAGCCTACAATTTCTAATGATATGAACAATCAAAATATTCAAAGTAATCATATTTAGTTAACTAATTTTCAAACTAACTTCTTTGTCTTTGTCATAGTACAAAATGAAACGAATCGGATTACATCTGACATTGAAATTCCGTTGAATACTTCTCTACCAAATGATGTTTTAACAACGACAGCTGACGCTAACAATGCAACAATTGAAACACCAATGGATATACCGAATAACTACAACCCACCAACAATGATTAAATTACTAAAAAACACATTTCATCCTCGAACGCTGAAAGAATTCGCAGAGACTGGAAGTTCTCCTCTACAATGTGTCAATTCTAAACAACGTGAACCATTACACATAGAAGTAAGAGATTGTTTGAAGTAGTTGAAAACAAACACCGAAATTACATCTAGGTTCCTCCCGATGATAATATTCCACTATATCTGGGTATGGAACTCGATGATCTCTATGGTCAAACTCATCCATCGAAAGTTATCGTTCCAGACAAAACAAAGGCGAAGAATGAATTATTAATAAATAATAATGATCTAAAGTGTTTGAACTTCAGCAAATGTCATGAAAACGACGTATTCGATCGTGATATTAAGCATTTGTATTCAAAAATCAGCTCCACAGAACGTCAAAATCTACAAAAAGAGTAAGTGCCTTTGTTTAATTTTCTTTTTATTATTTATTGGATTGATACGCCTTGTGTAGCATTCGGATTCATATGATCAATTTATATCAGAGAGGTGAAGTAAACAGAAAAATGATCCAAAATCATGATCTTAAAAAATGCAAACTGGCTTTGTGGTTTTGTATTCTTGAAAATGGAAAATACAAACGTGTTTCTCCAATATCTTATTCGAATATAACTGAAGAGTGTAAGATTCTAGAGATGCTTTTTTGTGGTCTTCTAAATTTGCTCTTTATTACAGGTATGAAAGGTATCAAGAGGAAGAAGAAAACTGTCAGTTCAAAGCAGAAACAATTATCTAAAACAACGAATCTGTGTACATTAAATAATGCATGTGAATGATGCAAAGTGGAAACAGCAGGCTCTAGAACTCTTGAAGTCTCAATAAGTCTCGCATTCTTTCAAAGTCTGAGGAAGTCTTCTTTTAGAAAAACAGACCAAAATTATAATCGATAACGGCAGACGACCGTTTTGATCCTGTTAGGAATGTAACAATACCAATATGGTATTGTTATTGTTACATACTTAGATCTTGCAGAGAATTCGTTATCATTTAGACTTTTGCATATTTTTTTGCAAAAATGATGATAAAAGCGGTTTTCTTCGTAAATCAAACACTTTTGACTAATGGTTCAGCCCATTTTTTGTGATGAAACATAAGTCAAATTACTTTATTAAGTGAAATTCATCATAGTCTACTTAATAAATGCTATCAGCTCATTTCAATATGAAAAAATGCAATCAGACAAGCAGTAACCACATAGTTAATTAATAGTGTCCATGTCAGACGAACATTTGAATAAGATACAAAATTAATATAGGATTTATAGTACTACGAAGTTTTCTGTTCACTAATAGATGACAAGAAAGAGGAAACTTATGCAAATATATAGTAAAAAGGCCTATAATATCCAAATAGGACTTTAAATTATTACTGTAGCAATTGAGAGGCAGATATCACCGATTAGGGGAGGTGAAGAATTACTCATCTCGGTTTGCCGCTCAGTCTAACCGTTTAGATCAGTACCAATATCACTAAGGAAAAATCCTGTCAATTACAACTATAGATCGAACACTATACTCGTTCTCTATCCATACGTGATAATCCCAAATATTTTCCTTTCTCTTATTTCTTTTCTCTCCTCTTCTCTCTCCCAAATTTACTTAAAATATGCATTATTGCGCAATTGAGTAGATGATATGGTTACATCAGCTCCTCTTTCAAATACATCGTATTCCAAAATTGGAAATGAAGGAAAGAGGTTGATCACTTTCTACTTTCTCTTCTTTTTCACTTACAAAAAATACTTTCGCTCTTTGAAGGGAAACTCTTGTTGTTAATAATCGTAAAACAAGTATTTTCTCAGTACAAGGATAAAGCTGCAACACTCTTGACATTTGAAAATTTATTCAAGATTTCTAAAGTCAATAAGCTTTTCTGAAGTCTTTTAGAGTTTGATGAGATCCTTGAACTTTTCAGAAGTCTTGTAGTTCGCTGTTTCCTCTTTGAAACTATGTCATCGATGGTATATATAATCGAGCTCATATTAAATCAAGAACAAACAATTTTTTTTGTTTCTTTTTCAATATTTTCTCATTTTTTTTTCACTGAATTTCTGCACAAGCTTCGTCTTTTTTGTGAAAATATTTATATTTAAAAAGAAATAAATATTTTCTCAGATCTATTTCGTCATAATTTGTACTTACAATTTCAGAAAAAAGTTTGCAATATACTCCAATTGAGTTACGATTGAAGATGGAAGAATTAAAGGTCATTACTGATTTTCTGTTTGTCGAAAAAACAATTTCGTGCTAGATTTGATTTTTAGTATACAAAAGAAAACAGTAAGATTAGAATGCAATATTTTCAAGGTTTATCTATGAATCAGAAAGAAAAATCCATTTGGTATCATTCATAGATAAGATAGCCTTTTTTGATAACACAAGTTGTCTCCAACTAAATGGGATTGTTTCCAGATGAAGTATGACTCATTCATCTCGGAAGAACAGGAGGAAAATTGGAAAAACAAACATCTTGATTTGGATATAAATAATGGCGAAGTAAACATTGTTCTTCAGTCATTGGGTATATATATTCGCGAGTGTCTATGAATTCTATTATTTTTTCTTGGTAAGTATGATTGTACAGTTAAAATATGTTTTTCAATACATTAAAAATTCTTATTTAAACAAGACAAGAGTGTCGCTTGCATGTAATGAAAGGTCGGCGAAAGATGTTGTTCCTGCAATAACAGACGCTGGTTCTCAATGTACATCAATTCGAATAAAATTAATAAATTATTCATTAAATTAGAAAAATATCACAAATTTATAATTAGGTTTCTGCTGCATTGACAACTGAAATATAGATACGAGCTTCTGTTCTTCTAAACAATATTCGGTCTCTTCAATTTGATTTATCAGATCCTACAGATTATTTCAATTCGATAACTGTAGAAGTATCTATTTGAAGGTTGGTTATGATGAAGAGGAAATGCAATGTGAATAGTGCTAAGTTTCCATTGTTTGTATTGGCATATCTTCACAGGTGTATGGTATGTTTTAACATAGAAATTTAAATGATTATTTTTCATCAAATCATGTACATTATTAGTATTTTCATTCCAGACTAATAACTCTGTATTTATAAATTGGATTTTTAACAGAAGGTTGTCGAAAATAGTGCTTTTATACAAATCTATCAAACATTATTCTCGAAGATTACTAAAAAGCTGGAAATAACCATGTTTGGTCAATGACGTAAGAAAGTCATAAAGATTACGAAATTGAAATTATTTATTTATTTAGCCATTTGAATTATTTTCTCTCTCTTCGGCATCTATAAAGTCGATGTCACTTTTATTCTTTTGCTGCACAGATCATAATGTAGAAACTCGAACTTGTATCATTTTCATGCTGAAGATTATTCTTTCGGTAGTCGTATTCCTAATTTCGTTTTCACATTCATCATTTATTTCTTGTAGTCATTTTTAATTCCCATATGACAATCAGAAGAATTCGAACACTTGTTCTGTTTTGAAAAAGTTTCCAACTTTTACGTGACATTTTCACCTTATTCCCAGAACGGTATTTTATTTCACACTTTTTTCCCTTTCATTTTCTGTCATTTGTGGGTATTGTACCTCAAACATACGTACACTACGCATGTATATATACCTTTTCTTATCTATCCTACGTCTTCGCTTATTCATAACACGTTCCATCTGGTCTGTATATATACGAGTGGGTATTTTTTTTTTGAGATCCAAGTTTGCTCCAACTTCAAGTATTTATATACACGCTGTTTTGAAAGGGAAGTGTTTGGTTAGATCCATCTAACATTAGCAATACTGTTTTTCCATTTATCCCTTTTCTATGTGACCGATTAAGTTATTCTTCACGTGAATACTTCCTGTAAAACGATTTTAATTTATTAAATATGTTCTATACATATTTTGATATGACATTGAAGAATAAATGGAATTTTTTTTTTGTCCAGAAATTATAGTCAGATTTTTCTTTTATTAAAATTCGACTCTGAATTTCAACTGGAATATCATCCAAAAAGTTCGAATCTGCGTTAAAATTGATATATCCTATTGAATTCAGAATGTAACGAAAATATAATTTATAAATATTTTTTAAAAATATTGCGACACAAAAATTCATTTTCTTACCACACCTCCTATCAATAAATCAGTTGTGAATAGTATGATTTTATTTCAATGATTCGTCGTAATAACTATGATGTGTTTATTTTTTCCTCTATTTTATATATAGTCCTTCCTCTATTTTATATATAGTTATTTATGAGTTATTAGTCAATCTTATGAAAGTTCTTCTGAGTATATGGCCAGGTGAGTGAGTCAAAATGATTCAATGTTCTGACGTAGTAAAAAATGGTATACATTTCGTCGATTATTTCTCTTTTTCGAGAAAAAACGAAAATGTTCTTTTCTTTTATGTGTTTTATGACCCATTCTTTTTCATACTTCGCCTACGATTTATTTTCGTCATTGCAATTTTTTTTTGCTTTGTGTTCTGTTTGCTTGATGACGTCACAATCAGCATTTAAACTTTGTATTTTGTTTTTTTATAAAGCGAGTATAAAAGTGAGTTGGAACCAGTGCAATTCGTTACATTTTGAAAAAATCCAACTGGAAATTTTATCTATTATTAATTAAAGTTTTACAACTATTGAAATTAAATTTTTACTTGATACGAACATTCAGTTGGAATCACGTGATATTTATTTAATTACTCAAATTATTATCATAGAACATATATCTTTATGACATACAATATTATTAATGTGTATGATAAGAATTTGAAGGCAATAGAAGCAATATGATGAGTGATATTTATTATTTGAAACTTACGAAATAAACTGCACGTGGATTGACTTGATTGTAAGCAAATACAAGTCAAATCTAGATGGAGCGAGTAATAATAAATCTATATTGATAAAATAATATCAAATTATAAATATAAAATAAATTCATTTCGCTGTTCAGGTTTTTAGTAAGCTAACCCTATTGGAATATTGTTTGAATCTGCAATATTCTTAAAAGAAACGATAAACAATTTTTTTTTCTTTTTCAGATATCATTGTTAATAATTTTACTGAATATATTCTTCTATTTTCAAAACATTTTTGAAACCGACTATCTACACTTCTATTATAATCTGAAAATATGGGAAAATCAATGGATCCTCCAGGTAAATATATAAATTACTTCACTTGTTCTTAACGTCATTTCTCAGACGAATTTTGCAAATATTTAACAAAGAATATTTTATTTTTCTGCAAAACTCAATCAGACATTATTTCAAATTGAATTGCTTGTTTTGTGTATAATTAATATTTATTAATTTATTCAGATAATCCGACTGTAGGCAATCATGAGCAATCACATATTCCAATGTCTCCTAATGTTTCCCCAACTTCACCTCTTGATCTGTCGATAAATAGTAGACAATTTCCGTTTCGTCGAAGATCACCTTCGCCTTCGAATTCATCCATTAAATCTATTGAAATCAATTGTAGACAAATGTCAGTAGACGACACATATGAACCACCAGAGGTTATCACACAACCAAAGCGTGAATGGCATTATCGAAGCATAAAAGATCTAGCAAAGAACCATCTTCCTTATGTTGCTGGTAACGGTCCTCAACGCACACCAATTCGAGTCAAAGTAAGTTGTTCATCATTTCTATACACAATCATCACTGACAGATATATGTATTATGTAGGTTCCTGAGATGCTTGACGGACAAATGTATCTTGCCATTGCAATCAGAACCATCCTTAACGAACCTCATCCTTCTAAAGTAATTGTACCAGCAAAAACATATGTAAATGCACAACATCTTACTCATGATAACAATCTTGATTGTTTACGATTCGATCGATGTAGTGCGATGGACCATTTCGATGTAGAGAACAGATACATTTATTCAAAAATCAGTTCAACAGAACATCAAGTAGGATACAAAGAGTAAGTTAATATTGATAATCTTATTCATTTATTTCTATATTTTCTATGTAGAGTACGAATTCATATGTTCAATTTGTATCAAAATCATTCACTAACCAAAGACATAATTATAACTAAACAACTTAATCAATGTCAATTAGCTTTTTGGTTATGTGTCCTTAGAAACAAAGAGTATGTAGCTGTTTCTCAACCTTCATTTTCATTGATTATTGAAGAAAGTAAGTTTTGTTATTTTTTTCTTCTTTTTTTTACACTAATACTTCTGCTATTTAGAAAAAATGACTAATCGATCTCGTGTATCTGCTGAAATAAACCAACCGACGTTGATATCTAATCCATATGCACAATTCTATATAGATTATAACAACAATGAAGACAATACAGATGATGACGACAGCTTTTAAATTCTTCTTCCAGTAATCAATTCGTTCTGATATTTGTTTTGCCAAATTTCTCATTGTAAAACTGTTATTTATTGAATATTTTTAAAAATTTCCAATAAAACTTGTTTACCACATATATTTGTACTTTGCTTAAAAATAGTGAACACATAAATAGATAAGTTTCTATCGATATACATTTGTCGTATTCTCTGTTGGAAAAAGATAACGAATTCATTTATAAAAGAATAAAATTTTTAGGTGATATTTTGGTAGAATGTATGTCCATCATGATTCCATTATGCTTTATCATCGCTGTACTGAGACTCATGTAACGAGAGTAGCTTCTATAAAAAATCATAAATATGTATTTGATCAATTTATTATAAATTAAATTAGATTGATATTGTGTTGAACATATTCGAAACAGGTAACTATTAGGATGAATCGTTGTCTTCTAATTGGTAGTGCTCATCTATGAATGCATGATAAGAAAATTATCAATTCGACTTATATTTGTTGGCTTAGACTTAGTGTTACGAATCTTGCTTAAATATTCGTTTCCATATAGGCAAATACGTACATGAAAATATTACAGGTCGGTTCATTAACCTTGTGTTGAGTGATATATATAAAATAAGAAATCGTCTCTCTATATAGTGTAGATCCGTCATTAACACTCAATGAAAAGTGTATTGTCAAAGCAAAATAATACTGAATTTCTATTCGGAAGATATCTGTTAATTCGTTTTTTCTTCTTAATATCGGTATGTTTGTATTTCATTGATGTTAAACAAAAGAAAAACAATCTCTTGTCGAAGGTATTTTGATAAATAAAATTTTATTGAATAAGTTTTATGGATATGAATAGTTCTGATCTGTTATGGAGAATGTTCTAGAAATAATAATTAAGCATTAAAATACTAATGATTGACAGAAGTACAGTTTTCGAAATCCATTATCTATCGTCAGCATCAGATTCACTTTTCTCGATCACTTATACATGTGAAAATCGTCTCGATGGCTGGACCAATGATGTTAACTGTGTCTCACATAGACAATGGAATAGATCCACTTGTGATCATAATAATTGATGCACAACGAATCAGTTTAACTACAAGATTTTTAAATTATATAAGATTTTCTTTCAGCTTCAGTCTTTAAAGAGTAAACGAATTCTTTCTGGCTTTTTTAAATTATTCTTGTTCAGTCGAAATGAGAAATTATAGGTGTTTGATCATTTAAGTAGATTAGACCTGGCCAATGTACAAAATATATATGTCCTGACAATTATTCCCATCGAAAATTAGTATCACCAACATGATTTATAAATATTGTTTGTCAATTTCAAGAAATACAATGAAATTATATCTATATTTAATTATTTTATCGAATAACTATAGGCGTGTATCCATTGTTATAAGAGTT
>Ga0116226_10004886_pt1 | contig 11919 bp, 10 predicted proteins | sample S1TSphfallax_FD_89692 | JGI IMG/M metagenome (GOLD analysis project Ga0116226, IMG submission 89692) | Host-associated microbial communities from peat moss isolated from Minnesota, USA - S1T2_Fa - Sphagnum fallax MG | ecosystem: Host-associated > Plants > Peat moss > Unclassified | place: USA... | reverse complement strand
ATTGCGCCGGGCGGCATGCAAGCGGCAAGCCACGCTTCGCCTGTGCGGACCGAGTGTCCGGTCGACGCGCCCATACTGAAATAGCAAGTAACTGAACGTCTTGTCGATACCAACAAAGGATTTCTTTGCTGGCTATCGAATCTGGCGTCTATGGCGTCTTGCTGTATAAATATCCGGCAACACAGCCAAGCAGTCCGACTCGCCAAATGGAAGTCATTCCGCAGGAGAAATAGCATATGCCGGCCACGCGTCAGTTTTCCCTCACGGCCTCAGCCAAGCTCGTGGTGGCCCACGCTTATATGTATATCTCGGCGCGGCCCGGCCTGCAGGGGCGCTTGACCGCGATACTGACCACCAGCCGCCCGCTGAGGAAGCTGTGCCGCCGCCTCTTGGCGAGTGTGTTCCCGGCCCCGCCGGAAGAGCCCAGCGCCGAAGCCAGCAAAGTCGAACAACTTTCTCAGTATGCCCAACAGATCCACGCTGACTTGATGGCGGTGTGTGCTCACCGTATTCATCGAGACGACTAAGGTCCCCTATCATGCGTATTCTGTTGGACTTGCAAGGTTGCCAATCGGTCAGCCGTCTGCGCGGGATAGGGCGCTACAGCATGGCGCTGGCGCGGGCGATACTGGCGCAAGCCGGCGCGCATGAAGTGTGGGTCGCGCTCAACGATCGCATGCCGGAAACGGTCGAGCCTATCCGTGCAGCGCTTTCCGATTTATTGCCGCGCCAGCGCGTATGTTGCTTTGCCGTGCCCAGCGTGCCCGAGAACGCTGCTACGCCCGGCTGGCGCCTGCGCGCCGCGGAGCTGGTGCGCGAACATGCGATCCAGCAGTTGAACCCGGATTTGGTTCATATCAGCAGCCTGTTCGAGGGATATTCCGATCAGGCCGTGACGTCGATTCATGCGCTCGATACGCAGATACCGGTGGCTGTCACCCTGTACGATTTGATTCCGTACGAGGACCCGGCGACGCATTTGAGCGATCCGGGCCGGCGCGCGTATTACTACCGGCGCATCGAAGATCTCAAACGCGCCGATGTCATGCTGTCGATCTCGGGCTTTTGTGCCACACACGCGGCGTCGCTGCTCTCGATACCCGGCGAGCGCATCGTCAATATCTCGGCAGCGGCAGATCCGGCATTCTGTGTCGAGACACCCAACCCGCTTGAGTCCGCCGGCGTTGCGACGCCCCCCGCGATATCAGCCAAGCTGGCGCAAGCCGGCATAACACGCGCCTATGTGCTGTGTACCGGTATCGTCGAGCCGCGCAAGAATCTCGAGCGCCTGATACAGGCGTACGGGGCCATGCCGGAGACACTGCGTGGCGCCTATCAATTAGTCATCGTTTGCCAACCGACGCAGGCGGATCGCGCGCGCCTGGGCGAACTGGCGCTGGCGTCGGGGTTGAACCCGAATGATCTGGTACTGCTCGACTATGTCTCGGATAGCGAGTTGATCGCCTTGTATCGCGGCTGCGCCTTGTTTGTCTTCCCCTCACTGTATGAAGGTTTCGGCTTGCCGGCGCTGGAAGCGATGGCGTGCGGTGCCGTCGTGATCGGTGCCGATGCGACCAGTGTGCCGGAGGTGATAGGCGATACACAGGCCTTGTTCGATCCGCGCGACGTGCCAGCCATGAGTCAACGGATGGTGCGCGCGCTGACCGACCCGGCATATCGGCAGGCACGCGTGCAACATGGCCTGCGGCAGGCCCAGGCGTTTTCCTGGGCGCAAACCGGGCGGCGCGCAATCGAAGCGTTCGAACAGTGCCTGGCCAAGCGTGCGGCCGCAGCCGATGCGGCGTCGCCGCCGAGTGCGGCACAACGCTATCAAGCCTTGGTGTCGGCGCTGGGGGCGATCGACGCGCCGCTGACCGAGGCCGATCTGGTCGCCACCGCTGCGGCCATCGCGGCGAATCGTCCCCTTCAGCGCGCGCCCGAGCTGTTAGTGGATGTGTCCGAATTGGCCGTATTTGATGCCAAGTCCGGCATTCAACGCGTGACGCGCGCCATTGTGCGGCAATGGTTGGACGCACCGCCGCCGGACCGGCGTATCCGGCTCGTTCGTGTCGACCACAGCCTGCGCGGCTATCGATATGCCGACACCTTCGCGGCATCGTTGGGGGTGGCGCTGCCCGCCACGGCGGTGGCCGACGACTGGGTCGAAACCCAAGCGGGCGATGTCTTTCTGGGACTCGATCTGGTCGCGGATAGAGTGCCCGCCCTGGCGCACTGGTATCGTCGCCAACGTCTGCGCCAGGTTGAAATCTATTTTCTGGTCTATGACATCCTGCCGATACGGCACCCGCACTGGTTCGATAGCGGAACGGCGCGCTGCTTTCCAATGTGGGTGCGCACGATCGTGCAAGAAGCAGACGGTCTGGTGTGCATCTCCCGCGCGGTCAAGGACGACCTGAGCGCCTGGATACGCGAGCGCGAGCCCGACCATTGGGGCCGCATCAAACTCGACGCCTTCCATTTGGGCGCCGATTTGCGGGCAACCCTGCCCACGGATGGCGTCGATGACGCGGCCCTGAACGCGTTGACACAGATGAAGTCGGTTCCCAGCGCCCTGATGGTTGGCACGATAGAACCGCGCAAGGGGTATCGCCAGGCGCTGGCAGCATTTGAGCAGCTTTGGCGGGATGGCGCGGAGGTCAATCTGGTGATCGTCGGCAAATGCGGATGGGGCATGGCCGAGCTGGAACAGACCCTCTTGAGCCACCCTCAGGCCGGCCGTCGTTTGTTCTGGCTGAATAAGGTCAGTGATGAAGCGCTCGAGCGCATCTATCGTGCGGCCGCCTTCCTGCTGGCGGCCTCCGAGGGGGAAGGGTTCGGTCTGCCTTTGATCGAAGCCGCCCAGTTCGAATTGCCCATCCTGGCCCGCAATCTTCCGGTTTTCCGCGAAGTGGCGGGGGAGCACGCCTACTACTTCGACGGCGCGGACCCCGCGGCATTGAGTCTGGCCGTGCGCGCCTGGCTGGAACTGCACGCCGGGGCCAGAACCCCATCGTCCGCCGGCTTGCCCTGGCTGACTTGGGCGCAAAGCGCCGCCCAGCTCAAACGCATCGTGCTGGCTGGCGCTTAGCCCAGTCTTGCTGCCTAGTCCAGCCCCCGGTTAGCACGAATACGGCCCGTTGCGTGTCGTGTACGGTGAAACTTGCGCGAATGTCGCGCCCAGTGGACACTCTCCGTGTGGCTGGCCGTCCGATGGGGTAGCTTTGCTCATCGGCCCATGAAAGTGATAGAACGCCATTTTACTGATGGCGATATATCACTATAATGGCACCCTTCAAAATATTTCCAAATTTTCGGGTTAATTGCCGAGTTGATGTCGATTTTTAGCATTTGCGCAAATCGATGCAAATTAGCCGAATTTTGATCGAAGTACGATGTTTGTTCGCTGGAATTGGGCCTGGGATCGGCTTGTCTCAATTTAATGGGCTTCTGATCGTAAGGATTTTGTAGGATTTTAGAAGTGGATGAATTTTCCGACTGTATGACATAGTGGGAAATGCATGGCTTTAAATCTTTTTGCCTTAAGGCGCACCTGTTGTCGGACCCGTTGAGGCAATGTCAGTGAAAGATGCTGGATGGTTTCTAAAGGTAGGCGGCGCGGGAGACTCGCGCCATAATGGGGGCGTCGCCGCCGGGCTTGCAGCAATGGACACTGTGACGCGCTTGCTATCCATATCGATCGTAATTTATGGTCCGGTGACGCCGCTGTTGGCGAACACCCTGATCAGCCTTGACCGCGCGCTCTGCCAGGTGCAGGACGCGCACAGCATCGTTTATCTGGTTAACAACAATGCCACGCCGCTCGCGTTCGACGCACTGCGCGGGCTGGGTTTCAACGGTTTCACCTGCGGCGCCGAGACCAATCTGGTCGAGGGCCACGGCAATATTGGCTATGGTCGCGCCCACAATGTCGCGATCAACCAGACGCCGGCGCGCTATCACCTGATACTCAACCCCGATATCGACCTGGCTCCCGACGCCTTGCGCCAGGCCCTGGACTTCCTGCAGTGCCAGCCCGAAATCGGTTTGTTGACCCCCCTGATCGCCGATATCGATGGCGCCATGCAGTTTCTGTGCCGCCGCCCGCCGGCGCTGGTCGATCTCCTGATCCGTGGTTTCCTGCCGCAACCGCTGCGCAAGCTTTTCGATAGGCGTTTGGCGCGTTATGAGATGCGCGATGTCATCGGCGCCCATGAGGTGGTCTATGATCCGCCCATCATGAGCGGCTGCTTCATGCTGTTCAATACCGAAATCCTGCGCTCGATCGGTGGTTTCGATCCGCGCTATTTCCTCTACTTTGAGGATTACGACTTGAGCTTGCGTGCGTCCAAAATTACCCACAGTGCCTATGTACCGAGCGTGAAGGTCATACACTTCGGCGGGCAGGCTTCGCGCAAGGGTTGGCATCATATTTCGATGTTCGCGGTCTCGGCCTTCAAGTTCTATCGACGCTTCGGTTGGCGCGTGATATGAGTTTGCGGTATGTCGTCACCGGCGCGCACGGATTTGTCGGGCGCGCGCTATGTGCTGCACTGGCCGCCCGCGGCGCGAGCGTCACGGGCTTGGTGCGGCGTCCGCAACCCGTGGCTGGCGGGGGCGCGGCCTGGCTTTACGACAGCCTGGATTTTGCCGGGATCGATACGGCGTGGCCGCAAACCGGGCCCGCGTGCGATGTGGTGATACACCTGGCCGCGCGGGTGCATGTGATGCACGACGCCGCCGCCGATCCGCTGGCCGAGTACCGGGCGGCCAACCTCGACGGCGTTATGCGCGTGGCGCGCGGGGCCCAGGCCGCGGGCGCCCGGCGTTTTGTGCTGGTCAGCAGCATCAAGGCTTTGGGCGATATGGATCGCGGCGCGCCGTGGCGCGAGGACGATGCGCCGCTAGCCTTGGACCCCTACGGCAGTTCCAAGCGCGAAGCCGAAGCGGCATTGCTCGCGTTGGGGCGGGCAAGTGGCATGGAGGTCGTGGTGGTCAGGCCGCCGCTGGTCTACGGACCTGAGGTGCGCGCGAATTTTCTGCGCCTGCTGCAACTCGCGGCAACGCGCATACCGCTGCCGCTGGGCGCGGTAACCGCGAGACGCAGTCTGGTTTCGCTCAGTAATCTGGTCGCTGCGCTGATCCTGTGTGCGACCCACCAGGCAGCCCCAGGACGGGTGTTTCACGTCGCCGACGGTGAAGATCTCACCACGGCGGAACTGGTGAGCACGCTGCGCCGCCAACTCGGCCGACCGTCCCGCCTGATCCCCGTACCGCCCGCACTGTTGGCCGCCGTCGGCCGCTTGACGGGGCGCAGTGCCGAGATCGAACGGCTGATCACTTCCTTGCGTGTCGACAGCTCGCGGATTCGGCACGAGTTGGGTTGGGTGCCACCGGTTTCGGTGGAGCAGGGACTCATGGAGACGGTAATGTGGTTTGGCTCGAGGAATCGATGATGGGGTATGCGTTCCCGCTTGGTGCGATGTGCGCGGCCTGGTTTGGCCTCGCGCTGCTGCTATGCGCGCTGACACTGCATTGGCTGTTGCGCAGCGGCTGGGCCATGCGCCTGGCGACCGATGTGCCCAATCATCGCTCGCTGCACGTCAAACCGATTCCGCGTGTGGGTGGCTGGGGCGTGATTCCGGTCAGCGTCCTGTTAACCCTATGGGCCGCGCCCAAGCTCGCACCCCTGTGCTTGGGCGCGGCGTTTCTCGCGGTGGTTTCGCATCTCGACGATCGCGGCGGCTTGTCGCCGGCGGTGCGGTTCCTCGCGCATTTCGTGGCGGCGGGCGCTCTGGTTGTGTGGTATCCGCCGGCATGGGGGGCAGCGTGGTGGATCGTGCCGTTGTCCATCGGACTGGTCTGGGTCATCAATCTGTACAACTTTATGGATGGCGCGGATGGCTTGGCGGGCGGCATGACGTTATTCGGTTTTCTGGCGTATGCGCTGGCGGCATTGCCGGCCGACCCTCAATTGGCCTTTGCCTCGATCTTGATCAGCGGCGCCGCGGCCGGCTTTCTGTTGTTTAATTTTCATCCGGCGCGGATCTTTCTGGGCGATGCCGGATCTATCCCGCTGGGATTTCTCGCGGGCGCAATGGGTTATTGGGGCTGGCGCGAGGACGTGTGGGCCTGCTGGTTTCCCGTGCTGGTTTTTTCGCCGTTTATTGCGGATGCATCAGTCACGCTGCTGCGGCGTCTGTTGCGCGGCGAGAAAATCTGGCAAGCTCATCGCGAGCACTATTATCAGCGCATGGTTCAGATGGGCTATGGCCACACGCGCACGGCCCAAGCCTGGTACGGCTTGATGGCGGCCAGTGTGCTGCTCGCCCTGGCGGCGCGGCGCGGCGATCTGGTGGTGCAGATGTCGGTGATAGTTGTATGGGGTTTTATCCTCGTGGCCTGCGCTTGGCGGGTTGACCAGCGATGGGCCCAGTTTAATCAGACGAAGGTTAGCCAGTGAAGCTTTTCAAATACGCCAGCCTGCTCTCGTTCGCCGCTTTCGCGTTCGATCTCTGCGCCGTTTTCGTGGCGTGGGCCGGCGCCTATCTGCTGCGTTTCAATGGCTTGGTGCCACCCGATTTCGCCCATACGGGCCTGTTGGCGCTCTATTGGATCGTTCCGCTGTACGGCCTGATGTTCTGGATCTTCGGTCTATATCGCGGCATGTGGGCGTTTGCCAGCCTGCCGGATCTGATGCGCATCGGCCGGGCAGTGGTCTTTGGCGGCGCGGCCGTCATGATAGCCGTCGTGCTGATGAGTTCGGCGCAGGTTGTGCCGCGTTCGGTCCTGGTGGCGTCGCCACTCTTGTTGTTCCTGGTGATGGGCGGTTCGCGCGCCATGTATCGCGTCACCAAGGAATCGAGCCGTTACCGTGGCTTGATGGCACAGGGCAAGCCGGTGATCGTGATCGGCGCCGGTCAGGCCGGGGCCAATCTGGCGCGCGAACTGTCGCGTTCGGCCGAGTGGCGCCTGGTGGGCTTGCTCGATGACGACCCCGCCAAACAGGGGCGCGAAATCCATGGCTACAAGGTGATGGGCGCGCTGGCCGATCTGCCCGCATGCAGCGCCAGGCTGAAAGTCCAATCCGCCATTATCGCGATGCCATCCGCGCCGAACGAGGCACAGCGTCGCGCCGTCTCGGTCTGCATGGAAGCCGGCGTCAAAGCCATGATCCTGCCCGCGCTATCCGATTTGGCCAGCGACGAAGCGGCGCTGGCGCGCGTGCGGCGTATCGATCTCGAAGACGTATTGGGTCGCGACGCGGTGGTGATCGACACCGGTCCCGTCGAGGCCCTCCTGAAAAAACGCGTGGTGATGGTAACCGGCGCCGGTGGCTCCATCGGCTCCGAGTTGTGCCGCCAGGTGCTGCGCTTTGCCCCGGATCAGTTGATCGTGCTGGACGTGTCCGAGTTTGCCGTCTACCGCTTGATCGAAGAGCTTGGGATGACCTTCCCGCGCCTGACGCTGATCCCTTATGTGGGCGATGTCAAAGATGCGGTGCTGGTCGATGCCGTGATGCAGCGCTACACCCCGGACATCGTGTTCCATGCGGCGGCTTACAAACACGTGCCGCTGATGGAAGAATTGAATGCCTGGCAGGCGGTGCGCAACAATGTGCTCGGTACTTACCAAGTGGCGCAGGCCGCAATCCGCGCCAAGGTCAAACAGTTTGTCCTGATTTCCACCGACAAGGCCGTCAACCCGACCAACGTCATGGGGGCGAGCAAGCGCCTGGCCGAGATGGTCTGCCAGGCCTTGCAGCAAAACAGCCCCGATACACAATTTGAAACCGTGCGTTTTGGCAATGTGTTGGGCAGCGCCGGCAGCGTCATACCGAAGTTCCAGGAGCAGATTGCGCGGGGCGGGCCGATTACCGTGACACACCCGGACATCACGCGCTATTTCATGACCATCCCGGAAGCCTCGCAACTGGTGTTGCAGGCATCCAGCATGGGTCAGGGCGGCGAGATTTTCATTCTGGATATGGGCAAGCCGGTGCGCATCGTCGATCTGGCGCGCGACCTGATCCGCTTGAACGGCTATGCCGAAACGCAGATCGGCATCGTCTACTCGGGCTTGCGCCCGGGTGAGAAACTGCATGAAGAGTTGTTGGCGGATGCCGAAACCACGCGTCCGACGCATCACCACAAGCTGCGCATCGCGCGCGCACGTGAAGTCGGCGACGATTTTCTGCAGAACCTGCTGCCGTGGTTGATGCAATCGCGGATTCCGGCCGATGAGGAAGTGCGGCGCGAGTTGCAAGCGCGGGTGACGGAATATGTGCCGGCGCCGGGTAGCCAGGCAAGTGGGAAAGTGATCAAGATCACTCAGGCAAGACGTTGATACAACTTATGTGATTCCGGCCGGTCCGGAGGCTGTCTTGCCTGGCAGAGAAGTTATAATTCAAGACTGAATCCAATCTGCGGGTGCGATCGATTTCCTGGACGATACGCATAATTCAAAAAGGGTACTTATGATTCTCGTGACGGGCGGGGCCGGGTTTATCGGCGCCAATTTTGTGCTGGACTGGTTGCAAGGTTCCGACGAAGCTGTGCTTAACGTCGACAAATTGACGTACGCGGGCAACCTCGGCACGCTCAAGTCGCTGCAGGGCAATGGCAAGCATATCTTCGCGCGCGCCGATATCTGTGATCGCGCGGCGATGGATGCGCTGCTGGCCGAACACAAACCCCGCGCCATTCTGCATTTTGCCGCCGAAAGTCACGTCGACCGCTCCATCCATGGCCCGGCCGATTTTGTCCAGACCAATGTGGTCGGCACCTTTACCCTGCTCGAAGCCACGCGTTCCTATTGGAATACGCTGCCGGCAGCGGAGAAAGCCGCGTTTCGCTTCCTGCATGTGTCGACCGACGAGGTGTATGGTTCGTTGAGCGCAACGGATCCGCAGTTCTCCGAAACCACGCCCTATGCCCCCAACAGCCCATACTCGGCGACCAAGGCGGGCTCCGATCATCTGGTGCGCGCCTACCATCACACCTATGGCCTGCCGACCCTGACGACCAACTGCTCGAACAACTACGGACCCTATCAGTTCCCCGAGAAGTTGATCCCGTTGATGATCGCCAACGCCTTGGGCGGCAAAGCGCTGCCGGTGTATGGTGACGGTCAGAATGTGCGTGATTGGTTGTACGTCGGCGATCACTGCGCTGCAATACGCGAAGTGCTGGCGCGCGGTACCGTGGGCGAAACCTATAACGTCGGCGGCTGGAACGAGAAAAAGAATCTGGAAGTCGTGCATACCCTGTGCGATCTGCTGGACAGCTTCAAGCCCAAGGCGCAAGGTTCGTACCGAGACCAGATCACCTATGTGACCGACCGTCCCGGCCATGATCGCCGCTATGCGATCGACGCGCGCAAGCTTGAACGCGAACTGGGTTGGAAGCCCGCGGAAACCTTCGAAACCGGTTTGGCCAAGACGGTCCGCTGGTACCTTGACCATCAAGTATGGGTGGACGAGGTAGCTTCCGGCGAATACCGGAAGTGGGTCGAGACGAATTACGCACAGCGTACTTGAGAGGCTAGCATGGCGCGCAAAGGGATTATTCTCGCGGGCGGCTCCGGCACCCGGCTTTACCCGATTACGCGGGTCGTATCGAAGCAGTTGCTGCCGGTGTACGACAAGCCGATGATCTACTATCCGCTATCCACGCTGATGATCGCAGGGATACGCGACGTGCTGATCATCTCGACGCCGCAGGATACGCCGCGCTTCGCCGAAATGATGGGGGACGGCAGCCATCTGGGCATGAACATCCAGTACGCTGTGCAACCCTCGCCGGACGGACTGGCGCAAGCCTTTATCATAGGCCGCGACTTCGTCGGTAACGACCCGTCGGCACTGATACTGGGCGACAACATTTTCTACGGCAACGATCTGGCCAAGCAGTTGGCGCGAGCCAATGAGCGCCTTGATGGCGCCACCGTATTTGCCTACCATGTGCAAGATCCGGAGCGATATGGTGTGGTCGAATTCGACCAACAGTTCCGCGCCCTGTCGATCGAAGAAAAACCGACCCAACCGCGCTCGAACTATGCGGTCACGGGTTTGTACTTCTACGACAACACCGTGTGCGACATTGCCGCCGACATCAAGCCGTCGCCGCGGGGTGAGCTGGAAATCACGGACGTCAATTCGCGCTATCTCGAACAACGCAAACTCGACGTCGAAATCATGGGGCGCGGCTATGCCTGGCTCGATACCGGTACCCATGATTCCTTGATCGAGGCCGCCAGCTTCATTGCCACCCTGCAGCGCCGCCAAGGCTTGGTTGTTGCCTGCCTCGAAGAAATCGCCTACCGCCATAAGTGGATCGACGAAGAGCAATTACTGAAGCTGGCCAAACCGCTGGCGAAGAATGCCTACGGTCAATATCTGCTCAACCTTTCCAAGGATCAAGTCGCATGGCTATCCAAGTAACCGCCACCTCGTTGCCGGAAGTCAAAATCATCGAACCCAAGGTATTCGGCGACGCACGCGGCTATTTCTACGAGAGCTTCAACGCGCGCGAGTTCGGCGAACAAGTCGAAGCAGACGTGGTGTTCGTGCAGGACAACCATTCGCGCTCGGCGCGTGGTGTGCTGCGCGGATTGCATTATCAGATCGAGCATGCGCAGGGTAAGTTGGTGCGGGTGGTGGAAGGTGAGGTGTTCGACGTTGCCGTTGATATCCGCCGTAGCTCGCCGAATTTCGGCAAGTGGGAAGGGGTTGTCCTGTCAGCGCAGAACAATCGGCAACTGTGGGTGCCGCCGGGCTTCGCGCACGGTTTTGTTGTGTTGTCGGAGAGTGCTCAATTCCTCTACAAGACCACCGACTACTGGTATCAAGCGCACGAGCGCAGCATCGTGTGGAACGACCCGGAAATTGGCATTGAATGGCCGATTGATTTCGAACCGGTGCTGGCGGCCAAGGATGCGGCGGGTAAGCGTCTGGCTGAAGCTGAATGTTTTGCGTGAGGTTGGCATGACGACACAAGAGCCGCGGACCATTTTGTTGACCGGTATCAATGGTCAGGTTGGGTATGAATTGGCGCGCAGCCTGCAGGGCCTGGGCCGTGTCGTCGCACTCGACCGCGGTGCACTCGATCTAGGTGACCTCGATCAGATTCGCCGCGTAGTGCGCGATCTGAAGCCTGCGCTGATCGTGAACCCAGCAGCACATACTGCAGTCGACAAAGCGGAAAGCGAGGTCGATGTTGCGATGCGACTGAATGGCGAGGCCCCTGGTGTTCTGGCGGAAGAAGCCAAACGCATCGGCGCGTCACTCGTGCACTATTCGACTGATTATGTATTCAACGGTCGTAAGGACGGCATCTATAAAGAAGAAGACGCGGTCGACCCGCAAAGCGTCTATGGCCGTAGCAAATTGGCTGGCGAACAGGCGATTGCGGCGAGCGGATGCGATTACCTCATTTTCCGTACCAGTTGGGTGTATGGAACGCGTGGCAAGAATTTCCTGTTGACCATGCTGCGTCTGGGTGCTGAGCGGGAGGAGTTGAGCGTAGTGGCTGATCAGCACGGTGCGCCGACTTGGGCCAACACAATCGCGGTCCTGAGTGCGAATATCCTGGCACAGGCATTAGCGGCTGACCAAGCGCAAGGTGATCGGCATGCGTGGTGGCAGCAGCATAGCGGTATCTTTCATATGACTGCTAGTGGTTCAACTTCGTGGCACGGCTTTGCCGAGGCTATTTTCGAGTTGTCGAGTCTTGCGAGAAAGCCGGTAGTGAAACCGATTCCGAGCGCTGCGTATCCTACGCCAGCGATTCGCCCAAGTAACTCACGATTATCGAACGACAAGCTCGCCAAAACCTTTGGCTTGTGTGCGCCCGACTGGCGCGATGCTTTGCGTTTATGCATGGCAGGCTGCCGACCGCAGCAAAGTCAGTGATTGCCATGAGT
>Ga0116226_10004885_pt1 | contig 11923 bp, 8 predicted proteins | sample S1TSphfallax_FD_89692 | JGI IMG/M metagenome (GOLD analysis project Ga0116226, IMG submission 89692) | Host-associated microbial communities from peat moss isolated from Minnesota, USA - S1T2_Fa - Sphagnum fallax MG | ecosystem: Host-associated > Plants > Peat moss > Unclassified | place: USA... | reverse complement strand
GCGCCGGGCTTGAGGTCGAGCCCCTCGGCCATGCGGGCCAGGGCGCGGGAATTGGCGGCGGTGATCCAGGTTTCGAAGTCGAAGTCGGCGCCGAAATGGTCGAGGACCACCAGGCGGTTCTGGTCGCGCGGGCCGCCCACCATGCGCATGAAGATGGCGTGAGTAAGCTCGCGGCCCTGTTCGCGGCTGACCTCCATCATGGCGTCGCGGAAGAGGCATTCGGAGTCCACGAGGACGCCGTCCATGTCGAAGACCACCGCTTCCACGGGTCGAGGGAGCGTCACCGGCGGCGCCATCTAGTCGTTCACGAAGGTTTCGGCGCCGTAGCCCTGGAAATAAAGCAAGGAGGTCAGGTCCGTGTGATCGATGCGCGCGGCGGCTCGCTCGGCGACGATGGGCTTGGCGCGGTAGGCGACGCCGAGGCCCGCGGCTTCGATCATGGTCAGGTCATTGGCGCCGTCGCCCACGGCCAGGGTTTCATCCAGGCCAATGCCGAGGGCGCCCGCCTCTTCTTTGAGGGCTTGCAGCTTGGCTTCGCGTCCGAGGATGGGAAGGGCCACCTCGCCAGTGAGGCGCGCGCCGTCATCGAAGAGGCGATTGGCGCGATGGGCGGCGAAGCCCGCCGCCTCGGCCACCCTCTGCGTGAAATAGTCGAAGCCGCCAGAGACCAGGACGCAGCGGGCGCCCTGGGCGGCCATGGTGCGGGCGAGGGTGCGGCCGCCGGGATTGAGCCGCACACGTTCGACCCAGGTGCGTTCGAGGGCCGCGAGCTCCAGGCCGGCCAGTTTGGCGACCCGTTCGATGAGGGCCGCCTCGAAGGGGATCTCGCCGTTCATGGCGCGGGCGGTGACGGCGGCGATCTCATCCTTGAAGCCGGCCAGATCGGCCAGTTCATCCAGGCATTCGCAACTGATGATGGTGGAATCCATATCGGCCACCAGGAGGCGCTTGGCCCGGCGCTCTACCCCTTGCGCGCAGAAATCAGCCTCGCGCCGCTCCAGGGCGCGGGCCGCGGCGGCTGCGAGGGGGGCGGGAGCATCGCCCTCGGTAAATAGATCCATGGCTCCCTCGCCCAGGACCGTCATGCCAGATACGGGCTGGCCGGCGGCGGCGACGGCTTCCAGGCCCTCAGGCAATGCGGCCTGAAGCGCGTCAAAGTCGCGGCAGACAAGGGTAAGGACGAGACGCACGGCGCCGCCCCCTTGGCCGATCCGGCTCGCGGCCGCAAGGGTGGGGGGCCACCGCCATGCTTGCGCCGCGATCTCGCGGGAGGCATGAGCGGGGAAGAGGCGAACGTAAGACGTCGCCCGTTGAGGAGGCGAGGACGCGATGCATTATAGCGAGCTGAAGGCGGCCTGGGCGGAGCTGACGGGGCCGGGAGCGCCGTTCGAGATTGAGCGCATCCCGATCCGGGGCATTCCCACCCTCTCCTATAAGACTGCGCCGCCGACCGGACGCGCCCTTTGGCTTTCCACGCGCGCCTTCGCCGCGCGCGACTATATGATTTATGAAAATGAGCGCCTGACCTATGGCGAATGCCATGCGCGGGTCGACGCCATCGCGGTCTGGTTGACGGCCCAGGGCGTGACGCGGGGCGATCGCGTGGCCATCGCCATGCGCAATTATCCTGAATGGATGCTGATCTATTGGGCCTGCCTCTGCCTCGGCGTCGCCGCGGTCGGGATGAACGCTTGGTGGGTCGGCGAAGAGATCGACTATGTGCTGAAGGATTCCACGCCCAAGGTGGTGTTCTGCGACTCCGAGCGCCTGACGCGCATCCTGGAGCGGCCGGGGGTGGAGACCGTTCTGGTGGCCACGCGCGTCGAGAGCCTTCCCGCGGGCGTCTTCGGTTTTGCCGAAGTGATCGCCACGCCGGGCGCCATGCCGGAGATCGCCGTCGATCCTGATGACGACGCCTGCATCTTCTATACCTCGGGCACCACCGGATTTCCAAAAGGCGCGCAACTCACGCACCGCGGCTGCGTCGCCAATTTGATGAGCGTTATCTTCGCCGGCCAGGTCGGGGCTCTGGCGACGGCCAGGGCCACGGGGGTCATGCCCGATCCGAACGCGCCGGCGCCGATGCCGGCGGCCCTCATCACCACGCCGCTCTTCCACGTGACGGCCAACAACTGCGGCGCCTATCCGGTGACGGCCGGGGGCGGAAAACTCGTCCTCATGTATCGCTGGGACCCCAAGACGGCCCTGACTCTGATCGAGCGGGAGCGTGTCACGGCCATGAGCGGGGTGCCTGTGATGTCGCGGGAGCTGATCACCCATCCGGATTTTGCCAACCACGACCTCTCCAGCCTGATGACGCTCGGCGGGGGCGGGGCGCAACTTCCCCCAGATCTGGTGCAGAAGATCGATGACAGCGTCGCTTCGGCCAGGCCCAATACCGGCTATGGCATGACGGAGACCTGCGGGATCATCACGGCGGTCTCCGCCGACTTCTTCATCGACAAGCCCGCCAGCGCTGGGCCGGCCATGCCCGATTTCGAGGCCAAGTGCGTTGATGACACCGGCGAGAGCGTCCCCCTTGGCGAGGTCGGGGAACTGTGGGTGCGCGGCTCGCAAGTGATCAAGGGCTATCTGAACCGCCCTGAGGCCACGGCCGAAACCATTACCGATGGCTGGCTGCATACCGGCGATATCGCCCGGATCGATGAGGACGGGTTTATCTTCATCGTTGATCGCAAGAAGGACATGGTTCTGCGTGGCGGGGAGAACGTCTATTGCGCCGAAGTGGAGGCCGCCATCTATCGCCATGATGCGGTGGCGGAGGTCTGCGTCTTCGGGGTGGCGGATGATCGTCTGGGCGAAGAGGTGGGCGCCGCGGTGGTGATCCGGGAGGGTCACGCCGCCGACGCCGTGGCGCTGCGTGAGCACCTGGCCGTGATCATGGCGCGCCACAAGATCCCGCGCTATCTGTGGCTTCTCTCCGCGCCCCTGCCCCGCAACGCCAATGGTAAGTTCCTGAAGCGGCAGCTGCGCGAAACCCTGCCGATCACCGAGGCCGTGTGACCCTTACGCTTACCCGTCCATGCTGATTTGGGGCGAGCCTACCCGGACGGTCTGGGCCACGGCCGATGGGGCGGTGGAGATCCTGGATCAGACGCGTCTGCCCCATGAGGTCGTGACCGTGCGGTTGACGGGACTCGCGGACGCCGTCGCCGCCATATCTGAGATGAAGGTGCGCGGAGCCCCCCTGATCGGGGTGACGGCGGCCTATGGGATGGCCTTGGCCGCCAGTGAGGATCCCTCGGACGCCAGCCTAGCCGCCGCCCGCGCGCGGCTCGCCGCGACGCGCCCCACGGCGGTCAATCTGGCCTGGGCGCTGACGCGGATGAGTGACGTCTTGGGCCCCCTGCCGCCCGCCCATCGCGAGGCGGCGGCCTGGGCCGAGGCCATGGCTGTGGCGAACGAAGATGTCGCCGCCTGCCGCGCGATCGGCGAGCATGGGGCGGACCTCATCGCGAAGATCGCGGCGCGAAAGCCGGGCGAGGTGGTCAACATCCTCACCCACTGCAACGCAGGCTGGCTGGCCACGGTGGATTGGGGCACGGCGCTCGCGCCCATCTATGTAGCCCAGGAGCGGGGGATTTCGCTCCACGTCTGGGTGGATGAGACCCGCCCGCGCAACCAGGGCGCGGCCCTCACCGCCTTTGAATTGGGTCAGCAGGGGATCGCTCACACCATCATTGTCGATAATGCCGGCGGCCATTTGATGCAGCATGGGCAGGTGGATCTGTGCCTGGTGGGCGCCGACCGGGTGACTGGCGCGGGCGACGTGGCCAACAAGATCGGCACCTATCTTAAGGCCCTGGCGGCCGACGATAATGGCGTTCCCTTCTGGGTTGCCGCGCCGGGCTCAACCATCGATTGGGTCCTGGACGATGGGGTGGCCCAGATTCCCATCGAGGAACGTAGCGCGCGTGAGGTCACGCACCTCTGGGGCGCCCTGGAAGATGGAAGCCTGGCCGCCGTTCAGGTTTCCGCCCCCGGCAGCCCCGCCGCCAATCCCGCCTTTGATGTCACGCCGGCGCGCCTGGTGAACGGGATCATCACCGAGCGCGGCCGGTGCGCGGCGAGCGCGGCAGGCCTCAGGGGCCTGTTTCCTTCCTAAAGGAGTGTGGACGCGTCGCCCGCCCTCCGAAGTTAGGCCTTGCGAATGCGAATGACTCTCAATAACAACCGCTGCTCACTCATGGGGACTGTGGTTTGGCGGCGAGAGATCGAAGACTCGGGGCGGCGGGCTTAGGCTTTGCGGCCGGCATATTGTTCCTGGCGGGGCGGGCGGGCGCGGCGCCGCCGCCGATTGCGATCCCCGTGGCGTCGGATGAGTCGGGGGCGCCGAGCGCTGAGGGCCCCTTCGACTTCCTGAACAACTGGAAGCGCAACCAGGGCCTCTTGGGCGATATGTGGGGCCTGCGCCGGACCTTAAGCCAATATGGAATCACCTTTGGGTTGGAGGAGACCAGCGAGGCGCTCGGCAATGTGACCGGCGGCTCGCACAGAGGCTTCGACTATGACGGCCTGACCCAGGCGGTCGTCCAGCTCAACACCCAGCGGGCCTTTGGCTGGTATGGCGGCACAGTTAATGTCAGCGCCTTGCAGATCCACGGTCGAAACCTCAGCGCCGACAACCTCCAGAGCCTTCAGACGGCCAGCGGCATCGAGGCTGACCGCTCCACCCGGCTGTGGGAGGCCTGGTACGATCAAAAGCTGCTGGAGGAAGACCGGCTGGACGTGAAGATCGGTCAGCAGAGCCTGGATCAGGAGTTCATGGTCTCCAGCAACGCCCTGCTCTTCGTCAACACCATGTTCGGCTGGCCCATGCTGCCCTCGGCCGATCTGCCGGGCGGCGGACCCGCCTATCCCCTCTCGGCCCTGGGCGTACGCGTCAGGTATCGGCCCATCGAGACGGTGAATATCCTCATCGGCGCCTTCAGCGGCAGTCCGGCTGAGAACCCGGATATCGATCCCCAGGTGAGCGACGCCCACGGGGGGAGCTTTCCAGTAAACCGCGGCGCCCTGTTCATCGCCGAGCTGCAATATGCCTATCCGGCGTTGGGAAGCATGGTCTCGCCCGGCCAGGCGACGCCCCTGGCCCGGACGTTCAGACTCGGCGCCTGGTACGACACCGAGGGCTTTAACGATGAGCTCTATGACAGCCAGGGCCGACTTCTGACCGATCCGTTGAGCAATGGTCAGGCGCGCCGCCACGGGGGCGACTACGCCATCTATGCCGTGGCGGACCAGATGATCTGGCGGGGGACGAGCGATCCGAACCGGACCCTGAATGTCTTCGCCCGGGCGATGGGCACGCCCCTCGATGACCGCAATCTCATCGATTTCAGCATGAATGCCGGTATCGTGCTGCACGACCCCTTCACCTATCGCACCGGCGACTCCGTGGGCCTGGGCGTGGGCTATACCCATGTGAGCGGCCAGGTCGCCGCCTATGACCGGGATCTGGCCATCGCGACAACCAGCTTCGTCCCGCCCCAGACCGGCGAGGCCTATGTGGAGGCCACCTATCAGTATGAGGTGACGCCCTGGCTCCAGCTCCAGCCTGACGTTCAATACGTCTTCAATCCCGGCGGCGGCCTCGCCAATCCGAACAACCCGACCCAGCGCATCCGGAACGAGCTCGTTCTGGGCGCCCGCACCAACATCGCGTTCTAAAGGATCCGCCCGTGACGCCATCGCGCCTGACGCTCAAGCTGCTGGCCGCCTGTCTGGCACTAGCCACCGCCCCCCTCGCTCATGCGGCGCCGACCCAGGGCTTCCTGGAGACGATCCACAAGCACGTCACCCTGGCCTCGACGGTGACCGACAATGGCGATCTCAACCCCTATGCCGTGGTCATCGCCCCGGTCTCGGCGGGGAAGATCGCCAAGGACGATGTGCTGGTGGACAATTTCAACGATATCTCCAACCTACAGGGCACGGGCACGACCATCGTCGACTATAATCCGGCGACCAAGAAGACGACCCAGTTCGCTGAAGTCCCCCGCAAGCTCGCCCAGTGCCCGGGCGGCGTGGGCCTCAGCACGGCCATGACCATGCTGAAAAGCGGCTGGGTGATCGTGGGCAGCACGCCCAGCCTCGATGGCACCACCAGGACCAAGGGGGACGGCTGCCTGCTGGTGCTGGACCCCAATGGCAAGCTGGTCGCCACCTGGTCGGGCCCGACGATCAATGACCCCTGGGGCAATATGGCCGTGATTGACAGGGGCGATACCGCAACCCTGTTCATCAGCATGTCGGGCTTTGGCCTGCCCGGCCCCGATGTGCTGGATCCAAAGACCCACTATCCGGTGATCGTGCGCAAGGCGACCGTGCTGCGACTGGAGATTTCCATCCCGGAGGGCAAGGCGCCCCTGTTGGTCAGCCAGACCGTCGTGGGCGACGGCTTCGCGCAGCGGGCGGACCGGGACAATTTCCTGTTCGGCCCCACGGGTCTGGCGCTTGATAAGGACGGCACGCTCTATGTCACCGATGGGCTCGATGATGTGATCACCGCCATTCCAAACGCAGTGACCCGAACGGACAGCGCGGGGACGGGCCGCGTGGTGACCCAAGGCCAGCTTCTCCAATGGCCGCTGGCCATGGCCTGGAGCCCGCAGGGTCACCTGCTTGTCTGTAACGGCAAGAATGGCCAGGTGGTGGAGGTGGATCCGGCGAGCGGCAAGCAGATCTACGCCCAGTGGATCGATTCCGACCAGGCCCAGTCACCGCCCGGCAATGGAGATCTCTTCGGCCTCGCCATGACGCCGGACGGCAGCGGCTTCTATTATGTGGAAGATGACATGAACACGCTTGTGAAGGCCGCCCCGCGATGACCTCCCGTCGGGGTTTTCTCACCGGCGCCGCGGGACTGGCGGGCGCGGCGGGGGTTCTCGCAGGCGCCCGGCCAGGCGTGGCCAAGCCTCAGCCGATGGCGCCCGCGGACTTTGCCTTCTTCGGCGAGCACCAGGCCGGGATCGTCACACCCCAGCAGCTACACACATACTTTGCCGCTTTTGACCTGACTGCGGACAAGCGCGAGGATGTCGCCGCTGTGCTGCGCGCCTGGACCGCGGCGGCGGCGCGGATGAGCGCGGGTCTCACCGCCGTGGACCTCGGCGAATCCGCCGACCAACCGCCCGCCGACTCCGGCGAAGCCCTGGGGCTGAGCCCCGCCCGGCTGACCGTCACTTTCGGCTTTGGCCCCGGCTTGTTCGTCAAGGACGGCAAGGATCGTTACGGCCTCGCGGCCCGTCGCCCGGAGGCCCTGATTGATCTGCCGAGGTTCAATGGCGACCAGCTTATTCCCGCGCGGACGGGTGGCGATCTCGCCGTCCAGGCCTGCGCGGACGACCCCCAGGTCGCCTTCCACGCGGTGAGGACCCTGGCGCGCCTCGCCGATGGCGTCGCCCAGTTCCGCTGGGTGCAGGCGGGATTTACCTCGGGCGGCAAGGCGGGTGAGACGCCCCGCAATCTCATGGGCTTCAAGGATGGCACAATGAACCCGGCCACGACCGATCCGGCGCTGATGGACGCCACCGTCTGGGTCGGGGACGAAGGCGGCTGGATGCGCGGCGGCAGCTATATGGTCGCCCGCCCTATCCGCGTCGCCCTGGAGCACTGGGACCGAATGAAGCTCAGCTTCCAGGAACAGACGGTGGGCCGCCGCAAGCTCTCCGGTGCGCCGCTGGGCAAGACCCGCGAGTTCGATCCCCTGGATCTCGACGCGCTGGATAAGGACGGAAACCCGGTCATCCCCGAAAATTCCCACGTCCGCCTGGGCGCGCCGGCCGCGAACGAAGGCGCCCAGATTCTTCGCCGCGCCTATTCCTATGACAATGGCCTGGCCTTCATCGCCGAACGCTGGCCGCCCTGGCGCCAGGGGATGCAGATCGACTCAGGATTGCTCTTCATCTGCTACCAGCGCGACCCGCGCACCGGTTTCGTGAAGATCTTCGAGAACATGGCCAAGTTCGACATGATGAACCAATTCGTCACTCACATCGGCGGCGGCCTCTTCGCCTGCCCGCCCGGCGCCAAGGCGGGGCGGTTCGTGGGTCAGGGGTTGTTCGAGGTGGTTTAAGCGGGGCTCACGCCAGATAGGTTGGCCCGCCCGCCGCGATCCAGGCATTGATCTTGGCGTCAAGGATGGCGAGAGGCATGGCGCCGGTCATGAGCACCTGATCGTGAAAGTCGCGGATATTGTAGCGGGGGCCAAGCCCCGCCTCGGCGCGGGCGCGCAGTTTCAGGATCTTCAACTCCCCGACTTTATAGGCGCAGGCCTGGCCGGGGTCGGCGATATAGCGGTCGATCTCCACGCGGATGTCCTTGGCGGCCATGGAGGTGTTGTCGGTCATGAAGGCGATGGCGCCGTCACGGGACCAGCCTTTGGCGTGCATGCCGGTATCCACAACCAGGCGCACGGCCCGGAGCATTTCGAAATCCAGGTGACCGAACCACTGATAGGGGTCGGTGAACATGCCGAGCGCCTTGCCGAGGGACTCTGAATAGAGGCCCCAACCCTCGGTATAGGCGGTGAATCCCTCGGCGCCGAACCTGAGGATATCGGGGAGCTTGGTGTTTTCCTCCGCTAGGGAGCCCTGGAAGTGGTGGCCGGGAATGCCTTCATGCAGGGTGAGCGTCTCCAGCGTGGGGATCGGGCGGGTGCTCAGCATGGACATGTTGAAATAGAGGACGCCCGGGGAGACCCCGTCCGGCGGACCCAGGCTGTAATAGCCGGTGCCCCTCGCCTCCCCCATGGCGGGGAGCGGGCGCACCTCGAAGGGGGCCTTGGGCTTGCGGTTGAACAGCCGGGGAATTCCCAGCCAGATGCGGGCTTCGATGGCCTTGAAGCGGTCCAAGAGGTCCTGTGGCTTGTCATAATAGAAGCGCCGGTCCGTGCGGACATAATGGAAAAGGCCCTGGAGATTGCCGCCATAGCCGAGCGTCTGGCTTACCGCGTCCAGGTCGCCCCGGATTCGGGCTACTTCTGAAAGGCCAAGCTGGTGGATCTCGTCGGCGGTCAGGTCCGTGGTGGTGTGATGACGCAGGGCCGCGGCATAGAGTCTCGCCCCCTCCTTCTGGGCCCAGAGGCCGGGCGCCTCGCGGGCGGCGGGGAGGTAGGTTTCGGTGAGGTAGCTCTTCCAGAAGCCATAGGCCGGAAGGACGTCGGTGGAGATGACGTCCAGATAGGCCGCTTTCAGGCGGCTTTGATCCGTGGGCGGAATGGCGGCGGGCATGGCCGTGACGGGCTTGAAAAAGGGCGTGTCGGCGGGGCTGAGGGCGAGCACAACGTCCACCTCGGCCAGGACGTTGACCACGAGGATCTTGGGCTGGACATAGCCCTGGGCCAGCCCCTCCTTCAGGCGGCTGACGGTATTTCGCATATAACCGGCGAAGCCGCGCAGGCGGTCCAGCCCCACCTCATAATCATGGGTGGTCTTGAAGTCGGCGCCCGCCCCGGATGCGGCGTCCGGGAAGCCCACCTGAAGGCCGAACGAGGGATCGAGCGGCGTGAGGCGGCGGATGGCGAAGAGCCCGGAATCGAAGTCCGCCAAGCTCTCCACGAGCGTGTAGCGGAAGACGTCATAGGCGATGCGGCCCGTAGGCCCGAGACTGGCGCGGTCGATGGCGGCCAGGCGCGCCATGTCGTCGCGCTTGTTCCGCAGGGTCGCCGCCGCATAGGCGTCGGAAAGGGGATCCACGAAGGGGGCGTCGCCGCCCAGATGGGTGAAGCCCAGGGCGTCCAAGGCGCGATCGGTCTCGCCGCTCTCGGCGATAAGCTGGTTCAGGGCCGACTCCGGCGAGGGGGTCCCGGCGAGGGCACGGTTGGCGGCGAGACTGGCGCCGGCGCCGGCAAGAACAAACCGGCGCGAGAGGTTCAGACGGTCCATTGGGCGATCGTCCTTTCCAGAATGCTCACGGGAACGGGGCCGGATTTGAGGACCAGGTCGTGGAAGACGCGAATGTCGAAGCGCTCGCCCAGACGTTTGCGGGCCGCCTCCCGCGCGGCGACGATGGTGTTGGCGCCCGCCTTGAAACTGCAGGCCTGGCCTGGATAGACGCAGTAGCGGTTGATCTCGCGCCGGGTATAGGCAAGGGTCTCACCGACGCGGCTGACCATGAAATCCACTCCCTGGTCGCGGGTCCAGCGTTTGTGGTGGAGGCCTGTATCCACGACGATCCGGGCGGCGCGGAAGAGTTCCGACTGGAGATAGCCGATACGCCCGAAGGGGTCGTGTTCATAGCATCCGATCTCGTCGGCCACCTGCTCGGCATAGAGGGCCCAGCCCTCGGTATAGGCGGAGAACTGCAGCAGCCGGGAGAAGAGCGGCAGGGCGCCGGCGTGGCGCACGATGCTGTACTGGAAGTGGTGCCCGGGGACGCCCTCGTGATGGGCGAGGGTTGGCAGGCGCCACGTCGCCAGGTCGGCGGGGTGCTGAAGATTGATCTCAAAGACCCCCGGCTCGCCCCCCACGCCCTCCTGATAATAGGCGCCCGGCGATCCGGCCTCCACAGCCAGCGGCGTCCGGCGCACGACAATGGGATCGACCCGCGGATTATTGAAGGCCTGGGGCAGGCGCTGGATGACATCGGCCAGCTCACTGTGAGCGAGCGCCATGAGCCGGGCGCGGCCGGCGTCGTCGTCGGAGACCCGAAATCGGGGATCGCGGTTCAAGGCGCCCAGGCGTTCTCCGACCGAGCCGAGTGTAAGGCCCTGGGCCCTCAGGCTCTGATCGATCTCCGAGAGGAGGGCGTCCACCTGGGCCTGGCCGGCGGCGTGCAGATCGGCGGGCGCCACATCAAGGGTCGTATTGGCGCGCAGAGCGGCGGCGTAATAGGCTTCGCCATCCGGCAGGCGCCAGACCCCGGCCGTGTCGACGGCGGTGGGGCGCAGGGCCTCCAGGGCCGCCATCTGGCGGGCGAGGGCCGGGGCGATCCGCTGGCGAAAGATCGCTTCCCCGCGCGGCGCCAGATCGCCGAGACGAGCCTTGGCCGCGCGGGCGATGGCGGGCGCGAGAAGCGCGGAGCTTAGCGGCGGGGCGTCACGCAGCTTCGCGATCTGGGGAAGTGTCGCGTCGATGACAAAGCCCGGCGGAGCGACGCCACGCGCCGCGTCCTCGCGGATGCGCTCTGTCTCCTGGTCCAGGGCGAGGCCCAGGGCGTTCAGGCGGCCATACCAGGCCTCCACATCGGCGGGCGTTGTCAGCGGCTGGCCGGCGCCGATGGTCTCCGGCAGCCAGTAATAGGCGCCGTTCATCTGGCTCACCACATAGGGGCTCGGGCGCAGATTCAGATCTATATAGCCATAGCGGCCGAGCAGGTCGCTTAAGGTCGCGTAGACGAAAAGGGCCACATCCCGCTGCCGCGCCGCATCCGCCGAGAGCGCGCGGGGGTCAGTGCGCAAGAGCGCCGCGCGCATAGCCTCGGCGCTGATCCTTATGGCGGTCTGGCCCGCCGCCGAGCGATCATCCAGCTGGGCGCGCAGCCCCGCATGGGCGCCAACATCGAAGTCCATCCGCGTGGCGTCCTGCGGCCACTGGAGGAGGAATCTCTCGGCGCCCTCTTGCAGGAGCGCTCGCAGGGCTTGGTCGCCCTCCGCCGCCGGCGCGGAGCCGGCGGTCAGGGTGGCGGCGCTGGAGGCTTGCAGAAAGAGCCTGCGATCAATCACGCCATGGGCCGCATCTTCAGGTCGGCCAGAAAAGCCTCATCCGCTTCCCGCGCGGGATTTGAGGTGGTCAGAAGCCGGTCGCCCACAAATATCGAATTTGCGCCGGCGAGAAAGCACAGGGCCTGAAGCTCGCGGCTCATCTGTTCGCGGCCGGCCGAGAGGCGCACCACGGCCCACGGGCACACAAGGCGCGCCACGGCGATCATGCGCACGAACTCCAGGCCGTCGACGGGGGGGGAG
>Ga0116226_10004884_pt1 | contig 11924 bp, 10 predicted proteins | sample S1TSphfallax_FD_89692 | JGI IMG/M metagenome (GOLD analysis project Ga0116226, IMG submission 89692) | Host-associated microbial communities from peat moss isolated from Minnesota, USA - S1T2_Fa - Sphagnum fallax MG | ecosystem: Host-associated > Plants > Peat moss > Unclassified | place: USA... | reverse complement strand
TCGTCTTCGGCGCTTTCGAGCGCGTCCTGGAGCACTTCGCGGATGTCGTCGGCACCGACCCGCTCCATCTGCCAATTCGGATATAGACGCTCGCGCTTTTCCTCGCTCTCGTCCAGCGAGACGATATCGTAATGGCGCGGATCGCCATGCAGGCTCGCCATCAGCTTCCGCACCGCGGCTGCCGGCCCCTCGATCCATTGGAAGAAGACGCCGCTGCCGAAAACGAGCACCCCGGTGATGCCGCAGGTGAGATTGTGGCGTTGCGCCGACTCGATCAGGCGGGTGACCTCGGCGTCGTCCACGCCATCGGCGGCACGACTGCAATAAACGAAAGTGTACAGCGTGGGCGCGGTGGCGTCATAGTTAGGGTCGCTTGGATAACCGGGTTCGTCGAACATGGGTTGGCTCGCTTTGTCTATGCCAGACAGGCCGTGTCACGCGGTTCGTGAGGATGAGGTTAGCACATTGATCTTATTTGTGTAAGACGGGCCCTGTCACCTGATAGCCGCCCCCTCCACCCCGCTTCGCGCGGTCCCCCTCCCCCGCTGCGCAGGGGAGGCTCCAAATTTCCGATTATTGTGCACTGCACCATAGACCCCCTTGACGGCAGACAGGCTCTGTCTTAAATAGAAATGGTGCGGTGCAATATACCGATCTCAAGGAGTCAGCCATGACCGACACATTCGCGAAATTTCTGCCGAACTTTGAAGCCATTCTCGACTTCCACAAGGCCAATTTTGAAGCCTTGGTCCAAGTCCAAACCGCGCTGATCAAGGGCACGCAGCAGATTTCGCACGAGGTCATCGCGCAGACTCAGGCGCAAATCGATGCCGTGTCGCAGGTCGGCAAGACCGCGCTCGGTGCGAAGTCGTTGCAGGAAGTCGTCGAGCTCCAGGTTGGTCAGGCCAAGTCCGCTTACGAGACGCTGGTTGCCAGCTCGACCAAGATCGGCGAGCTCAGCGTGCAGGTCGCGAATGACGCGTTTGCGCCGATCCGTGCCCGCGCCACCCATGTTTCCGAGACTCTGATTAAGCCGATGGCCGCCTGATTTGGCGGCACTCACCCACGCAGATCGAACGGCGACACGGCCCTACCCTCTGCGTGGTTGATATTTGCGTATTCTCCCTTGAAGTTCCCGCCGTCTCGGCGCAAGGGAATGGCTATGATGACGTCACCTTCCATTTCAAATCCGGTTTTTGTCGCGATCGACACGGCCGATCCGGCGAAAGCGCGCGCGCTCGCCATCGCCGCCGGCCCGCATGTCGGCGGCATCAAGCTCGGGCTTGAGTTTTTCTGCCGGATGGGGCCCGAGGGGGTCCGTCAGGTGGCGGGGTCACGGCCGCTGTTTCTCGATTTGAAGCTGCACGATATCCCCAATACGGTGGCCGGCGGCATCCGATCGGTGGCTAATCTTGAGCCCTATCTGGTCACGGTCCATGCGGCCGGTGGCAAAGCCATGATGCGCGCGGCCGCCGATGCCGCGGCCGAGGCGGGCGGACGGCGGATTCGTTTGCTGGGGGTCACGGTTCTGACCAGTCTCGACGAATCGGATCTTCATTCTGTCGGTCAGCAAGGGCCGGCCGCTGCTCAGGCACAGCGCCTCGCCGCACTGGCGCAGGAGAGCGGGCTCGACGGCGTGGTCTGTTCGCCGCATGAGGTGACGCTGCTGCGCCGCCAATGTGGGCCGGATTTCATTCTGGTCGTGCCGGGGATCCGGCCGGTCGGCGTTGCCAAGGGCGATCAGAAGCGGGTGATGAGCCCGGGCGAAGCCATGCTGGCCGGCGCGACCCATCTCGTCATCGGCCGCCCGATCACGGCGGCGCCCAACCCCGAGCGCGCCGCCCGCGACATCGCCGAATCACTCGCGGCCTGAGGCGATCATGGTCGCCGTGAAGATCTGCGGCCTGTCGACCGAAGAGACGGTCGAGGCCGCGTGCCAAAATGGCGCCGCCATGATCGGCTTCGTGTTCTTCGCCAAAAGCCCGCGCTGGGTCACGCCCGGCCGCGCCGCCGATCTGGCACGGCTGGTACCGCGCGGTACAGAACGCTGCGGCCTTGTGGTCGATGCAGATGATACGACGATCGATCGGATCGTCACCACGGTTCCGCTCGACATGCTGCAACTCCACGGTGCAGAGCCGCCGGAACGCTGCGCCCAGATCCGTCAGCGTACCGGCAAGAAAATCATGAAGGCGATCGGCGTTGCCGGTCCCGATGATCTGGCGGGGGCCGTGCGCTGGTTCGGCGCGGTCGATCTGCTGCTGTTCGATACCAAGCCGACGCCGCAGGCAAGCCTGCCCGGCGGCAACGGCATCCGGTTCGACTGGTCGCTGCTGGCCGACCGGGAATGGCCGGTGCCATGGCTGCTCGCGGGCGGCTTGACGCCGGACAATGTCCGGGCTGCCGTATCACTGACACGCGCGTCAGCGGTCGATGTGTCGTCCGGGGTGGAGACGGCACCCGGGATGAAGGACCCGGAGCTCATTCGCCGATTTCTTGCCGAGGCTAACCGGTAAGACCGCTCCCGACCCTCCGCACCGCCTGACACAGCACATCCAGATCCGCCGGCCCGATGACGAAGGGCGGCATCAGGTAAAGGACATTGCCAAATGGCCGGACCCACACGCCTAACCCTACAAATTGCTGCCGAATCGCTGCCAAATCCTGCATTTTGGCTGCCTCTACCACGCCAATTGCGCCCATGACTCGCACATCGACGACCCCCGGCAGCCTCCGGCAGGGCTCCAGCGCGTCCCGCATCTGCGCCTCGATCGCCCGCACCTGATCGAGCCGCGGCGCCTGTTCGAAGAGATCGAGCGACGCATTCGCGGCGGCGCAGGCCAGCGGATTGGCCATAAAAGTCGGCCCATGCATCAGCGCCGCCGCGGGATCATCCGACAGGAACGCCTCAAAAATCGGGGTTCGGGCGACGGTCGCCGCCAAGCTGATCGTGCCGCCGGTCAGCGCCTTGGAGAGGCAGATGAGATCCGGCACAATCCCGGCCTGCTCGGCCGCGAACATCGTCCCGGTCCGCCCGAAACCGGTCATAATCTCGTCTAGAATCAACAAGATACCGTGGCGCTGACAGATCTCGCTGATGCTCCGTAGCGTCTCGGGCGTATGAAACTTCATACCGCCGGCGCCTTGCACCAACGGCTCGATGATCACCGCAGCGATCTCACTCCGGTGCCGGTCTAGCAACGCGTCGAATGCCAGAATCGAGGCCGCATCGCGCGGCACATCTGCCGGAATCTGTTTCGGCAGATAGGGCCCTAGCCTCGCATGCATGCCGCCCTCGGGGTCGGTCACCGCCATCGCGCCCAGCGTGTCGCCGTGATAGCCGTCGCGAAACGCAACAAAGCGCTGGCGCCCGGAAACCCCGCGATTGAGCCAATATTGGACCGCGATCTTGAGCGCAACCTCGACCGCTACAGACCCGGAATCGCTGAAGAATACGTGATTAAGATCGCCCGGCAGCATGGCTGCGAGCCGACGCGCAAGGCGTTCCGCCGGCTCATGGGTAAGGCCGCCAAACATGACATGCGGCATGGTCTGAAGCTGCGCCGCGACCGCGGCCGCGATCGCCGGATGATTATAGCCATGGCACGCCGTCCACCAGGACGAGGTGCCGTCGATCAGCTGCCGACCATCCTCTAGAATCAGCCGAACGCCCTCAGTCGCCACCACTTTCGGCAGCGGCGCCGCGTTTTTCATCTGGGTATAGGGCCGCCAGACCGATGACGGCACGGTCATTCGGCGGCGTCCGCCCTCGCCAGCGCCATCGGCTCGATGCCCAAACGCCGAAACAGGCTATCATCCTCGGCGCGCGCCGGATTGCCGGTGGTGAGCAGCCGCGGGCCAAAGAAGATCGAGTTGGCACCGGCCAGATAACACAGCGCCTGCGCCTCATCCGACAGTCCCTCGCGTCCCGCCGACAGCCGCACCATTGAATGCGGCATGGTGATGCGGGCGACTGCGATCATGCGGACGAATTCCAACGCATCGATCGGCCCGGACTGGCCGAGCGGCGTGCCCGACATCGGCGCCAGCATATTGATCGGCACGCTTTCGGGATGGGATGGCAAGGTCGCCAGCGTATGCAGCATGCCGACCCGATCGGCCCGCGTCTCGCCCATCCCGACAATGCCGCCGCAGCAGACATTGATCCCGGCATCGCGCACCGCCGACAGCGTGTCCAGCCGATCCTGATAGCAACGGGTGGTGACCACGCTGGCATAATATTCCGGCGATGTATCGATATTGTGGTTATAGTAATCGAGGCCGGCATCCTTCAGCCGATGCGCCTGATCCTCATTCACCATGCCGAGCGTGGCGCAGGTTTCCATGCCGAGCGCACGAACTCCCTCGATCATCGCGCAGACCCGTTCGAGATCGCGCTCCTTAGGGCTGCGCCAGGCGGCACCCATGCAATAGCGGGTGGCCCCGGCATCGCGGGCACGTTTGGCATCGGCCAGCACATCATCGAGCGGCATCAGCTTTTCCGCTTCAACGCCCGTCTCAAACTTGGCGCTTTGAGAGCAATAACCACAATCTTCCGGGCACCCGCCGGTCTTGATCGATAGCAGCGTCGAGAGCTGCACCCGATTCGGATCGAAGTGAGCGCGATGCACTTCCTGGGCCCGAAACAGGAGATCCGCAAACGGCAGATCGAACAGGGCGGCGATTTCATCGCGCGACCAGTCGTTTCTGAGCGCGGGCGAAGGGTGATGCGACGCGTCAGGCAAGATAACGCTCCCAAGCAAGTTCGTTAAGCACCCGCACCTTACGGAAGTTGCTGCCATTGACACAAGCGCATGACTGATTGTTTTGTCGGTCCCCATGACAAGTTTGGACGAATTTTGCCGGACGAAGCTATCTCAGCTCGATCTGGCCCAGACCCGCCGACGCCTTGTCGAGACCGACCGGACCGACGGCATCCATGCCACACGCGACGGACGGAATCTGATCTCGTTCTGCTGCAACGATTACCTGAATCTGACTCAGCACCCGGCGGTCAAACAGGCGGCGATTGAGGCGACCACGCGTTACGGAGCCGGCGCGGGCGCCTCGCGGCTGGTCACCGGTAATCATCCGTTGTTTCGCGGCCTCGAAGAGCGGCTCGCTGCCGTCAAAGGTACCGAGGCGGCGATCGTGTTCGGCAGCGGCTATTTGGCCAATCTCAGCATCGTCCCCGCTTTGGCGGGACCCGACGATCTCGTCCTCATCGACGCGCTCGGCCATGCCTGCTTGTTCGGCGGCACCAGCCTGTCCGGCGCACGCAAAGCAGTGTTTCGTCATAACGACCTCGCGCATCTCGAAGAATTGCTGGAGTGCCGGCGCGGTCAGCATCGGCACTGCCTGATTCTAACGGACCATGTATTCAGCATGGACGGGGATCTTGCACCAATCAGCCTGATGGCCGCGCTCGCGCGCCGCTATGATGCGTGGCTTATGACTGACGATGCGCATGGCATAGGGATTCTGCCGCCATCCGGGCCCGGAGATGTACCATTACAGATGGGTACGCTCTCCAAGGCGCTCGGGTCCTATGGTGGCTATCTGGCGGCATCGCGGTCTGTGGTGGATCTGCTTTATAGCCGCGCTCGCGCGTTCATCTATACGAGCGGCCTGCCGCCGGCCTCGGTCGCCGCCGCGACGACGGCACTCGATCTGATCGCCGCCGATCCGGCCTGGGCCGCGAGCCCGCTCGCCAAGGCCCGGCAATTTGCTGCCATGCTGGACCTCCCCGAACCGCAGAGCCAGATCGTCCCGATCATCATTGGCGAGGCCGATGCTGCCTTGGCCGCGTCTGATCGCTTGTGTCGCGCGGGATTTCTGGTCGCAGCGATCCGCCCTCCGACTGTACCATCCGGTACAGCGCGCCTGCGCTTCACCTTCACGGCTGGCCATAGCGACGACCAGATCGCGGCACTCGCCGAGGCGGTGCGCCCGCTTATGCGAGATATCGCACCATGACGCGCTTCTTCATCACCGCGACCGGGACCGATATCGGCAAGAGCTTCATCACCGCCGCCCTGACTCTGAGCGCACGGCGATTGGGTCACAGCGTCGCCGCGCTGAAACCGCTGGTCAGCGGCTTTGACCCCAATGACTGGGCGACTTCAGATCCCGGCGTTCTGCTGGCGGCACAGGGTCTGCCTGCGACCGACCTAGACCGGATCGCGCCGTTCCGCTTTACCGCACCGCTATCGCCGGACATGGCCGCATCTCGCGAAGGGCGCTCGGTCGATGTTGCGGGGCTTCTTCAATTCTCCCGCCAAGCGATGCAAGGGCCGGAAGAGATCATTCTGATCGAAGGCGTCGGCGGGGTAATGGTGCCGCTCGACGCGACCCACACAGTGCTCGACTGGATCAAGGCACTCGATATCGCGTCGCTGCTGGTTGCCGGGAGTTACCTCGGCACGATCAGCCACACGCTCACGGCATTAAGGGTCATGGAAGCTGCTGGCTGCCCGGTGCGCTCGGTGATCATCAGCGAATCGGTGGACTCACCGGTTCCCCCGGCGGAAACCGCGGAGACGATCCGACGCTTTGCGCCCGATACGCCGATTGTGATCGTTCGACGCCACCAAATGGCTGAGAATGTGACCGAACTGGACACGCTGCTCGCATGAAAAAAGCCGGGGACCTAGCGATCCCCGGCTCCCTGAAATCCGAGCGAGTCGGATTTACTATTTGAAGTCGAACAGTTCGAACAGATCGCCGATGGCCGGGCGATTGGTCGGGACGTACGGGTTATCCGCCGTGCTGATCGGGTTCGGCAGATTATCGCGGCTGCGAGCCGTGATCGGCTTCATTTTCCAGTTGCGTTCGATGAATTTATCGATCGAGACATGGTCGTAGTAGTCATGAACGACCTTGCCGCCCTTGGAGTAAGGCGATACGGCGATCAGCGGAATGCGCGTGCCGTCACCGAAGAAATCGACCGGCTGAATATAGCCCGAGTCCCAGTACCCGCCGCCTTCATCGACCGTGATGAACACCGCGGTGCTTGCCCACAAGGAAGGATTCGCCTGGAGTTCGGCGATGATCTTGTGGGTGAAGGATTCGAACAGATCGAGTTTGGACGAGGCCGGATGGCCATCATTGAGCGCGTTCGGCTTGACGATCGAAACCGCCGGCAGGATGCCGTTTTCAATGTCGTTGTAAAGCGCCGTGGTATCCTGAATATGCGCCTCGCGCGTGGTTTCGGACGTCATGGTCGAGGTCGCGTATTGGAACGGATTGCAGATATTGCAGTAGAGATAACCGGCCGGGTTGCGCGCGCCGTTCGGATCGACCGAATAGTCGCTCCAGCCCTCACCGTAATAGCTCCACGACACCTGAGCCGCCGTCAGCTTGTCGCCGATATGCGGGGTGGTGACCGGCGGGAGGGTGAACGGGCCGTTATCGGTCGGATCGACCGTACCGTTGGCGACATAACCCGGATTGTAGTTGTTAAGCAGGTAATAGGCCTTCGCCTCGCAGCGCGCCGGAACCTTGATGGTTGACAGGTAGGCGGTGACTTCCTTGACGCCCGGCTGGGTCGTATCGGCACAATTCGAGTAGCTGCCGCCTTCATTGGTGGCGGACGAACCATAGCCGTCATTCACCCAAATGTTATTCGTACCCTTTTGCGCATCCGGGTCTTCGATCTGACCTTTGGGTGGTGTCGCGGGGTTGCCCTTGGCGTCGCTGTAATAAAGCGCGTCGGCATAGCCGAACATGATGTGGTTGGCGCCGGTACCACCCATCACGGCCTGATGGTAATTGTCGCTGATCGCGAACTCGTCGGCCAGTTTCTTGAAATAGGGTACGTCACCCTTGGCCATATTGAAGAAGCCCATCGCGGTCGCACCTTCGGGGCCGACATAGGTCTTCGGATTATAGCCAGCGGCCGGCGGCGCGCCGTTGGTGCCGGCGTCGATCGTGGTTTCCGTCCAGGGAAATACGTCGGACAAGCAGCCTGTGGGATTGTCCTTCGTTGCGTGAGCGGCCGAGCAATCGACCTGCTGCCACATCTGGTAGAAGCGATGCACCGGGCTGCCGGTGTAGGAATCGTAGGGTAATTTCTTGGAGGTCAGCTGGAACGGGCCGTTCGGCAGATCGGCGTCATTCTCGATGCGGGTATCAGGTACATGCGTTCCGGAGAGACCCGTGGCGCCCGTGGTGATCAGCTTCAGATCGCCGGGATACAAGCCATATTCGTAATTGGCCGCGAATTCGAGGGTCGCGAAGGGCGGTCCATCAGTGTTGCTTGCCGTGGTCGGCGCACCCGCGGCACCTGGAGCCGGCAGAGTCTTGTACGCAACCTTATCCGACGGGGCGGTCTCGAATGCCCCGGTCTGGGATGCGGAATGCTGCACCGGCTGGCCGAACTTGGACGCCTTGGCGAAATTCGGGCCCGGCGTGCCGTCGGCAGTGACGATGCCTTCGGACAGAAGATTCAGCACGGTCTGGCCGGATTTCGGCTGATACGTCCCGAATACATGGTCGAACGTGCGGTTTTCACCGATGATCACGATGACGTGCTTGATCGGGGAAACCGTGTCCCCATCATTTGGCCCGAGTTGGGTGGCGTAGGCGGTCTGGCTGCCAACGATCGCGAGAATCGTCCCGGTGACGATGGCGCGATCGCGCAAGCGGCGCGTAAAAGAACCCTTCATTCCCTATCTCCTTGGGAGTTTCAGTGGGTTCATCATATAACGCGCATATACGACAATGCCGTATCGGATCTATTGCATTTATACGACAGAAACTAATTATTGACTACTGGGGTACGTTTCCGTCCATATGTCATCATATATTCAAAATATTGCTATATCTTTCGCGCACGAGATCAAGAGTTCGGGAAAATTTCCCGTTAACTATGATTGATACAGATCGCAGTATTTTTTGGATAATCCCTTGTCGTATTTTAATTTATGAATCGAATGATACCAACAACTCGCACACAAATTAATTTTATTTGTTCAGCTTGGGCCGTAAGTCGCATGGAAAAACATACAGGTTCACTAATAAACACCTTCCGAGATTGTGTTATGTTCCGCGTTTTATCTTTTTTTGGCATTGCGCTTTGCCTGGCGGCGATACCAGCCCCGGCGCTGGCAGACTGGGACGACCATCCGGGATTCGATTTTCAGCCGCAATCGACCGATACAGCCCCGTGCGGTGTCGGTACGCCGCCGCGTGGGCATTTTGCGGCGGAGGTTGCTCCAGCAAGCCGCCCGGACGGCATCACCCTGACCGTCCGGCAGGACCAGAATCGGCTATGCTATGTCTCGGGCAATCTTGCCGAGGCACCCGTGATTCGAATCCGGCAGGGGCAAGATCTCATCGTCACACTGCGCAACGAGATTACCGACCCCACGGCGATCGCCCATTACGTGGCGATCGGGACGCTCGGCCAACCCAATCCTGCTATCCCATCAAGCGCGCGCTTTTATCCTGTCTTGCCGGGCATGCACCATGCTGCGACCGGTGCCACCAACCTCCATGTCCATGGCTTCGAAGTCCCGCCCGAAATGCCGCAGGACGAGGTGCTGCATGTGTGTGTCGATCCGGCTGTCGGTCCCCCATCCTGCGGGCAGCACAGCTACACCTACCATTATAAGATTCCGGCCGACATGCCGGCCGGGCTCTATTGGTATCACCCGCATGTCCATGGCGAGGTACAGGCACAGATGCTGATGGGCCTGTCCGGGGCCATTGTCGTCGAAGGACCGGATGACGACGCAAGCCGCGCGGCCGGTATCCAGGATCGTGTCTTCGTTATCCGGCAGGCGCAGGATCTTGACGTGAAAGCCTTGACCCCGGCCAGGAGCGAATCTTCACCTCCGGAAACGCTGACATCGCCGCCACCGAGTGCAGCCGATACCGCGACCGAAATCGATACGGATCACGAATTACAGTGCAATCCGAATGGCGGCATCGACGAAATAACGCTGAACGGCGCGAAAGTCTTGGATGGTACCGTGCCGGACTCCGATCTGGCGCAATACACCATGCCGCAAGGCAGCCGCCAGCTCTGGCGCTTTCTGAATGCCGCGACCGATGCCTATCTCGATTTGGCGCTGATCGGCGAAGATGGCAAGCCGATGCCGATCGAGATCGTCGCCCGCGATGGCGCGCCCTTAACCGACGATAACGGTCATCGGCTGCGCGCCCAGAAGACCACGGAGTCCCAGCTGGTGCCACCCGCAGGACGCCTCGAGTTCATGGTCACAGCACCGCCAGTGGGTAAGAAGGTCTATCTCGTAACCCATCATGTCGATACGGGCTGCACCGGCGACGGCGTGCCGGAACGCCGTCTCGCGCTGTTGACCACGATCCCAACGGCGATGGGCGCCATTCCGCCGACCCCATTACCGGAGCTCGCCGCGGCTGCGCCCGATAGCTTCACCGGGCTTATGTCGCGCAAGACCAATCGGGAACGGGTGATCGCGCTCGCCGAATATCCGCGCCCCGGTAGCGCAGACCAAACGGATTTCTACATTGTCGAACGCAAGCCCGGCGCGGTGCTTCGCCCGTTCGAGATGGATGGGCCGCCGACGATCACCATCCCGGCCGACTCGACGGAGGAATGGGAGGTCGAGAACTGGACGCGTGAACTCCACGCGTTCCATATTCATCAGGTCCATTTCCGCGTGCTCGCGGTCGATGGCAGACCCTTGGTGAGCCCGCCACTGCTCGACGTCATCAATGTACCCTATGCCAAACCATCAGGACCGAACGGCGCGCTACGCCCCGGCCGCGTGCGCCTCAAACTCTATTTTCCCGCAGCGTTGGCCGGCGATATCCCCTTCCATTGCCATCTGGTCGATCACGAGGATAACGGCATGATGGGGATTCTGCGGGTAGTCTCCTCGGCCCCGGCCAAGCGGGAACAGAAGGCCGAGCTATCGCCGGACTTCTTGCTCCGCCACCCGAACATGTGTCGCGCCGCTAATCCGGGTCCTTTACCGACGGGATCGGCACCAGCGCCGGCCGATCCTCGCGCGCCACCCACCAATCCTTGAGCGTTACCGAATTCGGCAGATCGTCGAAGCTACGGCCCAACCACTGCTTCTGGAGTGCCCCCAGATCGCCATTCTGCCGCTCCGACGCCATGAAGCGCTGCAGCAGATTCTTGGCGGACTCGTTGCCCTTCACTGTTGCCCACGCCGTGTAGACCCGATGCCCGACCGGCTGCAAGATCTCGAACCGTCCGTCACGGGTCGCCGGCGATGCGGCAAGATCCACGACATGGTTGACGATATAGGCAATGCGGCCTGCGGCCAGATCGGTTTCCGCCGCGACTTCGCTTGGATAGTCGTGCGGTGTGCCCAATGTACCGCCCAGTTTACCCAGCCGATGCTCCAACTCGGTCAGCTCAAGCAAAGCGCCCGGCCCCGCCATCTTGCCAAATTCCCTGTCGCTGAGATCCGCCAGCCGGTGAATGTCCGGATCGCCCGTGCGGATCAGGACATAGTCGGTAATCTCCGCGGTCGGTAGCGACACGTCAGCCGCTGATTGCAGAGATGCCGTCACCTGCATGCTGCTGGCTGCAATATCTGCCCTGCCCGATTTCAGCATCTCCAGCAGCGACGCGGGCGGAACAATAACAGCCTGGATCTTGAGTCCCGTAGACGCTTCGAACTTGTCCAGCAGCACGCCATCAAAGCCCGTCAGCTTGCCGTCCTGCACGGTGCCGAACACAGTGCTTCCGTTCGGCACCGCGACGGTCAGCGTATCAACTGTCTCCGCCGCCTGCGCAACGCCGAGCGTGGCAGCCACTGCGATCCCGCTCAACAAAAGCTGCGTCAAACTGTGTCGTGTCATCGGTGGATCTCCATCCTATCCTATAATAGCCATCCTCCCCCGCGAAGCGGGGGAGGGGGACCGCGCGAAGCGTGGTGGAGGGGGCGCAGCACCGAAATTGCCCC
>Ga0116226_10004883_pt1 | contig 11924 bp, 8 predicted proteins | sample S1TSphfallax_FD_89692 | JGI IMG/M metagenome (GOLD analysis project Ga0116226, IMG submission 89692) | Host-associated microbial communities from peat moss isolated from Minnesota, USA - S1T2_Fa - Sphagnum fallax MG | ecosystem: Host-associated > Plants > Peat moss > Unclassified | place: USA... | reverse complement strand
TGTGCCGCCTGATTTCGCCGCCGATTATTATGCGCAACGCGCAACCGCCGGGCTGATTATCAGCGAGGCGACGAATATCTCCGCGCAGGCGCGCGGCTATGCGTTGACGCCGGGGATTTGGACGCCGGCGCAGGTTGAAGCCTGGCAACGGGTCACCCGCGCGGTGCATCGCCGCGGCGGGCATATGTTCCTGCAGCTTTGGCATACCGGGCGGATTTCACATCCCGACTTGCATGGTGGCGCGCTTCCAGTGGCGCCCTCGGCGATCAAGCCGACCGGCCAGGCGTTCACCAATGACGGCTTGCAGGACCATGTGACGCCGCGCGCATTGGAAACCGAAGAAATTCCGCTGATCGTCGAAGACTACCGCCACGCCGCGCAATGCGCGAAGGATGCGGGATTCGATGGCGTGGAGATCCATTCGGCAAATAATTATTTGCTCGAACAGTTTATTCGAGACAGCACCAATCATCGCACTGACCGCTATGGCGGTTCGATCGAGAACCGGCTGCGCTTTCCCCTGGAAGTGGTGAGGGCCGTGACCGGCGTCTGGGGCGGCGGCGGCCGGGTCGGCATTCGGATATCGCCGGCGACGACCATGCCGGGCGAGACCCCGCTCGATTCCGAGGTCATGGCAACCTACGGCGCCTATGTCGACGCGCTCTCAGCCGCCGGCTTGTTATATCTCCACGATATCGAGGGGGTGACCCAGCTTTCGCGCGATCCGTCCGGGGTCGATTTTCTGGCCTTGCGCAAGCGCTTTTCCGGCGCCTATATCGCCAATAATCAATACACCCTGAAGCTGGCCGAAGAAACGCTGGCCGCGGGTAAGGCGGATATGTTCAGCTTTGGCCGGCCCTATATCGCCAATCCCGATCTGGTGGAGCGCATGCGCACCGGCGCGCCCTTGGCGGAGGCGCCGAAGGAATACTGGTACGGCGGCGGCTCCGTCGGCTATTCGGATTGGCCGGGAATGAATGGTCAGATAACGGTGGAACGCTAAGTCAGGCGCGGCTTTAGCAACCGCGGCGCAGACTTGTTCCCGGCCGCATACCGGGGTACGGTCAAAGCGTTACAAATCTGTCATCGGAATCCCATGCCAGCTGACCCAGCCGAAGCACGTCTCAAAATCGCGTTGCAACCCATGCGTCATCTATGGCGCGGAATCGAAGCGGACCTGGTGCGTCTTGGCGTGAACTCCCTTGATGATTTGAAGGAGCGGGACCCGGGCGAGCTGTTCCAGACCTATTGCGTGATGTCGGGCAAGGAATTCGACCTTTGCGTGCAGGACAGTTTCACCTCGCTGGTGGAATTTGCCCGAACCGGCGAGCCCAGAGCCTGGTGGCGGTTCACCCGCGCGCGGTCCTTTCCGCAGCGCGAGAAAAAAGCGCAGCGCAAGGCAGCCAGGGCCGGTCAGTCCTGACATGACACATGGGCGTAAATGACCACCGCAACTGCGCGCAATCGTCTTAAAACCACGGGAATTCCCAGGCCTTCCCCATTTTTTAAGCAGGATCCGGGGCCCGGCAGCCAGCTTCTCGCGCCGCCGGGGCTGACGCTAAACATTCATTATCCTTCATCCGGCAATCTGACTAACCACAGCCGTCACAGAAGTATTGCCTTTTCAAGTTTAATGGTCAGAGCCTCCCTTCCAACGCCGTGCATCCCGACATGGAACCAGATCGCCCGCCCGGAGAAGACCGCCGGGGCCGCGATCATGTCAGCAACCATCCGATCCGCCTGCCGTAAACTGCGCGGCTAATGAAGCACAAAGTTTTTCTTGGCTGCGTTCTGATCCTTTCCGCCTGCGCGCCATCCCAACCGCCCGCCGGGCCGGTTGCCACCGGCGCCGCGACCCAGCAAACCAGTTTGTCGGCGGCGGCCTCGGCCACCGCGGGCGGGCGCGTTGACGGCCAGCTTGCCAACGGCAGCGCGCCGCCGCCGCCCAGCGCCAGCTACAGCGTGCCCCCGGTAATCACCCTGCCCGCAGCCTCGGGCGGCCAGGCGGCCGGGGATGTCACGCTCAACTTTGCAGACACCGATATCCGCACGATCGTTGACCAGATTCTCGGCACTTTGCTGAAACAGAATTATACCATCGATTCCGGCGTTTCGGGCACCGCCAGCCTGCATACGGTGGTGCCGCTGACCCGCGATGCGCTGATCCCCACCTTGCAGACCCTGCTCGCCCAGAACAACGCCGTGCTGATCCAGTCGAACGGCATCTACCGGGTGATGCCGGCAGACCAGGCAGCAGCGACGCTCAACCTGACGACTGACGACACGCTGGGCGGCGCCACGGTCATTCCGCTGCAATATGCGCAGGCCTCCTCGCTGGCCGCGATGCTGCAGCCCTATGTCACCAGCACCAGTAAAATCGTCGCCGCGGCCGACCAGAACGCCTTGATTATCGAGGGCGATCCCGGCAGCCGGCAGGCGCTGGTGGATTTGATCAAGGCCTTCGATATCGATCAATTGGCCGGTCAATCCTATGAGCTGTTTCCGGTCACCGGCGGCGATGCGCAGGATTTTGCCACCGCCTTTTCCACCGCTTTAGGCAAGTCGAGCGATCCCAGCGCGGTGGGTCCGATTCAAGTTGTTGCCCTTGAGCGCATCAATGCGGTGCTGGTGATTGCGCGCACCGAAAGCCTGCTGGCCGAGGCGCAGCGGGTTTATTCCGTGCTGTTCGCGGCCGAGCGCCAGACCCTGCGCAGCTGGCATGTGTATTATCTGCAGAACAGCCGTTCCAATGACGCCGCTTACGTATTGCAACAGGCGTTCACGCCGGATGATGTCACGGCGCAGCCGACGCCGCAGGCCACCGGCCAGGTCAGCACCACTTTTGCAGATCAGTCCAGCAGCGGCACGAGCGGTGGCAGCGCGACCAGCGGCGATAATGCCAACAGCAGTACCAGTGCCGGCGGCATCTTGGGGTCCAGCGTCACCAGCACGCCGCCGGCCAGCCCTGACAGCACCGGCGCGAGCACGGCGGGCGGGAGTACGTCAGGCGCAAGCGCCCTGCTGGGGCCGCTATCGGCCGGCAGCAACGCCAGCGGCGCCACCGATGCGATCCGGATCATTCCCGATAACGGCAATAATTCGCTGCTCATTTACGCCACGGCGGCGGAAGACGACCAGATTAGCGCGATGCTCGACAAAATCGATATCGCGCCGGTCGAGGTGCGGATCGACGCCACCATCGCCGAGGTCGATCTCACCGGCGCGCTGCAATATGGCACCCAGTTCTTCTTCAAATCCGGCGGCATCAACGCGGTGCTGAGCGAGGGGACCACGGCAGCGCTCACCACCAGTTTTCCGGGCTTCGTGCTGTCCGGTCACGGCAGCGATGCCGCACCCTTGGCCATCTCGCTGCTGCAATCGGTCACCCGCGTCAATGTATTGTCCTCGCCGGAGCTGATGGTGCTGGATGGCCAGCCGGCCAGCCTGCAGGTGGGCGATTTGGTGCCCTATCTCAGCCAGACCTCGCAAAGCACGCTTTCCGCCAATGCGCCGATCGTCAACTCGATCAATTACCGAGAGACCGGGGTTATTCTGCAGGTGACGCCGCATGTCGGCACCGATGGGATGGTGACGCTGGATGTGGCGCAGGAGGTCAGCGGCGTGCAGCCGACCACCACCACCGATGGGATCAACTCGCCGACCTTCTCGGAGCGCGCCGTCACCTCGCGCGTGTCCATTCAGGATGGCCAGACCATCGGCCTCGCCGGGTTGATTTCAGATTCGGATTCGCATCAGAATCAGGGCATTCCCTACCTGAAGAATGTCCCGCTGCTGGGGGCTTTGTTCTCGACGCAGAATAATAGTCGCACCCGCACGGAATTGCTGGTGCTGATCACCCCGCATGTGGTGCGCACGCAAGCCGATGCGGCGGCGCTGACGGCTGACCTGCGCGAGGCATTGCCCAGTGCCGCCGGGGTGCCGGCAGCGCTGCAGGCGCAACCCTCGCTTGGCTCCTCCGACCCGGATGCGAGCCTGCGTTCGCAGATCCCGCAATAACCCGAACCTGTTTTCAAAAATCGCCGGCCTGTGGCGCCCGGCAAGTGCGGCTGCACGAAAGCGGAACGATACCGATGTGTTAAGCCGGGAAAAACCGGACATCGTTTTTGGCCAGGATCGTTGTCCGATAATACCAAATTGATCGACCGCATGTTTCTCGCGCCGGCGCGCTGGTTCCGAATCAAATTTTTACAGGTCAGAACTGAAACTTTCGATTTCATCGCCGACTTTCTATGCTGGGTTGCAATGAAAATAATGGCGGTTGTGTTACAGTTTCATGATTTCCCTATTTTCCTATCGAATCCATAGGTTTAGTTTCTTGACGATATCATAATGAGTTTCTAACGCTGCGGCAGCCACCGCGACTGCAGCTCTCAAGGCGGTGAGCCGCCGCCTCACATCAACAATTCTCAGGGGACTCTCATGATTCTGAATCGTTTTATCTACGGCATCAGCGCCGCCGCGCTGAGCCTCGGGCTCGCTCATGCCACCACCACCACGCTCAACGGCGGCGGTTCCAGCGCCGCGGCGCCGACCTATATCGGCATGTTCCAGCTCTACACGGCTGCCAATCCGACCATTCTATTCAGCTATGAAGGCGTTGGCAGCGGCGGCGGTCAGAAGGCATTCCTGAACAACGATATCACCCAATTTGAAAACGTTCCGGCAGGCACCATTACCTATGGCACGATCGTTGGCACGCAGGTCGATTTTGGCGCCAGCGATGCGCCGCTGACGGCTTCACAGCTCACCAATCCGGCGACCGGCAGCTACGCGAATTCCGCCGCGGATGGCCCGTTGATCCAGATCCCCACCATCGGCACGGCGGTCGCCATCGCCTATAACGAGAGCCTGCAGACCACCGCCCTCAAGCTGACCGACGCCCAGGTCTGCAGCGTGCTTTCCGGCAAGATCACCGACTGGCATACGCTTAATTCCAAGATCCCGGCCGGCACAACCATTAAAGTGGCCTATCGTGCGGATAGCTCAGGTACCACCTACCTGCTGACCCAGCATTTGAACAAGGTCTGCAATTCCTCCAATTCGAGCTTCCCCACCCTGCCGGTGCCGGTGACCAAATATTTCTACTCGACCACCGCCACCAATACGCCGGTCTACCTGACCACGCCACCGGCCAACTTTACTGGTGAAACCGGCGCCGCCAACGTCGCCGCATATGGGGTCGCCACCCCCAGTAGTCTGGTCTATATCACGCCGGACTTCACAGCCATCGCACCGAACTCCGCGAACACGACGAAGCTGCAGGATGCCAGCCTGGTCAATGCGACCAATGGTGTTGCTTATCCGCCCAGCGTTGCAAATACCACAACCGGCCTGTCGAACCCCGGCGCCGGCTCCACCGATACCACGCCGCCCTCGACCAAAACGACTTCAGCTGATCCGCTCAACTGGGTGCCCTTGATCCCGCTGACGAACAGCGGTTATCCGATCGTCGGTTACACCACGGTTGAGCTTAGCACCTGCTATGCCAACAAAACCGCGGGTTCAGCGCTGATCAGTTTCTTTAATGATGCTTATGGCAACAGCGCTTACATCAACATCGTCAAGAACGACGGCTCCGCCGAGCTGCCCGCGGCGTATGAGAAAGCGGTCAAGGCGGTGTTCCTTAGCAATACCAGCGGCTACAACCTGAACATCGACAACGCGACCACTTGCGCGAGCTACGTTGGCCGCTAATCGCAGGTAAAATTTTCTAAAACCGAGACACGGAATGAAGGGCGGCTGTCGTGAGACAGCCGCCTTTTTCATGGATATCACTTCCGGTCCAAATTAGAGCAATATCCGATCATATTGAATCGAAGATCCAATATGATCGGATGAAATTGCTCGCCGAATAAAAGCTAGAGCGTTTCCGATTGATCGGAAAACGCTCTAGTTGTGAAATCAATTTGACTTGGTTTTTAGTCAGCAACGTTGTCTAATCAAATCAACCCAATGCATCAAATGCTGGTCTAGCCGGCCCCTGATTGAAATCGGCTTTTTACAACTTCGACAATCTTATTTCCGGTATCGTCATAAAATTTCAACGCAAGGTTTCACTGTAATCGAAGAATTGCCGTTAGTTCTATTTATTCAATAGAATAAGTTCTTGACACAAATCTGTAATAAATATTCAAGTCTGCGGCGGACGCCGCGCGAAGATCATCGGGGGCGATGAGCCGCAGCCTACTATAAACAACTCTCAGGGGACTCTCATGATTCTGAATCGTTTTATCTACGGCATCGGCGCCGCCGCGCTGAGCCTCGGGCTCGCTCATGCCACCACCACCACGCTCAACGGCGGCGGTTCCAGCGCCGCGGCGCCAACATTCATCGGCATGTTCAAGCTCTATACGGCTGCCAATCCGACTATTCTGTTCAGCTATGAAGGCGCTGGCAGCGGCGCTGGCCAGAAGGCATTCCTGAACAACGACATCACCCAGTTTGAGAACCTGGTTGCGGGCACGATAACCTATGGCACCATCGTCGGCACCCAAGTCGATTTTGCCGCCAGCGATGCGCCGTTGACGGCTTCGCAGCTGACCAATCCGGCCACCGGGAGCTACGCGAATTCCGCCGCGGATGGCCCATTGATCGAAGTCCCGACCATCGGCACGCCAATTGCAATTGCCTATAACCAGAGCCTGCAGACCACAGCCCTGGATCTGACCGACACGCAGCTCTGTGGCGTACTTTCCGGCAAGATCACGGACTGGCATTTGCTCAATTCCAAGATAAAGGCCGGTACGACGATTGAAATTGCCTATCGTTCGGACAGCGCTGGCGTTACCTACCTACTGACCCAGCATCTGAACAAAGTCTGCAATTCCTCCAATTCCATCTTCCCCACCCTGCCGGTCCCGGTGACCAAATATTTCTACTCGACCACCGCCAGCAACACGCCGGTTTACCTTACCACGCCGCCCGCCAACTTTACCGGCGAAAATGGTGCCCCCAATGTCGCCGCATATGCGCTCGCTACGCCCAGCAGCTTGATCTATACCAGCCCTGACTTCACATCCATCGCTCCAAAATCGGCGAACACGACGTCGCTGAAGGATGCCAGCCTGGTCAACGCGACCAACGGGGTCGCTTATCAGCCCAGCGTTGGAAACACGGCGGCCGGCCTTGCGAATCCCGGCGCCGGCTCCACCAATACAACGGCGCCGTCAACCAAAACGGCTGCATCTGATCCGCTCAACTGGGTGCCCACAGTCCCGCAGACCGCTAGCGGTTATCCGATTGTCGGTTATACCACAGCTTATCTTAGCAGTTGCTATGCCAATAAAACCGCGGGTTCAGCGCTGATCAGTTTCTTTAATGATGCCTATGGAAACAGCGCTTACACCACGATTGCCACGAATGACGGTTACGCGCAGCTCCCCGCGTCTATTGAGAAAGTCGTCAAGGCGGATTTCCTAAGCAATACCAGCGGCTACAACTTGAACATCGATAACGCGACGACATGCGCGAGCTACGTGGGCCGCTAGAGCGCGATAGGTTTAGGTTGACGCATGCGCGTCAACCTAAACGCGCTCTATCTTATTGAAGAGAGGCTGATTGACGCTTTCGCTTGCCGCGCGAAGCGCGCCAGCCTCAAACGATCAGACTCTAATCGCGGGTAGCAATTCCTAAAAACAAAATCACCAAAAAACGCTGGGGCGGCTGTCGCGAGACAGCCGCTTTTTTTATGCGGTGGAAATTCGGCAGCCCATCCCGCAACAGCGCATCAACGCGACCCTTCACGCCAACCTCACCCTGTTGCTCGCATCCAGAACAACCTTAACGGACCATAAATGCGAAGCCGTTACATCTTCGAGTTGACCTCAACGGGATATTTTTGTTTTTAACTCGTATCTTTTTGAATTATGGCAGCATCACCTACATATTTAATTATTACCATCTCAGTAGAGTTAACGTTGTCACAAAAAATAACAAAAACTGCCTCAAAAGGTTCTTTTCGACGTCACAGTATTTTACATTGGGGTCTGCTATCAGGCGCTGGCTCGTCCTCCCTCGGCCAAGCAGCCTTTCACACAACTCAAAGACTCTCACCAAAGGATATGTCATGACCCTCAATCGTCTAATGAGCAGCGTCGCTGCGGCGGCACTGTCGCTCGGCACCGCGCATGCTACCACCTCCACGCTGAACACCGGCGGCTCCAGCCTGGCGGCCCCAACCTATATCGCTCTGTACCAGCTCTACACCCAATCGCACTCGACCATCCTGTTCAACTATGAAGCGGTCGGCAGCGGCGGCGGTCAGAAAGCATTCCTGAACAACGACATCACCCAGTTCGAGAACGTCCCGGCCGGCACGCTGACCTATGGCACGATCGTCGGTACCCAGGTCGATCTCGGCGCCAGCGATGCCGCACTTTCGGCAACGCAGCTCACCAACCCGGCGACCGGCAGCTACGCGAATTCCGCGTCCGACGGCCCGTTGATCCAGATCCCGACCATCGGCACCCCGATCACCGTCCCGTATAACGAGAGCGCTCAGACCAGCGCGCTGACCCTGACCGACGCCCAGGTCTGCGGCGTGCTTTCCGGCAAGATCACCGATTGGCACACGCTCAATTCCAAGATCAAGGCCGGCACGACCATCGAAGTTGCGTACCGTTCGGATAGCAGCGGCACCACCTTCCTGCTGACCCAGCATCTGAACAAGGTTTGCAACTCGTCGAACTCCGCGTTCCCGACCCTGCCGGTGCCGGTGACCAAATATTTCTTCTCCACCACCGCCTCCAACGACCCGGTGTTCCTGACCACCCCGCCGGCGAATTTTACCGGCGAGAGCGGCAGCGCCAATGTGGCTGCCTTTCTGGTCGCGACGCCCAACAGCCTCGGCTATCTGAGCCCGGACTACACCTCCATTGCGCCGAAATCGGCGAATACGACCAGCCTGAAGGTTGCCAGCCTGGTTAACGCCTCCAACAACACCGCCTACCAACCGACCGTTGCGAATACCCAACTCGGCCTGGCCCATGCCGGCGCCGGTGCGACGAACTCGACGCCACCGAGCACCAAGACCGCGGCAATGGACCCCCTGAATTGGGTTCCGCTGGTTCCGCTGACCACCTCGGGCTATCCGATCGTTGGTTATACCACGGTCGAGCTGAGCAGCTGCTACGCGAACAAGGCGGCCGGTAGCGCGATCATCGGCTTGCTGACTGATACCTTTGGCAACAGCAGCTATGAGACCATCATCAAGAACAATGGTTTCGTGACGCTCAGCTCCTCGGCGGCTTCGCCTTATGTGCAGGCTGTCAAGGCAGACTTCCTTTCCAACTCTTCCGGTTATGGCTTGGATATCGACGACACGACCACCTGCGCCAGCCTCCCGGGCCGCTAATCTCTAACAATTAACCACGAACGCTAGGGGTGGCCATCGCGAGATGGCCACCCTTTTTTTTTGCCAGAAGTTCGAGCACAACCGCCTAAATTGGGACCGAAACATAACTTCCAAACAGCCGCCACAAAAAAAACGCCAGCGCCAGGGCCGGACCGAATGCTATTTGCCGCTCGCGGCCAAAGCCATCTCGCCTTGCAGCCAGTAACGCCATGCAGATGCCAATCAGGCCGGCGCCCATAACGATATACGGAAGTGCCTCGAGCCCAAGCCATGCACCGGCGGCGGCCAACAGCTTTGCATCGCCCTCGCCCAGACCCTGGCGATGCCGCAGACGCAGATAGAGCAAATCAAGCAGTCGAAAGCCGAGATATCCAAGTGCCGCCGCCGCGGCATGATCATAAAGTGCCGCCGGCGCGTAAAACCAGGTGACTGCAAGCCCGGCCAGGATCAGCGGCAGCGTCAACAGATCCGGCAACCGCAAGGTTTCCGCATCAATCCAGGCCGCGCAAAGCAGCGCCCAGCCGAGGCTTGCATCGATCCAAAGCCGGGGCCCGCCGCCATCGGCGAAAAATGCGGCCAGTGCGATGCTGAGCGCCGCCAGTTCAATAGCGGGATGAAACGGGTCGATCCGGCCACCGCAACTGCGGCATTTTCCTCGTAGCCAGAAAAAACTGAGGATCGGGATCAGGTCATAGGGCGCCAAAACATGGCCGCAATGGTCGCAGGCGGATCGCGCCAGCACCACGTCCCTGCCCCGCGGCCAGCGGCGCACCAGGACCCCGAGCCAACTGCCGATGGCCGGTGCGACGAGCAATACCATCCAGCCGGGAAGATCCATAAAAGGGTGACAGCCGTGCCACCGATCATGGCGAAAGGTCAAGGATCGGCGGTGCTGCCCGCGGACGCCAGGACGACCGGCTGCTGGCCGTAACCGTCATTCAGGGTTTTCAGAAAGGCGATGATATCCTGCTCCTCGGCCGGGGTGAGCGGCGGCTTGTCGCCGGCCTGCTTGTCGAACGGCGGGTCGGAGCGATCGATGTTCGCCCAGTATTGTTTCGGTAAGTCATTGAATACTTTAACCTGACCGTTCGCGCCTTGCGGGTATATTTTCTGAGGTTGAGCAACGCTGAAGTTGTAGAAATCCAGCACATGCTGCAAGTCGTGATAGACGCCGTTATGGAAAAATACCTGCCGGGTCGCGGCATTGCGCAAAGTCGGTGTCAGGAACATGCCGCAATACTGGGTTTGCGCCGCCAGGTCGGTCCGGTATGGCCCACAAATACCGAGATCGTAATATTCCGGGTTGTTATTTAGAGCGATATTCGGATTGCGCGGCACGCCTAGCGCTTCGAACTGATGGTCGGTGAACAAGGGCGGTTGGCGGTCCATGGTCGGCTGATCGAGATGGCAGGCGGCGCAATCGCCCTTTGCCGGATCGTTGAACAACTCATAGCCGCGCATTTCGGCCGCACTCAGCCGGGCGTGGCCCTGCAGCCAGGCATCGTATTTACTGTTGTAGGGATGGAAACTGGGGTCTTCCAATTGGTAACGCGCGACCGCGAACAAAGCTTCCGAGACCGCCAGCTTGGGGGTCTGGAAAATCGATGGCCCGAATAATTGGACCATGAAGTTGGCATAAGGTGCGGCCTGCAATTTCCCGGCGATGCGCGAAATACTGCCGCCATCCATCTCAAACGGGCTGAGCAGCGGCCCCATGGCCTGGATCTGCAAGGTGTTGGCCCGGCCATCCCAGAACAAGCCGCCGAGCGGCACCAGATTTGCGGCCGATTGGGCGGTGTCCTGAGCGGTTTTGGTGACCCGCTTGGCGGCAGCGCCGCGGGCCGCCAACTGCGGCAGCGGAACCGGGGCCTCATCATCGCCGGCCGGATCGGGGCCGATGCTGAAATTGGGTTGGGTCGCCAGATACTCCAGCGAGGGCACGGCGCGCGCGCCCTGGCTGGTGAGGTTGGGACCGCCGAACATTACCGGCGCATCCCCGGCCGGCGCGAAATGATGATCCGGGCTGTGACAGGAGGCGCAGGAAAGCCGGCCGGAAGCCGACAGGCTGGGGTCGAAGAAAATCTGCTTGCCAAGCAGCGCCATCGCCGAGAGCGGTTGCGGCTGCGGTAGCACCAGTTGCACCGGCGTCGGATTTTCGCCTTGTGCGAGTTCGAAGCTCGCGACGGGATTGGCAAACCAGTCCGCGACCGGCACCGGGCTGCGCAGCAGCGCCGCCACCACGGCGCTGGCGCAAAGCACAATAATCAGAGTCAGGCCAGCAAGAATACGCACAGCGTCACCATCGAGCGCTTGGCTTCAGGACCGCAGCTCACCGGTCTTCGGATCGAGCTGCAGCTTGTTCGCCGGATTGAAATGGCCGAAGTCGAACATTCCCATGATCGAGTCGGCGGTGGCGTCGAACGAGCCGCCGCCCAGACGCTGCCCATGCAGCCAGTTGTCGTCAATGAAGCGCACGATGGAGGCCTGCGAGGTGCGGGTGTGATCGACATAATTCGGCTTTGCCCAGACGGAGACCACCAGGAAGGGCATC
>Ga0116226_10004882_pt1 | contig 11924 bp, 9 predicted proteins | sample S1TSphfallax_FD_89692 | JGI IMG/M metagenome (GOLD analysis project Ga0116226, IMG submission 89692) | Host-associated microbial communities from peat moss isolated from Minnesota, USA - S1T2_Fa - Sphagnum fallax MG | ecosystem: Host-associated > Plants > Peat moss > Unclassified | place: USA... | reverse complement strand
TACAAGAAACAATTGCTAGAGAAATACTGGTGCTGGGACAACTTTCAGGTGCCCTACAATTTATATCCCCTACAATTTCTAGATTTAAAGGTAAGGAAGATTAATGTTCACTTTTCAATATCTGCCCCTTATATTATTGTTCAATGTGAAACATATTCATTCCGTTCTAGAAAGCACTACTTTGTAATAAAAAAACTAAAAACTTGGTGTTTGAACAGTTATCAGCAATATTTGTCAATTTTTATTCAATAGAGCCAATGTTTTTTCTGGTCAATTTTATGATGAAACCCAGAGTGACAATAATCCAAATGAAGATTTAGCCAAATTTTGGCTATAAATGAGATATGAAAAATTTCAACTTAAAAAATATTTAAATATATTTGGCTTGGTCTCCTTGAATTTATACCAAAAAATTAAATATTATAAATATTATATTATATTATATTATATTATATTATATATATTTTTTAATAATTAAAAAAAAGAAAAACAGGACAAAGGGCAAACTGAGGGGAAAAATTGCAACAGTACTCTTTTATTAACTCCTACATTAACAACTATGGGTTACTTGCAACACTTGATAGTTTTGTATGGTGTTGGGTGGGTCTCTAGTTTTCATGATAACTGCCGGGTCCAAGTATGAGACTGTTTTGAAAGACCCGACCCGATTCTTTTTTAAAATTTTATTTTCATATTTTCAAGACCCAAGCAGGGTTTCAAAAATCTGCAAAAAATAATTTCACCTTGGTTTCAAAGCACCGGTTCTCATACATGTGATAATAGTCAGTTTTCAAAGCTTCTTTTTGCATACTGGTTATTACAGATTTTATCATCTCAAAAATTACTTTTTAATGTTCAAAAACAACAAAATTTCACAAAAAATGAAAACTCTAAATTTTTTTTCAATATTTTACATGTCCACTATTTCACCTTGTCCAATTGAACCTTCAAATCCTTCTAACTCCTCTTTAAAGCCTAAATTTGTTTGAATTAACTCTACTAAATTGGAAGGCGATTTACATTCATCTCTAGGATCACTAGGCCAATTTTTCCTCACAAAAATCAAATTTTCTAAGTTTTCTGATTATAAATGACATCTCTTTAGGTTTGTAAGTATGCCCATTAAAAATAAATTCTTTTTGTTTCAATTTGCGACCCTATAATGCCTAAAATTTGATGAACCAAAAAATCAACTATAGGAAACATGGCTTCATGTTTTCCCCAACATTGAAGAGGACATTTGATGTCTTTGGGATCCACTTGGTGATGTTTGAAAATCAGTAATTTCCTAGTGACAAGTTCCTTTGATGGTTTAGATGTGGATGTAGTCTGTTGAAAAATATCAAAATTAGAATTTTCATAATCTATTTAATCTACACATTCAATAGATTCTGTCATTGGATGCAAATGTTGATAACACTTCAAATGCATAGGATACAGAGTTCTCCAATCATATTCATTCACAATACTTACACCTTCTTATCGACCAACAAAAGAATATATTAGACGAAAGTTTTTGAATCTAAAGTCTTATAGCAAAAAAACATGTTGAGAACCTTTCTTTCTTCAAATTTTTTTTAAAAAGAAAGAAAAGAATCCCAAACACCACAAACTTCTTTTCTGATGTTGGAAGCAAAAAAAGATAACTCAAAAGTTGTCCCAGAATCATCATCAATCAAATTGACTAGGGTAGATGGGTTTGTAATTTCTTCCTTGAATTTTAAGCACATAATAATGGCAGACTGTAATGCATTAGAAAGCAATTGTGGTTCTTAGATTGGTTTAGAACACAAGAAGTCACAACATGAGATAAAAAGACTACAAGAGATGTGCCAAGTAAAAAGAGGAAGCACTCTTCCACTTATTTTGATAGTATTTTGCCTATTATAACAAAGAATAATAACATCTTTGAATTGCAACGCTTTTTGAAACATAATGATTTTGCTCAAAAATTTGCAAACAAATTTAAAATTCCAATGTTAGAAGATCTAACTAAAACAAATAAATAAAAAACAAAAAAGACAATAGTTGTTGAAAAAAATTATAATAGATTAAATAGTCACCTTGTCTTCATTAGAATATTTAATTTTCTTGGAGACAAATTTGACTTTGAACAAGCCTTGTTCCATTCTTGTCTACCCTTTCCAAAAAATTTAAGCCAAATTATACATTTCTATAAATATGACTAGGTAGATTTGATTAAAACAAATTTGAAATTCTTGCAATTTTTTTTTCAATAGCATATTGACATGCTTTGGAAAAAATATGGCCAAAACAAGAACCTTGAAAACTTTCATTCAAACCAAAGACTTCACATTTTACAACGAATTTTAGAACAATTGTCATAATATTTAAATTTGAGCCTTCATCCTTAACAGAGGCAATGATTTTATTCCTTAGCCCGTATTGATCAAGCAATTTTGTCAAATTGTTAATTATTGTTTACCTAGTAGTTTCCATTGCCTCAAATAATTACTTGTTTGGGTTGCTAATCAGATCCGAATAAGTTTATAACAAAAGAAAGTATATCATGTGCACCCTTTGACATCCACATGTCAAAGCGTGTTGTGGCAAAATTACAATTTGTTAATTTTGGCAAAACATATACTTGTTTTGTTTTTTCCACCAAGTTAGGTAATATTTCTTGAGAATTTTTTTTAAAAAAAGGAACACAACTTTAGGACACAAATGTAATATTAAACGCTTAAACCATACACTTTCAACAAATTGCAATGGTAAGTTATTTTTCACAATCAAAAGGCCAAGGTTTTGCAAAAAGTTGATTTATTGCACATAATCATTTTTGAAAGGTTTTTTAACAAGAAAATAAACAAATATTGCACTTGTTGAAACATTTGGCCTTTTCTTTGCAAGTTGTCTTTCAACACTTCTTATTATTTTGTTGTTAATTTCTTCCTCGAAAATTTTCACAATTATATAATGATTTGGATCTACATGTTTTTTAAGAACAATTAATATACCATAAGTTTTATAGTTATTAATCCTTTTCTTTCTTTAATTCTTGGATTGGGAATATTTGCAACATTATCATAACATAAGATACATCTCATGATTTGATGGGATGTGACTTCAACTTCTTTCCCACCATTCACACAATAAAATGCCCAACATAAAAAAAATTCTTTAAATTTTTCTTTGAGCATGTAATTTTTGCAAAAACATATTTTATTATTTATTCCCCATTTTTTTCAACTTTGCTATATCTTTTTGCACATTTTCACCTTCTACTTTCTCCACATGTTCTTCAATGTACATTTCATTTTCATTGGTTTGATTTTCTTCAATAAAAATATTTTTTTCATTTTAACTTGACTCCCCCATTTTCTACTAGAATATTACCTACCCTAAAGGAAAACTTTAAAATAAGTATTTTTTTGCCACCTATATGAAAATCAAGCAATTGAAAGATTTAAAAAATATATATGCAATTTGTTGAAAAAATATACTTGAATGCAATTGTGCAAATGAAATGCAATGTGTAAACATGAAATGTAATGTGTATAATTAAGTGTACAATGTCCAAATAATTCCTACACAAAATAAACAAATGTCAACCACCATTTCCCAAAAATATGGATAATTAAAAAAACTCATCAACAAACAAGAATAGAAAAATTCTCACCTTCCAAGTCTAACTTGAAGAATTCAAATTTAGACAATTCTTTGACATTTGTAAAAAAATGAAGGAGGTGAATACCAATCTAAAACAAAAGGAACAAGGAGTAGCAAAATTAGGGGTGTAGCAAAGAGGTACCTAAACAAACAAAGAACAACAACATTGAACAAAAGGAGTAACAATGTTCAGCAAAAGGAGTAAAACAACAGTGTGGAGCAAGAAGAACAACGATGTCGAGCAAAATGAACATAGTATTAAGTCGAGCAAGACAAGCAAAATAGTAGGTCAAGAAAGAAGAGTAGAGCAACATGCTGAGCAAGAAGAGCAAAGTAACATCTTCAAGTAAGAAGAATAGAACAGTAGCTTTGAGCAAAAGGAATGCAAAGTGGCAATTATGTCAAATAAAAGGAGTAGCAAAGCAACAATGTTAAACTTGAGGAGTAAGAAGAGTTCGAATAGAACTAAAGTTAAACACTATTAAGCAAATTAATTAATCAAGTAGATTAAGCTATGCAAAAAATAAAGAAGAGACAAAAGATTAAAAATAACTACACATACTGAACAAATCGTCTTGAAATACTTGCTTTATAATAAGCAACAAGCGACATCGCTTGCTTGCTAAACCCTAAACTTATCTAAGCCCTAAACTAACTACTAACAACTAATTAAAGACTAACTAAATGACTAAACCCTACTAACTACTAACACCTTTGATTAATTTCAAACCTTGAAACTTGAAACCTTGACCTTGATGTTTTTAATACCTTGTTAGGGTTTCAAAGGCCCGGTTTTCACATTTACAAAACGATGCAACCAAGTTTCATAAAAGGCATCATTCAATGTGATACCCTGAGGGATTCAAATTGAGAACCAATTTGAAACCCTATCCAATTTTCACATTTTTTCTAATACATGACCAACACTAGTTTTGTAATATTGTAGTACCTTTTCAAGTTTGGCATAGTAATGTCAAATAATTAATATAATTTGAAACTTTTGTTTCAACACCTAGTTTTGGATAATGATTAAATATAATAAAATAAAAAATGTTCATACAAAGTATTTGATGTACTTTAGGTTAGACTAATCAAAAATAATATGGGTTCAATGATAAGGACATTAGTTTTGGTGATTTTTCACCAAAACAGAAAATGGAAGTGGAGTTTGTTTGCATTACTTGAGTAAGCCAAAAAGGTACATGTTCCATGTAGTGGGTTTTTTTTCAAATTTGTGATGTAGCCACATTAGCAATTGTAGGAGGATTTAGCCATGTTTGGTTACAAGATAGATAGGAATGTAAAAGTTTTTTAGAATCTTATTACTTTTTAGTTTCTTACATGATCACATTTTCTCATTTTCTTCATTCTTGGGTTTGTTTGTTGACAAGCATGTGCAAGCTTTAATAGGCGCAATTGATGGCAAGATCTTGTTGCTTTTTGTGATGGTCTTTGTTGTCTTTCATTGTTCTCCATTGCTCTTCACCATACATTTCATGTTGTTTTTCATTGTTTTTAATTGTTGAATTCCCTACTCATAGTTGTTGGTTTCTTTTTGTTGAAGGTCAAACTTAGGAGAGTTTGGTCATTTTAAGATGTTGCAAGTTGAATGTACATCAAATTGAGGTTGTTAGTGGTCTTTTGTTGTAGGTTGAACGCACTTGGGGTCACACCTTCTCTTTATTGGTGGTCTTTCGTTGCATGTTGAACCCACTTGAGCCCACATTCTATTTTTATTTTTTTCATTTTGTGTTGGTTCTCCTTTGTTACAATTTGAACCCACCCAAGCCCACACACACATTCTTGTATAATCAAACTTGAAACCTCTTTTAGAAATTTTTCTCTTTTTTTTAAGTCAAATTTAGAACTTTTCACACATTCTTTCTCTTAGCAAAACTCACATATTCTCTTTCAAATATGTCTCTATTTTCCAATCAAACTTGGAACCTCGCACACACATTCTCCCTTGCATTTGAATTTAGAACCTCTCTAATCCCTCTTTCTTGCAACTGAACTTGAAACCTTTTTTTTAGATCTCTCTTTCTCTCTCTTTTAATTGATCTTGAGCCCACCATCTCTCCTCCTTGGTCAAACCCATGTGTGGTTGAACTTTTCCTTAGTTATAGGTTGAACATGGGTTCACTTTTAAAATTTATTAATATGTTATTTCTTTGAACATACTTATGTGATCCATGTGTTCTCTTTCTGAACACATATTTCTCTTTATGATGTTTTTATGTCATATGTGTTAATAAAACCCCTTTTGTCTATTTCTAAGTACATATGTTCAAGAAATCCCTTTTCTTTTTTTCATAGTTGTTGGTTGAACCTCTTTGCAAAAGATCTTGACCTGTCCATTCCCACCCCTCCGGCCCTTGTGTCGTTGATTAATTCATCTCAAGTCTATGGAGTTATTAAAGAGTTCATGGAGCTATTATTTAATAGTCCCATTGTTGATTGTCATATTCAAATGCTTTTGAGTTGCCATCTTTTTCATTTAGTGTTTGAAGTGTTGTTGTGTATGTGCATTGCTCAGTTTGGTCTTATCATCCAAAGGCAATGGCCAACACAATTGGTTGTGTTTGTTTTATTGCTTCCAAAGTACATGTGTATCATGTCTATTTAAAACTAATAAATGATGGTTAAATTGAAAGATACCACCTAGAATTGATCTTTTGAAAAATGACAAATAAAATGTCATTCGTGCGAAGATTTTTTGCATTGCCATACATGTCCTTGGTTTGCAATTTTTGATGTAGTTATTTTGTACTCTTTTCCCCTAAATATGTAAAACTTGGCAAAATCCCTCCTCTAATGTTTACAATTCAATTTATAATGAGCCATTCCCTAGACTGAAGAATTATGTTATAGACTTGTTGTGAGCCTTTCTTTGCCAAAACTCTTGCCCCTATTCATTGGCACTTAAGACCTAAATTCTTATTTCATAAGAGTTCCAAATGTGGTTTGCATTATACTTATGTTGAGTGTATAATCCTTGTAGGTTTTGGTAGAAGGACTTGCGTGGAAATGGTTTTTTATGGTAGTATCATCAATATAATGAATTATCTTCATGGGGCAAAAATAATCAAAAATTAATTATGGTAGGAATTTTAATAAAAGGAAAATTAGTCACTAGAAATAATATCCTATTCTAGTTTATTTAAAAGGGCATCCTAGTAATTATTTAATTACTAATGGTAAATATTTTATTTACCATTTTTTTACTAGAGGGTGGAGCCATCTAGGTTAATTAGTCTAAGTCACGCCTCATAATTTTGTAGACTCTTACAAAATATACAAATTAAGCTATTTTGTAGACGCTGTCACCAGTAATTTGTGGATGGGTCCAAATAATGCACTTCTGACTGCACAATGGCCCGTGTTGCGGCCACATGTGTATTTGATGGTTCATTAGGCCCATAACTGCTTGAGGATGGCGCGCTGCTTGGCATGCATGATTCCTTCTAGCGACAGGTGCATCAGGGTGGTGCGGAACGCGTCCAGCTCCCATTTCAGGATCGAGAAGTCGCTCTCGACCAACGTCATGTTGGGAAAAATGGTTGCGAGGTCGTGACAGAATGCGTGGAGACGCTTGAACCAGGGGACACAATCCCAGGCGTCATTGAACAGCGTATTGACGTGGTGTTTGTCAATCACGTTCCGCATGTTCTCATCGTTGCGATACATCTTCACTAGGTCTCGGTGATCCGTTTCGCTCTCCTCAAATTCGTCGGACGTCAAGAACTTCTAGAGACGGTCACGGTACTTGTCGAGCACCTCTTGAATGAACTTGGCGGGACACAGTGTGACGAGTTGCTGAGGCATGACAGGTGGCGCGTTGTGATCAAGTGGCTGGTTGTTCTCGTCACGTTCGGCCTTGACGCTCGTCACACCTGTGACGAGCATGATGGCGTACGACGCGATTTCCTTGATGACTGCGTTCTAATCGGTAGCATTTAGCGCATCGAAGAATTTGCCAACGGCCGACCCTTGGTCACAAATGTAATTCTTGATGCCCATGATGTTGATCCGCATCGATTCGATCAACATGTACTCGATTTCATCGTCGTCGTCGTCGCTTTGGTCCGGATCGATGACCTCGATGTAGAACATGGCGGTCAGCGTGCCAATCAACGCATTGACAAACTCCGCCTGCTGCGCCATGAGCAACGACCGGTTCTGCAGCTTGGCGAATGTGATGTTGATCTCATCGACGGCGGGCACCACCGCGTACGTGATTACCCACCACATGTCCGACGACAACTTCTCCGAGTGCTTCTCTAGGGTGTGTGCGATGATTAGGCGGCGGTACTACTTGTAGAAGTTGAGGACGCGACTGAGGTGCACCCAACAGTTCGTCTTCTTCGGACACTTGACGCCCATCTGGATGATCAAATTGTACTACGACCGCAGATGAACGGAGAATGAATAGATGTCCTTGACATAGGCACCGCCGTCGTTACCTTCAGCTGATGACTTGACGATGATGTCAATATGATGCGGCGTGCACCACATGCGCAACACATTGAACTTAGCGCACCACGCGATGCGAGTGACGAGGCCAACGTGGCGCCCAGTCATCGTGTTTTCGTCGTCTGACGATGCGTTGAGCAACATGACGCACCAATCTATGTAGAGCGCGTTGAGGAACTTGTAGAGCAGATTGTACAGGATCTCCGCCGTATGGCGATCGAACAACAGAAGGCCGAGCATGTGAAGGTTGCAGAATCGGCCCTTGAAGCAGATCCGGACGTGTAAATCAAAGAACGATTACTCGAAATGGGTGTTCGAGTCGAATGCGAGCGAAAAGGCCGAGACGAACAGTTCGCCCATCAAGTCCAAGATGTCCTGCAGATTATCGCCGACCAGGACATGGACGTACTGGCCAACGATCAAGTCGTTCATGCTGCTGAGCGTGGCCATCTTGGTATGGTCCCTGGTGTGCTGGATGGCAGCCGCTACTTGCCTGAATGACATGCCGATCGAGACGTGGTCCATCGCGAGCTTGAACCGCATGGCATTTGGGATGATAACCTCGTATTAATCAGGGTCATTCTCATTCTTGACGAACAGTTTGAGGGCGTTGGTCTTCTCCTTGGCCTTCTTGGCGATTGCACTGGCCACATCGTCATCACTGTCGCCATCGTTGTCGGTGTTGGCCAGTACCTCATCGTTGTGGAAGAACAGGTCGCCAATGATCGTATCGACGATGCGGGCACTGATGTTGAACACCAACTTGTCGTCCTTCACGGTCATGTGCCGATGCAGTGTATTGGTCGGCTTGATTTGGCTCGAGAAGTACTGCTTCTTGTCGGCTTTCAACAGGTCCTGGTAGAGCGCCCATGACTCGGCGTGTTAGGATTCGTGATGGCTGCGATACTTGTGCGGGTAGAACGGTGCAGTGAACATCTTGATTTGGGCCGTCCTCTTCTGCTTTTGGCCATTTTGGCCGATCTCGACTTCGTCGCGGCCCTCGTGCATGCGGAACTGACACCAGCAGGTTGTGTTGCCCTTGGCATCCTGCGACACGACCTTGACTACATACTGTAAGGTGTGACCAGGCTAGAACGACGTGGGCTTGGGCATCGTTGACGATCTAATAGATTTGGGCGGTTGGGCGAGAGCGTCGGTAAGAGCAGCGAAATGTCTGAAAGCGTTTCACGCGCAAGAGCAGTGAAACGTCTGAGAATGTTTCATGCGTAGACGCTTCCACGGGCTCCGTCGCGGATTTTGCTTATTTTGTAGATCATCCGAGATTTATTTTGTAGACATCCATGGCTATTTTTAGAAAATTTACAAAATTATGAGGCCTAGTCTAAGTGGATAAGGGATGGATGAATTTCCCTTAACTAGGATGTGTGGAAGGGATTAAAATAAAAAGATCTAGGAGGATAAGGATTCAACCCTTGTGTGGTGAACATCCTTTATAAGTTCCCTATTTATTTCTAAGGAAAAGTGAAAGATTTTATCATTAAAAGATTAGATGATTAGTTTTCATTAGTCATTTGCACTAGGAGAATGCTTGTGTGTGACACTCTTGTGTAAAAAGGAAGAGAAGAACATGCTAGAAAGTTATTGTTGTCCTTATGCAATGGAAAATGGTTGATGGGTTCTCATGGCTCTTTGTTGGTGTTTGGTTTTACTTAGAATATGAAAAGAAAGAAGAGACTAGTTCATTTCAGTATTATATAAAGTTTTGTTGTGCACACATATTAATTGTTTTTTTTTAATACATTTCCACTTTCTATAGTAATCCTTGAGATAGGAAATACTTTTTGCCATAAGGTTGTAATTACCATTAGAGGGCAATGACAAAGATTTAGACCTAAGATTTGAAGTTTGTAGGAAAAAAAACATTGTTGCAAATGGTAGGCAATAGCCACAAAGGCTATGTAGGCGCTACAAATGGTAGGCATTTGCCATAAAAGGTCCACAATTGTTAAAAACGATAGGCAACAACTAAAGGAGGTTTACAAGTAGATGTGGGTGTTTTTCAAATCTACAGAGAATAATAGTTGCTACAAGATGATAGTTGTAGCAAGACGTTAGGTAAACAATTAGGTAAACAAAAGGTAGTGCCTACCCTTAAGTCTTTCCATTTTTCTTGTTATTTATCCAACAACCTTTTCCTTGTTGGTAATTAGGTTGTTGGATCTTGTAGTTTTACAATCCTAGTTAACTCTTAATTCATTTATAGTTAAGAAGCCTTTGAAGAAGCTTCCTTGGTTAGTGGGTGCATGGAAACCTCCATGGAAACTTCCTTGAGCTAAGTTTTCAAAGAGTTATAAATAGAAGTAGGAATTCCCCCATTACTTTCAACTTGTTCAACACTAGTCTATTCAACATTAATTTGAAGTACAATTTTACACCATAACCTTGTTTTTTTTTTCCATATTTATGTTTATTTATTTCATTGTAATAAATATTTTTTTATAATTTGGTCTTACACATTTTGTGTTTTTGGCTCTAGCTTTTGTGTTCTTGTTTTGATTCCTTTGTTTCATGTTTTGGATTTAAACTTAAACCTATCTTTTCATCATTTATTTTTTTGTTTTTCATGTTCATGACAACTTTTAGTCTTACCATTCATATGCTTAGAAAATGATGTTCCAATGATTGTCAGCCTTCTTCAATGATGTGACCTTTTTTTCACAACATCTATGGCCTCTTCCAACTACTCATATGTCCATGTATTTTTCATTTTTACAACACGAGTCTTATTCACTTTGTAATGCATATTGAAAAGGCTGATTCTCCTAATCCGAAGTTGGATTTGATTAATTTAGCAACTTCTTTTCCTACAAGGAGGAGGGACATCCTCCTAAGTTGGTTGATTTAGTAAGCTGCTCCCTCTCCTATGAGGTATTCAATGAGCTTGGTCTTCCTAGTGCTAGCCTCCAATAAGTGGATAGTTTTCAACTAGCCTCCCCAATTGGGATGCCCTTCCACTTTTGAATTCCTCCCAAGAATAAAAGAACTTAACTAGATTAAAAAAGGATTCAAGACCATGCTATTCTATCAATTATACTAAACAAAATGACATTCTAGAAATCTATTTTTCTTTTAAGTTTTCTTTTTTCTTGGTGATTTTTTCTTTTAAATAAACAATTGTTGACAAAAAAATCCTTTTCATTTATGAGGAGAAAAAAATTCCATGAATTCCATAAATGAAATCAATGCATAGGATAAGGTGATTTCCAAAAGGGCCATTATAAATAAATGTTTTTAATTAACTACCCATGCAATTGGTTCATGTGACATCATTTAAATAGCTTTTCACATTTTTATTAATTCCAATTTTTCATGTTTATGTTCAAGGATGGGAAAATAATCAACGTTTTATGTTGAATGTGCTAAACACTTATGGTGGCCCAAATAATTTAAAGGATATGGGCTGAAATGTTCTAATGTGTCCATAGCTTTGAGGCACATGCCAATAGGTTGGGAATTTCATTAATGTTTTCCTAGTTTTTTTAATACATTTAACAAATGTGTAAAAAATGTTGGTTTTTCTTTCCAATGGGTATATGTTTTCTTTCACACTAGTGGGTGCCCGTGACCTTCGGCCACTGTGAAGTCCCCCAGTTTCTTTAAACTTGGTTCATGTTTTAGTTTTTTTTAGAAACTTTTAACTTTTTTATTTTTTTATTTTTATGTGTTTTATATTTTTATTATTATTTTGTATAATAAAAATAAAGTGTTTCTTTTTCATTTATATATATATATTTATTTGGATGCAAGTTTGAAGTTTGGAGAAAGAAGACACACCTCATTCTTTTTCAAGTAGGGTT
>Ga0116226_10004881_pt1 | contig 11925 bp, 11 predicted proteins | sample S1TSphfallax_FD_89692 | JGI IMG/M metagenome (GOLD analysis project Ga0116226, IMG submission 89692) | Host-associated microbial communities from peat moss isolated from Minnesota, USA - S1T2_Fa - Sphagnum fallax MG | ecosystem: Host-associated > Plants > Peat moss > Unclassified | place: USA... | reverse complement strand
CCATGTGTTGCTGTCTCTTGCGCAGGTACGCCACAACAGACAATGCAGCAAACGGAGCTGGGCATGTTGCCAAAACTTTCGGCAGCGTCTGCCCCAGTCGTCTTGCTGATTGGTGATGCGATGGCGAGCGCTGAGATGAAACCAAATTCAGCTATCAGCCGTGTTGATAAGCTGCTGGGAAATGTAATCGAAAAAATCGAGATTCCAACTCACAACTGAATATCATTCTTCTCGAACTAATACAGCAGGGCATATTTTCGTTTATCCATGTAGCTATCTAAAGCTGGCCTCCAACTATCAGCAATTATTCTTGGGTCTGTACCTGCCATCAATCCCTTCATGGTTCCATGATTGACTATTAACCTATTTGTGCTTGCCAGATGAAATTGCGCTGGGTAGGCTTTCGCCAGCGCAGTGATTATCTCAATGCCCATCTCTGGCGAGTCAAGGGCATTACGGTCAGTAAGATTGATTCTGATTCCACTACATTCCTGCCCAGCATAGGGATAAGGTTTTTCTGGAGTAAACTTCGTTATTGCAAATTGCACACCGGGAATATTGCGGGCATTCAATGTCTTGGATATTACTGCACCATCCATCCAAGGTGCGCCGATAACTTCAAATGGAGTTGAAGTACCGCGACCGACCGAAACATTCGCTGTCTCCATGAAGGCAAGCCCAGGGTAGAGTGCCTCTTCGGTCACATTATGCAGGTTCGGAGATGGATTCACCCATGCAAGACCGGTATGATCGAACCACATTGAACGCTGCCAGTTCTGCATTTTTACCACTGTGATGTGAGCATTCAGGCCGCGTTGTTGATTGTCATACTGTGCCAGTTCGCCCAGCGTCAGTCCCTGACGTACCGGCTCCTCGATATAGTTGGTGTAGCTTTCACTTCCCGGATCAGAGACGGGTCCCTGGACGGCGATGCCATTTATGGGGTTCGGCCGGTCAAGAATAATTAAGTCAATGCCAGCTTTTGCAGCTGCTTCAACAAAATATCCAGTAACTGCTTCATAGGTGTAGAAGCGCACACCAGCATCTTGCAGATCAATGACGACAGCATCAAGATTTTTCAATTGCTCCGGGCTTGGTCGTCTTGCGGCTGGGGTTGTACCGTAAAGACTAATCACTGGCAGCCCGCTTGCTGTATCAATGGAGTTTCCAATGCCTGTGTGGTCTTCAGTGCCTTGAATGCCATGTTCTGGTGAGAAGAGCGTGGTCAGCTCTACTCCTGTTGCAGCACGTGCATCTATATGGAGCAGATCAATAGTGCGCTTGCCATTTTTATCCAAACCAGATTGGTTGGTAAGCAGCCCCATGCGCAAATGACCGCCGTGCATTGCGGCCAGCGCAGAAAATTGTGCGTAGTGGTTTTGCTCCAGAACATCAATGCCATTCAATACGCTCACTGGTTTCTCATACAGATGCATATCCTGGGCTGCTGCTGTAGCTACTGCTCCGCGCATGGGTGTGATGTTGTAGGTGGCGTGGGGATGAACACGATTGGTGAGCAACACAATGTAGGTGTCGCTGTCCGGGTCCATCCATATAGAGGTGCCAGTGAAGCCTGTATGACCAAAGCTGGTCAGCGGAAATATTTTTCCACGCGGGCCGGAGTAGGGAGAGTCAATGTCCCAGCCCAAACCACGCTCTGCTTTCATGCCAAAGGGCTGCTGGGGAGTAGTCATCAACTTTAGTGATGCGCTAGTTAGCGGAAACTTGCTTGGTCGACCAGCTAGTTTATCCAACAAAGATTGTGCATAGGTAGAAGCATCGGCGGCGGTCATGAAGAGCCCTGCATGGCCAGCCACCCCACCCATGCGGTGTGCAGTTGGATCATGGACGTATCCGTGAATAATTGTGCCTGTTGAGTTTGGTCCACCATTGGTGTTGTACTCCGTGGGCGCTATACGGGGAAGCCAGGATGCAGGTGGAAGGAAGCGCGTTTCTTTCAGACCCAGAGGCTTGATGATGTGCTTCATGGCGTATTTATCGAGGGACTCGCCACTCAGCCGCTCCACCAATGCGCCCAGTGTGATGAAATTGATGTCGCTGTAGCGAAACATAGTGCCGGGTGGTGACATCAGCTTTGAGGAGAATGCGCGCGAAAGGGCTTCCTGCTTGCCGGTCCATGGGGTTGATAGATCAAGGTCAGGCGGCAGACCGGAGTAATGCGTCATCAACATGCGGATGGTGATTTTGTCTTTTCCGTTGACGCCAAACTCTGGAATATAGTTAGCGACTGGATCGTCAAGGCTAAGTTTCCCCTTTTCTTTCAGCTGCATTATTGCAACTGAGGTCATAGTGGCCTTTGTCAAAGAGGCCATATCGAAAATTGTGTCAGTGGTCATTGGCTCAATATTTGGGATGAGGGAGCGGTTGCCATAGGCTTTTTCATACACTATGTATCCACCATGACCAATGATGAGTACGGCCCCCGGAAGCATGTGCGCTGCGATTGCGTTGTTAATAATCGGGTCTATGTTGCTGAAATCATATTGCGTTTGCTGACCAAACAGCTTGGTTCCACAGAACAGAAACAACATGAATACTGTAGCTACTGCGCGTTTGGTTTGCTTTGTCATTAGGCTAACTCCGTAACCAACTATAAATGTTGCCATGGACCCGATAGGGACATACCAGGGATATGCAATTACTGGGCAGATGATTCTGCCGCCCAGTATCAGCGGAGTATGTTGGATCCAAAGTGCGATATTTAGTATGAACCCTGTCAACATGCCTAAAATTGCTCCAGTTTCAGTTGCGCGTTTTGTAAGGGTACCGAGTAAAAATACACCCAGCATTGCGCCAAATGCTACGCCAACTATTGATAACCCAATCTCGACAACATGCCCACCAGAACGTGATAGTATTGCCAAGCCGCACAATACTATTGTCCAAAAAAGAGTAGCAATGCGGGCAACTGTGTTGTATTCACGGTCTGTAGCTTGTGGACGAATGCGCAGATAGAAATCAATCACACTGGTTGAAGAGAGAGAATTCAATGCTGCACTCAGGTTGGACATTGCAGCTGCCAGCACTGCCGCCACCAACAGGCCGGAAATGCCCATGGGCATATGCTGAACGATAAAGGACGGAAAGATACGGTCTGTTGACGAAAAGAATTGTGGCTCCTGCTGATAAAAAACAAAGAGGCCGACACCGATTAGCAGGAACAAGGAAAACTGAAAAAGCACAACGCCACCACTTGCCATTAGAGCGATGCGTGATTCGCGCAGGTTTTTTGCGGCGAGTAATCGCTGGACCATAAGCTGGTCTGTGCCGTGGCTCGCCATGGTAAGCATCGCACCACCGATTAGACCTGCCCAGAATGTGTAGGCCTGAGTTAGGTTGAAAACAAAATGGAAGATGGTAAATTTGCCCAGAGGCGCAGCGATATGAATGATTTGTGGCCAGCCACCATGCACATGTATGCCGATCGTTACCAGGCCAGCGACTGTGCCAAGAATATATAGCAACATTTGCACAACGTCAGTCCAGATGACTGCATTCATGCCGCCCTCCAGGGTGTAGATAAAAGTAAGGATGCAGATAATGATGATCGAGAGAATGTCGCCGGTGCCGATGGCAATACCAATCACAATTGAGATTGCAAAGACCCGCACACCCTCTGCCGCAGCCCGCACCAGTAAAAAGAGACCAGCAGTTAAATCATGCAGTCGCTCGCCGAACCGCTGTTCAATTAATTGATATGCGGTGAACATTTCTCCATGAAAATATCGAGGCAAAAATAATATGCATATCAGTGCACGGCCAACCAAATAGCCGAAGACGATCTGAAGAAAGCCAAAGTCACCCAAGTAAGCCAGTCCGGGGACACTTATGATTGTGAGGGTACTGGTTTCAGCCGCGACCATGGAAAGTGAGATTGCCCACCACGGGATTTCTCGGCTGGCAAGGAAATAGCTCTTAAGGTCACGGTTCTTCTGTCGGAATTTTAGACCGAAGAGAGTGATTCCCACCAGATAAAGTGCCACAAGCACCAGGTCTGGCACAGAAAGGTGAGAACGTAATGCAACATTGGGCTGTAGAAGGAGCAAACTGAGCGGCAACATTTTCATGTGATTTAGATTGTACGATTAGCGCCTTGTCTCTGGAGGGATTGCATCTAACTAAATGTACTTCCAGATCGGAGAAAACTTTGAAAATCAAATGGTTCATGTCGGCTGCGCTATCAGCGCTACTTGTAGTTCCTGCAGTGGCACAGGTTGGAATTTATATTGGCAGAACGCCACCACCACTACGTTATGAAGAACGAGGCCCGATGCCTGGCCCTGGCTATGCCTGGGTGGATGGTTACTGGGGATACCAAGGGAACCGTTATGTTTGGATTGGTGGTCGCTGGGACCGCCCGCCTTATGAGGGGGCATATTGGAACCATCCGCACTATGACCATTATCAGCAGGGTTGGCGGTTGCATGAAGGCCATTGGGACCATGAAGACCATGGCGACCATCACGATTACAGCAATGATCGCAGGTAGTCGTGGCTGAATGTGCATCGAGGGATGATTTGAGTTCCTCGGTGCCAGCCTCTGCACTAACAAGTTGAAGCAATATATTATTAGTTTCAGTAAGCATTTCAATTTAGGACATTCCGACATGCAGACACGTCAACTTGGTAATTCAGATTTGCAAATCACCCCAATAGGTTTCGGTGCATGGGCTGTTGGCGGCGGCGATTGGGAATATGCCTGGGGTCCACAGGACGATGATGACTCCATCGCAGCCATTCATCGAGCGCTCGATGCGGGCATCAACTGGATTGATACCGCTGCAGTATATGGTTTGGGGCACTCTGAGGAAGTTGTAGCTCGGGCGGTAAAAGGACTTAGTAGCAAGCCATATATCTTTACCAAGTGCTCACTGGTTTGGGATGGAGACCGCAAGATTACAAGGACTTACAAGCACATTCGCGAAGAGATTGAGGGCAGTTTGCGCCGTTTGCAGGTGGATGTAATCGATCTTTACCAATGCCACTGGCCAGTCGAAGATGCTGAGTTGGAAGATGGCTGGGGTGTAATGGCGGACCTTAAAAAAGAAGGCAAAGTCCGTTGGATTGGTGTGTCAAATTACAATGTCCATCAGTTGAAGCTGGCCCAAGCGATTGCTCCTATTACATCGCTGCAGCCTCCGTATTCGTTGATAAACAGTGCTGTTCAGGATGAAGTCTTGCCCCTTTGTGAGGCAAATGGTATTGGAGTCATCAACTACTCTCCAATGCAATCGGGTCTGTTGACTGGAACCATGACTGCGGAACGTATTGCCGGACTTCCACAGGACGATTGGCGTCGCCGGAACCCCAACTTTCAGGAACCGAAACTGTCACGCAACCTAAAATTGGCAGAACTGTTGGGTAAGATTGCCAGCAGAACTGGTCATACAACTGGTGAGGCTGCCATAGCATGGACTTTGCGGTTGAGTTCAGTAACAGCAGCCATTGTTGGGGCGCGCAGCGCGAAACAGGTTGAAGGTTGGCTGGGTGCGTCTGATTATCGCCTCACGGATGAAGAAATTAGAGAGATTCAACACTTTATCGACACAAATCCAATGCCGGCATAGTTTTTTTCGCGTATTTTGCAGTAAAAATAGTTACTTATGTAATGCAATGGGTACTTCTGTAATGGCAAATCGGGCAAATTAAGCGGTTTAATTTGATAAATTGCTTGCCGTATTACAACTTTTCCGCCATGATTGTCTATAAGTAACCATGCTAGTTAACTCTTCTGACAACATCGTTAAGTCCCCAGACTTGGCCCTCGCTAAAAATCAGGCGGACCCAGTCAGGACCGCAGTTCGTTTTCCGATTCAGTTACCCATAAATCTGCTGTGGGCTGAGGGGGAAATGTCTGCGACCACAGTGGACATCTCTGCATGTGGTTTGCTGTTTGTAGCCGAGAAGCTGTTGCCAATTAATAGCCGAGTTGAATTTAGCATCCCAATGCCTTCAGAAATACTTGGAACAGATTCAGATGTGGTTGTTAGCTGTGTAGGCCGCGTTGTGCGAAGTACATCCCATCCATCACAAGCTGTGCAAACTGCCGTGGTGATTGATGAATACTCTTTCAGGACATAGGGAATGATGACCGTGGTTAATCCAGAGAACCAAAACGAAGAAACGGAAAGTTTGGATACAGAGAGCCACTCAGGTGGTACATCCATACGGATCATATTGGCAGATTCACAGGCAATATATCGTGTTGGCATTCGCAAAGTATTTGCTCTGGAAGATGATATCCGGGTTGTAGCGCAGGCGGAGTCGCTCGAGAACCTTAGCACTGCCTTGAAACGTTATCCCACGGACATTGTGCTGCTTGAGGCCAGCCTGATAACAGGTACTTCAGACGCTATACCAGATTTGGTACGCAGCGCGCCAGATGCAAAAATTATCGTGCAAGTAGTTGAAACTGATGAGTCTAAGACGGTTGAGCTATACCGTCGTGGCGTGCGTGGAGTGATCCCGAGGTCGATTTCACCCGACATGCTGATCAAGTGCATCCGCAAAATTGCGGCGGGGGAGACCTGGATAGACAATCAATCGGTGAATTGGGTGATTGAGGCGTATCGGTCCCAGGCGAGTACGCTGACGAATCCGAGGACCCAGCCGAGATTGTCAGAAAAAGAGCTGACTATCATTGGTTGCATCACGCGGGGGATGCGCAACAAGGAAATCGCGTATGAAATTGGGACGACCGAGCAGGTGATCAAGAATTATCTGCGCAAGGTATATGACAAACTGGGAGTGAGTGACCGGCTGGAATTAGCGCTGTATTGTCTTCATCATCAACTACTTAGGAAGTATGCTGTGGACAGCGCACAAGCTGGATACGAGGGCATGATGGGCGAGGAGTTGGAAGTTGGAGTTGGTGCTGAGGCTGAGTAGTTGCACCTAAAATTGTGCAAAATGTGCGTTAAGCGTAATATTTCACGGTAAGCGCCGAGGAGCCGCGATGTGGACTCCGAATTCCGAGGCTATACAAGCTGGATACCTTGGACCATACGATGGGCCAGTCTTGGACCTGTGGTGGTTCGGGCTGCATCAGTGGTGGACTTGGTTAGGGGACGGCGACGCTGTAGCTGAACCACCAGAACCATGCCACTGGAACCCATGCGTAGGCGATTGAGGTCAGCGCCGGGTGGATGACCAAAACCAAAAAGAGGACGATGGAGTTTAAGCCGACCATAATGGCGGTCGAGACGGATTTGTGCCTAGGGTTGCCGGCTGCTTTTGTAAGGCCGTAGGCCATGACGGGCAGCAGGACAATTTGGTCAGAAAACCAGCCGTAGGGTGAGGTGAGTATGGAAACCATCATTAAGGTCATGCCGTGAGTGGCCCAGTCCCAGTGACTGCGATGGCGAATGTAATAGTAGAGTGCCCAGGGGAGTGCGATTAAGGTTGGGACAAATATCAGCCAGCCAGCGCGGATTTCGACAGCTATGCGCAGCAATTCTGACAAAGTCGGCAGGAACTCATTTTGCAGTGCGGCATTGTGCAGCATGGCGATGTACTGAGGCCATATTTGATGGTCAAACAGCATCGCGAAACCTGTGGCGGCGAGCAGGGCTGTTACAAAGCCAGTAAGAAGCCTGATGCCATTGCGCCAGTTTCTTTCGGTTATGCAATGCAGCAGCAGGATGATCCAAAAGAGAGGAAATAGGTGTGGTTTGATGGCGAGTAGTAGCAGGGAGCAGCCAGCGAAGTAGGGCTGCCGAGTATGGAGGTATAAAAAGAGGCTGAAGCCGAGCAGAAGGAAGGGTGAGCTTTGGCCGGAACAGAGTGAGGCGAGGGCGGGTGCAAAGAGAAAGGCGAGGATTGCGTCCTTTACGGATATTTGTTGCAGACGAATAAATGCAAAGATGCATCCGATTGAGGTCCCAATCCAAAGCAGCAGAGCTATGAGCGGAGTGGTGAGGCCAAGGGGAGCGCATAGAAACATGGCCCATGGAGGGTTGCGCATTATGAGCGGTCTGGCTTCGGTGTAGCCCTGAGACTTTTCCATGGCTAGTACACCGTCATAGGAGTATGGGTCAGCATGTTGCAGGAGCAGCTTGCCTGCTGACCAGTACGAGATGAAGTCCTTCTCAGCGGGCTGGGTAATTAGAGCGATCGCGAGGATGCCGGCAAGTGTAATGGCAAAGATGCCGAGGGCTTTGCGCAAGGATAGCATTTATCAATTTATATAGTAAGGCCAAGGGCGCGACCACGGACATTAGGGACTAACACGGGTGTGTCTAATGCTTAACGGTGGTTTGCAGTAATAAACGCTAATTCAGTTTAAATGGCGAAGTCTGATTAAAGTCAAAGGAAAAAGGTAGGGGTTAGGAGCCGGGGCTTAGAAAAGCAAAAGCTTAACACCGATGAATACCAATCAAGGTCAACGACAAACGCTATAAAGGACAAGGGCAAAACGCCCAGCCCTGAAGGGTCCATTTTTTGCGTGTTATTTTCGTGGAGATAAATCCCCACGCTTCCACCCGAAGAGCAGAGGCAAGGTCAAAGTCAAAAGAAAAAGCATATCCCTCGCTGCGCTCAGGATGACAACCTTAAGTCGGGGCGAAGGATGGGGCACCCGGTTATTGGATGAAAAAAAGTAGAGGGGAGAGAGAGCTTCAGGAGATTAGGCGGGAAGGGAATTTGAGCCAGGCACAATGGGGGAGGCAGCAGTGTTCAGGGTTATTGCGGGGGAAAAGTTTGGATTCTTGAGGATGCGCTCTCTTATTTTCGTGAGTCCATCAATAAGTTTTTGGGCATCTTCGCTGGGCATATCTTGAAAAAGTGAGGTGTGCATTTGCGCCATAGGTGCCTCTAGTTCGGTAATAATGTTGGCGGCTGCGGCTGTAATTTTAACGATGATGACGCGGCGGTCCGTGTAGATGCGATGGCGTTCAACGAAGCCACGTTTTTCCAGCCGATCAAGCAGGCGGGTGACATCTGGAGTGATTTGGACAAGACGATTGCCGAGATCGCCGGAGTGCATACCTGTGTCCCCTGCTTCATGCAGGACGCGCAAAATGGCATATTGGGGATGGCTGAGCTGGTACAGTAGCAGATTTTTTTCAATCAGGCGCACAATCAGTATTGCCGTACGGATGATAGAGAGGGAAGCCTCAACGGACATGTTGGGAAAAGGGGATTTCCACTTAAGCTCGTTCTGTAGGCTGGATGACATAGCTTGTAATTCCACTCGGACAAGATGTTTCAGTTTTGTGACAACTCAATATAGACCTAGATAGCGATAAATAGCCAACATATTCGTATTTTTAAAGAACCTTTTATTGGATCAAAAATAATATGGGAATGAATTGTATATATGAATATTGGGGCTGAGTTTGTATCAAAAATCGTATGGAAAACTGTGTTCGGGCAGGGCGCGAGAATTCCGCTCCACATTCTGAGGCTGCCCTGAATATTAGCAAAAAGGGGTGTTGAGGGTGCAGTCGTATTATTTATTGCCGTTGGGATGCTGCTGGGCTGTTCGTTCCAATTCCTGAGCTATATTGTCACGGACTATGCCAAGTGTATTGATGCAGCTTTGGATTTCTTCGCTGGAGACGCCATTAAATAGGTCAAGACGCATTTTTTGCAGGACAGAGTCCAAGGGCGCTATTAATTTTATTCCCTCCTCCGTAATTTTTACTAGGATGACGCGGCGGTCCTCTTTGATGCGGTGCCTGGCAATGAGGTCGCGAGATTCGAGTTTATCGAGGAGACGAGTAACGTCAGGATCTACAGCAATGAGACGTTCTGCAAGCTGGCCGGAGGAGAGGCCGTACGTACCATGTTCGCGCAAGATACGCAGCACAAGATAGAGGGCATAGCTTAGGTTGTAGGGTGCCAGTTTTTGGACCAGCAGATGATCCAACAGGGATGCAGTGCGCTGGATAGAAAGACCGGCCTCGGCGGCCGTGCTGCTGAAGGGATACTTTCTCAGAGTCTCCTCTTGAAGCTTGTATGGCAAGAAGTACGGCTCCCCGGTTGATTGAAACTATATTGAGATGGGCGTTACTAATTTATGTATAGCAGGGAGGATGGACAAAGCTAACAAATAAATAAGAATTAATTTTTTTTGAGGTACCACTAAGGGCAAGAGCGTTGATGACCGCTAATGCGTAATTGGATGTGACAAATTGATAAGACGTTCGCGGATATTTGAGAGGGACTCAATGAATGCTTTCACATTGTCGCTGGACATGTCTTTGAAGACACTGATGTGCATTTGATCGATAGGGAGATCCAGTTCAGCAAGAAGATCAATGGCCTTTTGTGTAATTTTAGCGACCACGATGCGACGGTCGTTGAAGTCGCGCTGGCGTTTGATGAGGCCCCGCTTTTCAAGCCGGTCGAGCAGACGAGTGACATCGGGAGTCATGTTGATGAGGCGTTGGCTGATCTCGCCACATTGAAGGCCTTTATCTGATTCTTCGCGCAGAATTCGCAACAATGAATATTGAGAATGGGTTAGATTGTGGGGCAGCAGATTTTTTGTAATCTGCCACTCAATGAGCGCAGCGGTGCGCATTATAGAGAGAGACGCCTCCACGGAGGGACTGGAGAAGGCGAATTTGCGATGCAACTCATGTTGCAGAGTGGATGACATGTGGGAGATACCTTCCATTCAAGATTTACGTACTAATAGTCATGTAAATATAACGCAAAAGGAGGGGGATAAATCAAATAAATTCATAAAAATGAAGGAGATATAGTTGTTCTAAACAGAGTTTGTTGTTAGAGGATTTACAAATTTTACATGTCGACAAAATGTATTTGGTGAGAGGTGGGTTGTCACGAAGAAGCAATGTGGACATGGAAATAAAACCAGCATAAGCAAAGACGGAAAAGTCCAGATTGGGTTTGAACAAAAAAATTTCCACAATTGTAAGAACTTTAGTAATGTTTTGTGTCATTGTAGAACAGTGTAGGATTTGGTGTATCAATATTAGACAGACAAATTGTATGTAAATTACACAGTGTGCAAAATTGAATCATTTTATTATCTCTCGGCGTCTAGTGTTGCTAACAATATTTATTAATTAGGAGAAGATATGAGTGATTTACTATGCGCTGGAGCATTGATGGCGATGATACTGCTGCCTTGCTTATCAGCAATGAATGCGATAGGGTCCGGCAATAAAAACAATGATGAAAAACTGGTGCGACCGACACGTCGGTAGTTGCGCTAGAGTTAAATTTACTTAAATCAACTGTAGTTTAATTTGTGGTGCGAATTTGTATTCGTAATGATACAAATTCGCAATGGCAAAAAATATGTTGGGACGGTTCCGCGAGCTAAACGCGGAGCAGAGAAATGCATTCGTTGCGTGCTTTTTAGGATGGACGCTGGATGCGTTCGATTTCTTCCTAACAGTGTTCTGTATCGGCCCGATCGCGGCTGAATTCCATGTATATGATGCACAGGTAGCATTAGCGGTAACGCTAACTTTGGCGTTTCGGCCAGTGGGTGCGTTGCTGTTTGGCTGGCTGGCAGACCGATATGGCCGGCGACCCACATTAATGGCGAACATATTATGCTTCACGGTGCTGGAATTGGCATCCGCCTTTGCGCCAACGCTGCCATTGTTTCTGGTGCTGCGGTCGTTATTTGGTGTGGCAATGGGCGGCGAGTGGGGGACGGGCGCGGCGCTGGCGTTGGAGACGCTGCCTACGGAGGGACGGGGATTTTTTTCCGGCCTGTTGCAGGAGGGCTATGCGAGCGGATATCTATTGGCGGCGGTGGCGAACTGGCTGATGCTGGACCGGTTTGGTTGGCGGGGAATGTTTATAGCGGGCGCTGTGCCTGCGCTGCTGGTGGTCTATATTCGCGCGGGGGTGAAGGAGTCGCCCGCCTGGGAGCGGGAACGAGAAGCGCGGCTGGCGGGAAGTGTGCGAGTAGAGAGCAGT
>Ga0116226_10004880_pt1 | contig 11927 bp, 11 predicted proteins | sample S1TSphfallax_FD_89692 | JGI IMG/M metagenome (GOLD analysis project Ga0116226, IMG submission 89692) | Host-associated microbial communities from peat moss isolated from Minnesota, USA - S1T2_Fa - Sphagnum fallax MG | ecosystem: Host-associated > Plants > Peat moss > Unclassified | place: USA... | reverse complement strand
TGGCCAGCCCCTATCACCATTACATCATCGCCGACGACTGGATCATTCCGCCCGAGTCCGAGATATATTATTCCGAGACGGTGCGCCGCCTGCCCTGCTATCAGCCCAATGACAGGAAGCGTATGGTCGCGGCCCAGCCGACGCGGGCAGAAGCGGGCCTGCCCGAGGACGCGATGGTCTATTGCTGTTTCAACGGCACGCACAAGATCTCGCGCTTCACCTTCGAGCGCTGGCTGACCATTCTCGGCCGGGTGCCGGGCAGCGTGCTGTGGCTGCTGTCGGGCACTGTCGCCACCGAACAGCGCCTGCGTGACTATGCGAGTGCGCACGGCATCGCGCCGGAGCGGATTGTCTTTGCCCCGAAGAAAGCCAATCCCGAGCATCTGGCCCGCTATCCGCTGGCCGACCTTTTCCTCGACACGGCTCCCTACGGCGCGCACACCACCGCGTCGGACGCGCTGTGGATGGGGGTGCCGATCCTGACCATGAGCGGTCGTTCTTTTGCCTCACGCGTCTGCGGCAGCCTGGTGCGCGCGGCGGGTTTACCGGATCTCGATTGCGCCTCGCCCAGCGAATTCGTCGACCGCGCCGTGGCGATGGGCCGCGACCGCTCGATCGCGCTGGGCTATCGCGAGCGCCTAGCCAAGAGCCGCGATTCCTGCGTGCTGTTCGACACGCCGCTGCTGGCAAGGAAGCTGGAGGATCTCTATCGCGGCATGTGGGCCGATTTCCGGGCCGGGAAGCTGCCGGTGGCGGATCTGGCCAATCTCGACGCCTATCTCGAGATCGGCTCGGCCATCGATCACGAGGCCGAGGAAGTGCAGGCGATCAAGGATTACAAAGGCTGGTGGCGCGAAAAACTGGCCGCCGCCAACGAATTGCGGCCGATTCCCGCCGATAAGAGGTTGTGGAAGAAGAGGCGCTGACGCCGGACCTAGAGCATCCTGCTCTAGTCGCGTCATCGCTCGATTTGCTCAGCCAAACCCCACTTAAGCAGCAGAGCGGCGGGTTTTAGTCTGATCGCCGCGACCAGCAAGGATACCCTCGACGGAAATATCCTCGTCGATCGCTTCCCAGTGCATACCGCGGCGGCTCAATTCGTATTTCTCACGCTGTTCCGGCGAGGCATGGAGCAGGCGCGGGAACCAGGCCAAAGGGACGCCCACAGTGCGGCCATCAGTCAGCTCGACCCACATGCTGTCTTCATCGAAACGAAGCGCTTTAGGCGAAATAGTCATGCCATGCCCTTTCAAGGTCATCTCGGTGATCTTCGACCAGCCTCTGCAGGCGGTTAAGGTCTCGGGCGTCGAAGCCATCATTGTAGGCTATGCCAACATCAGGATGAATATGACAGGCATTCGTTTCCCGTGCCCTCATTCGCCGCAACATGACCTGATTGCCTGGACGCCGAGGTCGGAACTCAAAAAGCTCTATCGATACAGAAATCGATAATCTCGGTCAGCGCGGCCTTGGCCGGGCTGTCCGGGAAAATCCCCAAAGCATCGCGGGCGATCGCGCCATAATGGCGGGCGCGTTTCACCGTGTCGGCCAGGCTGTGGTTCTTTTCCAGAAGCTTGATGGCGCGGGCCAGATCGGCTCCGTCTTCGGCCTGATCGAGATCTTCCAAGGTGCGCTTCCAGAAGGCGCGCTCCTCATCGTCGCCGCGGCGGAAGGCGAGAATGACCGGCAGGGTGATCTTGCCCTCGCGGAAATCGTCGCCGATCGCCTTGCCGAGCTTTTCCTGGCGGGCCGAATAATCCAGCACGTCGTCGATCAGCTGAAAGGCGATACCCAAATTCAGGCCATAGCTTTCCAGCGCGTCCTCTTCGACCTTGGGGCGGTCGGCCACCACTGCGCCGATCCGGCAGGCGGCGGCGAACAGGGCGGCGGTCTTGGCGCGGATGACCTCGAGATAGGAATCCTCGCCGGTGCCGGTATCATTGGCGGTGATCAGCTGCAGCACTTCGCCCTCGGCGATCACCGAAGAGGCGTGCGACAGGATCTGCAGCACCGAGAGCGATCCGTCCTCGACCATCAGCTCGAACGAGCGGGAGAACAAAAAGTCGCCCACCAGCACCGAGGCCTTGTTGCCCCACAGCGCATTGGCGCTGGCCAGGCCGCGGCGCAGGCTGCTGTCATCGACCACATCGTCATGCAGCAAGGTGGCGGTGTGGATGAATTCGACGCAGGCGGACAGTTTGATATGCCGCTCGCCCTGATGGCCGCACAATTTGCTGGCGGCCAGGGTCAGCATCGGGCGCAGGCGCTTGCCGCCGGCGGCGATGATGTGGCCCGCCAGTTGCGGAATCAGCGCGACGGGGCTGTGCATGCGGTCGACGATGCAGCGGTTGACCTTGTCCAGGTCGGCGCTGACCAGGGCGGTCAGTCCATCGAGAGAGGGCGGCTTCTTGCCCCGTTCCTCGTCCAGGTTAACGACTATTGCCAAATCCAGGTCCCACCTTTCAACCGGGCCAGAGCATAAGGTTGCGCATCACCAGCGGTCAAGTTTACAACGACTTCAAAGGGGTTGGCGCATGGCTGGTGTGAGCGAAGATCGGCTGCTCGATGGGCGGGTGCTGCTGCGGCAACCTGAGGAAGGCTATCGCGCCGCCATCGATCCGGTGATGCTGGCCGCCGCCGTCACCGCGGCGGATGGCGAGACGGTACTCGACCTTGGCAGCGGTGTCGGGGCGGCGTCGCTGTGCCTGGCCGCCCGGGTGACCGGCTGCCGGATCTTCGGGCTTGAGATGCAGCCGGCCCTGGTCGCACTGGCCCGGCAGAATATCAACCTCAATGGCCATACCGGGCGTGTCGAGACCCTGATCGGCACGCTGCAGACGCCGCCGCCGCGCCTGGCGCCCGGCAGCTTCCATCATGTGATGACCAATCCGCCCTACAACGCCCCCGACGGCACGCCGAGCCCGAGCGCGAGCAAGGACGTCGCCAACCGCGAGAGCGAGATCGATCTCGCCGCCTGGATGCGCTTCGCCATCACGATGCTGCGCCCCAAGGGCGTGCTGACCGTGGTGTTGCGCGCCGATCGGCTGGATGCGCTGATGGCGGCGCTGCATGGCAAGGTCGGCGAGATCGTCATCACGCCCCTCTGGCCCAAGCGCGGCCGGCCGGCCAAGCGCATCCTGCTGCGCGGCCGCAAGGGCATCGCCACGCCGCTGACCCTGGCACCCGGCCTGGTGCTGCATGAGGAGGATGGACGCTATACCGCGCTGGCCGAGGATATATTGCGGCGCGGACAGGGGCTGGGGTGAGGGTTCCTGGGTCTGACGGGGGACCGGAGCGGCCTGATTGTAGGGCGCGGCGCTGATCGACGCTGCTCAGAGGCGGACCCAAGCGGGAATCTTCGGGGTAAGACGGGTGTCACCGGCCGAGAGCGGTCCGCGGTCCAGGCTGTCGAGGCGGATCACGGCCAGCCCGATCGAGCCCTGGTGCGAGCGCATCTCGCCGACTTCCTGGCCGCCGATGGTCAGGATCGTGCCCGCTTGCGGGGCGGGGCCGTCGATCTCGACCGGCAAAAGCCGCTTTTTGATCTGGCCGCGATATTTGCTGCGTGCGGTGACCTCCTGGCCCATGAAACAGCCCTTGGCCCAATCGACACCATGCAGCTCGTCGAAACCGGCTTCGAGCAGGATGGTCTTGTCCGGCACCATGTCGCGGCTGCCATCGGCCAGGCCCAGTTGGATGCGCAAGGAATCCCAGTCTTCAAACGCGCCCTCGGGCAAATCGGGCGGCGCCGGCAGCCAGACCCGCTGGCCGGCGGCGGCCAGGCGCGGATCCATCAGCGACAGGCCGCCTTGCCAAGCCTCGACCGAACCGGCCTCGCGCTCCGGCGCGCCGATGATCGCAAAGACCTGCCAATTATCCTTGGGCGCCAGACTGACCTTCGAGCGCAGCCGGAAACGCGACAGGCGCTTGAGCAGGTCTTCGCGGCCCGCTGCTTCAACCTCGAGCAGCAGCGCGTCATCCTGCTCGGCCAGGAAGAAATCGTAGAGAAATTTGCCCTGCGGCGTGAGATAGGCGCCATAGAGGGCGCGGACGGCCGAAGCCTGTTCGACATCGGCGCTGACCAGCCCCTGCAGGAAGCTGCGGCGATCCTCGCCGGAGATCGCGATCAAAGCGCGATGTTTCAAAGGGATATAGGCAGACATGCGGTTAACTTGGTCCGTGCGCCCGATGATGGCAAGGGGATGCTTGCGAGGGAGAGGCGCTATCGGCTAAAACGGCGGCGTCGCGCTGCGGCAGTCCCTGTTCTCCCCGTTCCCGGAAAGTCGATGCGTATCCTGCAAGCCCTTGCCGGAGCTCAATATGGCGGTGCCGAGCGTTTCTTCGAGCGGCTGGTCCCGGCCCTGGGCGAGTCCGGCGTCGACCAGCGCGTCCTGATCCGCAAGGACGAGCGCCGCCAGGCCCTGCTGGCCGCAGCCGGCGTCACCGACCTGCACCAGATGCCGTTCGGCAACCGCTTCGACCTGGTCACCCGTCTGGGCTTTCGCAGCGCCGTGCGCGCGTTCGCCCCCGACATCGTGTTTACCTGGATGAGCCGGGCGACCCAGTTCGCCCCCAAAAGCCCGCTTTCCGGCCATAAATTCAAGCAGGTTGCCCGCCTGGGCGGCTATTACGATCTCAAATATTACCGCTCCTGCGACTATCTGATCGGCGACACTTCATCGATCGTCGATTATCTGGTGCGGGAAGGCTGGCCGGCCGAGCGCGCCGTCTATCTGCCCAATTTCGTCGATGCGGTGCCGGGCAAGGCCCTGCCGCGCCAAGATTTTTATGTGCCGGAGACGGCACCCTTGCTGCTTTCGCTCGGGCGGCTTCACGTCAATAAGGGCTTCGACGTGTTGCTGACCGCGCTGGCGCAGCTGCCCGAGGCCTATCTGCTGCTGGCCGGGGTCGGCCCCGAGCGCGCAGCGCTGGAGAAGCTGGCGGTGCATGAAGGGGTCAAACCCCGCGTGCGCTTCCTCGGCTGGCGCGAGGACATTGCCGATCTGATGGCCACCGCCGATCTGTTCGTCCATCCGGCCCGCCACGAGCCGTTGGGCAATGTCATTCTCGAAGCCTGGGCGCATCAGCGCCCCGTCATTGCGACCGCTGCCGATGGGCCGAGCCTGTTGATCGAGGATGGCAAGACCGGGCTTTTGACCCCGATCGACGATCCGGCGGCGCTGGCCGCCACGGTGCGCGGTGCGCTGGCCGATCGTGCGGCGGCGGATCGCCTGGCCGAAGCCGGCCATGCCCGCTATCAGCGGGATTTCACCAAGTCCGCCGTGGTCGCTCAGTATCGCGCCGTCTTCGACCGGATCGTCGGCTGATGTGCGGCATCGCCGGTGCGATGAGCCGCACGGGGGATGCGGTCGCGATCGAGTTGCTGGAGGTCCTCGGTGCCGCCCAGGCTCATCGCGGCCCCGACGGGCGCGGCCATTACCGCCAGGACGCGGTCGGATTGGCCCATCAGCGCCTGGCCATCATCGATCTGGCGACCGGCGACCAGCCGCTGTTCGGCCCCGACGGGCTGGTGCTGATCGCCAATGGCGAGATCTACAATAATCCCGAGCTGCGCGAAGCACTGGCCGGCGCCCCTTTTCAGACCAAGTCGGACTGCGAACCGCCGCTCTATCTCTATCACCGGCATAGCCTGGATTATGTCGACCATCTGCGCGGCATGTATGCGATCGCGCTCTATGATCCGGCACGCCGGGACCTGGTGCTGAGCCGCGACCCGTTTGGCATCAAGCCGCTCTATTACGCCGAAACGGCAAGCCATTTCCTGTTCGCCTCCGAACCCCAAGCCATCCTCGCCACCGGTCTGGTCTGCCGCCGCGAACGGCAGGCGGGCCGCGACGCGCTGCTCAATCTGCAATTCACCACCGGCGCCGAAACCATCTTCGAGGGCGTGTATCGGCTGCTGCCGGGCGAAACCATCGTCGTGCGCGACGGACTGATCGCCGCGCGCCGCTACCGGGCGGCCCTGCCGGACGGAGCCCCCCAGGATGGCCGCGAGGTGGACCTGCTGGCTGAACTCGATCGCCGGCTCGAACAGTCCGTGACTCTGCATCAGCGGTCGGACGTGCCCTATGGCATGTTCCTCTCGGGCGGCATCGACAGTGCCGCGGTGCTGGCGCTGATGGCGCGTCTGACCTGCCGGCCCGTTCTGGCCTTCACCGCCTATTTCCCCGGAACCTCGGCCCGCGACGAGACGGATCTGGCCGGCAAGCTGGCGCGCGAAGCCGGCGCCGAGCATGTCGAAGTGCCGGTCGGCGAGGAAGATTTCTGGCAGCTGCTGCCGGGTATCGCCGCCTCGATGGACGATCCCGCCGCCGACTATGCCATCTTGCCGACCACAAAGCTGGCCATGGCGGCGCGCCAATCGGTCAAGGTGGTGCTGTCGGGCGAAGGCGGCGACGAATTGTTCGCCGGCTATGGCCGCTATCGCAGCGCCAACCGGCCCTGGCCGTTTGGCCGCAAGATGCGGCGCCGCGGCATCCTGGCCGACCGCGGCATCCTGCGGGAGGCGGGCTATTGGCGCGCCGGCATGGAGACGGCGGAGCGTGACGCCGCCAACCATGGCTGGAACCGCCTGCAGCAGGCCCAGGCGGTCGATTGCGCCGATTGGCTGCCCAACGACCTGTTGACCAAGCTCGACCGCTGTCTGATGGCCCAGGGCGTCGAAGGGCGGGTTCCGTTCCTCGACCCAAGGGTGGCCGAGTTGGCTTTCCGGCTGCCCGACCGGCTCAAATTGGCCGAGGGCCGAGGCAAATATCTGCTGCGACAGTGGCTGAATGGCGTGCTGCCCTCGGCCGAGCCCTTTTCGCCCAAGCGCGGTTTCACCGTCCCGGTCGCCGATTGGCTGGCGCGACGGCCCGAGCTCGGGCCCCTGCTCGCCGCCCAGCCGCAAATCCAGGCCCTGTGCCGCCCAGGCACCGTCGAGCATCTGTTTCAGCGCCTTGATAAGAGAAACGGCTTCGCCGCCTGGACGCTGCTGTTCTATGCGTTGTGGCACCACCGCCATATCCAGAACCGCCCGATCGAGGGCGGCGTGTTCGACGTGCTGAGCCAGAAAGCGTAAGACCCATGTCCGATTTCGATCTTCTGCTCAAGGGCGGCCGCGCCGTTACCCCGGCCGGCATTGTCGACGCCGATATCGGCATCAAGGACGGCAAGATCGCCGCCATCGGCGCGCTGGGCGACAAGGCGGCGGAGATTTTTGACGTCGCTGGTCTGACCGTGCTGCCGGGTGTCGTCGACAGCCAGGTGCATCTGCGCGAGCCCGGCCTCGACCATAAGGAAGACCTGGCCACCGGCACCGCCGCGGCGGCGATGGGCGGTGTGACGGCGATCTTCGAGATGCCCAACACCAAGCCCGCGACCACCACCGCCCAGGCCATCGAGGACAAATTCGCCAGAGCCCGCGGCCGCGCCTGGATCGATCACGCTTTCTATGTCGGCGGCACGCCGGAGAATGCCGATCAGCTGGCCGACCTGGAACGGTTGCCCGGCGTGTCGGGCATCAAAATTTTCATGGGCAGCTCGACCGGCAGCCTGCTGGTCGATGACGAGACCATCTTGAAGCGCGCTTTGGCCTCCGGACGGCGCCGCGTCGCCATCCATGCCGAGGACGAGACCCGCCTCAAGGAACGCCGCCATCTGGTCGAGGGCGGCGCCCATCCGCGCCTGCATCCGGACTGGCGCGACGACCAGACCGCCATCCTGGCCACCCAGCGCGTGCTGCGTCTGGCCCGCGAGGTCAACCGGCCCGTCCATCTACTGCATATCACCACCGCCGACGAGATCGAGATCCTGGCGCACAACAAGGATATCGCCTCGGTCGAGGTAACGCCGCAGCATCTGACTTTGTCGGCGCCCGAGTGCTATGAGCGGCTCGGCACGCTGGCGCAGATGAACCCGCCGATCCGCGGCGAAGCGCACCGCCAGGGCCTGTGGCGCGGCATCCGCGACGGCATCGTCGATGTGATCGGCTCGGATCATGCGCCGCACACGCGGGAAGAGAAGGCCAAGCCCTATCCGGACAGCCCGTCGGGCATGACCGGGGTACAGTCGCTGGTGCCGATCATGCTCGACCATGTGGCGGCGGGGCGCCTGACGCTGGAGCGTTTCGTCGATCTGACCGCCTATGGTCCGGCGCGTCTGTTCGGCCTGCTGGGCAAGGGTCGCATCGCAGTGGGCTATGACGCCGATTTCACCGTGGTGGACCTCAAGGCCCAGCGCAAGATCACCAATCAGTGGATCGTCAGCAAATGCGGCTGGACGCCGTTCGATGGGATGCGCGTGACCGGCTGGCCGATCGCCACCATCATCCGGGGCAGTGTCGTGATGCGCGAAAACAGCCTGTTGGGCGATGCTCGCGGGCTTCCCTTACGGTTTCTTCAGGGCTGCGACAGCGGCGCCTGAGCGTCAAGATCAATGAATCGCCGTCGAGGGCATGCCCGAGCCGGCGCCGCGCGGCGGCTGCTTGGCCTGTTCCGCCCCGGCCACGCGGATCGAGTGGACCACGCAATCGATATGGCGCGACCAGTAGGTCAGGAAGCGCCGCAATTCCGGATAATCCGGAGCCAGGTCATAGTCCTGCCAGACCAGGCTCTGCAGATCTTCGGGATTGTCGAAACTGTGGTAGAAGATCTCGACCGTGGTGAGCTGATAATCATCGCGCGCCTGCTGCATTGAGGTCATGTGAGCCTCCTGCTCCAAACTCCCTGACCTTATCCACAGCAAACGGTGTGCCATCCTTGCGCGGCGCGGAAAATATCAGGATTGGCAGGCTGCTCGGGCCTCGTGGAGGCGGCCGAAACTGCCGCTCTAGGCAGAAGCTGCCGCTTCAGACCTGCTGAACGGGAGATAGAATTGCCAGCGCGGCGCGGGCAGAAAACGCCAGATCCGGCATAAGCTGGATGTCCTCGCCGAGGCTGGCGGCAGCCGCCGCCAGATCCTCGCATTCGGCCGGATGGGCGAACACCCAGGCGACGATATCGTCGAAGTCGGACAGGTCGGCGGCCAGCGGGACGTAATTCCGCCAGGGAACCAGCTTGTCATAGAACCATTGCCGGTACTTCCCGGCTGATTGCACCTTGAGGATCGTCGCCCCGCCGATCAGCTTGTCGAGCAGGCTCCAGGCATTGGTCCAGCCATCGACATCGACGAGATGGCGGTATTCGAAAAATTCCAGCTTGGGAACCTCGGGCTTGAGGAACCCCTCCTGCGCCAGGGAGTCGCGCAGATAGGCCTCGCCGATCGTGTTGGCGTGGGACAGGGCGATATCGAGCCGGTTCCTGTGGGCGCTGTCACGCGCCGCCTGACAGAGATGGAGCCGCTGCTGGCAGGACCAGTTGCGAGGATTTTGCGCATCCGGTTTGGCGAGGCGCGGCCCGGCCGAGCCGCCGCGCCAGAAAATCGCCTTGCGCCGATCGCGCCAGGGCTTGGCCTGCTGCGTCGCATAGGCGCGGTAGAACGCATTGTTGTCGTTGAAGAAGAAATAGGGATCGGGGACCAGGATCGTATCCGCTCGCGCCGAAGAGAAGGCCATGCGCGGATAGGCGCCCGCGTCATTGCCATCGCCGATATCAACGACGAGTTGGAACACGCCCGCCTCCGGCACCTCTTTGGCAACCTCGGACAGCAGGGCGCCCAGCAGGGGAAAGCGGCGCAGATCGGCGACCGGGTGGGCCAGCAGATCGATCGCAGCATGGACGACGATTCCCCGGCGAGAGACCTGGGCGAGCAGATGTTCAGTGGCAACCAGCGGGAAGGGAAGCAGGGCCTTGGGGTGTAATTTCACCGAAAGCGGCACCGAGCCAACGGTCGCGGCCGCCGACGTGAAGGACAGTTCCATCAGCGAAACCCACTCCGCCGCCTTGTTGGCCTCCAGCGCCTGGTTGGCGAGATCCTTCAGCTGGAAGGCGGCATCGAGGAAATCGGTCTGCATCGGCCCCCCGGCCATTTGGTCAAAAAAAAGCGCGGGGAGAAGCTCCCCGCGCGGATAGACGGACCGGATCAGCCGGCGTAGGTGGAACCCCACCAATAGACCCAGACGAACAGGAAGATCCACACCACGTCGACGAAGTGCCAGTACCAGGCGGCGGCCTCGAAGCCGACATGCTGCTCCGGGGTGAAATCGCCCCGCATCGAGCGGATCAGGCAGACCACCAGAAAGAGGGTGCCGCACAGGACATGGAAGCCGTGGAAACCGGTGGCGAGATAGAACACCGACGGATAGATGCCGTCCTTGAAGCCGAAGGTGGCTTCGCCATATTCATGCGCCTGGCAGGTGAGGAAGGTGGCGCCCAGGGCCACGGTGACGATCAAGCCCAGGATCAACTGGGCCCGCTTGCCATGCTTCAGCGCATGGTGCGCCCAGGTCAAGGTGAAGCCTGACGTCAACAGGATGGCGGTGTTGATGAAGGGCAGGCCCCAGGCATCCATCGGCTTGATGCCGGCCGGCGGCCATTGGCTGATATCGGGGCTGATATGCAGCGCGTTATGGAAGAAGGCCCAGAAGAAGGCGACGAAGAACATCACCTCGGACGCGATGAACAGGCCCATGCCGACGCGCAGGCCATGGCGCACCACCGGGGTGTGCACCTTCTCGACTTGGGCTTCCTTGATGACATCGCGCCACCAGAGAATCATCGTCAGCACCACCAGGGCCAATCCGGTGAACAGGATCTCCCTGCCGCCGCCGGCCCACCAATGAACGGCGCCGAACGCGGTCACGAATGCCGAACCGGCGCCCATCAGGGGCCAGGGGCTCGGATTGACCAGATGGTAGGGATGGGCGGGTTTGCCTTGGCTCATGATGCTCCCTCGTTGCCTTTTGGCGTTCTGAAGAATGTGTAGGAAAGAGTGATGGTGGTGACGTCCGAGGTATTGGGATCGGTGGCGATCGCCGGATCGATGAAGAACTGGACCGGCATCTCGGCCGTCTGGCCCGCCTTCAGCGTCTGCTCGGTAAAGCAGAAACACTGGATCTTGTTCACATACTGACCCGCCTTGGCCGGCGTGACGTTGAAGGCAGCAGTGCCGGTGATGGTCTCGTGGCCCTGATTCTCCGCCGTGAAGGTGGCGATGTTGGGTTCCCCCAGATGGATGGTCATCGCGGTCTGGTTCGGCACGAACCGCCAAGGCAGGCCCTTGGCGGTGTTGGTGTCGAAGCGGATCTGGATGGTCCTGGTCTGGACTTCGCCCACCGGCGCGCCGGTCGCGATGCGCGGCGTGCCGCCGAGACCGGTCGCCTTGCAGAACAGCGAGTAGAGCGGCACGCTGGCGACCACCAGCCCGACCATGACCGCCAGGGCGAAAAACGCCGCGACGAGTGTTTTGGTCTTGCCGCTCATTACGCCTTACTCCGCGGGGTGAGCGTGCGGAACGTCACCGATGACCGGCGGTTCCTCGAAGGTGTGGAAGGGCGGCGGCGAAGACACCGTCCATTCCAGCGTCGTGGCGCCCACGCCCCATTGATTGGCCGGAACCGTGACCTTGCGGGTCAGGGCGTAGATCACGATGAAGACGAAGAAAACCGCGCCGCCGAAGCCGATGAAAGCGCCGATCGAGGAGATCAGATTCCAGCCGGCAAAAGCATCCGGATAGTCGGGGATACGGCGCGGCATGCCCTGCAGGCCCAGGAAATGCTGGGGGAAGAAGGTCAGATTGGCGCCGATGAACATGATCCAGAAATGCGTCTTGGCGAGCACTTCGGGGATCTCCTTGCCGGTCATCTTGCCGAACCAGTAGTAGAAGCCGGCGAAGATGGCGAACACGGCGCCCAAGCTCAGCACATAATGGAAATGCGCGATGACGTAGTAGGTGTCGTGCAGCGAGACGTCGACGCCGGCATTGGCCAGCACGACGCCGGTGACGCCGCCCATGGTGAACAGGGCGATGAAGCCCAGCGCCCACAGCAT
>Ga0116226_10004878_pt1 | contig 11928 bp, 12 predicted proteins | sample S1TSphfallax_FD_89692 | JGI IMG/M metagenome (GOLD analysis project Ga0116226, IMG submission 89692) | Host-associated microbial communities from peat moss isolated from Minnesota, USA - S1T2_Fa - Sphagnum fallax MG | ecosystem: Host-associated > Plants > Peat moss > Unclassified | place: USA... | reverse complement strand
TCCAACAGTTTCCTCCTTGCGATTCGAAGCTGTTGAATGCACTAATTTGCCGACAGGGGCGACGCCCCTGGCACCTCCCGGGGAAGGTTGGCAGTATGTGCTGATGACCGACGAATATTCAGCTATCGACGCGATCAATGCTGCTAGGTTGCTGGATTTGGAAGGTCTTCTCCCTTGATCGAGGGCTACCCTGCCCTGCCGTATCAAGGCATTATCTTATTCAGATCGAGATACTCAGGGCAATGGACGGTAACCAGTTGTTTCAACATCACTGAGATCGGGAATATTATTGCGATTGTGGATGATCGTTCTCGATGGTGAGGATTTGTTTTCAGAAAAGCAGCAGCAATATCATTGAGTTGAGTTGAGTGACTGTGCCTGTGATCATATGTTTACTGCTGCTTTCTTATTTTTTTAATACTTTAGATGTTTACGATACGAAATTTGGCGTGAGCAGTAGGTTTCCGGGCGGTATCGTGGATAAATTCCCCCTCTGAAGTGGTCATTTTCCCTCGTTCACGTGGACAAATTCCCCCAGGGATTGTGGCGGTTTTCCCCTGCATTGTGGATGTTTTCCCCTTAGAATGCGGTCGAATTCCCCTGTTATGGTGGATGAATTCCCCCCTTCAATCATCCTTTCCCTTTATCCGCACGTGCAGTTTTTGAAAATAAACGCCTTAAATGCCTGGGATTTAGCGCGGTCGTATATTGTTGTGTAGAACTGACATTCTGTGACGCGATTATTCTGTTGAATCAATAGCTTTTCCGTCTGAATTGTTCTGCGATTGACTTATTGTGGATAAATTCCCCTGGGTACAAGGCATAAAGCTATCGTGGACAAATTCCCCCTGTATTGAATTCAGACTATGGTGGATAGATTCCCCCTGTCTTGTTGTGAGCTTTTTCGTATCGTTTTACTAAATAAAAAGGCTATCGTGGATAGATTCCCCTTAAATAGGCAGATCGAGCTTAGATATTTAACATCTCGACGAACCTATCCGCTAGTGCTCACTACCGCGTACTGCCCTTTGCGGCTGTATGTTTTCAGTTGGTGGATAAATTCCCCCCCCTAATGTTATTTTGATAATTGTGGATGAATTTCGGAATTCGATTTGTGCAAGTTGAGGAAGTACATTAAATGTGGTGGTCGGTTTTCGCCCAATGGTGGATAAATTCCCCCGGGCTTTTACGCTTCAAATGGTGGATGTTTTCCCCCTTTATTTGTTTTTAATTGATGACTTAAATCTTGTAGCCATGGTGCCTGGAGTCTCGCAGACAAAGAGGATCTCAAGTATCGTGGAAGAAATTGTCATTGCTTGCTTCCACATTAATCAGTATGATTAATTGCATGACCTCAAAATTAATCAAGCGCGATCGGATTCAAATTAAAACGCCTCAGGCGCTAATTCACATCCGTCACAAGATTAGTCTCTTGCAATATAAATACTGGATTTTGATGCTGCAGGAATTGAGGCGCCAGACAGATTTGGGGATTCCGAGCGACGAAAAGGGATTCCGGTCTATTCCGATGTCAGTGATATCTGAAGCCCTTGGTTACGTACCAAACAAGAGTCAGCTTTGGAATGACATGCTTGGCTTGAAAAACGAAACAATCGCGTACAACTTTTTGAGTAAGGATGGCGGCGAGGAAAAGTATGGCGCAGGTTTCATTTCCGAATGGAAAGTTCATTCAAGTCGCATCGAGTTTAAATTCCCTTCTTTCATCGAGGATGTGGTAAAGGGCCTTGACGAACCGCGTGCGATTTTTCAGTCGCTGAATTGGGAAATTTTCAACCATTTTTCAGGGAAGTACGAAGCGATTATATATAAACTTTGTCGGGACTATCGCGGAGTGAAGCGTACACCCTACTTCGATCTTGCGCGTTTTCGGGATTATATGGGTTTGGAAAAGACCGAATATAAGGAGTTTCGGGATCTGAATAAAGTTGTTATTTCAACACCAGTAAAGACGATCAATGAAAGCGAAGCGTCAGACATTACAGTAGAAGTACAATTCGAGCGCCAAGGGCGTAAGGTTGTCGGATTGCGATTTTTAATCGAGCCAAAAACACAGTCGGCCATCCCGTTTCCAGAACAAGAAAATTCAGAAGCATTTCGGTTTGCCAAAGTTCACATTGAACCAGCCATTCAGCAAAAATATTTGGGGCTGCGGACAGAACTGGAGATCGAGGCATGTATCGAGCGGGCCAATGAGTATGGCGACGCTGAAGCAAGCAAAGGTCGGGAGCCGAATTACGGGGCGCTTTACAGAACCGCAATTACCGATGGCTGGCACGTCCAAAAAATCGAGCAGAAGAATAAGCAATTAAAGGAAGAGAAACAGCGGAAGGCCGCGCAAGAAGAGATTAAGGCAATGGAGATTCAGAAGGCAGAAAAGGCCAAGCAAGCTGCGGATAGGATTGCAGATACGCTCGCTCTCTTCAATAGTCTCTCTGAAGCCATCCAAGACGACATTCGCGAGAAGTTTCGTTCGACATTGACAGCAATTCCCATCCGTAAGATCTTTGACAAACAGGGTGAAAGTGCCGCCATGATTCGGGGAATGTTCTGTGATTTTTTTCTCGAATTGAATCATCCTGAGGTTAAGCCAAACAAAGGGAAGGCCTCTGCTTTAAAAGCTACTTAATGGCTATCTATTTGGTAGCTTCGAGCTATCCATTTGATGCACTGTTGACAGCTTCAGCAATTCCCTGCCTCGTCCAAGCTATCCATATGATAGCTATCTGATAGCAGGTAGCTATTAATACGTCGTATTTTTGGCGCTCTACTTTGCGGTATTGGTGGCTATCTTAAAGCTATCGGATAGCTACAAGATAAAATTTCTACATTCTTCTGTTTAACTAATTCAAGTTGTCGAAATGGATACCAGATAGCTATTTAGTAGCTATCTGGTATCGATTTTTGATTTTATTTTTTTCGATTCAGAAGGGTTGGAACTTGGTAGCTATCAGTTAGCTATCCGATTGTTGACATGAGAATTTCCGTGGTGAACAACTCTTTTGTGATTGCGCCTGAAATACATCAGATGGTTAATGAAAATGAATTTCGCTATCGGATAGCTACTAGATAGCTATCTAGTAATAATGAAAAATGGCGGCGATCCTACTGTCCCTTTGTATTCATGGACTACCGAATAGGAATTTTTTTTAGGAAACCTATGGCGAATACTTGGCATAACGAACATGTACGTGTATATTCGCTACTAGATAGCGTGCTAGTAGCTATCCAGTAGCTACTAAATAGCTATCGGGTAGCTTGATTTTAATGGGCACACCGGGCTAATTTTTGTTCCCAGCAGAGGGCAATGAATCTTGACCAGTTGTTGTGTTGATTAGAATTGAGTATCCGATAGCTATCTGATAGCTATCGGATATTTGTTAGCAAGCCGATTAAATTTTTCAGGAGATGAATGTGCCAACAATCGTTGTTGTTTCTCCCAAGGGCGGAGCGGGAAAAAGTACCAGTGCTCTCGTGATCGGATCCCAATTGGCGCGTGGCGCACCAGTCACAATCATCGATGCAGATCCGAATCACCCGATCGCTACCTGGGCCAAAGGTGAAAACACTCCTGCAAATCTGACGGTAATATCTGATGTGGACGAAGACAATATTGCAGAGCGCATTGATGATGCCGCCAGTAAGACACCTTTTGTTATTGTTGATCTTGAGGGTACAGCTGCCAAGATCGTCGTCATGGCCGTTGGTCGGGCCGATTTCGTTATTGTGCCGACACAAGGTAGCCAGTTAGACGCGGAACAAGCGAGTAGGGCATTTCGAGTCATCCATCAGCATGAAAAAGCGATGCAAAGAATTGTGCCGGACTACGCGTTACCCTATTCGGTGCTTTTAACACGGACAAGCCCCCTTATTCGAACAAGAACACTCAAGCATATCTCCAACGGATTGTCCGAAGCGGGTATCCCTGTATTTACATCTGAGCTGAACGAACGCGAAGCTTTTCGCGCGATGTTTGCGTTTAGGCAACCATTGGAATTTCTTGATTCAAAAGAAGTCGCAAATCTGGACAAGGCGATCATCAATGCGGAGTCAATTACCCAAGAACTTATTGAAACATTGCGCAAAACCAAAAATGCTCGCGCTGTGCAAAACGAATCCAAGGCGGCGTAAATGAATACTGGAAATCCATTAGCAGACTCTGGTAGGGTCAATCCTTTCAGCAATTTATCGGACGATTTCGCTCCAAAAGTTTCGGCAAAGCCTGATCCGAAGGTCGAGGCGAACGTAAAAGCCGTGGTTGAGACTGTGGCAGAAGCCAATCATTTCCCAAGTCGAAAAGCGCAGCCACCAAAACAGAATATAGTCGCAGTGCCTCGAATACAACGAAGGCATGTCACTGGACGAAATCAACAATTAAACCTTAAGGCAACCAAAGACACTTTGGATCGGTTCTATCAGCTTGCTGATAAATACGAAGTGACTTTGGCTGAAGCCTTTGAAAAGGCTGTGAAAGCGCTCGAAGACGTGACCCAGCAGGGTGAGTAGTAGCTGAAAGCTATCAGATAGCTATCTGATAGCTCCGAATAAATCGAGTTTGACGGATTGCAAAAGAGGAGGGCCTTGGAGCGCTCGGCTGCAGGTTTGGGTGAAATAAGGCTTGGGAATCATTCTATTTACCGCGCAATATTCGACAGGTCATACGGGACACGTCGGCCGCGATCTTCTGACTGTTCCATTGCAAAGGTCCTTCGAAGGGGCGCCAGTCCACCGCGTCTCGCCTTGTTCGCCGAGGCCCGAGCCAACATGTGGCGGGAACTTTAAATGGCCAACACTGCGATGATCCCAATGCACGCAGGAAGTCAATATACCTGTCAAGAGCGAAGTCAAGATCGATCGACGGCGCTTGGCCCAATTCAATTGCACAGAACAAAAGGAACCGTTCGGCCTCTCTACGGTAAGTGCGATGGGTTGGTTCGCCAGCAGGGTACTGCGCAAGCCATGCCAGGATATTGGAACGGTCTCGCATGATGATGCCGCAATCGGAGTTGAAAACTTCAATCGGCAAGATCTTGCCACGACTGGTTGACGGGAGGGTGGGGGCGCTTTTTTTCGGGCTGAGAACGGATTGGTTGATTGCAAGTCCACGGACCTTCTGTAGGGAAGGGGATAGAAGCCAGTTCTCGACCTTGGCGGCTGCCACTGCTCCGACATGTGGAATCGCGTCGTGCCAGTCACGACCGCGGCTATTGACCAGTTCAACAAGTGACTGCAAGGTAGTAATGTTCGCTGCTGCAAAACGGGAAGCAAGCGATGGATGCAACCATCCGGCCAGGTCGTCATTGGGGGACGGTGATGCCCCCAATATTTGCTCGATTTTGGCCAACGCAATCATTTGCGCCTTGCGAAGGCGTTCATTCCGGGTCGCAATCCGATCATGAGCGCCCGCGACTGAACCAAATTCCTCAAGATACAGTTGCAGCAGTTCCTCTTCGCCATACATCTCGTAGGGGTCACGATCTTCCCGGTACTGTTCGAGTGTCATACTGGGATGTACCTTTGGGCGCAGCTTTTCCGGATCAATCAGGATCAGGCGCGCGTCTCTTAAATCGCGACCATGTCGCCTAGCAGCTGCGAGCACTGTCTCGCGGATCGATCTGAGATGCTGTTTTACAAGGCGGAGATCGAGGTTCACCGAACTGCCTTGCACAAGATACCGTCGGCTCAGAGCAGCTAAATCCAGACCTTCGAGGTACCCGCGAAGGAACGCAAGTTGGTCCTTTTCCACTCTAAGTGTCACGGCGCCAGTATGTCTCCAACTTTTTCGCATTGCTATAAATCCATGATTTATAAGAAAAATCACTGACGTCAAAAATCAGAGGTACAAGAAAACGCACCAAACTTTTCTATGATAAGTTAGTATCCGCTAACGCGCAATACAATAAAAATCCCCTATCGCGAAGCGGTAGGGGACGACGGTTCACCAGTCCAAAGACACCGGGATCGGCTCAGCGGTACTGTCTCGTGAAGGTGTAGGTAATGATGCGGTTGCGGAATTTGTCTTGTGCTCCTTCATCGGCGGCGAAACTGTCTGAGCCGGCGGCGTTGGCGCTTTGGAAGCTTGCCTCGTTACTGGTTTCATCTTCTTGGCGTGATTGGCGCAAATTTCGGATGCGATACCACCTAATTTCATGACGCGCGCCGAGTTGGCCCTGGTAATTGCCTCGATCGCGGCAGCCGGGTACGGCTGTTGAATATCGCAGGCGTGGATTAAGCCCACACTGACTTGCATCATATCGGAAGCAAATCGTTTCAAGAATACTTCATCTTGGGCGGTCAGAGGGTGTGCCTGATTTTCAGGTTGCATCCTGCGGTTGACCAAAAACTCATCGCAGAATTTGCTGAATTGACCGATTTGCGCATCGGTACTAGGCTGTCGAATTGGCGCTGTAACTTTAGAAGGACGAAAACCCTCTGTTTGAGCCTCATTGTACAAGCTGATTGGTTTTAGCAGCTTCACCCGTTGACCAGCCGGTTCCATTTCTTGCATCAGTCTTTTTTCAGCAGCTTTGTCGGCTGGACACTGGATTACTCCAGCGGTAGGCATGCGTCCATCAAAATCCGCAAAATAGATTGCGATGGATGGCTTGGCGTTGTCCCGCACATGCATACCGAGTTGCGCAAGGCTTTTCTTCGATCCCCACAGCGAACTGGAACTACCGAGATTGTCCTGGTGCATCCAGAGCAGGAAAACGTTGGTACCAACATATTCAGTGCCGTCCGGACGACAGGGCAGGGTGGTAAGTCCTCGCCAAGGATTTGCCTGGCTAAGTCGGTCAAGCAGCCAGACACGGGCCTGGTCCACCTGGGCCAAACATGCGCTGACTCCTAATTTGGAATTTTCCATATCATCTCCTTGTCATGTTTCGAAAAGCATTTCTACAATGCAAAGTACAAGAGATGATTCGCCAAGAAAAAAGCCCGCCGGTAGGCGGGCTAGTGGTCAAATTTGCGCGAATTGAGGCTGATCCTTGAGCAAGATCAATCGCTCCAGATTAAGCACTTCAACATGCTGGTCGGACTGCATTTCACCTTGCTTGTTTGCGAGACGAAATTGAACTCCAACGTTCGTCATTACTGACATCAAGTACTTCGGATGCTTGCATCGATAATAGTAAAGGCAACCAGGCTTGATTTGCGCCAGCTTTTCGGCGTAGGCCATTTGCGAAGCGAGCACCTTAAGGCTATCCGCGAATCCGAAAATGTCAATCGAGGAAAGCGCGCGTCGCGACGATGCTGCCGCGCCTAACTCCGTGCAATGAACAGTCGGCATCAAACCAGACCTCGTGACGATCGAAAGCAGAGTTACTGAGGCATTACTCATCGTCGCCACCGATAGGCGATTTGGGCTTGATCCTAGTAATTTGATCGAGCGTACATTTTTCGCGTATCACATCGTCGCGCTCGCCAAGCAGAACTGGCTGGAAAAGGCATCCATCTTCGTAGTGGTAGAGGTAGCGGATCTCGACCAGGCTGTCGGCGGCAGGGATATGCTGGTTGGAAGGCACGGTGACGTTACCGACTTTGACCAAATTGCCTACGTGATCGAGTAACGCGATCGCTACGCTGCGCTTGGTCCCTGACGTCTTTTCAACGATGCAGGTCGCGCGCTCATAGAAGGGATATTTCAACTGTGTCCCTCCAGAATTAGGACTGCCGGGAGTGTACGGTGCGTTGATGTCCTTGAACACGACGCCTTCCAGTTTTTCAGCCATTGCGTGGGTGAGGTAATCGCGTTTTTCTGCTGACTTGAAATAGGCGGGTACGGGTTGCACTAGCTTACCATCCTGTGTGTCGAGAAGTGCTGTGTAGGTTGCATAACGCGTGAAATAGCCGGACGCGCAGATAGCGTTCCCATTCAGGCTCAAGATGTCGAAAACGTAAAAATGGTCGCCGACTAATTCGCCGTCTAGCTCTACACCGTTACATGGAAGGGCGCTCAATTCGGCCTCAGTCGCTTTAGGTATCGGACAAACGAAGCCGAGCTTGTTGCTGCCAATAATTTCTGCGCCGATTTTGCGCACCATGAGTCTCCTACCGTCCTTTTTTTCCTGCATGCATTGCTGATCATCATTCAGGTAGGAATCGAGTAGCGTTTCGTCTAGCTTATTGAGCACCTGCGGGTCCAGGCCGGAGCGTACCTTGGCGGCCGCAATGACAGTCATCGTTTGAGCACCGTCGCCATCAATCAGTTTGTAACCCTTGCTGACTTTTTCCTTGCACAATTTATCGAACTGCTTGATCGCGACCTCGATCGCTACAGGTGAAGCAGGCTTGAAGCCGCTAGTCAGTGTCGAGCCGCGACGTCCATATTCGAAGCGCACCTGGTGCCCGCCGTCGACGGCAATCACTGCAAGATTGTAGATTTTGTCGGATGTACCTTCTCTGTATTGAAGTGATGCTGTGGGTAGGACTGCCAAGATAGTGTTTTCCATACTGCATTTCTCCTTGCGTTGATGCGCGAAGAGGATTCTCCGAGCAAGAAGAAATGTAGGGGAAAAAAAAAGATATCATCGTCAGTTGACGTGATTTGTAAAATGCCGAAAAAAGTGGAGGAGTATGATGACTGTAGTCGCAACAACGCACGTTGCAATCCGGCTCATTAGAGTTACAGACAAGCTTGTCTCGATCAGCTGTGACGGTGAATTGATTACCTTCGTAGTGAAGGAAACAGGTGCATTGGAGTGCAAGCAACCAGATTTTGATCGTTCAATCGAGAAGCTTGCTGCTGGAGATGAGTTTGATCGCTGCAATGATCAACATGTCGCGGCTTTTGAAACAATTCACGAGAGGATAATGCTGTTCGCTGAAGCGGGCATGTTAGCCGCAAGAGAAAGCATATATCCGCCTGCTTACCTTTAGGAACCGCGACGTGCAAGCGTTTGGTCACAGAAAATCCCACGGCCTTCAATGAAGGCAGTGGGATGATTTGCCGCTACTACGGCATCGGTCATGACTCTATGACGGGCTCTGGTTGAACAACGGGAATTTCAAAACCGAATCGTTTCCATGTCTCGCGCGAGGCGGGCAGGGGAGAGGTTCTGCACGTTTTCAGGTTAACGAATGCCCCGTGATAGGAAAGGTACCCTGATCGGAACCATTCGAACAGCATATTGCATCCGAACAGCGCCACGGCCGAATTGATGAAAAGTGATTGCTTTTCCAGTGCGTCGGCCAAACTGCAACTTGGCGTGTCGTCCTTGTCATCGAGGGATTCGTCTATCAGGTCAGGAAACAGATCCGCCGCGTTGGCCAGATATTCTGATTGACTACGCCTCGATTCAGGGGAAACATGACCCAATATTACCTGTGCGTCGGAAAGGCGATTACCGCAGTCTATCCAGTACCTCACCGCGCTTTCCTTGCAAGCAGCAAGGATGGCCTTTCTCGCACCTCTGTTGTCTACGCAACCAATGGCCATGTCGACGTTGTTCAACGATGATTGCTCGGTTATTCGGTCGATGACACTATGCCAGTTCAATCCAAATGCGAGATTGATGCGATTGATGAGGGTGCTGGCTTTATGATTCCCAACATCACATGGAAAGAATGCCTGCCTTCCAATGTTGGCATCAGATACCAAGTCGTCATCGACCAAGGTGACTTGCAGGCCGCCAGGATGACCGAATGCACTCAACGCCATGTGTAGCTTGACCAAGCCATTGATGAATTGACTTCCAGTACCGCCGGCGCCAATTACGGCTATTCGTACAACTCTTTCTAGCATAAAGTGATCCAACGCGAAATGGCTCATGGCTCCTCCTCTGGCATTTCATCGCGCGATTAGCCAAAAAGTTCCGATAAACCGTCGCGCTGATTGCCAAGCCGGATATACAGGCCATTGGCGCAAAGGCGGAAGGCCATCTCGACCCTGTCGTTGACCCTACCCAGCACGCCGGACAACTTGAATTCTCCCATGTCGTCCAGATCGTCCTTCCCTGAAAAATATGCTGATGCGTCTCCGTGGGAGTGGATGTCTAGAAGCAAATGTTCGTCGTCATCAAGGCGTGGACGACTGAATTCAACGGTCTGTGCAGTGCCAGTCGTTGCGATCATGTGTTGAAGGCGGCGTACCCCGGTAGCGCTGTTCCAGACGATCCAAGCGGCACATTCTGCTGGCGCTGCCCGTTTGGCGACGGCGAGAAATTCCGCTACCAATCCGGGCGGAATCGATTGCACTTCGATCACTGGCGTGAGGTCGCCATAAGGCATCGGCACGAATGGCTGGTAAGCAAGCGGGTGGCACAGGTACAGCCATGCGCGCCGGGCTTCGAGCCAAAGACCATCGCGTGCAGCAAGAAAACGGTGACCTGGCTTCTCCATCGGGATAAATGGTTCATGCCTTGGTACCATAAATGTAGGCGTGGCGCCCTGCAAGGCGGCATCGATTCTGTTGAGGGAACTATTCATGATGTGGCTTTCTGAAGTTGTTTAAGTAGGCTGCCAAGGGATGCCTTGGTTGGAACAAGCGCCGAATAAGGAAATTCCTTGAATTTCCCATCAAGCATGTCTCGCCAGAAAGCAAATGGACCGGCGTCGTGAACCACCAGCATGTTCTTATCTTTGACATTCGGATGCGTGAATGCTGAAGAGAAAAAAGATTTGGTCCACGCTGCCGTCGACCAAATCTTTTCGCCGGCGGGCAGTGCGGTGGAACCTTCACACACTAGACCGTTGTTCCAGACGTTGAAGTAGGGTGCCTGGAATAGTTTAGTGCCCTCGGTGGGACGATCGTTGTCACGCAGCGCGTAGACAAACCATTGGTTGCCATGAACCGCGAACAACAGTGGCGGGTGTGGAACAACAGCGCTGCGTTTCCCCAGTTCTTCGCATCTGAAAGCAATTCTATGCGCGCGCGCGGGAACCCACCAAACCAGTGCCTCGTCTGACTTAGCCAAGGTACCCGGTTCCAGCAGCGTCAGAGGTACGCGAAGTATTCCACTCAGTTTGTCGGTCATATTCAGCAAAGATCGCGTAGTAGCAGCTCGCCCTTCCTTGATAACTGGTCCGGTGTTAGTCATTTCAACATCGTGTACCGTAGCTAACGAGTAACTGTGTTGACCGGGGCCGTAGAGCAGAATCGCGGCTCGTATGTGGGCTGCCTGTGTATCTTGTGTAATTATGATTTTCATGTGTGCTCCAATCTTTCGAATAGTGTCTATGTCGTGGATTCGGCATATTGGCAGTCATGTTGTGACAATAAAAAAGCCGCAGTGTCCCGAAGGACAACCGCGGCTGTGGTTAATCGCCCACCAGATTGGCAAGCAAATCGTCAATGGCGCGAAGCAATTTGAGTCCCGCCTTGATTTTTGTCCACCAAGACACGAATTCCTCCTCTGATCCGAGCTCGACTATTTCATAATGGCCGTAGGTCGTGTACATGTCCGCTCCGGCATTCAGTTCGTTGATATAGTCGTCTATTGCCCGCCCCATACCGTCGGTTTGACTGAAACGAATCGTTGCGAGCATGTATGCCTGCGACAAATCCATGTATTCTGGAAGCACGAGAGCACCGTTACCTTCCTTCCAGGCTTTAGCTACCTCCACTGTTGCCGTAGCGACCTTTCCGACCCATTCCCGCCCATCTCGTTTAGCCGCGCCGAACACTTGGCGTGGGGTAAGTTTGATCTTTGGCGAAGCTGCCCATTCCGGCATACCTTGCGTCAGGTCGGCACGACTAGGGTAGCCATCGAATTCGTCTTCTTCAGCGAAATTCAATGCCTCGGGATCGTCGCGGGTCTCGAACTGGTACAACATCCAGTCTAGGTCCTTCAAAACGGTATCGAGAGAGAATACCTGCAACGATCCACGAGCAGCCCTGAGCAAAACAGCGTAGATAGTTTGGCCGAGGCCAGGGCGAATCTTCTCAAGAGCTTGCAGACGCGTCCCGAC
>Ga0116226_10004877_pt1 | contig 11932 bp, 13 predicted proteins | sample S1TSphfallax_FD_89692 | JGI IMG/M metagenome (GOLD analysis project Ga0116226, IMG submission 89692) | Host-associated microbial communities from peat moss isolated from Minnesota, USA - S1T2_Fa - Sphagnum fallax MG | ecosystem: Host-associated > Plants > Peat moss > Unclassified | place: USA... | reverse complement strand
TCGTTCACGGCGGCGACTTTCGCGGCGACGCTGTCGACGGCGTCGTGCGCACTCTGCGTCACGCGCTTGATGAGGCCGTCGACGACGGGCGCGGCGGCCTTGGCATCGGCGCCCGCTGCATGGGCGGCGCTGTTGCTGTCGGGGAAGGGCGTGGCCGACTCGGCGTTGCTCGACGGGTTGGTCGGGTTGCTGGCTGAGGTGGTGTTGGTCATCGTGAAGTCGTTGGTGAAGAGGGACTGGACGGCCCGGGTCAGGGCCGCATCGCCGCGACGATGCGGCAAACCTCGATCCCGATCGGACATCCAAGGCTCTTGATTTGCCAGCCTGGCGGTCATCCGAACCTCCGACGTCCCCACGATGAGCGACTTGATCGATGCGATGCAGTGGCCAGCGATGCTGGGTTGCTTCACACGGGAATCCATCTTGCCGATGTCTGCGCTCCAACCGTCCGCCAGGAGTTCCCCATGATCAACGCCGTCGGCGCTGCCGCCAGGCATTCCATCAGCCGACTCGATCGCTTCGAGTTCCAGCGCGAGGACGCGACCGCCAGCCGCTGGCTCACCATCGGCATCGGCCCGATGGCGCCCGAGGAAAAAGCGACAGGCGGCAGGAACCTGTACGGCAAGGACAACACGGTCGGCGGCCGTTCCGGCCTGCTGCTGGTGCGCGAGGACTTCGTCCTGAAGATCCAGGCCGGGCCGCGCCCGAAGGTGACCGCGCCCATCCCGCGGGCCGGCGTCACCACCGACTCGCCGATGAAGCACGGGGGCGTGAAGCCGGGGCTCGGGGGTTGAATGCACGGCATCGACGTCTCCCTGCGCCTGCGCGCGACCCTGGCACATCCTTCGGCCGCGCTGGCCGATGGCGCGCCGGCGCGCGGCGCGCTGTTGGGCGAGCTCGTGCGCGACGGTCTCGCCGCCTTGCCGCGGCCTGGCGCGGGCGCGACGCTTGCGCGCTGGCGCGCATTGGCCGCGGTCGCCGCGCACGACCTCGCCCTGGTCAAGCTCTATGAAGGACACACGGACGCGCTCGCGATCCTGGCCGAGGCCGGCGCGCCGGCACCCGAGTCCGGACGCACCTGGGGCATGTGGGCCGCGGAGGCGCCCGGTGCGCGCGTGGTCTTCGAGCCCACGGGCGGGGATGGCTGCGTGTTGTCCGGGCTGAAGGCGTGGTGCTCCGGCGCGCGCGTGCTGGACGCGGCGCTGCTCACCGTCTGGGCCGCCGATGGCGCCGGCCCGTATCTCGCAGCGGTGGATCTCGCGCAGCCGGGCGTCGCCTGCGACGATTCGCACTGGCAGTCGGTTGGCATGCGCGACAGCGCCAGCGCCGACGTGCGCCTTGACCGCGTGCCCGCACGGCTCGTCGGCGGCGAACGCTTCTACCTGTCGCGGCCCGGTTTCTGGCACGGCGGCATCGGCATCGCGGCCTGCTGGCATGGCGGCGCATGCGCCCTGGCCGAGGCCCTGGAACGCCAGGCGACGTCCGCGGGCGACCAGGCCGGCTGGCATCGGCTGACGGCGCTCGGCGCGGTCGACCGCGTGTTGTCCGCCAACGCGGCCTTGCTGCGCGAGGCCGCGGCCTGGGTCGATGCCCGGCCGAACGAGAACGCCCAGGCCTGGGCACTGCGCACGCGCACCGCCGCGGACGCGGCGTGCGAGCAGGTGCTGCACCACGTGACCCGCGCCCTCGGCGCCACGCCGCTTTGCCGCGATGCGGCCTTCGCGCGCAGGGCCGCCGACCTGCCCGTGTTCGTGCGCCAGTGCCATGGCGATCGCGACCTGGCCGCCCTCGGCGAACGCATCGTCGGCGGCGAGGGCGCACCATGGACGTTGTGATGTCCGCGGCGCAGGTTGACGTCGCGGATCGGCGCATCCACGGCGAGGGCACGCCCGAGCGTGCCTGGCGCGCCTGGGATGGGCTGCAGGCGGTGCCGTCCGTCGCCATCGATGCGCTGGTGCCGCGCGGCGCGCGCGTCGTGGTGGTGGCGCCGCATCCGGACGACGAGGTGCTGGGCTGCGGTGGTGCGCTCGCGATGCTGGCCCGCGCCGGCCACCCGATCGTCGTCGTCGGCGTCACGGACGGCGAGGCCAGCCATGCGGGCTCGACCGCGTGGACGCCGACGCTGCTGCGGGCGGAGCGGCGCGCCGAGCGCATCGAAGGCCTGGCCCGCCTGGGCGTCGCCGCGCCGCCGCAGGTGCTGGGTCTGCCCGATGGCGGCGTCGCGCAGGCGGAGGCCGCGCTGTGCGATCGCCTGCGCGAGCTGCTGCGTCCGCGCGACGTGGTGCTCGCCACCTGGCGGCTGGACGGCCATCCCGACCACGAGGCGACCGGCCGTGCCGCCGTCGCCGCCGCCGCGGCGCGCGGGGTGCGCTGCTGGGAGCTGCCGGTCTGGACCTGGCACTGGGCGGCGCCCGGCGATGCGCGCGTTCCGTGGCATCGGATGCGCCGTCTCGCGCTGGATGCCGACGCCCGGGTGCGCAAGTCGCACGCGATCGCCGCGCACGCGAGCCAGCTCGTGGCCACGCCGGCCGAGCGCCGCGCGCCGGTGTTGCCCGTCTGGGCGCTGGCGCGCGTGCTGCGCCCGTTCGAGATGTTCATCGCCAACGAGGCCCTCCCATGAATGCCGTGCCGACGGACCTGCACTTCGACGACCTGTTCCGCCTCGACCCCGACCCCTGGCGGACCCGCACGCGCTGGTACGAGCTGCGCAAGCGCGCATTGACGCTGGCGCTGCTGCCGCGAGAGCGCTACGAACGCGCATGCGAGCCGGGCTGCGGCGCCGGCGAAACCACCGCGGCGCTGGCCCAGCGCTGCAACGCGGTCGTGGCCAGCGACGCGAGCGCGGCGGCGGTGCGCCAGGCCGGCGCGCGGCTGGCGCCGCTCGCCAACGTGCAGGTGACGCGGGCCCGGATGCCGCGCGACTGGCCCGCGGGACGATTCGACCTGGTGGTGCTGGGGGAACTCGGCTACTACCTGAGCGTCGAGGACCTGCGCACGCTGGCGCTGGCCTGCCGGGCTTCGCTCAGCGCGGACGCGACGGTGGTGGCCTGCCACTGGCGCCGTCGCGCGCCCGACATGCTGCAATCCGCGCACGCGGTGCATGCCGAACTGGCGCGCGGCCTGGGCATGCGGTCCGCCGCGCGCTATGAGGACGACGACTTCCTGCTCGAAGCCTGGACGGCGGACACGCGCTCGGTGGCGCAACGCGAGGGCCTCGCATGATAGGCGTCGTCGTCCCGGCCCACGACGAGGAGGCCCTGATCGGCCGCTGCCTGGCCGCTCTGGAGGCAGCCGCGCGCCATCCCGACCTGCGCGGCGAGGCCGTCGAGATCGTGGTGGTGCTCGACGCCTGCCGCGACCGCACGCAGTCCATCGCCGCGGCGCGCGGCGCGGCGTGCATCGTGGTGGAGGCGCGCAACGTCGGCGTGGCGCGCGCGGCAGGCGCCTCGGCGCTGATCGCCCGGGGGGCGCGCTGGCTCGCCTTCACCGACGCGGATTCGTCGGTGACGTCGGACTGGCTCGCCCGCCAGCTCGACACCTCCCACGACGCGGTGTGCGGCGTCGTCGCCATCGACGACTGGAGCGACTGGAGCGCCGAGGCCCGCGCGTCGTACGAGGCGGGGTATGTGGACGCCGACCATCATCGCCACATCCACGGCGCGAGCCTGGGGGTGTCCGCGGCGGCCTACCAGCGCGCCGGCGGCTTCCCGCCGCTGCGTTCCAGCGAAGACGTCGCGCTGGTGAGGCAACTGGGCCGGCTGGGCGCGAACATCCGCTGGACCAACGCCGTGCGGGTGCACACCAGCGCGCGGCGCGTGGCGCGCGCCCCCGACGGCTTCGCCGCGCACCTGCGGCAACTGGAGCAGCGCGCCGCCGCCGGCTGAACGATGATGGCGCCGTTCGCAAGCCGTGTGCGCTTCAGCGCTTGAAGACGGTCAATCCCAGCAACAGGAAGACCACAACCAGCGCGAGGAACACATAGAACAGCAGCCGGGCGATGTCGGCCGCGCCGGCCTCGATGCCGGTGAATCCCAGCGCGCCCGCGATCACCGCGATGATCGCGAATATCAGTGCCCATCTCAACATGTCGTTCCCCATTGGTTGTCGCCAGTGGCCCTGGCCGGCCGGGAACGCCGGCAAGCGGGATGCCGCGGTACTGAACGCGCCTTGAAGACCGCCGCCCCGGCCATCCCAATCGCCGACTCGGCCAAGGGCGCGCGTTCAATGCACGTGCCGCGCGGTCAGCCGCCCGCCCATGCGCGCAACCAGCAACTGGCCGGCCCCTGTGAGGCTGAAGCAGCGTTGGTCGTCGAGCGCGACGAGACCGGCCAGGCGCAGGGCGTCGACGTCGGCCACCGCATGTGCCGGCACGCGACACAGGCCGTAGATGCCCGCATGGAACAGCAGGTCGAGTTGGGCCTGGTTGAGCGCGTTCGGGTCCATGGGGGCTCGGTGAGTGGGGATCACGTGCCGCGGCAACTCGTGTTCCTCACCCGCCGGGCGAGCGGTGGAACGCCGCGGACTCGATCACGAACGGCCGTTGCTGGCCTTCGAAGCCCCCGGCGCGCAGCGCCGCCAGGATCGCGTCGCGCGCGCTCCCCATCGTGCGCCGCCAGCACGGGCCCGGATCGCAATCGGGCCGGAAGCCGGCGCGCTCCCAGTCGTCCATGCGACGCCATGCCTGCAGCGCATCGAGAGGCGCAAGCCCGGCGCGGTGCAGCGTGCAGGTGAAGGCGGCCGCGGCCGCCTCCAGCTCGTCGTCGTCGGCGCCGGCTATCGAGATCGTGAACGTGGCGGTCTGCAGGATGCCCATGGCTGCCCTTCTGGTGTGCGATGCAGATGGAGGCCTCGCGGCAACGCGCGTGCCAAGCGCTAGTCGCGGACCAATCGCCGTGCGTTGTCGACCATTCCCCACAAGCCGAATCCTCAATACCCGACAGGATCCACCGATATACGCCTGGATGGCGTTCCGTGCCCGCTTCGGCGCGGGCGCGGCCGTTTCCACCTGCAAGCCTCGAATGACCTTTCTCTCGTCGACCTACAACGCCTCGTTGGTTCTCGCCTCGCTGACGATCGCCACCTTCGCGTCGTATGTGGCACTGGACCTGGCCAAGCGCGTGCGCACCGCGGACCGTCGCATCGCGATGGCGTGGCTGGTGGGCGGCTCCGTGGCGATGGGCAGCGGCATCTGGTCGATGCACTTCATCGGGATGCTGGCGTTCTCGCTGCCGATCGCGCTCGGGTATACCAAGGTGTTCACGCTGCTGTCGTGGTGCGCGGCCGTCGGCGTCTCGGCGATCGCGCTGTGGGTGGCCAGCCAGGGCACGCTCACCTGGCGGCGACTGGTTGGCGGCGCGTCGGCGATGGGGCTGGGCATCTGCGTGATGCACTACCTGGGCATGGGTGCGCTGGACATGGCGCCGGGCATCGTCTGGAACCCGCACCTCGTCGCGGCCTCCGCGGCGATCGCCGTCGCGGCGTCGGCGGCGGCCTTGCAGATCTTCTTCTGGCTACGCGCGAGCGACCGCCGCAGCGCGCTGCGCCACCAGGTGCTCGCCGCGCTGGTGATGGGCGTGGCGATCTGCGGCATGCACTACACGGGCATGGCGGCGGCCAGCTTTCCGGGCAATGCGATCTGCCTGAGCGCCGACGACCTGTCCGGCGCGCGCCTGGGGCTGCTGGTGGCGGTGTCGTCGCTGTTGCTGCTGTTGCTGACGCTGCTCACCTCGATGCTCGATGCCCGCCTGCAAGGTTCGCTCAACCGGGCCAACGTGAAGCTGCAATCCGCCAACGAGGAGCTGCGTCGCCATGCGTTCATCGATCCGCTCACCGGCCTGGCCAACCGGCTGCTGCTAGAGGACAGGCTGATGCACGCCCTGCTGCGACGGGAGCGCCACGGCGAGCGCGAGGGTGGCAAGATCGGGGTGTTGTTCGTCGACCTCGACGGCTTCAAGCCGGTCAACGACCAGTACGGGCACGCCATCGGCGACGAGGTGCTCAAGGAGGTCGCGCGGCGCCTGCAGGCGGCAGCGCGCGCGGCCGATACGGTGGCGCGCATCGGCGGCGACGAGTTCGTCGTGCTGGTGGAGGATGTCGAGCACGCCACCGACGTTTCGGCACTGGGCGCGCGCCTCTGCGAGGACATCGCGCGGCCGGTGCGCGTCGGCGATCGCAGCATCGCCATCTCGGCGTCGATCGGCATCGTCCTCCATCCCGACCAGGGTCACCGGAGCAAGCTGATCGCCAACGCCGACGCCGCGATGTACGCGGCCAAGCACGCCGGCGGGAACACGTGTGTGCTGTTCGAGGCGCGCATGGACGCCCATGCCCACGATCAGCTGAGCCTGCAGGCCGACCTGCGGTGCGCGATCGAACTGCGTCAGCTGCAGCTGTACTACCAGCCCAAGGTCGACGGCGTCAGCGGCCACATCCACGGCGTGGAGGCCTTGCTGCGCTGGAACCACCCGGAGCGCGGCCAGGTCAGCCCCGCGATCTTCATCCCGCTGGCCGAACGCTTCAACCTGATCAACGCGATCGGCAATTGGGTGCTGGAGGAGGCCTGCCGCCAGATGGGTGCCTGGGCCGACGACGGCATCCGCATGCGCGTGGCCATCAACCTGTCGGTGCACCAGCTGCGCGAGGACGACCTGGTGGACCGCATCGACAAGGCGTTGCGCCGCCACGCCATCGAGCCTTCGCAACTGCTGTGCGAGATCACCGAGTCGGTGGCGATGGAGGACATCAAGAGCACCCAGCTCGCCTTCGACGGGCTGGCCCGCATCGGCGTATACCTGTCCATCGACGACTTCGGCACCGGCTACTCGAGCCTGAGCTACCTGCGCCAGATGCCGGCCTCGCAGCTCAAGATCGACCGCAGCTTCGTCGCCGACCTCGAGACCAGCAAGGACGCCAAGGCCATCGTCAGCGCCGTCATCCGCCTCGCCCACGAACTGGGGCTGCGCGTGGTGGCCGAAGGCGTGGAAACGAGCGGCCAGCGCGACGTCCTCGTCGCCCTCGGCTGCGATGAACTGCAAGGCTTCTTCCTGGCCCGCCCGATGCCCGCGGATGCGCTGGAGGCCTGGACGGCCGGCCGCAAGCCCGAAGGCTCGGCGGACTTCGCGCCGTCGGTGATCGGGACGGAATTCCTGGCCTGATCAAGTTGCCGGAGCGAGCGTTCTTCGCGCAGTCCAGGTCGCCCGGACGCGAAGGGGAGGTGCCAATGACACGAACTGGCGCTATCCTGTCCCAAGGTTCAGACTCATCGGCGCCGACGTCCACCACGGATCGGACTACACACCGGACACCCATGCCCTCCGACACCGCTTCCGATCTGGCTCGCGCGGCGCTTCGGCGAATAGCCGAACTTCGGCTTCCGCCGACGCCCGAGAATTTCAGCCGGCTCTACGAGGAGGCGGCTGCAGGCCGGGCTGCCGAGGCTGCCCAGGCGGCGCCGGCCCAGCCGCTCGCGGCGCCCAAGGCCGCTGCGAGCCTCGACGAGGCCACCGTCCTGCGCTTCGACGACCTGGTTGGCCGTGCCGTGACGGCGACCACCCAGCTCACTTGCGGCCTCGACCGCCATGACCGGGAGCTGGACGCGCTGGTGGCCGGCCAGAGCGAGGCCAGCGCGGTGGAACTGCTGCGGGCGGTGCTGTCGATGACGCAGGAGATGCACACCACCGTCAAGTCGTCGCAGACCGAGCTGATGGAGACGCGGCAAAGCCTCGTGGAGATCAAGGCCCAGCTCAAGGAGAGCCAGAAGTTGCTGGGGGAGGATCCGTTGACGGGCACCGGCAACCGGCGCGCGCTGAGCACCGTCCTGAGCGTCGAGATCGCGCGCTCTCGACGCAACGATGAACCGCTGTCGCTTGTAATGTTGGACGTCGACCACTTCAAGGCGATCAACGACACTCATGGCCATGCGGTCGGCGATGCCGCGCTGGTGCACCTGGCCTCGCTCGCACGGGCCATGTTGCGTGGCAACGATGCGTTCATTCGCTACGGCGGCGAGGAATTCCTGATGGTGTTGCCGGAGACGGCGCTGCAGGGCGGCGTGTCCACGGGCCAGCGCCTGCAGAACCTGCTCAGGCGCCAGCCGCTGGTCTACCGGGACAAGGTGATCCCGATGACGTTCAGCGGCGGCGTGTCGGAGCTGGCGGCCACCGATACCGAGGAATCCCTGCTGCAGCGTGCGGATGCCGCGCTGTACCAGGCCAAGCGCGCCGGGCGCAATCTGGTCATCGCCGACACGCCGGTCTGAACGCTCGGTTCGACGGCTTGCGGCCAGGCGAATCAGGCCCGGTGCCCGCGGGTCGAAGCGCTTCGCCGGCACCCGGGACCGTCACTGGCGTGGTGCCGCACCCGCCGCCGTCCGCGCCGATCACAGGTTCTCAGGCGCCGATGCGGGCGTCCGCCACCCGCCTCAACCCGACGGCCAGCGCCACCGACACCAGCACCAGCCCGACGACCAGCCCGGCCCAGAAGCCGTACACCTGCAGCGGCGCGCCGGCCATGGCCCCGCGATACCCCAGCCAGGTGCCCAATGGCAGGCCGACGGCCCAGAACGCCGCCAGCATCATCACCATCGGCATCAACGTGATCTTGTAGCCGCGCAGGGCGCCGATGGCGGTGACCTGCGTCGCGTCGAACAGTTGCCAGAAGGCGGCGAACAGCAGCAGGTTGGCGGCAAGGGCCTGCACGGCGGCATCGCTGCTGTACAGCGCCGCGGCCTGGTGGCGCAACAGGATGATGGGCGCCATCGCCAGCGTCGCGACGACCAGGCCCATGGCGACGCTGCTCCAAGCGACGTGGCGTGCCGCGCGTGCATCACCGGCTCCGAGTGCCTGCCCGACGCGGATGGTGGCGGCGGCGGAGATGCCCATGGGCACCATGAAGATGAAGGCGGAGAAGTTCAGCGCGATCTGGTGCGCGGCGATCTGCACGTCGCCGAAACGGCCGACCAGCAGCGCGATGCTGCAGAACGCCGCCACCTCGGCGAAGCCGGCCCCGCCCATGGGCAGCCCCAGGCGCAACAGGCGCTTCTGCGCCGCCCAGGTCGGAAGTCCCCACGAGCGCCAGAGGAAGTACGGCTTGAACGCCGGCGCCCAGGCCGTCCAGCCCGCGAGGGCCGCGAGCGCGGCCCACATGCCGATGCCCGTCGCCCAGCCGCAGCCCGCGCCGCCCATCGCCGGCAGGCCGAGGTGGCCCCGGATCAGCAGCCAGTTCAGCGCCGCGTTGATGGTCAGTCCGAGGAACGCGAGCACCATCACCGGACGCGTCTGGTTGATGCTGGACGCATAGAAGGCCAGCGCGCGGTAGACCAGCGCGGCCGGCAGCCCCATGGCGATGCCCCACAGGAACACGCCGGTGCGCTGCGCCAGCGCGGGGGCGATGCCGAATGCCGTCAACAGGTCGGGCGCCCAGGGCACCAGGGTCAACGGGACCAGGCCCACGCCCAGCGCCAGCCACACGCCCTCGCGCGCGTCCCGTGCGACGGCCGCGCGGTCGCCCGCGCCGAAGTGATGCGCGATGATGGGCGAGACCGCCTGCACCACGCTCATCAGGCCGATGAAGACGGGTATCCACAGCGCGACGCCCAGGCCCACCACGGCCTGGTCGAACGCGCCGGCCTGGCCGGACATCACGGTGTCGATCAGGCCCATCATCACCTGCGCGATCTGCGACAGGATGATGGGCAGGGCGAGCTGGAGGAGTGCGCGGGCTTCCTGGCGGAACCGCGCGAGGCGGGAGGTCGAAGACGTCAATGTCGAGGTCGGGCTCTGGAGGTGGCGCCGGCCGGATCGGGGACGGCTGCGGGCGGCGGATCTTAGCGTCTCGCCGGGCCCGCTTCCATTGTGAACAGGGCCCGGTCCGGGTCTCACCAGTTGCCATGGGGCGCGCCGGCCTCGCGGTGGGCGCTGAACGTGTCCAGCATGAACTCCGAGAACGCGCGCGTCTTCGCCGACAGGTTGGCCTTGTTCGGATACACGATGTAGATGTCCGCTGCAGGCGGCGACCATTCCTCGAGGATGGGCTGCAGCCGGCCCGAGCGGAGGTAGGGCGCCGCGTCCCACTGCGAGCGCATCAGGATGCCGTGGCCCTTGAGCGCCCACGACAGGGCGCAGTCGCCGTCGTTGCTGCTCAGCGCGCCGCGTATCTTGACGGTCTCGGCGCGCGCGCCCGATCGCAGGTGCCAGCTGCCGAACGGCTCGTCGCTCTCGCGCAGGAAGATGCAGCTGTGCTGCTGCAGTTCGCGCGGGCTCTGCGGGACGCCGGCCTGGCGCAGGTAGGCCGGTGCGGCGCACAGCACGCGCCGGTTGAGCGCGAGCTTGCGCGCCGTCAGGCCGGCGTCGGTGACCTCGCCGAAGCGGAATGCGATGTCGAACCCTTGTTCGACCAGGTTGACCGGCTTGTCGCCCAGGTGCAGCTGGATCTCGACGTCGGGGTAGGCCTTCGCGAAGCCGGACAGCGCAGGCGCCACCTGGCGCCGCCCGAAGCCCAGCGTGGCGCTGATGCGCAGCAGCCCGCGCGGCGCCGCGCGCGCGCCCGCGACCGCGCGCTCCAACGCGTCCATGTCGGCCAGCACGCGCCGGCCCTCGACGAGATAGGTCTCGCCCTCCGGCGTGAGTCCGATGCGCCGGGTGGTGCGGTTGAGCAGGCGCACGCCCAGCCGCGCCTCCAGCGCCGCCAGCCGCTTGCTGGCCGACGGCGGCGTGACGCCCATCTCCTGCGCCGCGCCGGCCAGGCTGCCGTGCCGGATGACGAGCGCGAAGAAGGCCAGGTCCGAGAACGAGTCCATGGATTGATTCGGTCGCTGTGGGAAAGAGTGAAGTTTCCCAGGAGGTATTCATCATTTCAAGCGGCGGGTCTACGATCACCGAAAGCAAAGGAGACATGATGGGCAGCCCCGCTCTGGGTTCACTTTTTCCGGGCTTCGAGCAGCGCGATGTCGACGTCGCCTCGGGCGTGCGCATCGCGGCGACGACAGGAGGATCCGGGCCGCCTCTGTTGCTGCTGCACGGGCATCCCCAGACGCGCGCCATCTGGCATCGGGTCGCACCCGCGCTGGCCGTCCGGCACACCGTCGTCGCGGCGGATCTGCGCGGCTACGGCGATTCGTCCAGGCCCGAGGGCGGCGACGATCACGCGGCCTATTCCAAGCGGGCGATGGCGCTGGACCAGCTGGCGCTGATGCATGCGCTGGGCTTCGAGCGCTTCGACGTGCTGGCCCACGACCGCGGCGCCCGCGTCGCGCACCGCCTGGCCGCCGACCACCCCGCCGCCGTGCGCCGGCTGGCGCTGCTGGACGTCGCACCGACGCTGGCCATGTACGAGCAGACGACCGAGGCGTTCGCGCGCGCCTACTGGCACTGGTTCTTCCTGATCCAGCCGGCGCCGCTGCCCGAGCGCCTGATCCAGGCCGACCCGGCCGCCTATGTGCGCGACGTGATGGGCCGGCGCAGCGCGGGGCTCGCACCCTTCGATCCGCGCGCGCTGTCCGAGTACGAGCGCTGCATCGCGATTGCCGGCACGGCGCACGGGATCTGCGAGGACTATCGTGCGGCGGCCGGCATCGACCTCGTGCACGACCGCGCGGATCGGGACGCCGGGCGCATGCTGGAGATGCCGTTGCTGGCGCTGTGGGGCCGCGACGGCGTCGTCGACCGCTGCTTCGAGCCGCTGGCCGAGTGGCGGCGCGTCGCGGCAAATGTCGCGGGCCGTGCGCTGGACTGCGGCCACTACATCGCGGAGGAGGCGCCTCAGGCCCTGCTCGATGAAGTGCTTCCCTTCCTCGCCGGCGGGTCGCGATGACCTCCCGGACGCTCTATCGCAAGCTGGTCGACTCCCACACCGTGGCGACGCTGGACGAGCAGAACGTGCTGCTGTTCTGCGACCTGCACCTGATGAACGAGTACACCAGCCCGCAGGCCTTCGC
>Ga0116226_10004876_pt1 | contig 11934 bp, 14 predicted proteins | sample S1TSphfallax_FD_89692 | JGI IMG/M metagenome (GOLD analysis project Ga0116226, IMG submission 89692) | Host-associated microbial communities from peat moss isolated from Minnesota, USA - S1T2_Fa - Sphagnum fallax MG | ecosystem: Host-associated > Plants > Peat moss > Unclassified | place: USA... | reverse complement strand
GTGTCGCAGGTCGAACTCGTCGATCTCTAGCCGGGCCTCCAGCCTGTATGATCGGGATTCTCGCGGAGCATAGATGAACAACCAGTCGATTCGAGTGCGGAGCTCGCCGATGCCCAGGGCTGTCGTGGCGCTTGCATGCCTGCTCTTCGGTGCCTTGGCGGGCGTATCCACCTCGCGGGCTGCGGCTCGCGGCACGGCTGCGCCGGCTTCAGCGTCCACTTCGGCGTCCGAGGATGCCGCCCTCGGTCTCGCCCAATACCGTGGGCGCGTGGTGGTGGTCGAATTCTGGGCTTCGTGGTGCGCGCCTTGCCGCGATTCGATTCCCTGGCTCGGCGCGATGCTGAGCGACTACGCCCAGAGCGGGCTCGTTGTCATCGCCGTGAACGTGGACCAGAATCGCGCGGCGGCGGACCAGTTTCTGTCCACGGTGGGCGGGCGCGATCTGAATCCGCGCTACGATCCGAACGGAGAGATTGCGAGCCGCTTGAACATCGGGGGCATGCCGACCGAAGTCATCTTCGACCGCAATGGCGTCGAGCGATTTCGCCATAGCGAGTTCCTGCTCAAGAAGCGCAACCAATACGAGTCGGAACTGCGTTCCCTGCTGGACGAGAAGTGATTCCGGCAGCTGTCGCCTGAGGAGAGGTTCATGAGGTCGAGGGTTCTGTTCCTGGTGCCGATCGCGGTGCTGCTCGCTGCGGCTGGCTGCACCAGCATCGGCGTGAAGCCCTGGCAGCGAGATCTGCTGTCGCGCGAAGAGATGTCGACCCGGTCGGAGTCCCTCGATCGCAAGCTCGACCAACACGTCTATGTCTGCAAGGAAGCGGCGAGCGGTGGCAGTGGCTTCATCCAAGGTGAATACGGATGCCCGTGACGCTCCCGCCTGCCGGTTCGGCGCGTCGCCGGCTGATCGCCGCAAGTTGCGCACTGCTCGGCGCGACCGCTGCCCGCGCGCAGCAACCTGCCGATTCCACCAAACCCGTGGCGAGCGGGACCTCCGTCTCGAACGCCGCCTCGGTCCCCGCGCCGGTCGAGGATGCGACACCGACCGTTGACCGCCCGTGGATCCTGGATTCGGCGATCGCCTACTATCGCGAGAACGACGGCCGAGTGAGTTCGGTCGAGCCGGTCATCAGCGCGCACCACGATTTTGGCGACGAGCGGCTGCTCGATGTATCAGCGAGCTTCGACGTGCTCTCCGGTGGCTCTCCTAACGGCGCCATTCCAAGCCGTCAGCCCCAGACTTTCGTGACACCGTCCGGCATTGCCCTCAAATCGCCGGCCGGTAACCCCATTACCTACACCAATACCTCCGGCAAGACGACCTCGGCGCTCTACAAGTTCTCGCCTTACACCGTCCCGGCGGGCACGCTGCCGGTCGATGACAGTCTCCATGGCCATCGTATCGGGCTGACCGGTAACTACCAGAGGCCGTTGTCGCAAGATTCACGGTTGAGCTACGGCGGCAGCGTCGTCGACCAATCGGACCTCTTCTCGATCGGCGCGAACGGCAAATACTCGCGCGATTTCTTCGAGCAGAACACGACCGTCTCGGCCGGCGTGAACGGCCAGCTCGAGTCGGTCAAGCCGACGGGCGGTACACCACTGCCGGGGACCGACTATCTGCTGTTCCAGAAGTTGAAGAGCAAGTCGAACCACGATTTCGGTGCGCTGCTCGGCGTGCACCAAGTCATCAGCCGGCGCTGGTGGAGCGAATTCGATCTCGCGATCGACAAGCAGCTCGGCTACCTGAACGATCCCTACGACATCATCTCGATCGCCAATTCCGCCGGCTCCATCAGCGATTACGTGTTCGAACGTCGGCCCGACGACCGTTCACGACGCAGCGCTTTTCTCGAGAACCGGTATGCGCTCGATCGCGGCATGGTGGACGTGTCGTTGCGGCATACGAGCGATTCCTGGGGCGTGAATTCGAATACTGCCGAGGTTCGCTTCCGTTACTGGAACCCCCAGCGTGATCGTTATCTCGAACCCTCGTTCCGCTGGTACAAGCAGAGCGCTGCCGATTTCTACACGCCGTTCCTCACCAACGCGACGGCCCCGATCGCCGGTTACGCCTCCTCCGATCAGCGCCTGAGCGCCTTCCACGCGCTGACCTTCGGCGTCAAATACGGCGTGAAGCTCGACGACGATCGTGAATTCTCCGTGCGCGTCGAGGAATACCGTCAGACCTCGGACAACCGGCAGACGCCCCCCGGGGTATTACAGGGGCTCGACCTCTATCCGGGGATCAATGCCATCTTCGTCCAGTTCGGTTGGCGGTTCGCCGAGTAGCACACTCGCACTCGAGCGGCGAGATCCGGGCTTCTTCGCGGCGACGTTCGTCGCCATGGCGAGCCCCTGCGAGCTCTTGGTCGAATCCGACCGGCCAGAGGAGGCTCGCGAGCTCGGCGCTCTGGCCGCTGCCGAATGCGCGCGCATCGAGCGGAAATTCAGCCGCTATCGTGACGACAGCGTGCTGGCCGCGATCCATGCCGCCGCCGGCCGACCGTTCGAAGTCGATCCGGAAACGGCCCAGCTGCTCGATTTCGCCGCCGAATGCCACGCGCTGAGCGGCGGACTGTTCGATATCACTTCGGGAGTGCTGCGCAGGGCGTGGACGTTCGATGGCTCAGCGCGTGTGCCCGATGCCGCCGCGGTCGCCGCGCTGCTGCCTCTCGTCGGCTTTCACCGACTGCGCTGGCGAAACCCCGTACTCGAGTTACCCGCGGGGATGGAAATCGATTTCGGCGGTATCGGCAAGGAGTATGCCGTCGATCGCGTGTATGACGCGGTCGCCATGCGCTGCCGGAGGCCGTTCCTGGTCAATTTCGGCGGTGACCTCCGGGCGAATGCCGCGCCGAAGAGCGGGGCCTGGCGGGTCGGGATCGAGCGCCCCGGTGCCGAGCGGGTCGCCTCAAAGTTGCTCGAACTCGAGCATGGCGCTCTCGCGACGAGCGGCGATACTCGGCGCTACCTCGAGAAGGATGGCGTGCGCTACGGCCACATTCTCGACCCGCGCGACGGCTGGCCGGTGCGCGGTGCGCCGCAATCGGTCACGGTGGCGGCGAGCAGTTGTACCGAGGCGGGTTTGCTCGCGACGCTCGCGCTGTTGCAGGGCCCCGGCGCGCGCGCCTTTCTCGACGCGGAAGGCGTGCGCTACTGGGTCATCGACTAGTCAGCGGGTAGGGCGTAGGGAAGCTCTAAGGTCTCGCAATCGACGGCGGCCTCCGCAGCGGGCGCCTCATCGTCGTTGCTCGCATCGCCGCTATTCGCCGCGAGCGCGGCCACGGCGAGGAACTCGAGCTGTCCGTCGCCACACCGCTCGGCCTCGAGGACACTGAAGCTGCGGCCGTCGGCGAGGCGTCCCCGCGAGCCCGGCACGAGCTCGAGCTCCGCCGGCGCGGGTGTGCGGGTCCGAAATCCCTGTAGGCGCCGCTTCACCCGGCCGCGGTAATGGGCACGCGCGATGACCTCCTGGCCCGTGTAACAACCCTTGTCGAAGGCGATGCCGCCGAGCAGGTCGAGGTTGAGCATCTGCGCGACGAACGCCTCCGAGGTCGCGGGGTAAATCTGCGGCAGGCCCGCGGCGATATCGAGCCGCCGCCAGTCAGCGCGTGACAGCTGCGGCGCGCGCGCCACCGCGGCCTCCAACTCCACTCGAGAGTCGTCCGGCGTGAGCCAGAACATTCGATCGCACGGACCTCCGAGGGCAAGCGCGATCGATGCGGAAGGCGGCGCGAGCGGCGAGCCGACGATGCCGTGCACCTGCCACGATGCGCTCTCGTCCGTGAGCGCCAGCTTGGCTCGTAGCACGAACTTCGCGAGCCGCGCGCGTACTGCCGGTACGAGCTCCCGCGGCAACACGGCGAGTACCTCGGTCGGTGTGGGAGCCACTAGCCGGAGCACCGCCACGGTCCGACCCTGGGGCGTATGCAGTCCCGCGAGTTGCGCGCCACCGCTGGCGAGGCGCTGGGTGTCGCTCGAGAGCTGCCCTTGCAGGAAGCGCAGCGCGTCCACACCGCGCACGCCGAGCACGCCGAGGTCCGGTAGCGCACAGACCCCGCTTGTCAAGCTTGACCCCGTTATCTCCGCCGTATCAGCCACCGCTTGGACACGCCTCGAAATAAACCGTCGCGGGCCGCCGGGGGAGGGGAGGAGTTGTTCGCCTTCGCATTGTTTTGTCAGGGATTTCCGATGGTCTCGCGGGTCCGATTCTGGCACAATCGACGGCCATGCAGAATTCCTTCGAACCCGCTGCGTCCCCGCCTGACGCCACCGCGGGGGATGTCCCGCCGAAGCCGAATCCGATCCCGTCCGTGCGGCCGCCGGCTCCATCCCCGCCGCTCGAGTTGGGCGGCCCGACGGGTCCCGAGCCAACGCGCTACGGCGACTGGGAACGCAACGGGCGTTGCATCGATTTCTGACGCCGGATCTTTCAAGCCGGATCCGAATGCCTCACCCGGAGTAAGAATGCGCGAACGTCCGCTCTCGCCTCATCTGTTCATCTATCGATTCCAGTACACCATGGCGCTGTCGATCCTGCATCGGATCAGCGGCGTGGTGCTGTCCGTCGGGCTGATTCCGCTCGCCTACTGGTTGACCGCCGTCGCCGCGGGGCCGAGCGCCTACGACCGCGCCTACTCGCTGCTCTCGAGCTGGCCGGTCAAGCTGCTCATCGGCGGCTGTATCTGTGCCTTTTCCTATCATCTCGTGAGCGGCCTGCGTCATCTGAGCTGGGACACCGGAATGGGATTCGAGCGCGCGCAGGCGCGGGCGAGCGCGCGCATTGCCATCGTCGCCGCCGTGCTCGTGGCGCTGGCGCTGCTGTGGCTCGCGTTCGTGCCGCGTGGGTCGGCCTCGTGAGCCTGCGCACGCCGCTTGGGCGGGTGCTCGGCCTTGGCTCGGCCAAAGAGGGTCAGAGTCATTGGTGGGGGCAGCGCGTGAGTTCCGTGGCGCTGGTTCCGCTCACGCTGTGGTTCGCGATTTCGCTGAGCACGCTGCCCGCGCTCGATTACGTCAATGTCAGCGCCTGGATGAGCGGGACCTGGACCGCGGTGCTGCTGATCCTGTTCGTGCTGGTCGTCGCGCACCACTCCCACGCCGGGCTGCAGGTCGTGATCGAGGACTATCTGCATGGCAGCTTGGTCAAATACGCGTCGTTGCTCGGGCTGCTGTTCGCGCATTTGCTGCTCGCGGCGGCGTCGGTGTTCGCGGTATTGCGCGTGGCTTTCGGGAGTGTCCCATGAGTGCTTATTCGTTCATCGACCATACCTACGACGTCGTGGTCGTCGGCGCGGGCGGAGCGGGGTTGCGCGCGACCTTGGGACTCGCCGAGGCGGGTCTCTCCACCGCCTGTATCACCAAGGTCTTCCCGACCCGCAGCCACACCGTGGCGGCCCAGGGCGGCATCAGCGCCGCACTCGGCAACATGGGTGAGGACGACTGGCGGTTTCACTTCTACGACACCATCAAGGGGTCCGACTGGCTGGGAGATCAGGACGCGATCGAGCTCATGTGTAAAGAGGCTCCCGCCGCGATCATCGAGCTCGAGCACTATGGACTGCCGTTCTCTCGTACCGAGGACGGGCGCATCTATCAGCGACCTTTCGGCGGCATGACCACCCATTACGGTAAGGGCATTGCGCAGCGCACCTGTGCGGCGGCCGACCGGACCGGCCACGCGATGCTGCATACCCTCTACCAACAGTCGCTCAAGCACGAGGCCGAGTTCTACGTCGAGTTCTTCGCGATCGACCTGATCATGGAGGACGGCGTGTGCCGCGGGGTGATCGCCCTCGACCTCGCTCAGGGCGAGCTGCACCGTTTCCGGGCTCAACAAGTCATTCTCGCCACTGGCGGCTACGGCCGCGCCTATTTCTCCTGCACCTCGGCGCATACCTGTACCGGCGACGGCGGCGGGATGGTACTGCGCGCCGGTCTGCCGCTGCAGGACATGGAGTTCGTGCAATTCCATCCGACGGGCATCTACGGCTCGGGCTGCCTCATCACCGAGGGCTCACGCGGCGAGGGCGGTTATCTCACCAACTCGACCGGCGAGCGCTTCATGGAGCGCTATGCGCCGAATGCGAAGGACCTCGCCTCGCGCGACGTCGTCAGCCGCGCCATGACCATCGAGATCCGCGAGGGTCGTGGCGTGGGTCCCCATCAGGACCACATTCACCTCCACCTCGAGCACCTCGGCCCCGAAGTCATCCGCGAGCGTTTGCCCGGTATCGCCGAGACCGCCCGTATTTTCGCCGGCATCGACGTCACCCGGGAACCGATCCCGGTGCTACCTACCGTGCACTACAATATGGGCGGGATTCCGTGCAACGTGCATGGCGAGGTGGTGACGAGCGGCGCCGGTGGCGAAGATCAGGTCATTCCAGGCCTGATGGCGGTCGGCGAGGCGGCCTGTGTCTCGGTGCATGGTGCCAATCGCTTGGGCTCGAACTCGTTGCTCGATCTCGTCATCTTCGGCCGCGAGGCCGCGCGCCACTGCGCCGCGAGCGTGGTGCCGGGCGCCGCCCAGAAGCCGCTCGCGCGCGACGCCGGTGAGTTTGCCGTGGCGCGGCTCGATCGTCTGCGCAACGCCAAGGGCTCGCGCCCGACCGCCGAGATTCGTCTCGAGATGCAGAAAATCATGCAGGCCGATGCCGCGGTGTTCCGTACCGGTGAGACCTTGCAGGCGGGGCGCGAGAAGCTCGCCGCGACCTTTGCGTCGTTCGCCGAGGTACGCGTGGCGGATCGCTCGCTCGTGTGGAATACCGACCTCATCGAGACGCTCGAACTCGAGAATCTCCTCTTGCAGGCGATCGCGACCGTCGGTTCGGCAGAGAACCGTAAGGAGAGCCGCGGCGCTCAGGCGCGCGAGGATTTTCCGAAGCGTGACGACGAGCAGTGGCTCAAGCACTCGCTCGCCTGGGTCGGCCCGGATGGCGCGCTCAAGATGGGCTACCGCCCCGTACACCTCTCGACGCTCACGGGCGACGTCGAGACCATTCCACCCAAGGCCCGAACCTACTGACGCTACCGAAGGAAGCCTCGACTACCATGGTACAACTCAGACTTCCCGCGAATTCCCGTGTCAAAGCTGGCCGTGCCTTCAAGGCGCCGGCGGGCGCGACCCGGGTGCGCACGTTCCGCATTTATCGTTTCGACCCGGACGCGGGCGAAGGCCCGCGGGTCGATAGCTATGAAGTCGATCTCGACCGCTGTGGTCCGATGGTTCTCGACGCGCTGATCAAGATCAAGAACGAGATCGATCCTACGCTCACGTTCCGTCGCTCCTGTCGCGAGGGAATCTGCGGCTCCTGCGCCATGAACATCGATGGCACCAATGGACTTGCCTGTATCCGCTCCTGCGCGGACATCAAGGGCGACGTCAAGATCTTCCCCTTGCCGCATTTGCCGGTGGTGAAGGATCTGATTCCCGACCTCACCCAGTTCTACGCCCAGTACGCCTCGGTCAAGCCCTGGCTGCAGACTCGCACGCCGCCGCCGCCCGACCGCGAGCGGCGTCAGACGAAAGACGAGCAGGAAAAAATCGACCGTCCGTCCGCCTGTATTCTCTGCGCCTGCTGCTCGACTTCCTGTCCGAGCTACTGGTGGAACAGCGACCGCTACCTCGGGCCCGCCGCGCTGCTCGCCGCGTACCGCTGGATCATCGATAGCCGCGACGAGGCGACCGGCGATCGCCTCGATGAGCTCGACGATCCGTTCCGCCTCTATCGCTGCCACACGATCATGAATTGCGTCGAGGCCTGCCCGAAGGACTTGAACCCGGCCAAGGCCATCGCCGAGATCAAGAAACTCATGGTCGAGCGCAGCCATTGAGTGAGCGCGGTCGTTGACGGCCGCCGCCGGGCAGGGCGGCCCCGCGGCCGCGTCCCCCGAGGCGGCGCGGCTGCGACGGCTCGGCTGGCGTTGCCGGCGCGGCATGCGGGAGCTCGACGTGTTGCTCTCGAGCTACCTCGAGCGTGAATATGTCGGCTCGTCCGCCGCGCAGCAGGCGGCGTTCGAGTCGCTGCTCGAGCTGCCCGATCCGGTGATCGCGGACTATTTGCTGGCGGGTGCCGTACCCGCGGATCCGGCCCTGGCAGCCCTCGCGGCGCGACTCTCCCGCCGCGCTTCGGACGGTAGCTGGTAAAATTCGGGAGCTGACTCACATTTTGACCGTTCTTCTCTCGGGAGCGGCCTGAACTCACCTGACTCTTGCGAACTTTTCTTCACATTTGGCGTCTATACCCCCTGCAGCGTGTCGCGCTCGGGCTGGGTGGGGGAAAGGCGTGAGTTCGGCGGAGAGCGATCTCGCATTGGTTCGTCGCGTGCAGCGCGGCGAGAAAGGCGCGTTCGACGCCCTGGTGATCAAGTATCAGCACAAGGTCGTAAAGCTTGTAATGCGCTACGTGCGGAGCCCCTCAGAAGCCGAGGATATTGCCCAGGAAGCCTTCATCAAGGCGTATCGGGCTCTACCTCAGTTCCGCGGCGACAGCGCTTTTTACACCTGGCTCTACCGGATCGCGATCAACACCGCCAAGAATGCCGTCGCGTCCCGCGATCGCAGTCCCATCGACTACGATCTCGACCTCCAGAATTCCGATGACTCCTATGCGATGCAGGCGCGTCTCAAGGACAGCGAAACTCCGGAGGCCCTCGCCCTCACGGAAGAGATCCGGGTCATTGTGAACTCCGCCATGGATGCGCTGCCAGAGGATCTGCGGACGGCGATCATGTTGCGCGAACTCGAGGGTCTGTCGTACGAGGAAATCTCGGCATCGATGGACTGCCCGGTGGGCACGGTGAGATCGCGTATCTTCCGCGCCCGCGAGGCGATCGACCGGCGATTGCGCGAGGTGTTCGAGAGTGGCCTTGGGCGGACCGAGGAACTCGTATAAATGCTCCGCTTGTGACGACCGGAGAATCACGTTCGTATGAAACTTATCAACCCATGAGTGCAGCCAATATGAGCGGATCTACCGGGCAGGAAGAGCGCGAGAGTCTGCTGTCAGCGATGTACGACGGCGAGGCGTCCAGCGGCGAGTGCGATCTCGTTGCCCGGCGTCTGGCGCGCGACCCGGCGCTGCGGCAGCGGTGGTCACGCTACTCGCTCGCGGGCGCGGTGCTGCGCGGCGACCAGGAGTGCCTCGCGACCGAAGGCTTCACGCGCCGACTCGCCGCGGCGCTTGCCGACGAGCCGGCCTTCGGAGTCGATGAGACGACGCTGCTGCGCGCGGAGGCGGGCGCGTCCCGCGGTGCATCGACGTTGCGCGGCGCCTCCAGCCTGCGCGGGCGGGCTTGGGCGCGCTGGCGCCTCCCCGCCGCCGGTGCGGCCGTGGCCGCGAGCGTCGCGCTGGCGACTATTGTCGTGCTGCGGGCGGCGCCGGTCGTGCTGCGGGCCGCGCCGGGCCCGGTCGAGGTGGCGGCAACCGGCGGGGCCGGCGGTAGTTCCCTCGGCACGGTCGGGGTGTCCCGCACTCCCGATAGTTACATCGTTCCCTCGACGTTGGCGCGTGACCCGTCCGGCGTCGTGCCCGCGGCGCAGCTCGCCAACTACGTCGTCGCGCACAGTGAATATTCGAATCCGCTCGGCCGCCGCAACCTGCTGTCGGCGCTGATGGCCGGTGAATCCTTCGGCAACGGCAGCGCCGCTTGGGCCCCCAGCGGGCCAGATCGGGATTCCGCCGACGGCTCGTCGCTCGATGAGCCTGCCGGAGCGGGCGATGCGTCCCGATAGACGGACTACCTCGATCGTTGCGCTGCTCGCCACGGGCGTAGCCTTTGCGGGCTGTGCCCTGGCCGACGACTCGCGAGAATGGCTCGAGCGCATGAATACAGCGCTCATGACCCGCAGTTACGTGGGCGATTTCTTCCACGTCCAGGATGGACGGGTGGAGGCGCTGCGTATCATTCACCGGGTGGAGCATGGTGAAGTGCGCGAGCGTCTGATGTCGCTCGATGGGTCGGGTCGCGAGTTCATCCGCACCGGCACCGAACTTGCCTGTTACCTGCCCGATAAAAAGACGGTGCTGGTTGAGCAACGTCCCCCCGGCGACTCGCTGTTGGGCAACCTGCCGGCCTTCGACCAGGGCGCCTCCGAGTTCTACGATCTGCATATGCTCGAGCCGGCGCGTCTCATGGGGCGCGCCGCGCAGGTGATCAGCGTCACTCCGCATGATCAGTACCGGTACGGGTACCGACTGTGGATCGACAGGTTGACCGCCATGCCCCTCAAGACCCAGCTCTGCGACGAGCGCGGCAACGTCATCGAGCAGGTGGTATTTGCCCACATCACGCTCCCCGATCGCATTCCGGACTCCGACTTCGTCCCGGGCATTTCCACCCAGGGGTTCCACTGGCTGCGCCACGCTCCGCAGGCCGGAACGCCGGATACCGAGGTGAGTTGGGAAGCACCACGACTGCCACCGGGTTTTCGGATGACGGCCCGGGCCGCCCAGCCCATGCCGGGATCGAACGGCCCCGTGACCCACCTCGTGTTCACCGATGGCCTGGCCTCGGTGTCGGTGTTCATCGAATCCGCGCAAGCGCCCGTCGGCGTCCGCGGCGAAGCTATGTCGCGGGTCGGCTCTTCCTCGGCCTTTTCGACCGTCGTGGATGGTCACCAGGTTACGGCGGTCGGTGAGGTACCCCCGGAAACCGTCCGCTACATCGCAAGTTCCGTGCAGCAACAGATGCGGAATGGTCACGGGGGCGGTCCGGTCGCTCCCCCGCCTGGCCCGGCCGTGGAGCCGCCCGGACTTGCGGCCGATCCGGGCAGCCTCGGCGTGTTTCCGGGGCGCTTCGGCGGCGGCGCCGCGAGCCCGGGCGCCCTGTCGCTGCTGCCCGGCGGCCGCTGACGGACCGCCCATCGTTCCCCCGGCCGTGGAGCCTCCCGCCGGTCAGACGTTCGTCCTCCTCACGCGCCCGGGCTGCGGGCTCTGCGAGGAGATGGAACGGGCCTACACCGCTCTCAGCCGGCGCGTCGCGCTGCCACCGCTCGTGGTGCAGGACGTGGACGCCGATCCGGTCACCGCGCGTCGCTACGGACTGCAGATCCCGGTGTTGCTGATCGACGGTATTGCGGCGTGTAAGGTCGAATTCGATGCCGCGGAGGTCCTGCGGCTGATCCGACCACGAATTTGAGGCGGTCACCCGGGGCTGACCCTATAATCCGCGCGCCTAAATGCAGCACATTCGCAACTTCTCGATCATCGCGCACGTCGACCATGGCAAGTCGACGCTGGCGGACCGTTTCATCCAGCTCTGTGGCGGTCTGCAGGCGCGCGAGATGCAGGCCCAAGTCCTCGATTCCATGGACCTCGAGCGCGAGCGCGGCATCACCATCAAGGCGCAGAGCGTCACGCTCCACTACCTGGCGAACGACGGCCAGCGTTACATGCTGAATATGATCGACACGCCGGGACATGTCGATTTCTCCTACGAGGTCTCCCGGTCGCTCGCCGCCTGCGATGGCGCGCTGCTGGTGGTCGATGCCTCGCAGGGGGTCGAGGCCCAGAGCGTCGCGAACTGCTATACCGCCCTCGAGCAGGGGCTCGAGGTCGTGCCGGTCATCAACAAGATCGATCTGCCGTCCGCCGATCCGGATCGCGTCAAGAAGGAGATCGAGGAGATCATCGGCATCGAGGCGGGGGACGCCATTCCGGTCTCCGCCAAGACCGGCGAGGGCGTGCCGGAGCTGCTCGAAACGCTGGTACGGCGCATTCCGCCGCCGAAGGGGGACCCGGCCGGGCCACTCCAGGCGCTGATCGTCGACTCCTGGTTCGACAACTACATGGGAGTGGTGTCGCTGGTGCGGGTCATGAACGGCGGCATCAAACTCGGCGACAAGATCCGCGTGATGTCGACGGGGCGCAGCTGGCAGGTCGACCGCCTCGGTCGGTTCACGCCTAAGCCCGTCACTGCGGCCGCTCT